>Ga0335074_10003927_pt1 | contig 20469 bp, 18 predicted proteins | sample Lox_Sample_23_FD_206715 | JGI IMG/M metagenome (GOLD analysis project Ga0335074, IMG submission 206715) | Soil microbial communities from Loxahatchee National Wildlife Refuge, Florida, United States - Lox_Sample_2.3 | ecosystem: Environmental > Terrestrial > Soil > Wetlands | place: USA... | reverse complement strand
CTCTGCGGCACATGGTTACTGCTGATCCCTTGAGCTACGAGAAATTGACGGCTTAAGCCAAAAGCTAGCTTATTGGCTCGAAAAACGAGTCTTCTAGCTTGAGGCTTTCATCCTTCTTTATCTGGTGTGGACCGTACTTCGCGTACAGCCTTTTTAGATTTTTATACCCCGCATCTGTCATCTCTGACATCGCCCCTTTTTCATCTAAGACATAAATGCCGATATACCTTTTACCGACCCCTGGTACTTCCTCGCTAAGAAGGTTTGCCTCGTACACGTTATAAAGAGTTCTTTCTAGGGAATCGTCCGGCGATTGCTCTCTACGGTAAAGGGATGAGAGAGCGGTAGGCCCTCCGCTTCCTGTTGCAGCAAAGTCGTCCAATATACGCGGATACTCTTGGTCCGAGATTAAGTCTTCCTGTACATCGACCAGTCCAAGAAAAGGTGACTGGAAAATTTCCCCGTTTTCATAGCTTGTTTGTGGCAAGAATCCGCAGATTATAAGGCTCGCATCAAGCTTTATTTTTTGAATCTCATAACCAACCTTAGTAATGAAGGTATCAGGTAGGATTTTCAGCCCATCTCCATAAAAATATTTCCAGTCAAAAGTGTAGTTTTGGCGAAGATACTCTTCCACCAACTTCTTTTTCTGAATATGGACAGGCTCTCGCAGATGGTCGATCAAATTAAATTCGTCAATCTGTCCAAAATGTTTGCTTAAGTAATCTGCATATACCTCTACGAGTTCATTAGATCGGCTGATCGTTCCAGCACACAAGGTCGGCCATCCTTTTCTGACGTAGGATAGTTTGTCCTCAGTTTCAGATGATCCTATCCCTTCCTGTTCCCTTTGCATGTCAACACACATGACGATCTTTGAGTCGTTGCCTTTAACGTGATCACAGACAGCGGCAATGCACAGAGTCATCTTCTTCCTTTCCGGCTGGCGGATTCGCGGCCTGAGCCGCCGCTTGGGCATCATTGGACACCCCCGCGCCTACTTTTGTCAAAGTGATGATCCTGCTTTTCGATGTTCATGAGAGAGAGGTTTCGGACGCCTCGCTCGATTCTGCTCAAATTTGGCATCACTGGCTACATGAACAATGGCAGCGACATCACGATGGGCGCAGAGCATTGCCGGGCATGCCAACCATTAAGACCGCGTAGGTCTACGACCGGCACAGCGATAGCTGGAATGTCACCTACCGGCCCAACCCGGCGGACAAACGGAAAACAGTGCCACAGCCTCCGGAGTTGAGACACTTGGAGCTGCTTCCACCGTTGAAGGTCGTGCCATAGAAGTTTCCATCTGTGGCGTGCATGAGCGCCGAGATCGGGTAAGCATCGCTGCCGTCGAAGCTGTGGACCGCGGTCACTTTCCAAGTCGGCTTCACTTTGCTCGGCGGCGTCACTTTGAAGGCGGTTCCCTGCCCCTTCGCACCGCCGTAGTAGGCAGTGCCGTAGAAGTTTCCGTCCGTGCCTTGCACGAGCGTCGAGTAGGGCGTCGCGCCTTCTGCGCAGCCCGTGCAAAAACTGAATATCGTGGTCAGAGCGCCCTGAGCAGTGACTTTGAAGACTGTACCTGCGTTTCCGCTTCCTCCTGAAAACGTGGTGCCGTAGAAACTGCCATCCGCGGCCTGGATGAGTCCACCCTTCGGATCGCCGCCATCGGTGCATTGCGCCTTTGAGCAGAAGGTATAAACGGTGGTGAGTGCGCCGGAGGAAGTGATTTTGAAAATGGTGCCTCTGCCTGCGCCGCCCTGTGAAGTCATCCCGTAGAGGCTGCCATCGGCGCCCTGCGTTAGCTCCGCCACCGGGTTGGAACCGTCGGCGCAGTCCGGTTTCATGCAAAAGCTGTAAAGGCTAGTCAGCTCGCCCGCGGGTGTAATTTTGAAAACGGTGCCGCTGTCCTTCGCTCCGCCTCCTGATGTGGTCCCGTAAAAGTCACCGTCTGCGCCTTGAACGAGAGCTGCATTGGGAGAATAGCCATCGGCGCAGTTCTGCATTGCGCAGAAGCTGTAAATTGTGGTCACCATACCCGACGGTGACATTCTAAAAACTGTGCCATTGCCCAAGTGGGTGCCACCGCCCAAGGTTGTACCGTAGAAGTTGCCGTCTCTGGCTTGAATGAGTCCGGCTTGCGGGTTGATTCCTTCGGTGCAGTCAGGTTGGTCGCAGAAATTGTGCAGCGTTGTGAGCTTACCGTCTAGGCTGATCCTGAAGATTGTGCCGCAGCCGCCCGAACAGTTGGCCGTGGAGCCGCCGCTAGAGGTCGTTCCGTACAAATTTCCGTCGATGGCCTGCAGGAGAGCGACAGATTTCGGATTAGCACCATTGTCGCCGTCGAAGGTCAGAAGAGTGGTAAAGTTTTGTGCGCGAGAGTCAATAACCGCAACGCAGAAGAAAGCGACAAGCAAGAGTACTCTCGATAACCCGGGTCTGGTCATTGGATTCTCCTGGGAATGCGTTTCGCTATGATCCGGAATCTCTTTTTGACTTCAAAAACGGAGCAATTTTACACCTAGCCCCCTGTCCGTCATAGTCTACTAGCGTTTCGGTGGTGGTGCAGTTTCCGGTTGGCCGACAAACCGCCCGCAACTTCGTCAATGAGTGCTTTGCCCTGATATCTGCAATTCAGACTCTCAATTTTCCGGATTACCGGCTAAACGGAAATAATCAGTCAGGCAGGTAAGTTCCGGTTAGCCGACTAACCGGGAGTAAAGTGGCGAGAAGGGCGTTTCTCAGTACTGATACGGTCAAATGTCCGAAGAGCCGACTGCGGACAACGTGCATCTGTCACCCGGAATAGTCGGCCAAATCCAAGTCGGCGGACTAATTTGCAGGATCCGAGATGTCTCTACGCATGTCTGCGTCAGCATTGTAGAAGACAGAAGTGGCTGCAAAGCGCTTCACTGAGTCGGTAGAAAGATCCAGTTGTTGTGCGGGTCCGGTGGTCCGGGGTTCATAAACTGAATCCTCCGCTAGTCGTCCGGGTCGACTCGGTTCCAGAGAGGGTTTCCGTTGAACGGTCCGTTCGGCTTCAGCAAATCCCCTCGTGCGGAAATGATGTTCATAACTTCGGGGTTGTCTTGGCCGGCTGCCTGTTGAATCGTCCATGCTATATCGAAGCCGGGATCTGATACACAGAGGATGTAGTATTCACCATCCGTAGGGTCCCCCATCTACTTGCGTATACGTCATACCGGTGCCGTCTGCGGCGTAGAGTGCGTGGATCGTATAGGTGCCATCGGGCATCGGAGTGACCTGGAATCTCTGCTCCTTACCGCCATTGCATGGCATGAGCTGGAATGAGACGCGGTTCTGGGTTGCCAAGTCGACGCACCGGTTGTCGTTCAGCAAGGTGGAGCGAATGTTGTAGATTCCCGTAGCCGGGGGACCATAGAGCCTCCTTCAAAGCGCAGACTTGGGGAGAGCTCGTTCATCACACCGTCCCTCGGGAGGTCAAGTTAAATTCAGGCGACTTCGCACTCACTTCTGTGCATTCGCAACCACTTGTGTTTCCTACAAGCACCCGCCGAGAGTCATCACTGGCAGACTTCGTACAGCTGATAATGATCGGGTAGGCTTGTTCCAAGGGCGCGTTCGTATAGTTGGATCATCTCCTTAAAGTCACGACAGAGCTCGCTCTGAATGTTACGCAGGTCGGCCCGGACCCGGGCACGCTCCTGGATCCCGGCCATCGGCGAACAAATCGTTGTAAATGCCCCACTGGGTTCTAATTCGCTTGTTCAGGGCTTCGTAGCGGACAGCATCCCATTAGTCCATGTGAAGCTGACTCGCCTCGATCCGTTGATCCACTTGAGCTCCATGCCGCACTTCGAGCGCGGTTCCGACCTGCTCCGCTTTGCCGGATCGTATCACTGCCAACTCGGATTGCCAAACTCATCATCACCTCAAGCGATCCGGGCGACAACCTCTGCGACCACAACTGGTCGGTTCAGTTAGATCAGTGCGAAATACCGGTGACACCGGACTGTTCTACCCCTCCCACCTGCAAGACTCCGCCAGCGCCGCCGAAACCGGCCGATGGAAAAGGGGCGAAGAAAGCGGGCAAAGGAACGACAAGGGGTGCCGCTGCCGCGGAACCGCCGCCTATCGAGCCAGTTCTGCGCTGCATGGACGCAGTCGGGGGCAGCAAGCTGAGCCTGGATATATCGGCAACGCAGCTGAAGAATTACAAGCAGCTCCTGCTGGTTCACCGACTATCGCAGAGCAGGGCGGCATGCAGCGTGCAGTTGACCAACATCGATGAGACGCGGCTCGGAGCGATTCCCGACGCGAAGCCAAAGCCGCCAGCGCCCACCATCACCAAGGGGCCCCAACCTCCCTCGGTCCAGCAATATTCATCGCAGACCATTGAGATCGACGGAGCCAATCTCGACCAGATCAAGACGGTCCTCTTTGACAAGACAAAGCTGAGCATCGTCAACCAGGATGCTGGCACTCTCATCATCAGCATTCCGCGATCAATGACACAGAAATCCGCAACTCACGATCAGATTCAGCTCCTGTCAGATCAGAACGATCCAGTACTGGTCAGTCTGGATGTAACCGCTAACCCAGCAGCACCCAAGAAGGAGAAGTAATCATGGCCTCTCGAAAGAACTCTTCCTCGGCGCCTCTCGGCACGCGCAAGCGCTCGCCTCGTTCTATGGAGAAGGCGATTCGCGCCACGGATGCAAAGGTCCGCGCGGCGGTCCATGCCGTTCTCCGCAAAGCAGGCCTGACTGGGGTGAAGGTGCATTCCGTCAATTTCTTGATCGACCGCGACGCAATGACTGGACCCGGTTGCGCAGACTGTGATCTCGCAACTCACCACTGTGTGCTCACTCCGGACGGCTGGGTCTGCTTGCCGGGTTCCTGAGTAAACCCGACTTCTCAAGAAATGGAGACCTCAGAATGTTCTGCGCCCGACTCGCACTGAGTTCTAGGCTGCCTTCTGCATTCTGCCATGTGACGGTAGATAGATTTAGGGTCTCTGGGTAGGAGATCCTAAGAAGATTAATGAGCCTATCGAAATAGCGCCAAAATTAGCTCGCATTGAACGAATATATGCTTTAGCGTGCGAGACCTTTCTCCGAAGACTGATGGGGGTTCGATTTCCCGGATTCAGCTGCTCGGACCGCAACTTCAACTTCGTTCCAGTCGCGCTCTTTGACCCCACCTGGCCGGGACCGTCCTGTGCGGATGTACTGCCGCGCGGCTTTTGCGTCACCCGATTGAATCGCAATTCGCGAAAGGAGCAAGTAGGGAAATTGATCCTGATCTGACACCTGAAGTGAAAGCTCGCAGTATTGCTTTGCTTGCGCCAACAAAACCGGCTTCTCTTCGACAGAAGAGAGCTTGACCTGAAGCAAGCGCAGCTGGGTCATATTTTGTGATACCCGAACCGAATTCGGGATGATCATTAAAGCCCGATCATAGTAGCCTTGCGCTTGCGCCCACGAGTCAGCTCGAGATTCTGCAGGGCCCGACTCGCCGAGCCTCATCCACGTGATTCCGAGCCCATTGAGGGCTTCAAATCTCAACGCCTGCGCAGATTCCGCGTCCGCGTCCGTGTTATTCAGAATATACTTTCCGATCTGTAGAGCTGTGTCAGCGTATATCGGCCGCCTGTCTTTGTTCTCAGCTCGACCAGCCAATACGGAGTACAAGAAGACCTGAACCGCCATAACCTGGAGCTGAAGATCCATGTCGTGCGAATCAGTTGCATGCTTCATTGCCCGATCCAACTCCTCTTCAGCGCTTACATAGTCTTCTTCGGTGTAGTTCTTGATATGCGCATAAGCGAGCTGGAGAGAAATCTGATTTGAAAGCCCTTTGACTCCACTCCCGCGCAAATTCTCGAAAATCTTGATCGATTCACCCGTCTTGCGGAGCTGTGTCTTCGTAACACCCAAGTAAAATTGCGCATTGCGATAGTAGGGATCTGTGGCTGGGAGCGCTGCAAAATTCGCCGCGCCGTGGGCATGCGTCGTTCCTGGGAACGCATGAAAGATCTCGAAGGCAAGCTCCGTGCGGGCATGACGAATAATGGAATCGACAAGGCGACACAGGACACCATCGTGCAGAACATCAGTTCGTTCGCGCTTTATGGATTCCCCGAGTCGCACGCCGCATCGTTCGCGCTCATCGCATACGCGTCAGCCTACTTCAAAGTGAAATATCTTGCCGCCTTCACCTGCGCAATTCTGAACAATCAGCCGATGGGTTTCTACCCACCTGCTGTGCTCGTGAAAGACGCACAACGACATGGTCTCCGCGTAAAGCCGATCGACATTCAGGCTTCCGAGTGGCCCTGCACCATTGAACACGAACCTGATGGATCACTTTCGCTGCGCATGGGCCTGCGGTATGCGAAACGCCTGCGCAAGCAGTCCGCTGAGACGCTCGTTGCATCCCGTATGCGCAATGGCCTATTTCGTTCCGCCGAGGATCTTGCCTTGCGAGTTTCCGAACTCGACAGGAAAGAACTCACAACGCTCGCTTACATCGGGGCCATGAATCAAGTAGACGGAATCGCACATCGTCGCAATGCTCTCTGGCAGGTCGAACGTGCCGGCAAAATGGAAGGGCCACTGCTCAGGCAACGGAGCGAATGGTTGCGCGACGACTCGGAATCCCTGCCTCTAGGGAGAATGAGCATTGAAGAGCGCCTCGTCGCAGACTATGCAGGCACAGGCTTAACAACCGGCAAGCACCCGATGTATCATCGCCGCAAGGCACTCAGCAAGCAGGGCATTCGATCAGCTGAAGATCTGAAGCGCTGCAGGGACGGGGAGTTCGTCCGGGCCGCAGGATGTGTCATTGCGCGACAAAGACCCGGCACAGCCAAGGGGTTCATCTTTATCTCGATGGAAGACGAGACCGGAATCGCCAATGTGATCGTCACTCTCGACCTCTACGAACGGAACCGCCAGGTGGTTGCGCGAAGCCAGTTTCTCCTTGCGGAAGGCATTCTCCAAAATCAGGACGATGTGATCCATGTGAAAGCGACGCGCCTTGCATCACTTGCCGATGGAAACTTGGCTGTGCATTCGCACGATTTTCATTAGACAAGTTCCGAGAAGCTGAAGTCTCGTTACTTATCAGAGTGTGATCCCAAAAATTGGCAGAGGCGCCGGCCAGACCCATGTTCCGAAAGGGGATCTGCCGGAATGTCGATGCCATAGCCGTTATGGAACGTCGAAAGCCCTGAAAATCTTTCGCAAATCGTCCCGAAAGGGCGTCGCAGCAGCGAATCGTATGCCGCACAGATTACACGAATCGTGATAAGGACGCGCGAGTGTTTCAAAGGGTGTGGGTTGGAAACAGTCACTACATCATCTATCAATCTAAGGAACTTGTTGCATCTTTCTGATTGCGACTAACAGTTGACGGGCATCCTCGCGTTTGAGGTCAGGCATTGGAGAGTAACGAAAACAAGCTTCCACGGAAGGGCTCAAGCGTTCAAGAGTCCTATATGACCTGTCCGGAAAGTAAGAGGACTTCATTTGCTGCAAAAGGCAAGCCATTTCTATTTCGTCGATCGCCTTTTTCGCCAGAGCGATCTCTAGAATGTGCCTGATGTTCACCAGTGAATCGGAGAGCTGCTTGTAGGAGCACGGCTCATAAGTAACTGCCACCTCGTCGTCACCGTCAAGAACACCATCCTTGAACATACGAAATATCTCTCCAACACCAATGGTCCCGAACACATACGTTTCTGCAGCGCGTAGAGCTCCCATGCTTGCCGCTCCAAATACCTGTATCCCGCGACCTAACACCGTCACAATCTCCTTCGAAGATACTGCCAGCTTTTGAAAGAACTCGCCGTCAATGATCCCGACCACCTTTGTCTCGTCCGGAAGTCTCGCGAGGTCGCCCCTGCATATCGGAGGAAGATATTCAGCCTGCAGGATAGACCTTGCTTCTGATCGACTCAGGCTGGGACCGAGATAGATGAACGTGTCAGGCATTATCTTTCCAGAAGGAAATAGCTCGTGGGCCCAAGCGTCCATGATCCGTGGCCCAAAGTTCAATGCCAGGTACGATGACACGAACGACAGAATAGGCCACTGCGTCAGGAGCTAAATCAACAACGATGACTTGATTCAAACCGCAATCGGAAAAGCGATCTAAGAGAAAAGCAATATCGCCTGTGATACTGTTAAATGTCTTTGAGAATATCTCGTTAAGCTTGCGCCTGCGCTTCGACTGTCCAAGATACCAACTATCCCAATTGATAGTGCTGATGCGGCGTGTATGCAGGGTAAAATCCTCTGAGACTGTACCCGGTGGCTGAAGATCTTCTCTGACCCCTTGTATGTCAACGCATCTGGATTGCGCAAGTTCGGTCAAGGCCCGCCGCAGCGCGACATGAACATCGGGATGCGCTCCCAAGCCGCTGTGAACCATGGGGAATCCGTTGATATGCTCGTCAGCGACAGAAGCGAAGATGGTCGGCACTCCAAGGCAGGACGTGATGTCGCGTACAACCGGAAACAGCCCAGCCTGATGGAATTGCTGGACTAACTCGTTCGAGTCTACATCCAAGCAAGGAAAGAGTTCCAAATCGTCCGGGCCGTCCCTGGCATTGATCCCATACGCGAAAGATCTTCTCTGCCGCGGAAGCCTGTGCGCGCCTAAGTCTGCCATCGACCAAGCGTCTCGTTCAGCCAACTCACATAACGCATGGCAAATCGCTTCCTCCCGGCAATTACCTGAAGCTAGACCGTTCGTATCGTTCATCACGAAGCCGGAGGGATGAGGGACATGATCCCAAAGATAGCCTGCGAGCTTGGCGGGAACCCACCATGATTCACCGGAAATAATATCAGTGCCTTCAATCCAAGACTGTATGGCCTTGTCCGAATAACCATCTGCAAGCTTCTGGTTGACCAAGTGTGGATTCAATACATTGCGCGTTTTACTCAGACAAGAAAAGCTTCCTTCAATATATGGGGGCCTTGCCTTGAGCGCGGTCTGCCGCTCAATCGCCTCCATAAGTGCTCCTGCTTGAGCGTCAACGGGTCGTACCCCTTTACCGTTATAGACAGACAGAAAATCGTGCGAGTTTGGGACCACGGATGCAGTCCGGGGTGAGACACCCAATGTCTCCGCAACTTCTTCGAAGGTTAGCCCACCGAAGAATCGCATTTCGACGATCTGGGCTTTTCTAGGGTCCCATGTCGCCAGTTGAGCGAGCAATTCATCAAGCGCCAATAGGTCAATCGACTGTTCTTCAACAGCCGCAAGACCCGACTCTAGTTCTACTTGCTGACGCGCACCGGGGCGCTTAGCCGCTCGAGCAGCTCTTGCATAGTCAATCAGCACGTGGCGCATTGCACGTGAAGCGAGGGCAAAAAAGTGCGCCCGGTTCTGCCAGTCGATTTTGTGGTTAGCAGTAAGTCGCATGAAGGCTTCGTGCACGAGGACCGTAGCCTGAAGCGTATGGTCCTGCCGTTCACGTCGCATATGATTGGCCGCAATGGAATGTAGCTCTTCATAGATCAGTGGCAGAATCTCGGATTCTGCATCGGTGTCACCAGCATTAATCCGCTGGAGAAGAGTGGTCACATCCGCATGTTCACGATCGCCTCTTTTGATCGGGTCCATAGGTACCAGCCTGAGGATATACTGTGTGCGGCGAGAAAATTGTCTGCGCGCATCTGCGCAGGGGGTCTTCTACTATTCGCTTCAGCTCTGGGTTCCCGCTATACCCCTCGTAGAGGAAGGCATCCTGCTCTATTGCCTTGAGCGGAGATGTGTCTCGAACATCTCCCCCGCCAACTCTCTTTGATTCGCAAGATTCTCGCCAACAGAACGCAATCGCTGCAACTCATGCCTACGCCATGCTTACACTCAACAACGACGGATCGTAGACATAGCTTTACCGACTCTCCAGAGTGATACTGAGCTTATACCAATCGTGCAGTTTGGTCAGCATCTTTTTATGCTCAATGAATAGCCATGTGAACCCGCAGTCCTAAGTGTATTGAGAAGCTCTCTTTCCAGAGTTGTTTTCCAACCCACACCTTTTTGTGGCGGCCGATCGATGAGACCCGCCCATTGACTCTGCTAGGTTTAGGAAGGCGGTTTTCGCTAGCCTTTTGAAACGGACCGTATCTCAGGCAGCCAGACTCCGGAGCGCGGAACTGCCAAAATGCTCGGAGAGTTCCCGAGTTGCTCAGTGACTGTGCACTACCAGCCAGTGACGCGATAGGTCCCCGGAAACGCGCTTGCGACGGCGAACCGCTTCCGAGATCTGGCCATGAGATTCCAGTCGCGATGCCGACTTACCGGTACTAATCAACCTCTGGATGGGAGCATTGGCGATTTGTTTTCAACGATGAGGCAACGGTCAGCTTGCGAATGACCACTCAGACGGCAGGAGAGGTAGCCAGCGAATGAGCCGTATCGGGTTTTTCACGCGGCGGCAGGAGACGCGTGGAGTTCAGAATGAAGGTCAGCTCCGACGCAACGTGGATGAACGCCGCAGCTAACCCTATGCCGATGGTATCGACAATCAGGGTGCCGTAGAAATTCTGCAGAATGATCCTCCGGCAGTTGCGGGCCACACGAACGGTCTGGACAAATTTCTCCAGGTCGTTGCCAATGAGAACCACGTCCGCACTCTCGCGGGCGACATCAGTTCCCGCGCCCATGGCCACGCCGACGGTCGCTTCGGCGAGCGCTGGCGCGTCGTTGATGCCGTCACCCAGCATGGCTACGACGTGACCTGTCCGAACCTGCTCGGCGATGAGGTGGGCCTTTTGCTCGGGCAGAAGCTCAGCGTGAACCTCACGGATGCCGAGCTGGCTGGCGACTGCGCGGGCGGTTGGAGCAGCGTCTCCGGTGAGAAGGACGACGTCGATGTTCATAGCCTGGAGGGCCTGAATCGCAGAAGCCGCGCTGGGACGCAATTGATCCGCCACGACAATGGAGCCAAAATAACGCCCACCGCGCGCAACGAAGATCTCTGTCCCGTCGGAGACCGGGGCGCGTTGGGGAAGCGCGATGGCCAGCTCTTCGAGGAGTTGGCGATTGCCAACGATAGTCTCCTCTCCGGCCAGCCGGGCCAGCACACCTCGGCCGATGCGGTACTCGAAATGTTCAGGATGGGAAAGCGAGACCCCCCGTTGCACGGCCAGTTGGACGACGGAGCGGCCCAGCGGATGCTCCGAAGTGCTCTCGGCGCCGGCGGCCGCCTCAAGAAGCGTGCTCTCTCCCGTGCCCGGCGCAGCGCGAACTTCTGTGACGGAAGGCAAGCCGAAGGTGAGGGTTCCGGTTTTATCGAGAAAAATGGTTTGCAGCTGACCCAGGGCTTCGAGATAGATTCCACCTTTAATGATGGAGCCTTGGCGCGCGGCACGACCGATGGCGCCGAGGATGGCGAGCGGAGTACCGGCAGCGATGCCGCACGCTCCGGCGACGATGATGACAGAGATGGTGGAGCGCAGATTGTGGGTGATGAGGAACGTGAGCACGGCCGCGCCCAAAGCAAAGTAGACGAGATAGCCGGCGAGGCGGTCCGCCATCTTCTGGATGGGCGCGCGAGAATGTTCCGCCTTCTCGACGGCCTCGATGATCCTGCCGAAGGTGGTTTCTCTGCCCAACAACTCGGCGCGAACTTGCAGGCTGCCGGCCTGGTTGAAGGTGCCGGCGTAGACTGCGCTGCCCGCGGACTTCTCGCTGGGCATTGGCTCGCCGGTAATGGCCGCCTGTTCCACAAAGGAGTGTCCGCTGATCACTTCGCCGTCAACTGGAATCCGGCTGCCAGGGCGAATGACGACAATCTCCCCAGGCAGGATCGTCCGCGTGGGGACTTCGACGATCTGGCCGTCGCGCAGCACGCTGGCGGTCTGGGGCAAGAAATCGAGCATGTCTTGAATGGCACGGCGTCCTCGGCCGACAGTGAGGCCCTCAAGAATCTCTGCTGCCAGGACAAATGCGGTGATGACCAGAGCGGTAAAGAATTCACCGATGGCTAGCGCGGACAGCAGAGCGATGGTCATGGAGAGCTCCATGGTCATGCGGCGCTCGACGATGTTCTCAATGGCTTCTTTGAAGATGGGGTAGCCGCCGATGAGGGTGGCTCCGAGGCCGATCACGCTGACTTTGTGGAATGGCTCCCACCAGTGAAACCACACAGCGACGGCGGCGAGAGCGACGAAAGTTACGCGGAGAAGGTCGAGAAGCTCGAAGCCATGCTGGTGATCGTGCTCATGATCTTCATGAGTGCCTGGCTCCGAGCTGGATGGCCTGAGATGAATTCCGGTCCCTGCCGCCTGAGCCAGCTCCGGGCTAGTCTCCTTCTGTGTTGCGACGGCCATACCGCCTCCAAACTGCTAGTTGAAATATCTGCGAACCACGGAGATCAATTCGTTCGCCGCCTCGAGTTGCGAAGGATGGGTCTTTGCGGCGGGGTTGAGGACATGGAATCGCAGGTGGCCTTCGATCAGCTCAGCCATGAGTCCGTTGAGCGCGCCGCGACAGGACGCGACGAGCTGGAGAATGTCCTCGCAGTCGCTCTCTCCCTCCAGTGCGCGCTCGATGGCCTCCACCTGGCCCTTGATGCGGCGGACTCGAGTGAGGGTCTTTTTCTTATTTTTGGTGGTGTGGGACAACTGGTTTCTCCAAATGGTTAGTATACTCCCCTACACTATAACCCAAAAACGGAGCAAACTATGCTGGAAACTAGGCGGCGAGTGATTGGCCAGACGGTGATGGTTCGTGACACGCAGGGAACGAAGTTCGTGGTATTCAATTTGAAAACTCAGCAATGGACTGACATGACGGGGATCTTAGGGGACATCGAGAACTTCACTCCATCGCCGGATGGCAAGTATCTCTATTACACGACAGGAGGCGCAGAACCAAAGGCCCTGCGGTACCGGTTCGCCGATCACCAGATAGAGACCATCACCAGTCTGAAAGACCTTCACCGGCGTAGTGAATTATGGGAATACTCAGATCAATGTCGCGCCGGATGGCTCTCCCATTTTTACGCGCGATACCGGGTACCAGGAAATCTATGCCCTAAATATCCGCTGGCCCTGACCAGCAGCTCCAAATCAGCCTACTCATCGGCAACTGGGAAGTCTCCTCGCTGCAGCGCGAAGTCTCCTATCAGACCGTGGGGACCGCAAAGCCTATGTCATCAGTATGGACGGGGGGCTCGCCGCAAAGCGTTCCGGGGAGTAACTCGTGGGGCGCTACCTGGTCCCCCGACGGGAACGTGTTGGTTTTCGGCGGGTGGACTGACCCCCTGCACACCCAGTTTCAGTTCTTCGATCTCCGCACGGGACAGCGTTCCGTTGTCCCCCGGACCAAACAACCTGCTTGCCGTGGAGTGGGTAGCAGAAGACACGCTGGTAGGCGTCTCGCATGACCGCGCCAAAATTCTGGTTTTCGATGTCAAAACGCAGAAATGGTCTGACCTGGTGCCGAGTCCGATACCCGGAGGTGTCATCAACTGGACCCATTCACCGGATTTCAAGTATGTGTACTACACCACCGGCGGTGCAGAAACCCAGGCCTGGCGCGTTCGGCTGGACGATCATAAGGTGGAACTGATGACCAGCTTGAAGGACCTGACCCGTGCGACGGGAACGTACTTCAATACTCGAATCGGTGTTGCGCCTGACGGTTCGGCGGTATTCACCCGCGACACTGGTACGGAGGAGATTTACGCGCTCACAGTGAAGTGGCCGTGAGCAGGGGTCCCGAGCGACCGTCAGTGTGGAAGTTGAGGTCGGTTGACGATAACAGCCGTGTCTGTTGAAAAGACTCAGATGCCGGAAGAGGTCCAAAATAACATCGCGTCAGGTCGCCTTATAAACAATTTGTAGGGAGCCACTGACCATTTACCCTTCCCCAAATCATGCCGTTTCTCTGAATATCGAGTTCTTCAACAGCCACGCCTGGAGCCGTCAAGGGAGCCGCGTTGATAGCAAATGATTTCAGCTCACTCTCGGAGTTGCCGACCAACCGGAACTAATCCACGTGTCGGACCAGGTGAGGGCGTCGTCAGTTTACGAGAAGGCCTGTATGCACGCGAACTGAGTCTCAATCTTTGGCTGACCGGGCGCTGGCGTGCAAATACGTGATCGCTGCTGTCGACTGCAGTCAATCGGGACTGGCCGCCTTCAGAATGGTGACCGTACAATATCTGCGGCCTTGCTTCAGATGTGAGTTGCGGGTGAGAGGGGAAGAGATACGTGCATCGGACGATTGAAATTCCAGGACGAAGGCGGCGTCTGAACCGACCGTTTCTCTTTCTTGCTGTGGTGATCGTCGCGATTCTCCTCGGCAGCAGCACGGCCTCGTCCTATTATGTCGATGCGCTCTGGTTCGGCTCGCTCGGCTATCGCGAGGTCTTCTGGAAGAACCTGGGTCTGCAGTGGAGCGTCTTCGCGGCGTTCTTCGCATTGACATTTCTCATCCTGTACGGGTGGTTTCTCGCGCTGTGGCAGATGCATCAGCCCGATCTGCCGCACGACCGCACCATTTTCTTCGGACGCCAGCAGTTGATTCTGCCTTTGCGGCGCACGCTGCGGTATTTCGGCATCTTCGCGTCTCTGGGCATCGCCGCCATTACCGGGGCGAGTATGATGGCGGAGTGGCCGACGCTCGCGTTGTTCTGGTATGCACCGAGCGGCGCTCGCACAGAGCTTGATCCCGTCTTCGGAAAGCCGCTGAGCTTTTATCTTTTCACTCTTCCTGCCTGGGAGCTTCTCTGCCACTGGCTTATGGTGCTGGCGATTATTGCCTGCGCCGCCGCTCTCGGCTTTCTTGTCCTTGCCGGCGGCGGCAGAGCGATCAAGGAAGACCGCGACCTTTCCATTCCCTTGAACTGGCGCGGCTTCTCCATTTCCTTCGCCTTCTTCCTGGTGATTCTCGCGGCGCAGGTGTATCTCGCCCGTTTCACCACGCTTCTGGAGCCGCACACGATCTTCAGCGGGGTGAACTACACCGACGCGCACGTCACCATCTCTGGCTTGCTGGTGGTTGCCGCAGCGCTCATCCTCGGCGCCGCCATCGCCGCCATCAACGTCGTGAAGGCGCCGCGGGCGCGCAGGCTGGTGGCGGCGTTGCTGCCTGCCGTGGCGTGCTTTCTGGTTATGCATGCGGTGGCGTGGTATGTCAGCAGCTTCATCGTTAAGCCGAACCAGCTGGACCGCGAACGTCCCTACATCGCCTGGAATATCGAATGGACGCGACGAGCATGGAATCTTGATCGCGTGTCGCAGCGCGAGTTCCCCGCCGAGACCTCGGTTCAGGCGGCCGATCCTGCCGGCAATCAGGCGACACTCCAGAACATCCGGCTCTGGGATTGGCGGGCTCTCCAGGACACACTGCGCCAGATTCAGGAGATTCGCACCTACTACGACTTTCCCGACATCGACATCGATCGCTACAACATCGACGGCGAGCTGCGCGAGGTTATGCTCGCCGCCCGCGAGCTCAGCGTAGACAAGCTTCCTGAGAGCAGCCGCAACTGGATCAACGAAAGGCTCATATACACGCACGGCTATGGCATCACCATGAATCCGGTGAACGGCTTCACGCCGGAGGGCCTTCCGACGCTGATTCTGAGCAATATGCCCGTTCAGAGCACGGTCGCCAGCCTCGCCATCACACGGCCGGAAATCTACTTCGGCCAGCTGACGAACACCGATGTCTACGTCAAAACGCGGCAGCAGGAATTTAACTACCCGCTGGGGCAGACCAACAATCTGACCTCGTACCAAGGGACGGGCGGCATCGTTCTCGGCGGCGAGCTTCGACGGGTTTTCATCGCAGCCGACCGCGGCGATCTCTGGAAGCTGCCCTTCAGCGACGACATCACACCGCAAAGCCGTCTCCTGATGCGGCGCAATATCCTCATCCGCGTTCAGGCGCTGGCGCCTTTTCTTACCTGGGATTCTGATCCCTATATCATCATCGGCGATGGCGGCCGGCTCTACTGGATGCTCGATGCTTTCACCACCTCCGACAGCTACCCGTACTCCAGCTCCTACCCGATCGGCGACGCTTCCATCAACTACATGCGCAACAGCGTCAAAGTGGTGATCGACGCATACAACGGAACCACGACCTTCTATGTTTTCGACTCCCAGGACCCAATCATCGCAACCTGGCGTCGCATCTTCCCTTCTCTCTTCCGGGATGCCGCGGCGATGCCCCCGGATTTGCGCCGGCACGTGCGCTATCCACAGCTCCTGCTCGAGGAACAGGCGGCCGTGTATGGGCTCTACCACATGAGCGATCCTGAAGTCTTCTACAACCGCGAAGACCTCTGGACCATCGCATCAGAGCTTGGCATGAGCGACTCGGGTGAGCAACAAACGCAGACGATGGAGCCGAACTATGTATTGATGAAGCTGCCGGGTGGCTCTGCGGTCGAGTTTGTGGAGATCCTTCCCTTCACGCCAGCCAACCGCAATAACCTAATCGGCTGGATTGCCGGCCGCAGCGATGGCGCCAATTACGGCACCGCCATTGTCTACGACTTTCCCAAGACCAGACTGGTCGACGGCCCCATGCAGATCGAGGCTCGCATCGACCAGAACGCGCAGCTCTCCGGACAGCTCACCCTGTGGAACCAGCAAGGCTCTCACGTGCGGCGGGGCGCGCTGCTCGTTATTCCTTGCGGACGTGCGCTGCTCTATGCGGAGCCCATCTACCTGCAGGCGGAACGCAGCCCTATGCCGGAGCTGCGTCTCGTCGTACTCGCGCTCCAGGATCGGCTTGCCTATGGACCCACGTTCGAGGCGGCCATGGCAGCCCTTTTCGGCGGCGAAACTTCGTCGCTCACCCCCGCAGCTGCCTCATCGGAATCTGGACAGACTTCGGTTACGGCGCCGGCAACTGCAGGCGGCAATGCGTCCGATCAAAATGCGCTAATCACGGCCGCGGCTCAAGACTTGGTCGACTACGAGCGCCTCACTGCGGACGGGAAGCTCGCAGAGGCGGGACAAAGACTCGAAGACCTCAAGCGCAAGCTCGCCCAGCTCCAGGCAGGCCAGAAGTAATGTGTCTGTGAATGGACCTGACGTGATCCATCGGACATGTCCGCCTGGGTCAAGCAGGATCACGCTGGCGAGGCTTTCATCGGCAATTTGCAATCTCTGTTCCCAAAGGCTCTTATCCCGATACAAGAGCATGGTTTCGATCCTGCAAAAGAGGTATTCCGTTTCTGATACCTGTGACGGCCAGAGGCCGAAACAGTCGCGGAACCGACTCCAGAAAGATGGCCATGTAGATGGACAGATGCGGGTGATCTTTCGAGAGGCGTTGCGCCCAGTTCTGCGCATCACGTCCGCCGGCGCGGCTGAAAGGGGAGATCAGCACAGCCTGCATATCGTCGGCCGCCGCGGGAAGATCGAGATTCTCGCCGGTGATTGTCTGGCCAGCAAGCGCCGGCAGGTCGTCGCAACAGCACAATTTTCTACGGCACCTTTTGCACTTGACTCTTTGCCTGTACAGAGCGGGAATGTGGACACAGGAGAGGAAGTTCGCAGGTGTCCGATTCCCTGGACAATGAGATTGCCTCGCTGCCGAGCCTGACTCGGAGCCAGTTACAGGCGAAATGGCGTTCGCGGTTGAAAAAAGAGCCGCCCGCTCATCTCGAGAAGCCCCTTCTGGTGCCGATGCTGGCCTACAAGCTGCAGGAGCAGACCTACGGCGGGCTGAAGCCGGCGATCAAGCGCCGTATGCGCGAACTGGCGAGAAGCTTCGATCGAAATCCAAAAAAAGCAGGTAAGATGCTGTTCCATGCCGCCACGATCAAGCCCGGGACGAGGCTGCTCCGTGAGTGGAATGGCGAAACGCATCAGGTTACCGTCCACGAACAAGGCTTTGAATACAAAGGCGAGATTTACCGAAGCCTCTCTGAAGTGGCTCGCTTAATTACCGGGACTCGTTGGTCCGGGCCACTTTTCTTTGGACTGAAGCCCGGCGGTCGCGAAGGGAGCTGTTCATGAGCGCTGCTCAGAAGCAGTCAGTCCGATGCGCGATCTATACACGAAAGTCGTCCGAAGAGGGGCTTGAGCAGTCTTTCAACTCGCTCGACGCTCAGCGGGAAGCGTGTCAAGCGTACATTCTTAGCCAGCGCCAGGAGGGCTGGAAAGCTCTCGATACCCAGTACGATGACGGGGGATATTCGGGTGGCTCAATGGAGCGGCCTGGGCTCAAACAGCTCCTCGCAGATATCGACGCCAAAAAGATCGATACGGTCGTTGTATACAAGGTAGACCGCCTGACCCGTAGCTTGGCGGATTTTGCCAAGATCATTGAGGCCTTCGACACATGCGGGATCAGCTTCGTCTCTGTGACACAGCAGTTCAATACCACGTCTTCCATGGGGCGGCTGACTCTCAATGTCCTGCTGTCCTTTGCCCAGTTCGAGCGGGAAGTCACTGGCGAGCGTATACGGGACAAGATCGCGGCCTCCAAGCGCAAGGGTATGTGGATGGGCGGCCGGGTGCCGCTAGGTTATGACCTGAAAGACCGCCGGCTGATCATCAATAAAGGAGAAGCTGAGCAGATTCGCGAAATCTTCAAAAGTTATCTGGAACTCGGCTGCGTCCGAAAGCTGAAAGCGCATCTCGATAAGAAAAAGGCCAGGACCAAAATCCGGATTGGCCCCTCGGGACAGAAAACAGGAGGCGGAGCGTACTCTCGCGGCGGTCTTTATAAAATCTTGGGAAATCGGATTTACCGTGGTGAGGTCTTTCATAAGGGCAACTCCTATACCGGCGAGCACGAGGCCATCATCGACCGGGATCTCTGGGAGCGAGTTCAGGCGAAACTTATTGAGAATACTCGCGCTCGTCGCCATGGAACCAACGCTGACGCTCCTAGCCTTCTGCGAGGACTCGTTTATGACGAGGAAGGAAACTGCTTTACGCCGTCCCATGCTGTCAAAAATGGCAAGCGGTATCGCTATTACGTGTCGCAGAGGGTCATTAGAGACGCTTCGGCAACTAGTCGGCCAGGCAGGATCCCGGCACGCGATCTTGAACAATTGGTTTTGAATGAGCTTAGGAACTTTTTCTCATCGGCGGACAGAGTTGTCGGTCGCCTGGGCCTAGCCAGCGATGATCTCACGACCACCCAAGCACTCATCGAAACCGCATTGCAGTTTGCAAAGAGCATGCAAGCTGACTTGCCATCAGCCGCGAGTGAAAAACTCACAGCAGTTCTGACATCGATTGTCGTCCATCAGGACTCGCTTGAAGTTTGGCTCTTCCAGGAGGGAACTCGAGCACTGTTCCTTAAGCCTGATCAATCGCCAATAGCGCCCGCCAAAAAACATCACGGCACAAACGAAGAACCGGTCATCCTCACAATTCCGGCGAAGCTAAAGCGCTGTGGCATCGAGACGCGATTAATCATCCCGGGCTCTGCGGACGTCCAGAGCCGAAAACCTGTAACCGCTCTCGTCAAGGCGGTTAGCCGAGCCCATGATTGGATTTGCAAAATCGAAGCTGGTGAATTCAAGAATTTGCGAGCTATCTCTAGGGCAACCGGTTTGGCACCTCGCCACGTTCGCTCAATCCTTCTCTGCGCTTTTGTAGCGCCTGAGATCGTAGAAGCAATTCTTGACGGTAGTCAGCCGCCTGAGTTAAACCTCGCCGTTTTACTCAAAGACAACCCTCAAAATTGGACAGAGCAACGCCGAAGAAAGATGTTCGCGCCTAATGTGTAAGTGTCTGGGGCCGGGACGCAAATATGTTTGCGAACTCCCAACTGAAGTGAAGCTTATGACTCGCATTCTTCCTGAAATCCGTCACATGGTGTTGTCGTGCTGGAGAACCGATCATTCGATAATATGTGTGGCTGGCTGTTATCGCGATGCTCAGCGTCGAGCCAATATTTGCCGCATGCTCTAGTTCGATCCCCTATAACGGTCTCAAACCAAAGCTGTTTAATCCTGTGGAGCGGGATTAGTTCCCTGGACTATATCTTGGTAGTGCTTGTAACCTGGAACACGGGAGTGAGCCATGCCACTTCAGGAGGCATATCTGGATAAGCCGATCAGCCAAGGGCGGGCGTTTGTCATTAAGGCGTATGACGTGAAGTTGACCAGAGAGGCATTCGAAGACCTCGACGAGAACGCTCGTGAGAAGGTGACAGCGGCTCCACATCGGGGTGATTTTTACGAGGCTGAGAACATTCCTTCCGCTGGATCACCGGATTACAGAGATTTTCTTTGGGAAACGCTCTCCGATGAAGCGCGCGACGACGGACAAATCAAGTCGTTCTTTATCGTTATGCGAGAGACTTCGAGCGAATCTCCTGAACCTCAGGACGTGAGCGCTGACTGGCCCGGCGCGGGAATCTTCATTGAAGGGCTTTAGGTAGCGGTGATTCCTGTAATTGATATCTTTGCAGGGCCGGGTGGCCTCGGGGAAGGTTTTTCGTCGTTTGCAAACGACGGAACAGCTGTCTTCAAGATCA
>Ga0335074_10003926_pt1 | contig 20469 bp, 22 predicted proteins | sample Lox_Sample_23_FD_206715 | JGI IMG/M metagenome (GOLD analysis project Ga0335074, IMG submission 206715) | Soil microbial communities from Loxahatchee National Wildlife Refuge, Florida, United States - Lox_Sample_2.3 | ecosystem: Environmental > Terrestrial > Soil > Wetlands | place: USA... | reverse complement strand
TGCCGGCCTCGACGCCCTGGTGCTGGCGCGTGTCGCCGATGAGCAGCACACGGTCCTGCGGTCCGATGCGAGTCAGAAATTCCCGCATCTGGCGCGTGCCGGCGAGGCTCGCTTCGTCCACCATATAAAGGTGGCGGCTGACCGGATCGCCAGTCTGTTGGCCTCGGACAAGGAAGCCCTGCAGCGTGTCGGCAGGAATGCCCGCGTCGCGGAGCTGGCGTGCCGCGCGGGAGGTGGGAGCAAAGCCTTCGGCTGCATAACCATTGCGTTCGGCGGCTTCGCGGACAGCAAGAAGAGAGGCCGATTTGCCGACGCCGGCAAACCCTTGCAATCCCTGCACACGGTCCCGCGAGACGAGCACTTCCTCGATCGCTCGGCGCTGGCTGGGATTCAAATGGGAGTATGAATCCGTATGCGCGACGGCCTGCTGGATGGGCATGATCTGCGCAGCTTGGCCCTGGCCGTCGCGCATCATGCGGATCACATCGCGCTCCGCGCTTAGCACCTGCCGGGTGGTGAAGAGGCGGCCCGAAGCGTGCTTCGGCCCCACAACCTCCTGGAACTCTCCGGCATCGCGGCGTGCCTCGAAGTTGGCGCGAATCTCAGGGTAGCGGAGCTCTCCCATGCCGCGCCGGAGGGCGTCGCGGAAGACGCCGCGTTCGTCGCTGACAGCCTCGCGCTCGAATCCCTTGTCGCGCGCCCAGGTGACGGCCTCCCGCGCGCGCGTCTCGACCTGTTCCGGGCGCGGCGGCTCGGATACCGCAAGCGAGCGGGCGCGCGCCGCGGCCACGACTTGATCGGCCTGGTTGCCGAACTCGGTCGCAAGTTGGCGATGCGCAGCATACACCTCCGCGGGCGACAGAATCTTCTTTGCATCCCGCGTCGAGTGCGCCGCGATCTCTGCCGATTCGTAGCCCAGGAATCCACGCCGCTCCATGTATTCGCGTATCTGCCGGCTGCGCGGACTCGACGCGTCGAGATAGTCCTGTGTGTACCCCTTGATCTCCGGCGCGCCGCTGCGACCAGCGGTGATCTCGTAACCGAGATTGCGCAGCCGGTACATCAACTCGGACTGATAGACGGCGGTGGTGAATTGCTGGGATTGGAAGAGGCTCTGAGGCTGGAGGGCGCGCGGGGTCCCATCGCTGCGCTCTGTCATGTTGAAGATGACGGCGTGGGTGTGAAGCTGCGGCGCGGCGTAGCCATCGACGGGCCGGGCCGTGTCGTGCTCGAACTTGGCTGAAACGAACTGCGCGGTCGTTTCAGCCGGATGGTTGCCTCCGATGCGCGCCTGCGTGTACCGCTCCAGCTCCGTGAGCGCAGCCGTCACCGCCTCGCGGTGGGCCAGGCGCACTCGGTCATCGCCGCCCACCAGCGCGGTCAATGAGACAGACTTGGGCGCGGCAAACGTAGCGTCCCACCCGGCGCGATGCTCGACCGACTTCACCATTTCGCCAACAGTATTGCGATACCCGTGGACCTGCCGATGCTGCACGAGCTGATCCCCGGTTGCCGGGTCCTGCCCCTGGGCGAGGCGTCCAAATTCTTCCGTCCCGACTGCGCCGGAGAGGCCGAACTTCACGGCCAGCCGACCCTGCCACTCGCCTTGGACGGTCTGGCCGCGGCTCCAATAGCTCTGGTCGGGCGAGGTAAATTCGATGGCGTGGTAGTTCTGCGCCTGGCTTGCGTTGAGCGGTTTCGAGATGGTGAGCATGTCAGTACGTGGTCACCGTAGTTCGTTTTTCGTGAGCTTCGTCTTGTTTCGCAGTCTGTTCCCGAGCCGGCTCCGGCGCATCCAGTTTCCGCAGCGTCTTTGGGTCGAAGTCCAGCTTTTCGCCGGGCAGCTCGCGCGGCTCAAACTGGGCTTTGGTGCTGGGCACGTCGAGGTACGGAAACGAAAAGCGCGTGACAAAGTTTGCGTGTTTTAGGAAAGCGTGCAGGTCTTCGAGGCCGGAGATTTCGGACTCCATGACCAGCGGCTCCTCCTGGCGGTCGAGGGCGAAATTCCGGCCAGAGCGCGAGCCGTCGAAGTGCGTTTCCCGCATCCGCTCGATCTCAACTTTGCCAATAAACTCACTTACCCACTGGCCGGCCTTGGGCTCCTTGGTCTTGAGCCAGATGTTGGTTGCCGGCTGCGACAGCATCACCTCGGCCAGGTGTCCATAGATGTATTCGAGCTGGGCCTTGCCCTGGAAACCCAAAACGAGTGGGTTCCGGCTCTTCCTATTTTCTGTGATCGCGGTGTGGAGCTGGGGGAGGCGCTGCAGGCTGGCCAGTTCGTCCAGCACAAACCACACTCGTTTCTGCTCCGGCTTGGGCTCATTGAGGAGCCGCATCACCAGCAAATCGATCCAGAGACTATGCAGCGGGCGGAGCGCGGCGCGCTGGGCTGGCTGCGAAGTGATGAAGATCCACCCCTTGCGTTTTTCGGCCCATTCGGTCGCCGTCCAAACAGCTCTTGCCTCAGCGCGCGTGGGCACCATGCGCAGGCTGTCCGCGACCAGACCGAGTGAAGCGAGAACGCCGTTGCGCTGCTCCTGCGCGCCCTTGGCGATCATGTAAGCCATCTCCGTTCCCATGACGCGGCGGTCGATCTCTTCATCGTTCGACATCCAGTTCACGAGGTCCTGAGGCGATGGCCCGTAAGTCAAAAGATGTGCGAAAATCTTTTGTGGCGTCTCGATAAAGAACTCGCCTTTCCTGTCCTGCGTGGGTTGGAATAGAGACTCTGCGATCGACTTGGCCTCGGATTTTCGCCGCAGCTCCTCGGACGGACCCCAGTAGGGGCAGCGCGCGTCGAGCGGATTCAAAATAACGTCGCCGCGTTTCGGATCGTAGAACCGCTGGATGAATTCGCAGGCCGGATCGTAGATAATGGCGGAATCGCCCCGGCCCTGAATCTGGCGCAGCACCTGAAAAATGATAGTGGTCTTGCCCGCGCCCGAGTCGCCGATAATCTGGATGTGCTGCGATTCAGCCCTAGCTGGAATCCGCAACATCTCCTGGAGGCCATCGACTTTGATGCCGATGCCGTCACCCTGGAGGGTGCGATTGAACTCTTTGGGCGATAGCAGCAACGGCCCGCGCAAGCGGCGCCCGTACTTCATTTCCTTGCGCCGCCGTATGTCCTTGGGGATCGAAAACGGGAGCTGCACGGCCAGAGCTATCAGGCCGAAAAGTATTTGCCAGCGGAAGATGGTAAACGGCTCTCGGTCAGCATAAATGTCATGCTTCAGGTACTCGTGCAACGCCTGGTTGCCACAGACAGTGGGCGTAGTCCGGTTGAGGTTTTCCGCGCCTGCGGCGCGGGCTGCGGGTGTCGGTTCCAAGGGCAGCGGCTTGCCGCCTGGGACTATTGTTTTTCCGGCTTGCACGTCGTTATCGCCAGCAAGCCGGAGACGGCCGCGTGGGTCGGCGACGACGAGAAGCTGATATTTGTCCGTCTTGTGTATGGCACCTGCAACGTCCGTTTTCAGGTAGTGCGGAAGGTAGAACTGTTGCAACGGCGTAAGCGCGAAGGTGAAGCGCAGATACACGAAAAGGCCGGCTGCAATGCACGCAAGAAAGATGGCGCCGTAGGTATAGATAGGGCTGCGCGGCGGCCAGATGATGGTTTCTGTGCGGCCCCATTTGGCAGGCTTGGGCATGCTAATTTCCCTCCAAAACGAGTTTGCGGGCGACGGACTGCTTGAGCTTATGAACCTCGGCGACGATGTCGTCGAACGCGGCGGCAGTGAGGGGCTGGCCGGTGGCGATCGGTTTCAAGACGTTCATCAGAAGAAGCTGCACGCCGACGATTTCGTCGAGTGCGATGTTGGCCTCGGTAGCCGGTCTCTCCAGGGCGATCAGGACCGCGCTGCGCATCCATTGACCGCGTGCGACGCGCTGGGATTTGGCATACGCTGTGACCCTGCGGCGCTCGTCTTCCGTGAGCTTGATGGTGACTGGAAACACCCGGTGGGCATCCCGTTCGCGAACCGATTCTGTATTGAGAGGAGCCATGTTTTACCTCGCAAATGACAAGTGCACCCAAGTGCACCGGAATCCTGTATGTCCATGAGTTTTCAAAAGGTGCACTACGGTGCACCTGCACGACCCTTTCAGGGGTGGATTGTCGAGATACAGCCGGTGCGAAGCACCGTTCTCTTCTCTCCACGGATTCTGGGGGATGATCATGACTTCCCTGCCCTGGCTGACTCTACCGACTCTACCCCTGCAATGGCCTTCGGTATGGGCTTGGGCTTCGTGTCGGCCACGACAGCGCTTCTGCGCACGCGCAGCGTGGGCGTGATGCGGCGTGCATCGGAGGACTTCAGGTAGTCCTGGAAGTCCCGATCCTTCGAGAAGACGTAGTGCAGGGCCTTGTTCACGACATCGTCAGCGGTGGCGTGAATAAAGGCCGCATACTGATCGACCCGGGTAGCGGTGGTTTCGTCGAAGCGGACAGATGCGCTGATCTGTCGGCTTTGGATGACTTCAAGCAGTGGCATGGTGGTGCTCCTTGGGTTTCCGGATTCAGGCGATCTTTTGCCGGGAAATCATGTGTTGGGCAGTGCGGGCAATCTCGTGTGCCCGCGCCATATTTAAGGTGCTCGGAATCTCGAAGCGGCGGCGCACTTCGAGCATGGTGACGATGTCGCAGAACGGAACGCCTTCAAGCAGCCACAGACGGGCCGAAGCGACGTCGACGGTGCGCTGGGCATAGTAGAGAGGGTTGGGCTTATCGGAACGGCATTCGGCCAGCGTCCGGGTTAGCTTTACAGGGTCTTTTCCAGCAGCAAGCTCACGCGCTATCCAAGCCCAGTCGTTTTCAGAGTTTGTCTTTTGGTCGCGGCGGATGTGCGCCGGTTTACGCGGGCAAGTCAGAAGGGGCTCTATCGCCGCATCGTCGAGCCGAAAATCTTCCGGCTTCGGTACGGAGTTGCTCGGGTATTCGGCCGTGACCAGATGCGGTGGATCGTACTTATTGTTCAGGAACCCGGGGAGCCGCAGAACTCGATTGCAATCTGTGCAAGCGGGATCTCCGCCGAAGGCAATGGCGAGAAGTTTGAGCAGGCGTTCCTGCTCGGCAAACCTGAAGTCATCGACCTGCCACAGCACCTGGTATTTCCCGGGAGATGTAGAGAGGATTGTGGACGGAATCGGGACCGCGTCGGAGGTCCGAACGGCCGCCAATCGGGCGTCGCCATCGGAATCGATATCTATATATAGGTGGCGGACCTCGTCGATCGACTCTTTAGTGCGCTTCCGGCTGCCGAAACGTAGGGGATTCGCGGCCACATAGATGTTCGCGCCGTGGGTATTTTCATATGTCAGCCAACGCAGATAGCGCGGGGCAACGGCACACTCAAATCTGACGATTCGCTGCTGTGTTCTGACCGGGTATTCGCTCCGTAGAAGGACCGCAAGAGTTTCGCCAGGAGTGAAGCTCCGGGTGAGGAACTCGTGTGCCAGATCGATCTGAATTGCGTTGCTAAGCTGTGGCATGTTGCACCTCGAATAGGGGTTCGATCAGGAACCGTTTTGTGTCCCGGTCGTAGCCGATCATGCGCAACACTTCGCGGATCACACGGCCACCCGGTTGACGCTCGATATGGACCACGAAATCGACGGACTCCCCGATCTCAGCCTCGGTATCAGAGAACGTCGTCTGGGTGTGGCTGCGCATCACCAGATTGGCGAAGCGATGGAGGGCCTTCTCAGCCGAATTCGCATGGATCGTAGCCAGCGATCCCGCGTGGCCGGTGTTGAAGGAATCGAGCAGTGTCCGCGCTTCGATTCCGCGGACTTCGCCGAGGATGATCCGGTCCGGACGCCAGCGCAGCGCCGACCTCAGAAGGTCCTCGAAACTGATCCTGGCCTTGAAGGTATCGGTCTGGCATTCAACCGCGAGAACGTTCGGCTTCTGGATACGAAGCTCCGAGGTATCTTCGATCACAACGATGCGCTCGTCGTCTGGAATCGACTGGGCCAGGATATTGAGAAGGGTCGTCTTGCCGCTCCCTGTTCCACCACTGATCAGGACGGTCTTTCCGCAGCGGATCTGTTCCTGAAGGAACGCGGCTAAAGCTTCTGTCATCGTGCCGCGAGCGATCAGGTGATCGACTGTGAATCGCCGGCTGGTGAACTTGCGAATCGTCAGCGCGGGACAAGGACGAACAACCGGCGGAATCACCGCCGCAAGGCGGCTTCCATCGGGCAGCTGGGCGTGAAGAACAGGATTGTCTTCGTCGAGTTTTTTGCCCAGATGATTAGCGATCACCTCGAGGCCGGTACGAAGCCGGCCGGAGTCGAAGTGAATCGCAGCTTCCCGGAAGATCATCCCGTCACGTTCGTACCACCAGGTCGCGTCGGGATTGCCCATGATCTCGCTGACGCTCTCGTCGAGCAGCAGTGGCTCGATGGGTCGAAGAAACGGAAGGATTAATTCGAAGCTCATCATGGCACCTCGCGTTGGTGAAAGCCCAGCGTCGCCACCGGGCTTCCGCGGAGGAGCGACGGCCTAGGCCGCCGACTCCTCGCTGTCGTTGTCTTCCGGGCTGGACTTTTCAGCGCGGTCGAGCTTCAGAATCGAGCTGACCCGAATCTCGGTGACGGCTTCTTTCTCGCCCGTCTTCTTGCTGTCGTATTCCCGGGTGCGGATCTCGCCTTCGACCTGGACGTGTTCGCCCTTCGAAAGCGTGGCTGCGAACTCGGCAAGCTTCCCGAAAACCACGCAACGGTGCCATTCGGTATGCGAGACATATTCGCTCTTCTCCTTGTCCTTGTAGGAGGACTTGGTGGCCAGCGAGAAGGTGGTAAAGCTGCGGTTGTTGGCATTGCGAACTTCTGCATCTCTGCCGAGGAAGCCGATGAGGATTGCTTTGTTCTGGTACATGACTGTGTCTCCGTTTGTTGAATTTCCCGATCTGTTCGGGTCACACCAGGCGGAGCCAAGCGAGGGGCCCGGCTCCCAAGGCCGAAGCTCTGCATTTACGGAGGATCCGGAGAAATCTTTTCGGCGTACTTTCCGAACAAGATTTGGAGGGAAACCGTAACCCGCAGGGCTGCGGAGCAGAAGCAGAAGAGCGAGCCGCCGCTGGGCGCCGGATAGGCCCTGAAGCAGTGACCGAACAGAACCCGGGATACGGAACGCGAGACACGCTCCGGAACATAGCTCTCATCCCGCTCCTGGTCATTGAAGTCCGCCGACATCGCTGCTCGTCGCGGTGGCCTCTGTCCGACTCGAGAGGAAGGCGAATACCAGCCCGAATGGTGCTGTGTCGGGTTCGGAAGTTCTAGTAGCCCGCTTTTAAGGAACACGCAGGGCGGAGCAGCCGGAATGGCAGCATGATTCGACATCTTTGAAGCCTCTCGGATTCGGGTCTGTTTCTCTAGCTGAACGCCTGGTCTGCCCGGAAGCGCACGATGGTCAATCCCAGAGGATTGACGTCCAGCTCATTGTTCTTCACGTTCTCGCGGAAGACATAGGTGACGCTGGCAGTCCATCGCTCGCGCTTGATCTCGGAATGATCGGCAGGGTTCGTGAACACCTTTTCGAATTCAATTCGTGCTGAATACGGCGACTGACGAAGATCGTCGAGAATGACGTTCTTGACCTCGACGTCCACGTACGGAAGCGAGCTGTCCTTGATATAGGTCTGAATGACGTTATCCTTGCGCTCCTGGTCGATCACAACGCGCTGCACATCGCCATTGAGGAAATAGAGAGAGTTTGTCTGGTCACGCTCGATGGTGAAGCGATTCCGGCTGAAATAGAGCTCGGCCCAGCGTGACAGGTAATACTTGTTCTCCGCTTCCTGCGGCCGATATTGGAAGTTGCGATAGTCGATCGCCTCCGCGCGCCCGACATCGTTGATCCGGACGATCATCGGGTGCATGTCTGCCAGGGCACGCTGGCTTCTATAGACGAGACCAGCGAGCACGATGGAGATCACGGCCAAGACCAGGATCGTCACCTTCAGGTAGGTATTCATCACGATTGGGTCGCCGTACTGTTCCAGATACCGTTCGGCAGCGCGGGTGATATCGGGTGAGCGAGTTGGGTCGGAAATCATAATGCGAGGACCTCTTCCTTAGATAGCCCTTAGGATCGTGGCGGTAATTAATCCCAGACCGCCGCCATGTCCACCTGTCGAGCCCGAGAAAATACTCATAGTCATGGCGGGGATTTTGAATAGGATGTAGATGTTGACCAGGACCAACAGGATCAGTAGCGGAAGCTCCTGCACCATGGTTCCTGGATCGGAGAAATTCACCACCTCGGTGTAATACTGTGCCAGCAGATGTGCCAAGATACTCAACACCGCGGCTGCTAGGACTTTATAGAAGCAGAATCCGATGAACGCCTTCAGCCAGCCCCAAAACAAGAACTCCAACTTGTCGAAGACAAGAAATGGAATAAAGACAGGCCCCAGCAGGCCGACAGCTGCGCTGGCAATCGCGCCGTAAGCGACAATTGCACTGACTACGGCGGAGAACGTGGCAATGAGAGCCTGAATGCAGAAATAAACGATAGCGTAATACGGATTCGTTACCGCTTTCATCATGCCCGGCCCTTCGGTTGACTGGGCCTGGCTAAGCGTGTTCTGAATACTTGTAATGCTGTCGTTTCCAATGATCGAGACGAGATACTGTGCCCCACCGTTGATAAAACCTCGAAACGACTGGCCGATGCCAGGAATGCTGCTGTCGTAGAATCTAACCAAAGTATAAGCAAACGTAATCAACACGAAGAAACTAACGAATTTCCCAACATTGAACCCGGGGCCTCCATGTGCAGACGCAAGCGATTCCTGGACGCCAAACCAGACCAACATGATGGTGGCGAGCGCGACGCAGATGTGAAGGCCCAACGCATCAATCGTGGGAGAGGCGGCGCGCGTCAAATCGTCGCATCCCTGAGTAATCCAATTCAGCACTCCCATATTCCACCTCACGCCCGAAAATTGACGATCAATAAGTCAACGCTTGTGCCCCGCCGTTGTAGGCCGGCATGACATGTGTCTGATAGGTGCTAGTAAAACTTGCCGCGTCCTGGAACCCCGTTTTCAATGTGTCCTGCAGCTGTTTCTGAGCGATGATCTGTTGCAGGGCCAGATTGGCATTGATTTGATTTGCATCCTGCATGGTGCGTAATTGCAAAAGCAGCGCCTGGTTGATGCGCTGAAGTTCGGCCATGACAGTTTGCTGGCTGGGATCGCTGTTCTGCGTGGCGGCTTCCAAGGTGGCAATATCCGTCTGGCGCGCTGTCTGGTTTGCCCGAATCGTGCCGAGCACTGCGAGGTTATTACTCATGACTGAATCGCCGACGTCCACGGTTGCTCCTTGCGCGGCGATCTGTTGCTGGCCTGCGATACTGATAGTGCTGTAGCCAGGGATCATATTGGTCGTAGGCGGCACACTTACCTGTTGGTATGAGGCCGCCGCACCGTTTCCGGTGTTAGCTGCGCTGAGCCATCCCGCAGAGTTACCATAGGTGCCTGAGATCTGTTGCAGCATCCTTAGGTCAGTCGTTGGCGACAGAAACCGCAAATAAAGCATCTGCGGTGCAAGCATCATCTGACGATAGAGGTTGTATTGCTGTTGGATGGTGTTGTAGGTCTGGATAACCGTTGCGGCAATCTTTGTGGTGTTAGTAAATATCTTCTGGCCTTCTTCAATCTGCTCGGCCTCATTTTGGATCGACGTCTCTTCATTTTTGATTTGGGTTATCGCATGAGCCGATTGAGTGGGATCGTAGACAATGCCGGAGCCGAACTGCGCATGAGCGACGCCAGCAATAACAAGAGAAGTGATTGCGGTGAAGATGGTGCGTTTCATGGGGCATCTCCTTTGGAATCAGTGAGTGGGTGGCTGGTGCGAGGCGCCTTTGTCCATATTGTTCGCGTCCTTTTCCGCCTGGCGGCAGACCTCGGTGGATGTATCCGAGCGGAGACATTCTTGAAATCCCTTGCAGACTGCGTCTGAATCCGCAGGGTCGCACGAGATCTTCTTTTTGCACCCACTCAGCCAGAAGACGGTAGTGCATAAAGCAACGGCGATGGTAATTCGTCGCATATCAGCTCCTAGTAGGTTTGAGGAATGGTGTGGTTTTCATAGGCTGGCAAAAGCATGTCCTGCGTGAAGTAGACCTTTACGCGATGTCCCTCCCGAATCGTGATGTTTGGGGGAATCTGCATGAAGCGGTCCATGATGGTGGTCGCCGATTGGGAAACGGACGAAGCTGCGCCATTGGTGAAGACCTGGGAACCGGACCCACCGTAGACACCGCCTCCCTGCGTAATCTGCGCCGCGCCGGCAATCACCCCAAGGGCAATGGATGTTCCGAAGATTTCAAGGTAATGGTTGTTGACTTTGTCTTTCAGGCCTTCCTCTGCGATCTGATCGAGGCCGTGAAACTGATCAAGATCGACCGAGTAACCGTCGGGCATAATCATGCGGTGAAAGACAACGGCCAGACGGCGCTGCTGGCCGAACCCAACGGAACCGATCTTTCGAGCTTCTCCGAGCACGATCGTGCCGTCAGGGATAAGGACATGCTGCCGATCGTGTGAATAAACCGGATTTGAAACCAGCACCTTGACCGGACCCACGGCGTCACCATCAAGCCGGTTCATAAGCACGGTATCCATGGTCAAGCCCTCATAGATCACATACGGCTGGCCCACAGCAGAATCGATGTTCACCTCGGGATTGTGTTTGACCGACGGTGAATCGGCTGCTTGTGATTGCCGCTCGCCTGCCGCCCTCGGTACGACCAGGCTGCTCGGCGCCGAGGACGCAATAGCCGAATTTTGATTTGCAAGTGGGTCGCCCCCGCCGGCCAGTGCTCCTTCTGTATCACGCGACTGAGCCGGCGGATTCTCCTGATGCACATAGGCGAGATTCGAGGCGAAGCGAGAGTCATAAGCCAGCTCGCGTTCTTTGGCTGCCAGTTGTTGGGCCTGCTGTTGCGCGGGTGTCAGCTGCGGTTGCGACGGCATCTGCTGACCATAGGAAGCCTGCGGACAGGGTTGACCGGGAACACACGGCATCGTCTGACCGGTCGGACCATATGCGGCAGCCGCGGCCCGTTGCGCCGTAGTTGTCATCGCCAGTGCCGGGTCGGCGTTGCTCGCGTTAGCCGCCTGTTGCTGCTCTTTGAGCCTTTCGGCGGCAAGCTGGTTCTTGAGATCCTGGACATTGTTGTCGGTGTTGTCTTGAACCATGGGCTGTGGCGGTGCATCCTTGGCAGGTTCCGCTTTACCGTTGGCGCCTTTCTTTCCGACAGAGCTGAAGACAGCGGCCAGGATCACCAGCAGCGCGGCGCCGAGGTAGAGCAGCACCTTCAGATGCTTTTGCAAAACACCCTTCGGCTCCCGGGCGTTGCGGCGCAGCTCCGGGAAATCTTGCATTTCGGTTTTGAGTGGCGACGTGGTGCTTGGAGTCTGCATGACGTTACCCCTTGCGCGAGAAATCCATGCGCTTTTTGCCAAGCTCGACGTAACCGGAATCCATGACCTTGGGAATGATGTAGGTTCCTTCCCGGAGGTCGTAGTTCACAAGATTGGGTTTGCCGTCCCTCATCTCATAGACGCTGAATTTCTCCGGAGCGGTGGTCTTGATGTAGGTGAACTTGTCGTCGTGATAGATCGACTGAATGTCGAACGGCGGCTCGTTGGCCTTGAAGGAATAGTCGAATTTCAGCTGTAACGGATACGCGCTCTTGTATTCATCGACGGCCTGTTGGAGGTGGGCCTCGAGGGCAGCCAGTTCCTGTTTCGACTGTTCCAATTGCGCTGCCGGGATGAATTGCGACGGACCCGCGGACGCGACGATCGAGGAACGATCGGCCGGCTGAATCAGGACCTTGAGGTCCGGCGGATCCGTTGTATTCGAGACATCCTGCAGCGTGAAGGAATAGATGTTCCCCTTGTCAGTGATCAAGTTGAGGTTGGAGCTGATCCCTTCCTTCGCCGGATGCACGAAGCAGAAATTGCTGACCACATCGACGATCCAGAACTCTTTGTCGCCCGTGGCTGCCTCCATGATTTTCTCGGTCGGAGGTAGCTCGATGAGCGTGGTGTATTTGAGCTTCGCGTGAATCGGCACGATGTCCTGCAAATGGTACTGAACCGTGCGAGCAGATGGACTCTGACCCAAAGCGGCGGACGTTGTCACGGCGGCGAGAGCGACGACGAGCGGTATGCGGTGCATGCTTCCCTCCTACTTGGCTGTTCCGGCCACTGTTCGTGGCTGGAACGGATAATCATGTGCGAGGCGGCGCAGCCCGTCGGCAATCCCGAAGCGCGTAAAATGCTCGCGCTTTTTGAGATTGTCGCGGGCATTGTTGGTCGCCATCCAGTGCGATACCGAGTCCACGTTGAGATGAACCTTCTTTGAGGACTGGGCCTTGCGGACGAGCATCTGTCCAGGGGGGACGAGGCCGGCGATCAGCCCCAGTTCGGTGTCGTTCAGATGAAAAGCTTCCTTGTAGACCTCGCGGTCCATGTCAGGATTCGCAAGGAAGATTTTCGTCGGGCAGCTTTCGGCAACGATCTCCAGCATCCCCGATTCCTGGAGTTCCTTGATCGATTGCGTTGCCAGGATCATCGCCGCGTTGTGCTTGCGCCACGTCTTCTGTGCCTGCACGATGTATTGGCGGATCGTTTCATTCCTTATAAAGAGCCACGCTTCATCCATCAGGAAAACTTTGAAGGTCCCAAGCTTGGTCGGATCGGTGATTTCGTTGCTGGCCCGGTGCAGAACGTAAAACAGCAATGGCTCCAGTACATCGGGTGCATCACCCCAACCATGAAAATTGAACGCCTCGAATCGGCTAAACAAGAGCGTGTCCTCGACGTTGTCGAAGACAAAGCCGTACTGGCCTGACTGGGTCCACCGATACAAACGCTCTTTCAGCTCACCGATGATGCTGGCAAGATTCGAGACGGTTCGTTGCTCCGGCTCCAGCATGTACATGCGCTCGATCGCTTCCCACAAACGGCGCTCTTCTTTGAAGTCCAGGCGGTATCGTTGCGAATTTCCCTCGATCAGCACACGGAACAGGCCAAAGAGAAATTGCAGGTTCTCCTTTGTCGGCTCCAGCGAAAAAGGATTGATGGTGAAGTCGCGCGACTCCTGGCCGACGTTGAAATAGGTGCCGCCGAAGATATGCGTCAGCGATTCGAAGCTACCACCGATATCGAAGATGTATGTGAGCGGCGCATACTTCTGTGCATTTTGGAGGAGGAATGAAGCGAGATACGACTTGCCTGAGCCTGTCGCGCCCAGGATGAGTGTGTGAGCAACTTCGCCGTTGTGAAGGTTCAGAAAGTACGGAGTGGCGTTGTCGGTTTCAAGCGCCGCTAGATATTCCGAGCCGAGGTGCGGGTTCGTCTTTTCGCCCGGCAGGATGGTGAAGAGAAACGACAGGTCCGCGTAATTGCTGTTCAGCAGGTACAGCCGGCGAAGGTTCTGAGCATAATTCCCCGGCACCGTCGCGAAGTGAGCATTCAGCTGGTTGTAGGTCTCGGTGAACAGATTTCCGTCGAAATTCGTGAAGATGCCCGAGAACTCGCCAACCAGGCGATCGACTACGGACTTCTCGTGATCGTACAGAACAATCGTCAGTGAGAAATCGCCGAGAGATTGCCCATCGCCCAGGGCGCGCAGGCAATCTCCAAGGTTTTCGATGTCTGCCTGCTTCGATTCATCGACAAGCACATCACGAGGATTCGTTTTTATTGGGTCGTTGCCCAATTGCGAGACGAACCCCGTCTTCGAGATGTTGAAATGCCGACGGCGTTTGACGACTTCCTTCCGTGCCTTGGCCATCGACAGAGGCACCCACTCCGTGACGACATGGAAATTGGCCGGGATCTTCAACAGCCCATCCAGCACCAGGGGCCGTGTCTCGGCGATCGCTTCTTTCATCGTCAGGACGCGAACATAATGATCGCCAACCCGGAGGTGGTCGCGCTCCGCCTCAATATCGGAATTGACCACCTGGTAATCGAGGAACTGTGTCGATTTGGGCTTGCCGGAGATTCGCCAGTCATCAAAGTTCAGCAATCTGCGGAAGAACCGTAGCTGCCCGCTTTGATCGAGGATCTTCATCGGAACAAAGTCCGCGAGCTGGCGCACGAAGGCCTGCACTCGCTGGTGGAGCAAAGCACAATCTCTTTGGATCTGCGAGGCGAGCAGCACCTTCATGCTCTTCTTCGAGAACTGCGAGTGAAGCTCGGAAAGCCCGCCCGCCGGATCCGTCATGAGCCGTGCAACGCCGGTACCGATGCCGGTCTTCGATCGCATACCTTCGAGCAGGACGCAGTAGAAGATCTCGACCGAGTACAGCTGATCGCGCTTCGCCTCGAAGAATCGCCGGCGCTGCTCGATAGCAGTGGCGACGACCGGATCCTCATAATTTGCGAACGGAATTTCGGGGCGATTGTGCTTGAAGAGATATTGATAAACGTGGAACCCCGGGCCGAATGCCTTCAGCGCCGCTTCCAGACGCTTGATCGCGTATTCTTGCTCACTGCTGTCCAAAGACTCGTAATCGACGCCGCCGACACCAAGGACCACTCCGACGTCTCCGCTCTTGTCCAGAAACGTCGTCGTATCCCAAAAGCCATAAAGATTGATCTGTGCATTCAGCGATGCGGCTTCTTTCCACGGTTTCAGGACTCGGGCGATGTTCAACATCAACGCACCTCGACCATCGGAACCTGCTGTTTCGCTGCGTCGTAGCGGGTCTTGTATCGTTCCGCCTTCGCCAGAATGCGAAGAAATGCCGGGTCACTGTTGGTCACCCAATGCCCAAAGGCGAACCCGCCAATGATCACAGCAATCCCGGCCAGGATGGAATTAAAGAGATTGAAGGCGCCGACCGCACTTACGCAGATCAGGTAAAAGAACGTGCGTTCAACACCCAGGTAGGTCAGAGGCTTGTGTAGGCTCTTGAAGACGCGATTGGTTCGTTTGCGGATTGTTTTTGCGTCTCCCATCTTCGCCTCAGCAGGTTAAGCAGATTGACGAACGTTGAGCTCTGGTTACACTCCCCAGAGCCAGGAAAGGACGTTGACGGCGAGTACCGCGATGCCGGTTCCCGCAGCCACCCCCGCGAGCGCTTTCTTTGCTCCCGGTTCTCCGTGAGCAAAGCCGTAGCCACCGATGACGATTGCAATAAGACTTGCGACCTTCGCAATTGTTCCCGTGAACAAGTTCTGCAGCGCCGTAAAGCCCGTGTCGAAAGGTGAGCCGGCCGCCTGGGCATGCGCGGCGACCGGCAGGAGCAAAAGCGCGATAACGGCCATCGAAGCTGGTGAGGCTCTGAAGAGCTTCGGCCGCCTGGTCGAGAGTTTCATGGGATTCCTCCTGATCTCGACCTGAATTCTTCAGGTCATGTCGGACAGCTTGCCCCTACTTTTTTCTCTTGTCCAAGACCTTTTTTGTCCATGTTGATGCCTGGAAGGCATCAACATGGAAGTCTTGGAAACCGGACGAAACATCACGGCACTCCTGGCAATTCCCGGGAGTCAAAACTTAGCTGGCATACTCCAAACATTTCTTCTGCAGGAGGTCAGCGAGGTCGCCCAGGATCTCCGCGTGGTGCGAATCCTCACGCCGATACATAAAGATCAGCGGCAAAGGATCGAGTCCGCCGATCGGGAAGTACTTGACCTCAGGCGGGAATTCTGCGCAGACGCCGAACGGAAGTATGGCCAATCCGACTCTATCCAGCACCAGTTCAAATGCCTCTTGTGGCGAACTGACTTCTTCGGCGATATTGGGCTTGAATCCGGCAGAGGCGCACGCTGCAACAAGCTGCTGATAGAGCGCCGGGTGTATGCGATCGGAGCAGGCGACGATCAAGGGATGCAGCCTTAAGTCTGCGAGAGCCACCGCGGGGCTTCCTGTCAATGATGAATCCTGATTTGTGACAACGCACAGGCGATCGGAGCCTATTGGTATCTGTTGGAGGCCATATCCTTCCAAGGGAGCGAATGTGACTCCTGCCTGGTAAGTTCCGCTGGCGATCGATTCGATGAGCTCCGGCGCAAACACAGTGCGGAACTGGAGGTTCAGACAGGCAAATTTCCGTCTCTGCACAGAGCGTATCTGCCGGCGAAGTGCTGTTGGAACAAACGGAGAATGCCCGATGATGAACAAGGCAGAGTTCCGTCGCGAGATATTCCGGGCATGATCTCTGGCACGTTGAAAATCAGCCTGCAATCGGGGTAGTATCTGCTCGACATCTGCGAGAAAGGCCTCTCCAGCCTCAGTTGTCTCGACGAAGTGGTGATCGCGGCGAAAGATCTCAAACCCGAGCTCGGACTCGAGTTCCCGTACTCGCCGACTCAGTGATGGTTGCGAGAGGTTAAGGCGCTCTGCCGCTTTGCGAAAGTGCAATTCACGCGCAACGGCCAGGACATAGTGCAATTTGCGAAGAGGAGGAAAGCTGCTCATACCTGGCCACCTTCAGGAACTGTTCTGGCCAGCCAGCGGTCCGCTTGCCAATGACCACGGCCCGCTCATTATGCTGAGCGCGATCTCATGATTTGTCAACTGGTAAGCGACATAAACATGTTTGCTACATAATCGTGTTTACCCACCTCCTCATTGTGGTTTAGCTTCCTCTGAATGGCTGATTTCGATGAGTTGTATGCCGAAGTGGGACGAAAACTGCGTCAGGCCAGAGAAACGCAAGGACTTAGCCAGGAGAGACTTGCGAAGCAACTCGGAATCAGCCGGGCCTCGGTGGTTAACATCGAAGCGGGCCGGCAGAGGGCCCCACTGCACCTGTTGTGGCAGCTTGCCGAGGCCCTCGGAACCGATTTGAGCCTGCTGATTCCCCGGCGGGAGGAACTGACGCCCTCGGTGAAGCAGATTGCATTGGATCCGGCGATGATCAAGCAGATTAGAGAAGCCACGAATAATGATCCAGATGCGGTCAAGATTCTGACCCGGCTCGTCGGCAAGTTGAAAGCGACCATCGAAATTGATTCCCCAGTCAGGAAAGCCCATGATCAGAGAAAAGCTCGAAGAAAAGGCTGAAAAAACCCTCCGCGAAACAGACACTTATCGCATTCCAGTTGCGATTGAAGTTCTGGCTCACCGTCTCAATCTCGCGATTCAATCCGAAGCTCTCGGAGACAATGTTGCCGGCATGCTCGTGGTCGAAGGGGATCGGGGGGCGATAGGATACAACTCAACTCACGCTCTTGTCCGGCAGCGATTCACGATTGCTCATGAAATCAGTCACTACTTGCTTCACGTGAAAAAGAATCGGAAGTCACAGCTCTTTATTGATCGGCATCTCACGTTCCGACGAGACGGATATTCTTCAGGCGGAGTCGACTATGAGGAGGTCGAAGCGAATCAGCTCGGTGCTGCATTGCTCATGCCCAGACGGCTCCTGCAGCAGGAAGTTAAAAAGCATGATCTCGATCTGGACGACGAAGAAGCAATTAGCCTTCTAGCCAAACGCTTTCACGTGAGCTCGGCTGCTGTGACAAACAGATTGTCGAATCTTGGCATGCTCCGTTGAGGGAGATCATCGCCTTTGCTCTCGTGCGTATCTCCAAACGGGCATTTCTCAAAGAGCGTGAAAGGCGATCTCTCGTCGATAAGCTGCAAGGATGACGCAAATTCCCTCTGTATTTAGGCCGCGTGCTCCAGCTTTGTGATGGATTGGCTGGGAAACGTCCGGTTGGCCGACACACCCCCGCGATCCGGGCTTTATCCTCAATAGGTCATTCGGCCCGGGACTCCGAAATCACACCGCATCGCACAACTGCATAATCCTAGAATAGATATCGTCGAAGCAGCGTCCGCACCAAGTCGCACTTCAATGCAAGCAATTCGAAATCAAAGGGACACCAAATGGGACACCGGTTTTTACTGGCTCCAAGAGCCGAGCTTAGGGACAAGTGGCGGGAAGAGCCGAATGGGCGGCTCGCCCGTCCGATTTCTTGGACTGACACTCCCTCCCTTTAAATTCATCCGTTCCGCAAAAATCGAATCGCCAAATTCATGAGTGCGGTACCTCTGTTCTTCCAGTTCCGCATTCATGTCTTCAAGTACCTCATTAGCGACGAACGCACGCAGGAGCTCATGATGGCTAGTGCCGGGTTCGTGCGTTCCAGAGACGATCGCATCGACAATTTGTAGCGTCGTGTCCCTGCCGATTCTCCGAGTTGCCAGTCCCTTGCCGGCTCGTAGCACCCCGTCGATTTCTGCAGCGTGTTCGAGAGCCCGTACTACTGTTGTGCCAATTGCTATCACGCGTCCGCCACGCTCCCGAGCCTCCCCGACTAGTCTTGCCGTAGATTCCGAAATCCGATAAGGCTCGTCGAAGGGAAGACGTGCATCGAGCACCGGATCTCCGGTCGATGAGATTCCCGCCGCGTGGGTCACCGTGGCGAAGTAAACTCCTCGACGAATCATGACGTCGAGAGTGCTCCAATTCAGGATGAAGCCCGCTGATGGCGGCTCATATGCAGCTGGCAGTGCGGCGATCGGAGTCCATGTGTCCCAAAGCGCGAGCGGCATGTGAACATGGGCATACTGGATCGGCTTGCCCTGACGAACCAGCCCACGCCAGATCTCCTCCGGGGAACCTTCGAAGCGAAGAAGTACGAGGCGAGGATGATCCAGCAAGCTAGCCACCGTCGCGTGAAGAGGTCCAAGACGAAGGTCATCGCCGGGGCGCAGCTCAGGTGGACTCGGACGATGTTCGGTTGGCGTGAGGTAGTTCCCCTCGCCAAACACAATCGCGGAAAAATATCTCACTGCTTGGGTCTCGAGCGACGGCCTGCCGGCGAGGCGGACTTCGATAGCGGCTCCGGTACGGCCGTGGACGCCGAGGAGGCTCGCAGGCAAAGTGGCTGCGTCGTTCGCGACCACAACGTCTCCTGCACGTAACAGGTCGGGAAAGTTCGATCGCAGGATATGTGTGATTTTTCCGGCGGCATCGATCGCAAGAAGCCTTGCATTTGGAGGACGCTGAGCGGGAATGGCGGCAGCGATCATTGCATTGCCTTCGGCGTTTCGGGATGAGGGTCGCCCTTTGTTTCTAAAAGCAAGTTCTGGAGGGTTGCGAGCACTTCCCGGGCCGCGCTTTCGGGACTCTTAAGTGTCGAGCGATCTGCGCCCGGCACTGCGAGCTCGTGGAGCGGCGTGTCCATATCTCCAGGATCCAGAGAGAGAACGCGAACGCCTTGTAGGGAGAGTTCCTGATCCCAGATTTGGCTCAGGTGATGCAGCGCAGCCTTGCTTGCACCATAGGCGCCCCAATTGGGATATGCATTGATCGCGGCGTCGCTGGAGATGTTCAGAACCGCCGCGTGGCGCCCCTCTCGTGCCGAAGCAGCCAGAGACCCAAGCATCGCTTTAGTAAGGCGAAATGGGCCAAGCAGATTTGTTTGCAGCGCAATTTCAAGGTCCTCACAGGTTGTATCAGCAAGAGGCACGAGCGGAATCGGACCCAACGCAGAAGCATTATTGATGAGAACGTCCACTCCCCCGAGTGCGCTAATCAACTGGATCGCTATGGGATAGATATCGTCTTTTGACGAAACGTCTCCAACGATGCCATGCAGCGCAGGCACGTTGCGGACCAGGTCCTGGACACTCTCTTGACCACGGGCAACAACGGCGACCCTGGCTCCCGAATCGTGCAATCCAAGAGCTAGTGCCCTCCCCAGGCCGGAGGTTCCGCCTGTAATTGCCACTCGCATGCCATTCCACACGTTTGGCGGTTTCCCTGTCTTTCCGGATGCTTCAGCTTTGTGCTTTGCCATCGGTTTCTCCAATCAATATTTGGGATTCATTGACACTGCACAAGATGAAAGTTAAAGTAAGCTTGAGATTCAAATTCTTTTTTCATGGAATTCCATGACTGACGTGCTCACAATCTCAGAGATATCGCGGCGCAGCGGGGTGGCGTCCTCTGCCCTGCGGTTTTACGAGGACAAAGGATTAATCGAATCGGAGCGAACCGGATCCACCGGTCATCGTCGCTATCACCGGGCCGTGCTTCGCCGAATCGCCTTCATCGTATTTGCACAAAAAGTCGGCCTGACTCTGGATGAAATCGCCGTGGAGTTGTCCAAGCTGCCGAAAAACCACGTTCCGGAGCACGCGGATTGGGCAAAGTTGTCCGGCACCTGGACCACGCGCATCGACGAACGAATTGCCGAACTCGAGCGCCTTCGGGCAGGATTGACTCAGTGCATAGGATGTGGGTGTCTGTCACTGGAGCAGTGCCGGCTTGCCAATCCCGGAGATCGTGTTGCTCGCTGGGGTCCTGGCCCTCGATTTTGGATTCGCAAACGCAAACGGTAGAGATACCTACCCCTTTGCTAATCGGTTTGCCTCCTCCAACTGCGGTAAGATCGAGCGCCCTGATCTCGTTCCTAAGACGCGCCACTGAGTAGCCGTCTCGCCTTTTGTACGGGTATCGTTTGAGAGGAAGGGCATTCG
>Ga0335074_10003923_pt1 | contig 20472 bp, 17 predicted proteins | sample Lox_Sample_23_FD_206715 | JGI IMG/M metagenome (GOLD analysis project Ga0335074, IMG submission 206715) | Soil microbial communities from Loxahatchee National Wildlife Refuge, Florida, United States - Lox_Sample_2.3 | ecosystem: Environmental > Terrestrial > Soil > Wetlands | place: USA... | reverse complement strand
GCGATGGCTTAGCCATAAGAGAACATGGACGTTACGACGATGGCAGCCGCAGAACGTAACCGACGCCGCGCAGCGTGTGCAGCAGGTGCGGTTCGGCGGTGTCCACCTTGCGGCGTAGCACCGAGACGTAGGACTCTACGATCCCGGTATCCCCCCGGAAGTCGTAATCCCAGACGTGGTCGAGGATCTGCATCTTGGACAGCACCCGGTTGGCGTTGCCCATGAAGTACCTGAGCAGCTTGAATTCGGTGGGCGAGAGCTGGATCTGCTGGCCGCCGCGCCACACCTCGTGGCTGTCCTCGTCGAGTTCGAGGTCGGCGAACTTCAGCCGCGGCGGCGGCTCGCTGCCGTCGCCCCTGGTCCGGCGGAGCACGGCGCGGATCCTTGCGATGACCTCTTCCAGGCTGAACGGCTTGGTGACGTAGTCGTCGCCGCCCAGCGTCAGCCCGCGGATCTTGTCCTCGGTGGAGTCCCTGGCCGTCAGGAAGACAACGGGGATCCTGGCCCCGCCGCCCCGCAGCCGCCGGATGACGTCGAACCCGTCCATATCGGGCAGCATCACGTCCAGCACGATCAAGTCCGGCCGGTGCCGCTGCGCGGCCTGCACTGCCTCGGTGCCCCCCGCGGCCGTGACAACCTCGAAGCCGGCGTAGCGCAGGCTCGCCGACAGCAGTTCGAGGATGTTGGGCTCGTCTTCGACGACGAGCAGCCGGGCGTCGGGGGTACGCCGCCCGTCACTCGACGTAGTGGTCATGCGCCCATTGTGCAGCTTGTGCCTGAGCGTTAGCTGAACGGGTCCTGAGTCTGTTCTTCACGGACCTGCTGCGCCGCCGACCTGGTCACCGGCTCACGAATGTATCTGGTCACGGCCAGTCGGGCCGTTCTGTCCGACCTGGGTGTCACGCTGTGGGTCAGTCGGCGGTGATGTCTGTTGCTGGGGGCAGCGGCGCCCAGCGGGAGATGGCGGCCGGGCGCGAGCCCACGCCCAGCTTGGCGTAGATGCGGTTCACGTGGTTCTTGACGGTTTTCTCGGCGAGGACCAGCCGTTCCGCGATCTGGCCATTCGAGTGGCCGGCCGCGATGAGCGTCATGATCTGCGCCTCGCGCGAGGACAGCCCGGCGAGATACGCGGTCTTGGCGTCACCGCGGACGTTCATGAACCCTCCAGCTCCACTGACCACACTATTTCACTTCCGAACAACGGGTAACTGACGGCCAGAGTAAGGGCTCGGATGGTAAAGCCTGGGCAAAATTCGATCAGGCGGAAGCTGGCGGGGCCGCAGGGCGGGGGCCGGCGGAGTCGCGAGCGCCTGGTCGGCGGCGGTCAGGCGGTGGGGGCGGCCTTCGAGCCGGTGATCAGGCTGGGCGGGAGCGACGTGTCATTCTTCAGGTCGTTGAAGAACTGCAGCGCCCGGCTGGTGTCCCACTTCACCGCGACCCCGTCGTTGGGGGTCTGGTAGTCCAGGGTGGCCAGCGGCACGGTGGTCGTCAGCGGGTTGCGCAGCGCGAACGCCACGTGCACCAGGTCCATCAGGCCCGTTCCGTCGGAGACGGTCAGCGCGTTGGCCGCCCCGGTCGCCGCCGGGATCGTGGCGAACGGGTTGATCAACGTGCCGGCGCTCGTCATCTTGTCCAGCAGCGCCTTCACGAACAGCCGCTGGTCCTGCTCCCGCTGTATGTCGCTGATCGCGAAGTTACGGGTGCGGACGTAGCCGAGGGCCTGGTCCCCGTCCAGGTTCTGGCATCCGGCCTTGAGGTTCAGGCCGGCCTTGGGGTCGACCATCGGGCCCGGCAGGCACATGCGTACCCCGCCGACCGCGTCGACCACGCTGACGAAGCCGCCGAAGCCGATGCCCATGTAGTGGTTGATGTACAGGCCGGTGATGTTTTGCAGCGTCTCGGCGAGCAGCGCAGGCCCGCCCAGGTCATACGCGGCGTTGATCTTGCTGGAGCCGTGGCCGGGGATCGGTACGTAGGAGTCGCGCGGGATGCTGATCAGCACCGGCCGCCCGCCGTTGGCCGGGATGTGCAGGATCATGATCGTGTCGGAACGCTCGCCGCTGATCGCGCTCAGCTTGCCCGTGGCCAGCTGCAGCTCCTGCGCCCGGGTCAGGCCCTGGCGGCTGTCCGAGCCGGTGATCAGCCAGTTCGTCCCGGCCGTGGGCGCCGGGCGCCCGCTGTAGTCGACCAGCACGTTCGCGTGGTGCAGCTTCGAGCCGACGTAGAAGTACAGGCCCACGCTCGCGACCAGGGCCAGGACGATCACGGTGGCGAGCACGGCCAGAATCCGGCGCGGCCGCAGCCAGCGGCGGCCGAGGCCGGGCCCGCCCGGGCCGCCGGGCCCGCCGGGCCCGCCCGGCCCGCCGCGGCCGGGCCGCCCCCCGGAGCGGTGCGCGGGCGGCTGCTCGGGCCAGGCGCTCGGGGAGCCGAGCCGGCCTCCGGGACCGTAGCCGCTGGCGCCGGCCGATCCGTACCCGCCCGCGCCGCCCGACCCGTACCCGCCCCCGGGCGACCGGACCGTGGGGTCGCCGGGGGCGCCCGGCCCGGGGCGGTTCGCGCCGCCGCCGTCCCTGAACAACCCGTCCCAGTCGCTCATGCGGTGTCTCCCGGTCTCCCGGTTGCCTGCCGGCTCACGCCGTCGATGTCACCATCGTCTTTACTTCACAGACGGGCCGACATCCAAAACGGTTGGGGAGGGGTCCCCACCGGCCCTGTCATTCCACCAGATGGATACGACTTCTCGGCCCGATGTGCCGAGATCGACCGGGTGCTCTGGGTCGACCCCGGATTCGACCAGGGCCTGGCCCACCTCGCCGGCCCGTTCCGGCGGCAGGCACAACCGGCGCCGCGTCATGTCCACCAGCTCACCGAAGCTGGCGTAGTCGCGGCCGCCAGGCCGCCGCCAGGTCCGGTGCCCCGGCCGCAGCCCCATGGCCTCCAGGATCTCGACCAGGTCGGCGGCCGTGGGCGAGGCCGGGCGCTCCAGCCCGTGAAACCTCAGCCACAGATCGTTGAGCGCGGTCAGCGGGTGGCGCGCGGTGAGCTCGGCCACGACCAGGCGCCGCGCGCTTGCGGTCAGCGCGTTCAGGAACGGCCGCAGATTGGCCACGTTGTAAAGCACGTGGTGACACAACGTAACGTCGGCCGTCCCGGCCCGCGCGGCGACGCCGGGCCAGGCCCCGAGGACCGCGGTGACCGGGATCCCGGCCGGCGCCGCGCGCTCGCAGAGCCGCTCGAGCATGCCGGCGTCGCTGTCGACCGCGGTCAGCGACGTCGTCCGGGGCAGCACCGGCAGGCTGGCCGCGCCCGCCCCCGAGCCGACGTCGAGCACCGTGCCCGGCGGATCCAGGGCGGCCCAGGCCCGCTCGAACGACGGTCCCGACGGAGCGGCGCTGACCCGGTCGGCCCGCCGCGCGAAGACCTGTCGCGGCAGCACCCAGGGCGATTCGGCGACCGCGGCGGTGATGTGCTCCGGGATCGCCCACGCGGCCAGGTCCGACCGCCAGCGATCGAGCAGCGCGTCAAGGTTACTCACGGGGCTCGGCTTTCAAAGGCGCCACAGTCTTTACGCTACGTCTCGAGCCCGCCGGATTACCCGAGGGGAATCCCGGCGCACCAACACCGGGCAGTTTGTTGCCGAACCTTGAACGGATGGGAAAGCTTGTCCCATGGACCTTGTCGCCCTGGAAGAGATCCGGCAGGTTAAGCATCGCTATCTTCGCTGCGTCGACCTCAAGCTCTGGGATGACCTGGCGGATACGTTCACCAGCGACGCCACAGCCGACTACGGCACACCCGCGCTCGGCAAGCCGATCCGGCTCTCCGGCCGGGACGAGATCGTCGGGTTCCTGCGCAAGAAACTGGGCCCGGACATCATCACCGTGCATTTCGCCAGCCAGCCGGAGATAACGGTGGACGGCGACGCGGCCACCGGCACGTGGGCCTTCGAGGACACCGTGATCGCGACCGAGTACCGGATGCTGCTTACCGGCTCGGCCTTTTATGAAGACCGCTACGCCCGGTGCGATGACGGCAAGTGGCGGATAGCGCACACCGGGTACGTGCGCACCTACGAGGCCATCGTGTCGTTCGATGACATGCCGAGCTTCCGGATCACGTCCAATCGCTGGGCGCCGCAGCCGGAGGCCAGCCCCCAGGCGTAGACTAGAACGTGTTCTAGTTGCGCGGAGGGCGCCCTTGCTCACCCAGTCATTCGCGGACGCGGTGCTCGAGGCCGAGAAGATCATCACCGGCGCGCCGCACGTCCGGACCGAGCAGGACCTGGCCGAGGGCTACGACTACCTGGCCGGGAGCATCCGCTCATCGCTCCAGCTGGCCTGGGCCTACCAGCGCGACTTCCCGTACTTCGTCCAGTCGACCGGTCCGTACACCAAGCTCGGCCTGGACAACCCCGACACCCTGTACTTCCACGCTTACCTGCGCGACGACGCCGAGTACCTGGTCACCGGGCGCCGCGGCACGACGGCCGACCTGAGCTTTCAGATCTTGGACGGCGACTACTCGCCGGTCGAGGTGCCGGACAGCCTGACCGCGTTCGACGACCGGGACATCGAGATCGGTGCCGACGGGACGTTCGAGCTGCGGTTCGGCCCGGCCCGCGCCGACCCGGGGCCCGGCTACGTGACCCTCGGCCCGGGCGCGGCCATGCTGCTGGTCCGCGAGGTGTACAGCGACTGGGGCGCCGAACGGCGCGGCACGATCACCATCCAGCGGGCCGACCGGCGCGGGTCGGCCCCGCCGGCGGCCGGCCCGGACGCCGCGGCCAAGCGTTACCGGGTTGCGGGCAAGATCCTGCTGTCCCGGCTGCGGACGTTCCTCGCGTTCCCCGAATGGTTCTACCTGAACCTGCCGGTGAACACGATGACGCCGCCGCGTCCGACGCCGGGCGGGCTGGCCACCCAGTTCTCCTCGGCCGGGCACTACCACCTAGGCGACGACCAGGCGATGATCGTGACGGTGCCGGCCGCCGACAAGAAGACCGCGCCCTACCAGGGCATCCAGCTCGGCAGCCGCTGGTACATCTCGCTGGACTACATCAACCACCAGACCAGCCTCACCGCGGACCAGGCGCGGATCGACCCGGACGGCCGGATCCGCTTCGTGATCAGCGAGCGCGACCCCGGGCTGGCCAACTGGCTGGAGTGCACCGGGCACTCCCGCGGCTACGTGCAGATCCGCTGGCAGCGGCTGACCCGTGACCTCGGGCCGGACGACGGTCCGCAGGTGCAGGTGGTGCCGTTGGCCGGCCTGGCCGCGGGGCTGCCCTATTACGAGCGGGCCCGGGTGGCGCCGGGGGAGTTCGCACAGCGGATCGCCGCGCGCCAGGCCGCCGTGGCCGAGAGGATGCTCGGCTGATGTCGGCGGACCCAGCCCATCTCCGCGGGCCTCTGCTCGGCGGCAAGGTCGTGGTGGTCTGCGGGGTCGGCCCGGGCCTCGGGCGCGCGATCGCGGTGCAGTGCGCGCGGGCGGGCGCCGACGTGGTGCTGGCCGCCCGGACCGAGCGCTGGTGCAAGCAGACGGCCGAGCAGATCACGGCGCTGGGCCGCCGGGCGGTGACCGCGGTGACCGACGTCACCGACGACGACCTGGCCGCGAGCCTGCCCGGGGTCGCGCTGGACGCGTTCGGCCGCGTCGATGCGCTCGTGAACAACGCGTTCGCGATCCCGCCGATCACCGACCTGGCCGGCGTCGACCTGGACGGGGTGCGGGCCGGCCTGGAGACCGGCGTGCTCGGCGCGCTGCGGATGACCCGGCTGTTCGCCGAGGCGCTGGCCGAGAGCGGCGGGTCGGTGGTGATGATCAACTCGGCGGTGCTGCGGCATTCCCGGCTCACGTTCGGGCCGTACAAGATGGCCAAGGCCGCACTGCTGGCGCTGGCCCAGAGCCTGGCCACCGAGCTCGGCCCGCGGGGCATCCGGGTCAACTCGGTGGCCCCCGGCTACATCTGGGCCGGGTCGCTGAAGTGGTACTTCGGCCAGCTCGCCGAGCAGCGCGGGGTCAGCGTCCAGCAGGTCTACGACGAGACCGCGGCCGCGATCGACCTGCGTCGTCTGCCGGAGCCCGATGAGGTCGCCGACGCCGTGGTGTTCCTGGCCTCGGAGCTGGCCCGCGCGATCACCGGCCAGTGCCTGGACGTCAACTGCGGCGAGTTCCACCACTGACCGCCGATGGACAGCGCTTCGGACGGCCGGGTCGACGTCGGCACGCTGGCCGACCTGCACGCGTCGGCCACGAAGATCACGGGGTTGACGGACTTCGGCGACGACGATTACACCGACGGCCTGGCCGTTCTGCTGGAGTCCTACGCCAGCGAGGCCGGGCTGACTCCGCTGGGCCGCCGGGTGAAACGGTCGTTCCTGCGCGGGTCACTGGTGGCCCGGCTGCTCAGCGAGGCGGCGTGGGCCTCGTACCCGGATTACGCCGACGTGGCCATCGAACGCCCGATCTTCGTCACCGGGCTGCCGCGGACCGGCACCACCGCGCTGCACCGGCTGCTCACCGCCGACCCGGCGCACCAGGGCCTGGAGATGTGGCTGACCCAGGCGCCGGGTCCGCGCCCGCCCAGAGACACCTGGGCCGGCAACCCGGTGTTCCGGCAGATCCAGGCCGGGTTCGACCGGCATCACGTCGAGCATCCGGAGTTCATGGGCGTGCACTTCATGGCCGCCGACCAGGTCGAAGAATGCTGGCAGATTCTGCGGCAGTCGGGGCGTTCCATATCTTATGAATGCCTGGCCCACGTGCCCGCGTACAGCCGCTGGCTCAGTGATCAGGACTGGACGGCGGCCTACCGGCGGCACCGGCGGAACCTGCAGCTCATCGGGCTGCCGGACGCCGGCCGGCGCTGGGTCCTGAAGAACCCCAGCCACTTGTTCGCGCTCGACGCGCTGCTCGAGGTGTACCCCGACGCGCTCGTGATCCAGACCCATCGCGCGCCGGCCGCCGCGATCGCGTCGGTGTGCAGCCTGGCCGGGCAGGCGTCGCGGGGATGGTCGACCGTGTTCGCGGGTCACGTCATCGGCCGCGATCAGCTGGAACTATGGGCGCGGGGCCTCGAGCTGTTCGCCGCCGCGCGCGCCCGCCGCGATCCGGCGCGGTTCTGCGACGTGGGGTACGCCGAGTTCACCGCCGACCCGGTCGGCGTGATCGAGTCGGTCTACGACCGGTTCGGCCTCGCGCTCAGCGGCGCGGCCGCCGACGCGATGCGCGCGCTGGCCGCCGACAGCGCCGGGACCGGGGCCCGGCCGTCGCACCGCTATTCGCTGGGCGACTTCGGGCTCACGGCCGAGCAGGTCATCGAGCGGTTCATGGCCGCAACGAGCGGCTAACGCTCACGTAACCATTGCGGCCGGCGCGGCGGTGCTGCCCGGAATTCCCGTAATCTTCCTGATAGAGCAGTGATCGGCGCCAGTGGGACCAGTCCGGGAGGGCCGTCATGATCCGCGGGTCGTTCCTGGCTCGCCGGATCAACGCCGCGAGGCTGCTGCTCGGCACGATCACGCTGACCGTGCTGATCACCGCGGCCCTCGGCGCCGCCCAGGCCAGCTTCGCGGCGCTCCTGCCGCAGGCCGCACGCGCCCAGCTGACCGGATCGCCCGCCGTTTCGATCGCAATGAGCGGCTCGATGAGCGGGTCGCACGTCGGGTTGGCCTCCCGGACCGTCAGCGCCTCGCTCGCCGGAGCGCTGTCCGGCGTCCCGTACCAGCTCGACCGGGCCGTCTGGTCGAATCCGCTCGCGCTGCCCGCCCCCAAGAGAAGCGCGACCATCCCGGTGGTCGAGGTGGCGTCGGTGGACGGGATCCAGGCCCACGCGGTGCTCACCGCGGGCCATTGGCCGGGCGCGCCGGGCCCAGGTCAGCCGCTCGGCGTGGCGCTGCCGGCCCTGGCCGCCAGCCGCCTGCACGCGCGGCCAGGCACGATCCTGCAGGTCAGCGACCAGATCACCAACAGCAGGATTCCGCTGCTGGTCACCGGGATCTACCGGGTCGCCGACCCCGGCTCGAGGTACTGGCGCATCGACCTCATCGCGCCGCCGGGGGTCGCCGCTCAGGCGCAGTTCGTCAGCTACGGACCCGCGGTGGCCAGCCCGGCGGCCTTCGGCGGCGGCGCCCCGGCGCGGGTGGACGTGGGCGAGGTTTCCTGGATTGCGCTGCCGGACGGGGCGGCGATCGGCACCGGAGACCTCGCCGGCCTCGCCGGAAAGATCAGCCAGACCGTCGCGGCCCTGCAGTCCTCGAACAGCCTCGGCGGCCTCAACGTCAGCACCGGCATGCCGCAACTGCTCGACGGGGTGGCCACGAGCCTCACGGTGGCCAGATCCTTGCTCGTCATCGGGGCGTTGCAACTGCTACTGCTGGCCGTGGCCGCGCTGACGCTGGCCGCGCGGCTGCTGGCCCGCCACCGCGACGAAGAATCGGCGCTGCTTGGAGCCAGGGGGGCGACGCGGTGGCAGCTGCTCAGGCCGACGCTGGCCGAGACGCTGCTGTTCGGCGGCGCGGCCGCGGCGGCCGGCGTGCTGATCGGATCCAGGCTCGCAGTGCTACCGATCCGGGTCACCGAGCCCGGGCTCCGCCTGCGCCTGTCCGTGATTCCGGCGTCGGCCTGGCTGGCCGCGCTGGCCGGGCTCGCGCTGGCGGCGGTGATCGTGATCTGGCCCGCGCTCCGCCCGCCCGGATCCGGCGCCGGCCGCCGCGGGCGCCAGGCGGCGCTGGCCGGCGTGGCCCGCGCGGGAGCGGACCTGGTCTTGCTGGCCCTGGCGGTGCTGGCGGTGTGGGAACTGCGCAGCTACTCGGCGGTCGCGCACTCCGCGGACGGCGGACTCGGTGTCGACCCGGTCATCGCCGTCGCGCCCGCGCTCGCTCTAGCCGCCGTGACGGTGGTCTCGCTGCGTTTGCTCCCGGCAGCGACCAAGCTGCTGGAGCTGGTCGCCAAGCGCGGGCGGGGGGTGGCGGCCGCGCTGGCCGGCTGGCAGATCTCCCGGCGCCCGCTCCAGCAGAGCGGGCCGTTCCTGCTGGTGATCCTGGCCATCGCCGCGGTGACTCTCGCCCTCTCGCAGTACCAGAGCGCCGTCGGCTCCGCCGCCGACCAGGCCGCGTTCGCCGCCGGCGCGGACCTGCGCGCCGACCTGGCCGAGCCGCTGCCGCCGTCGGCCGCCGCCGCGATCCCCCGCTCGCGGGGGATCCACGCGGCCATGCCGGTGGCCACGGCGAGCATCGGCTCGGCCGGGGAACTGGTCGCCGTGGACGCGCGCTCCGCCCCGGGAACGGTGCTGCTGCGCGGCGACCTGTCACCGTACCCGGCGCCGCAGCTCTGGCGGCGCGTGGAGCCGCCGCGGGCCCGGGCCGGAGTGGCCATTCCCGGACGTCCCGCCCGCCTGAGCATCGCGGCCAGCCTGATCCCCGGGTCGGCGGCGACGGCCCCCGGCCCGGCGACGGCCACCGTGTCGGTCCAGGACGCGGACGGGATCGTCTACCTGTTGCCCGCGGGCACCCTGCCCGCGGATGGCCGGGTGCACGCGCTGACCGCCGAGATCTCCCGGACTCGGCAGGCGGCGTACCCGTTGCGGCTGCTCTCGCTGTCCTTCAGCTACAACCTGCCGTTGTACCGGCCGTCCCCGGGCCCGTTCCGGCCGCCAGCCGAGGGCCCGCTGGCCCGGCTGGTGATCGATGGGATGACCACGACGCCGGGCGCCCGGCCGTTCGCCACCGGTGCCGTCCTGGGCTCGTGGGCGGCCACGGCATCCGAGACCGGCCTGCAACGGGCCGGCCAGCCGGGCAGCGCGAGCTCGGCCGCGGCGAACGGCTCCTCACCCGTGCCGGCCCGCTGGCAGCGCGCCGGGGCCGCACAGCAGCTGATGTTCTCGGCCGGATTCGCCCCGTCGGCCGCTGCTCTGGCCGCGTCGCACGTGCCGGATGCGGGCTTCACCGGCGGCCTGGTCCTCGCCGTCCGCCCCGCGACGGGACCGGTGCCCGCGATCGCGACCGCGTCCTTCCTGCGGGCCGCGCACGGCCAGGTGGGCTCCAGGCTTCCGGTCACGGTCAACGGGGTCACGGTCCTGGTGCGGATCGTGGCCTCGGTGAGCGCCTTCCCCGGCATCGACACCTCCAGCGCGCTCATCGTGAGCCAGGCGCCGCTCCAGGCCACCCTGGCCGGCGCGGGAGCCGCGCCGCTGCCGGTCAGCAGCTGGTGGTTGACCACGGCGGACAGCGCGGTCCCGGCGGCGCTGCGTGGCGCCTCGGTCACCAGCCGCGCCGCGGCGGCGGCCGCCGTGCTGCGGAACCCGCTGTCGGAGCTGCCGCGCGAGGGCGCGCTGGCCAGCGGCCTGGCCGCGGTGCTGGTGGCCGCGATCGGGTTCTCGATCAGCGTCGCCGCGAGCGTGCGGGCCCGGCGGACCGAAAGCGCGGTGCTGTCCGCGCTCGGCGTGGCCAGGCCGGCTCAGGCGGGCCAGCTCTGCCTGGAGCAGCTGATGCTCAGCGTTCCGGCCGCCGTCGCCGGGTTGCTGGTCGGAGCCGGCCTGGCCCATCTGCTGGTGCCCGCGATCACCATCACCGCCACCGCCGGCCGTCCGTTCCCGCCGGTGCTGGTCCTGATCCCGGTGGGCCGGGCGGTCCTGCTGGCGGCGATCCTGGCGGCGTTGCCGGTCCTGGCCGCCGCGGGCAGCATCGCCCGGCGGTCCGATCCCGCCGCGGAACTGCGCGCCGCGGAGGCGCCATGACCAGGGCCTGGGTCAGGATCGGCGGCAGCGGGGCGGCGGCCAGCGTGGGGCTGGCCGCGCTGGTGCTCGCCACTGTGGCCATCTCCGTGGCGCTGCCCCGGGCCAGCCTGGGGCAGCGCACGGTCGCCCTGCGGCGCACGATGGCCGTTGTCCCGGCTACGTCATCGGCCATAGTGGGCAGCATCTCCTACACCACCTTCAACATCGAGTTCCCCTACCGGCCGTCCGAGGCGGGCGACCTGACCTATGTTGGAGACCAGCTGGCGGCCGGCCTGGCCAAGCGAGGCCTGCCGCTGGGCCCTGCACCGTTCTGGTCGGGTCTGACCACTGGCTACGCCGTCGTCACCGGGGCTGGCCCGCGCGCGGTCAGCGCGCTTCCGCCGCAGATGGAGATCCTCTATCGTGATCGGCTGGCCGGCTACAGCCGGCTGACCGCCGGGCGGCTCCCGGGGCGCGGCGCGGTCAGCCACGGGCAGGTGGTGCTGCAGGTCGCCGTGACTGGCGCTACCGCGGCCCGGTTCGGGCTCCGGCCGGGCTCGCGGCTCGGGATGGCGCCGGGGGTCACGCTGCAGGTCACCGGCGTCGTGACCCCGGCCGATCCCGGCTCGGCGTTCTGGGGCGTGGACCCGATCGCGGCCGTTCCCGAGCTGAGCGCGCAGTCGCGGCGCGGAGGGCCTCCTTCGGGGGTGCGGCCGTACTGGAAGGGCGCCTGCTTCATCAGCCCGGCCGAGGTCCCGCTGGCGGAGAAGGCCCTGCCGGTCGGCGCGATGCAGGTCTGGTCGGTCGTCCCGCTGTCCGTGGCGCATCTGTCGGCCGACCAGGTCACCGGGCTGGCGGGCCGGCTGAACAGCGCACTCACCGTCGGGGGCCTCTCGAGTAACAACGAACTCACCCTGGCCGACCAGATGACGCTCAGCAGTGGCCTGCTCCCGGTGCTGACGGGGTTCACCACCCAGGATCAGGCCATCGGCGACGTGCTCGGCCTGGTATTCGTGAGCCTGGCCGCCATCGGCATCGTGGCCGTCGTGCTCGCCGCCGCCCTGGTGGCCGCCCGGCGAAGCGCCGAGTTCGCGGTGATGCGTGCGCGTGGCGCGTCGCTGCGCCAGGTCGCGCTGCGGGCCCTGGCCGCGTCGGCCGCCCTGACGCTGCCCGCCGCCGTGGCGGGAGCCGGGCTGGCGGTCTTGCTGACGCCGGGCCAGGACACGGCCGTCGCCTGGTGGCTCGGCGGGTGCGCGCTCGCCGCGGGGCTGGCCGGCTTGCCGCTCGTCGCCACGGCCCGGCTGCGCGCTGCGAGCGGCGGACGGCGGCGCCGTGCGCACCTCACCGCCGGCTCTACGGCTGCGACGGCGCGCCGCATCGCCGTGGCCAGGCGCTTGGTGGTCGAGGGCGGGCTGGCGGCGGCGGCGGTCGGCGGGATCATCGTGCTCCGGCAGCAGGGGCTGTCCGCCGGCAGCGTAGACGTGTTCTCGAGCGCCGCGCCGGTGCTGGTGGCGATCCTGGCCGCGATCGTCGTGGTGCACGTTTACCCGGTCGCGCTGCGGCTGCTGCTGCGGCTGGCCCGGGGCCGGGACGGGGTCAGCGCGTTCGTCGGGCTCTCGCGGGCCACCCGGACCGCGCCGGCGGCCGTCGCCGTTGTGTTCGCGCTGGTGCTGGCGCTGGCGGTGGTTGCGTTCGGCGCCATGATCGACGACGCCGTGCACCGAGGCGATGTGGCTGAGTCCTGGCGCGAGGTCGGCGCCGACGCGGTCATCAACGTCTCCACCTCCGCCCGGGCGCTGACACCCGCGGCGGCGCGGGAGATCGCGGCGGCGCCGGGCGCCGCCCGGACCGCGGTGGTGGCGGTCAGCCCGGGCACGCTGGCCTCCGGGTCCGTTATCACCGTGGCCGTCGTGGAGCCGGCCGCCTACGCCAGGGTGGTAGCGGGCACACCGGCACCGGCCTTCCCAGCCGCATCGCTGGCCCGGCGGGGCGGCCCGGTGCCCGTGCTGGTGTCGGCGGCCGGGGCGCTTCCGCCGGGCGGGACCGGCCTGACCATCGGCGCGCGAAAGCTCACCGTGCGGCCCGCCGGCCCGGCCCGGATCGTTCCCGGCGTGGCGGCCGTTCCCGGCGCCGCGGGCGGCTTGTTCGTGGTGGTGCCGGCCTGGGCGCTGAGCGGGGCGGCGCCCGCCGGGGCAGCGCCGGGCGAGTCGACGCCGGCTCCGTCGGTCATGCTCGTCGTCGGGCCCCATCTGGACGACGGCCTGCTCGCGGCCACGGTCCGGCGCGCCCTTCCCGGCGCCTCGGTGACCTACCGCCAGAGCGCCCTGGCCGCGCTGACCGGCGCGCCGCTGCCGACCGCCGCGCGCGACGCGATCATTGAGGGCGCGGCGTCCGCGGCCGCGTTCAGCGCGCTGATCCTGCTGATCTCGCTGCTGATGAGCGCCCCGTCCCGGGACATGACCATGGCCCGGCTGGCCACGATGGGCCTGGCCCGGCGGCAGGCCCGGTGGCTGGTGAGCATGGAAACCCTGCCGCAGGTGGTCGCCGCGATCGCCGGCGGAGTGGCCAGTGCGCTGGTGCTGGGCCCGCTGATCGCGCCGTCGATCAGCCTGTCGGCCTTCACCGGTTCGGACAATGGCGTGGCGTTCAGGACCGAGCCGGCGCCGCTGGTCGCATGCGCCGCCGGGCTGATCCTGGTGGCGGCGGCCGCCCTGGCCGCGCAGTTCCTGATCGCCCGGCGGCGCGGCGTGGCCCGCTCGCTGAGGGTCGGCGAGTGACCGGAAAGGAGCGAACATGAGCGGTCAGCCGGTCGGCAGCGCGGGCGGGATCGCCGAGCTCGACGTGGAGCGGCGCCGCGAGCGCAAGGCGTACGGCGAGGGCGCGCTGATCGTCTGCGACCGCGTGGTCCGCATCTATGCCGGGGACGGGATCGAGGTCCAGGCCCTGCAGGGCCTCGACCTGCTGGTGGCCCACGGCGAGCTGACCGCGATCATCGGCGCATCGGGCAGCGGGAAGTCCACGCTGATGAACATCCTGGCCGGGCTCGACCGGCCCACGGCCGGCACGGTCCGGGTGGACGGGCGTGACCTGAGTGTGCTGTCCGGCCGGGCCCGGCTGGCCTACCGGCGCTCGGTGGTCGGTTTCATCTGGCAGCAGACCGCGCGCAACCTGCTGCCGTACCTGACCGGTCTGCAGAACGTGCTGATGCCGATGCGGCTGGCCGGGGTCGGCCGCCGGGACCAACGGCGGCGGGCGGCCGAGCTGCTGGAGTCGCTCGGCGTTGGCCACTGCGCCGGGCGCATCCCGGAACGGATGTCCGGCGGCGAGCAGCAGCGGATCGCCATCGCCACCGCGCTGGCCAATCGGCCGCGGCTGCTGCTCGCCGACGAGCCCACCGGTGAGCTCGACACGTCCAGCGCCGCCGACGTGTTCGCCGCGCTGCAGACGGCCAACGCCGAGCTCGGCGCCACGGTGCTGGTCGTGACCCACGACCCGGCGGTTTCCGGCCAGGTGCGGCGCACGGTGGCGATCCGCGACGGCCGAACCAGCTCGGAGACGCTGCGCCATGAGGGGGCGCCCGACGGGGAGGGGAACGCGGCGGCGGTCGCGGTGGAGTACGCGGTGCTGGACCGGGCCGGCCGGGTGCAGCTGCCCCGGGACATGACCGGCCGTCTCGGCATGCGCGACCGGGTCCGGCTGGCCGAGCAGCCCGGCCACATCGGGGTCTGGCCGGACCGGCCGCCGCGTCCCGATGAGGATGCCTGACGTGGCGAGCACGCTGCCCGAGACCGCGCCAGAGCTGGTTTCGGTGCGCGACGTGGCCAGGACGTTCGGCCACGGCGACAGGGCCGTGCACGCGCTGCGCGGGGTGTCGCTCACGATCCGCGCGGGGGAGCTGATCGCGGTGCGCGGGCGGTCGGGCTCGGGCAAGACCACCCTGCTCAACATCGTCGGCGGGCTCGACGTCCCGACCCGCGGCACGGTCCGGGTGGCCGGGCACGAGGTCACCGCGATGAGCGAGCGGGAGCGGCTGATGCTGCGCCGGTCCACGGTGGCGTTCATCTTCCAGTCGTTCGGCCTGATCCCGACGCTGACCGCCGCGGAGAACGTCGGCATCCCGCTGCGAATCGCCGCCACCCCGCGGCGTGCCCGCGACGAGCGGGTCCGGATGCTGCTCAACGTGGTCGGCCTGGAGGATCACGCGGCGCAGCGGCCGGGAGAGCTTTCCGGCGGCGAGCAGCAGCGGGTGGCCATCGCCCGGGCCCTGGCCGCCCGCCCGGACCTGCTCATCGCCGACGAGCCGACCGGCCAGCTGGACTCCGAGACCGCGCGGCAGATCATGCGGCTGCTGCTGACCGTGGTTCGCTCCGAGGGCATCACGGCGCTGGTCGCCACGCACGACGAGGGGCTGGTCGACCTGGCCGATGAGGTGCTGACCCTGGAGGACGGCACAATAGCTTCATGATCGAAGCGGTCGTCTTCGACCTGGATGGCGTGCTGATCGACTCCGAGCCGGTGTGGGAGCAGGTACGCCGGCAGGTGGTGGCCGAGCACGGCGGCCACTGGGCCGCCGACGCGCAGCGGCGGCTGATGGGGATGAGCACCGGGGAGTGGGCCGCCTACCTCAGCCATGATCTGGGCGTCGGCCTGCCGCCGGAGCGGGTGGCGGCGCTGGTCATCGAGCGCATGGCGGAGCGGTACGAGCAGCGGCTGCCGCTGCTGCCGGGCGCGGTGGCGGCGGTCCGCGAGCTGGCCGGGCGCTGGCCGCTCGGGCTGGCCAGCTCCTCGCCGCCGTCGCTCATCGGCACCGTGCTGGACGCGGCCGGCCTGCGGGGGGCCTTCGCGGTCACGCTGTCCACCGAGCAGGTCGCCCGGGGCAAGCCCGCCCCGGACATCTATCTCGCGGTCACCGCCCGGCTCGGCCGGGCGCCGCGGGCGTGCGCGGCGGTGGAGGACTCGGCCAACGGGCTGCGGTCCGCCGCGGCCGCCGGACTCCGGGTGATCGCGGTCCCGCGCCCGAAGTACCCGCCCGAACCGGATGCGCTGGCTGTGGCCGGACTGGTGCTCACGGGCCTGGACCAGCTGACCCCGGCCGCCGTCGAGGCGCTGGGCCAAGGGTGACGACCATCCGCCGGACGTGTGACGGCGCGGGCGCAGGGGAAGGAGCAGCTGGGTGGCTGGAAGCGATGGCGTGACCGATTCCGCCGTGCCGGGCCGACCGCGAGATCTTCTCGTCTCGCGGCCGGGGTCAGCCGAAGAACTCGTCGAGGGCGTCCTGGTCCTCGGCGAAGTTCCAGAACTCCGTGGCCTTGCCGTCGGCCAGGTGCCAGATGTTCGCCTCCCGGACGGCCATGTCTTTATCGTCCCGCTCGGCGCGGGCGGTCGCCAGCACGACGCCATGGACATCGTTGGCCAGCACATCGTGGATGTCCAGCCGGAACGTCCCGCCGCTCAGCTCCATCATCTCGCCGAGGAACCCCACAACTTCCTGGTGGCCGCGGTAGTCGCCGGAAACCTTGCTGGTTCCCCCGACGTGCCACACGATGTCGTCCGCGAACAGGCTCAGAACCGTGTCGATGTCGCCGGTCGCGAAGGCCTCGTAACCCCGCCGGAGCAGATCCTCGTTTGGATGCGCCATGATCGTTCCCCCCCGTCGGCGGCTCAGGAGAGCCGCGCGTACCTCCCATCCAAGTTCGGGCCGTTGATCCAATCAACCATCCGCGCTGGTCGTGAGGATGACGAGTTGCTGGGTCGCCCGGGTCATCGCGACGTAGCGGTCGACCGCTCCTTCGATGCCGTCGCCGAACGTGTCCGGGTCGACGAGGACGACCAGGTCGAACTCGAGCCCCTTCGACAGCTCCGGGGCCAGCGATCTGACCCGGGACGTCGCCGGGAACGTGGGGTCACCGATCACGCAGGCGATTCCCTCGGGATGGGCGGCGAGCCAGGACCCGATTACCGGGCCGAGGTCCGATGCGGGCCCGTGCCGGACGGGGACGCCGCTGCCGCGGATGGAGGTCGGCACGTTGGCATCCGGGAGCACGGCCCGGATGACCGGCTCGGCCTCCGCCATGACCTCTTGCGGCGTCCGGTAGTTGATGCTCAGCGTGGCCAGGTTGATCTCGTCGAGCCCGACCCGCTCGAGCCGTTCCCGCCACGACTCGGTGAACCCGTGCCTGGCCTGGGCCCGGTCCCCGACGATCGTGAAGCTCCGGGACGGGCAGCGCAGCAGCAGCATCTGCCACTGCGCGTCGGTCAGTTCCTGGGCCTCGTCCACGACGATGTGCGCGAACGGCCCGGCGAGCCGGTCCGGGTCGGCGCTGGGCAGCGCGGCCTCGTTGACCAGGGCGTCCTGGAAGTCTTCGCCGCGCAGCATCGTCACCAGGCCGACGCCGTATTCGTCGTCGTCGACCGCGAGCAGGTTGTCGATGACCCGGTCCATGTGCTCGCGTTCGGCGGCGACGGCGGCGTCATGCCGGCGCTGACGTCGTGACGCCTCCGGGTCGCCCAGCCGTTGCCGTGCCGCGTCCAGGAGCGGCAGATCGCAGACCGTCCAGGCCTGGGGGTCCGCGCGCTGGAGCTTCTGAACCTCATCGGGGCTGAGCCAGGGAGCGCACAGGCGCAGGTAGGCCGGGACGGACCAGAGGTCTGCGACGAGGTCGGCCGCCTCGATCAGCGGCCACGCCCGGTAGAGGGCCGCGCGCAGTTCCCTGTTCTGCAGCAACGACTTGCGGAGCAGGTCGGCCGGGACGTCGTCGCCGCGGGAGTCCGTCAGGATCGTGAGCAGCTCCGCCCAGATCTGTTCGATCGCCTCGTTGTGCGGCGTACCGGGCTCTCGCGCATCGAACGCCTCGGCCCAGTCGGCGGGGCTCAGCCAGAGGTCGGACCAGGGCGTCTCGACCGTCATCCCCTTGGCGGGAGGCTTCTCGTAGAACCTGACGGCCGCCTCGATCGCCTGCACCAGGTCCGCTGACGATTTCAGGCGGGCCACGCCCGGGTCCGCCTCGATCCCGGCCGCGGCTCCCTCGGCGACGAGGTCCCGCAGGGTGCAGGTCTGCACGCCTTCCTCGCCGAGGCTGGGCAGAACGTCGGCGACGTAGGCCAGGTAGGGCTGGTGCGGTCCGACAAACAGCACGCCACCGCGGCGGTGGCCGAGGCGAGGGTCGGAGTAGAGGAGGTAGGCGGAGCGGTGCAGTGCGACGACGGTCTTCCCCGTGCCCGGGCCGCCGTCAACGACCAGGGCGCCGCGGGATCCCGCGCGGATGATCGCGTCCTGGTCGGCCTGGATGGTGCCGAGCACGTCTCGCATCCGGCCCGACCGGCTGCCGCCGAGGCTGGCGATGAAGGCGGACTGGTCGTCGAGCGCGGCGTGGCCTTCAAGCCCGTCCGGGGTGAACACCTCGTCCCAGTAGTCGCTGATCCGGGCGCGGCTCCAGCGATACCGGCGGCGGCTGGCCAGGCCCATCGGGCTGGCGTGGGTCGCGCCGAAGAACGGTTCGGCCGCCGGGGAACGCCAGTCGATCAGCAGCCGCCGGCCCGCGCTGTCGGTGAGGCCAAGCCGGCCGACGTACACCGGCTCGGGGTTGTCCCCGCGGACCATGCGGCCGAGGCACAGGTCCAGGCCGAAGCGGCGCAGGACGCGCAGGCGAGCGGACAGCCGGTGGATCTCCATGTCCCGGTCCAGCGCCTTCTGGCCCATTCCGCCGGGCGCCCGCCGCTCGGCATCGAGGCGCCGGGACAGCTCTTCCATCGTCTGCTCGAGGGTCGCCGCGATCGCCGCGAAGTGCTGCTCGTCGCCGGCGATCAGCGCCGGGTCGGCCTTGGCGGCGAGGCGATCGGGAAGGTCAAACGCGCTGGCCGCAAGGGTATTCACGCGATCACCCATTTCCGGTTGACCGCGTCGGCCGACCGCGTCGCGACCATCGCCGCGCCGCCGGCGCGACCGCCCCGGCGCGAGTCATACGTCGACAACAACACACGCACGTGGAGTCTCCGCTTTCCCTAGGTTCCTGGGCTCGGCCTGCGATTATGCGGCACGACCCGGGTCTTGCGGCAAGCCCCCTGGTGCGCTATAGATTGAAAGTGGAGGGGAGTGTGTCCCTCCTTTTTTCTTCAGCCCGAACACCCCGCAGACGGAAAAACCCCGGACCCTGACGTGGGTTCGGGGTCATTCCTAGTTCCGGGAGATCACACGGGGTGAGCGATGGGATTCGAACCCACGACATCCAGGACCACAACCTGGCGCTCTAACCAACTGAGCTACGCCCACCATGGCCGACGGCGAATCCGCCGCGCGGCTCAAGGAAGCATACCGGGATCAGCTCACCGGTCAGAACCGGATTCGCTCCCCGGGACCGGCTCGTCCTTCCCGTCCTCTTGCCCGGCGGCGGCGGCCGCGCCGAACCGGGCGGCGATGCCACGCGCCGTGGCCGTGTCGGGGCCGGGCTGCGGCACGAAGACGGCCTCCCGGTAGTACTGGAGCTCCCGGATGCTCTCCTTGATGTCGGCGAGCGCCCGATGGCCGCCGTGCTTCTCCGGGCTGGCGAAGTAGGCCCTGGGGTACCAGCGCCGGGCCAGCTCCTTGATGCTGGAGACGTCCACCATCCGGTAGTGCAGGAACGAGTCAAGCTCCGGCATGTCGCGGGCGATGAACGTGCGGTCGGTGGCTATCGAGTTGCCGCAGAGCGGTACCTTCCGGGTCTCATGCACCTGTGCGCGCACGTAGGCCAGGATCTGCTCCTGGGCCTCGGCCAGGGTGACCCCGGCGCTGAGCTCGGTGAGGAGCCCGGAGGCCGTGTGCATGTCGCGGACCACCTCGGCCATGTGGTCCAGGGCCTCGGCGGGTGGCTTGATCACGACGTCCACGCCGTCGTCGACGGGGACGAGCTGACCATCGGTGACAATGCAGGCGATCTCGATCAGCGCATCACGGGCGAGGTCAAGCCCCGTCATCTCACAGTCGATCCAGACGAGCTGATCAGTCATGCCCCTAAGACTAGGTCAGGCCGGCCCATAACCGGGCGCGACGCCGGGTCATCGCTCCCCGCGGGCTCGCCCGGCCAGGGCCTCGATGTGCCCGGGCACGGCGATGCCGTCACGCAGATCGGGGTCGGGTTCTGGCGCGCCGAAGACCAGCCGGGCGGGCAGGACCCCGGCCCAGACCGGCGTGTCGTAGTCCTCCGGCTCGTCATGGGGCGGCCCGGTCCGCACCTTGACCGACGCCTCGGCCAGCGAGAGCTCAAGGACCGACGTGGCGGCGAGTTCCTTGCGCGTGGGCTGCCGGACGTGATCCCACTGGCCGGGGACCAGCTGCTCGGTGACCGCCCGCAGCGCCGCCAGCCGCGCCCCGTCGTCGGTGACGAGACGGGCGGTGCCGAAGATCACCGCGCTGCGGTAGTTCATCGAGTGGTTGAACACCGAGCGGGCGCACACCAGGCCGTCCAGGTGGGTGACCGTGACGCAGATCTCATGCCCGTCCGCCGCCAGCAGGGCGCGGTTGGCCGACGATCCGTGCAGGTACAGCGTGTCCCCGGTGCGGCCGTAGCCGGTCGGCAGGACCACGGGGGAGCCGTCCACGATCACGCCAAGGTGACAGACCAGCCCGGTATCCAGGATGGCGTAGAGCTCGGCTCGGTCGGCCCGGCCCCGCTCACGGAGCCGGTGCAGCGTGGTTCGCCGGGTCGTCGACAGGGGGAAATCGGCGCTCATGCTGACCAACGGTACAGGCGACCGGACCCGGAATGATCAACCCACTCGGC
>Ga0335074_10003921_pt1 | contig 20474 bp, 15 predicted proteins | sample Lox_Sample_23_FD_206715 | JGI IMG/M metagenome (GOLD analysis project Ga0335074, IMG submission 206715) | Soil microbial communities from Loxahatchee National Wildlife Refuge, Florida, United States - Lox_Sample_2.3 | ecosystem: Environmental > Terrestrial > Soil > Wetlands | place: USA... | reverse complement strand
GGGGGCGTCCAGTTGGTTCTGCGAGCTTGCCGACCGCGGAATGCCCCAGCGCATGGCGTACAATGGCGAGAAACTCGTCGCGTTTGGGATTTGTGCCTGGCGCCAGGGCGGATGCTCTGGGATCAAAGGTCATTTCCGGGCCTCCGGCGGAGGTTTGTTTTTCTTTAGTGTTCTTTGTTCCCGGCGGTGTTTACTCCACAACTTGCGGAAATTTTCCTTCGGCGGCGCGGGAAAGTCGCGTTCCATCGTCCAGCCGCTTGCCGGTCCGGGCAGCTTTTTAATCCAGCCGTCTTTATTCGCCAGCCGCCGCATCATGAATTTTTGCAGCTTCTGGCCCAGAGCATAACTCCACGAATGCTTTAGACCCCATGACCAGAATTTAAAAAGCTGCTTCTGGCTCCGCGGCGTGATGCCCAGCTTGTTCTGATCCGCTTTCATCTGGATAAGCATTTCCGGGATGTTGATTTTCACCGGGCAGGCCTCAAAGCACGCACCGCACAGGCTTGTGGCATTGGGCAGATGCTTATGATTTTCCATGCCGTTAAACAGAGGCGTCAGCAGCGCCCCGATCGGCCCCGGATAAACGCTGCCATACGTGCGGCCGCCCACTTTACGGTAAATCGGACACGCGTTCAGGCATGCACCGCAGCGAATGCAGCGCAGTGTGTCGCGATATTCGCCGGCGAGGATTTTTGAGCGGCCATTGTCCATGACGATCAGGTGAAATTGACTCGGCCCGTCGAATTCGCCCTCGCGCCGCGGACCGGTGATGATGCTGGTGTATTGGGTGAGCGACTGGCCGGAAGCGGAGCGCGCTAAAAGCTTTAGAAACACCGGTAAATCGTCGAGCGAGGGAATCAATTTTTCCATGCCCATGATGGCCACATGCACCTTTGGCCGCGATGTGCACATGCGCCCGTTGCCTTCATTGGTGCAGATGACGATCGAGCCGGTTTCCGCCACGGCGAAGTTAACGCCGCTGATTCCCATGTCTGCTTTTTGGAATTTATCCCTCAGATAAACGCGGGCCATTTCCGCGAGTTCCTGCGGGTCGTTCGTGAAAGGCGTTTTGAAAAATTTGGCGAATACCTTGCCGATGTCTGGAGCGGTTTTATGAATCACCGGCATCACGATGTGTGTGGGGTGGTCGTTGTCCACCTGAAGAATAAATTCCCCCAGATCCGTTTCCACCACTTCAATTCCCTGGCTGGTCAGGGCTTGATTGAGCTCGGTTTCCTCGCTGACCATGCTTTTGCTTTTGACTGCCAGCTTGCTGCTGGAAAAGCGCGCGATCTGCACGACCAGTTTATTAGCTTCAGCGTTGTCGGCTGCGAAATGCACCTTGCCGCCGTTGGCGATCACGTTGCGCTCCAGCATCTCCAGGTAATAATCCAGGTGGTCCAGTGTGAAGCGTTTGATCCGGCCGGCAAGTTCCCGCAGGCCTTCCGGGTCGGGCAGTTCTGCCATTGTTGCCCGGCGTCCGTAATCTTTTTTGGTCACCGAGTTGTCCAGAGCCGCGTGCAGGGCTTTATCCTTAGAGGCCGCGGCGGCTTCGTTGAGAAAATCCGGATGAAATACCGGCAGCGGCATCCGGAATGCTTTCGAATATGCTTTGGCTTCGGGGCGACTCATTTCCTCGCGCCTTCCCGGCTGTTTTCAATGGCCTCGGCGATAACCTCGGCGATGTGCCGAACCTTAAACGGCGCTGCATAACGATGGCCTGCTCCGCCGATGTTCATCGCGCACCCGGTGTCGTTGACGATCATGACGCCGGCGCCGCTTTTTTTCCCGCAATCCACCTTGTCTCGGACCATGGCGCCGCTGATGTCGTGGTATTTGACGGCGAACGTGCCTCCGAAGCCGCAGCATTGTTCTGATTTTTCCAGCGGAGCAAAACCAGCGTTGCCGATTTGTTTAAGCAGCCGGATTGCCGGATCGCCGGTGGCGCCCAGCCCGCGCAAGTGGCACGTATAATGGTAGGTAAACGTTGTTTTTTCTTTGAGCTTAAGCTTGTTCAAATCCACCTTGAGAATTTTGGTCAAAAATTCCACGAATTCATAACACTTGGCGACAAATTCCGTCGCCTTGTGTTCCATGGCTGAATCGCCTTTAAATAGCTCAATGTAATGATCGCGGATCATCGCGCAGCAGGAACCCGATGGCGTAACCACGTAATTCGCGTCCTGAAAAACTTGGATCATCCGCGCCGCCAGCGGCTTGCTCTGCTCGGGAAAGCCGTTGTTGAACGCGGGCTGTCCACAGCAGGTTTGAGCACTGGGGAAATCCACCTCGCAACCAAAATGTTCCAGTGTTTTGACCACCGCCAAACCCACCTGCGGTGAAAATAAATCCGTCAGGCAGGTGACAAATAAGCTGACTTTCATAGGGGTATTCTAGCCAGTAACCTTCTCTCTGTAACCTGTGACCTATGTTGCATATAATTAATGCGAAGTGGCCGCCATGCAATTGGGAGGAATAAATTATGTTCAGGAATTTGGTCTTATTCATCTCTCTTATTACGTTCACTCTCGCCGGGTGCAGTCAAAGCGTTCAAAATGTCCCCGTTCCTCCGCCGCAGGATCAAACCGCTTATCAGCCCGTAGTGCAGCCCAAGCCGCTGCCGGTAAATGCTTATAACAATCCGATGGGTGTAAACCAGGGTTCGCCCTCCGTCGGCGTGAATCCTTATGGCGAGCACGTGCCGTTGCCGGATGAACCGGCTTATGTACAGGCTTATCAGGCCCAGCACTCGCCGCGCATCATGATTGAAGTCATTCAACCGCAGACTACTTCTCCGTACACTCCGGCCATCGCCGCATCGCAGCAGGATTACGACGCCATCCAGATTTCCATGATCGATTACCTGGGCGCCAATGGTCAGGTGGACATCCAGGATCCCACCATGGCCCAGAAAGTGCTTGATCGCGAAAGCTTCCTGCGTCTGCAAAACGGCGATCAGACGGTTTTGCCTCTGCTTAAACAAAGTCTGCAGACCGACGTCGTGGTCGTCGTACAAGCTGCCCCGACCGCTCAGGCAACCATTGGAACAGCCCTGCGCCTGCTGGTTTCGATTATCAGCACCACCGACGGGCGCGTCCTCGGCGCCGACTATGTCGATATGCCGCTTCCCATGAGCAAAACCAACATCAACCTTTACACCAGTTATCTGGCCGACAAGGTCATGCAGAAACTCGCCGCGGTATGGAATGGGGGAGTTGCGGCGTATAACCCGATTATTGTTCGCATTTACAATGCCGCTTCAGTTGATGATGTTCTGACCATCAAACAATACATTCAAAAAGTCCCGGGCGTATTGGGCGTAATTAATCGCGGCATCACCGGCTCCAGCACCTCCGCCTATGGCGAACTGGCCGTTCAATATGGCGGCGCACCGGATGATTTTTATTCCGCCCTCAAGCAGGAGCTTGGCGGTTCAACCGGACTTAAAGCGACTGATCTGCAGAATAACACCGTAGATATTCAAATCACCGGACCGATGAACCTGCAAACAAAATAAAAGGAGTAAACATTTATGCGAATCGCGGCGCCGATATTGATGAGTTTATTCGCAGCTTTTGTACTTGTTCTGGCCGGATGCCAGGGGCCGGTGGTTCCCAACCAGGATACGCTTAATCCCTATCCCCAGGTTCACCTGACCAGCTACAACCTGCAAGGCGAAATCGCCGTCAAGGAACCGATTGTCACGCGCGTCGGCGCCGGCCAGCTTGATGTGGTCGTGCCCGTGCGGAATCTCACTGGTAACGAGTTATATCTGCAATTCCAATATCGCTTTTTGAATCAGCAGGGCGCACAGGTGGAACAGACCTCCGGCTGGATGGATCTGCGCATCCCCGCATATTCGATGTCCCAGGCGCATTTCACCAGTCTGACGGCCTTGGCGCAAAATTTCGACGTGGTCATCGATCAGTTGGAGTAAATAAAGAACGGGGAAAATAGGTGCTGTTCCTAATTATCCTTGATTTTAAAATCTTTAAATAGCCTGTAAATTTTATGATAAAAAAAAGGCATTTGACATTTTTGTGTTTCATTTTCTCCTTAGCATTGGTATGTGACTCGAGAATTATATGCGCAATTCCAGTGACGGCTGAACCAACTATTATGGCGCCAGCCTCCCCTGATGAAACTACGTGTCTTTATGGTCTGCAAGCTTATGAAAATCACGACTATAAGCTCGCGTTATCTTGGTTTCAAAAAGCGGCTGCTGAGGGAGACGCCCTTGGCATGTTCAATATGGCCGTATGTTATCTGAATGGCTTGGGAACGACTCAAGATTATGCCGAGGCATTTTATTGGTTTCAAAAAGCTGTAACCGCAGGTTATCAGCCCGCAATAACAACTATTGGTTGGCTATATCAGCATGGTTATGGCATCCCAGTAGACTATAAACAAGCGATGATCTGGTATCAGAAAGCTGTGGTCAAAGGTGACCCTGTAGCGATGTATAATATTGGTCAGTTTTATGATCAGGGTCTAGGCGTTCCTAAAGACACACATCAAGCCCTTTATTGGTGGGAAAAAGCGGCTGGATATGGTTTATCCTCAGCAATGGACAATATTGCCACGCTTTATAGAGATGGAGATGGTGTTCTCCAAAGTTATACACAAGCAATGAGTTGGTTTCAAAAAGCGGCAAATTTGGGTGATGGCGATGCCATGAAAGGAATTGGGTTATTGTATGAAAATGGTTTGGGGGTTTCTATAGATTATGACAAAACTCTATACTGGTTTCAAAAATCTGCTGCTGCCGGTGATAGTGATGCCATGCTCAATATTGGTGGTATGTATTTGACTGGTCATGGTATAGCCCAGAATTATAAACAAGCTTGGTATTGGTTTAATAAATCCGCCGCCGCTGGTAATGCTGCAGCAATGGGAGATATAGGTTCAATGTATGGTAGCGGCCATGGTGTTGCTCAGGATTACAAAGAAGCTTGGTATTGGATGCAAAAAGCCGCAGCTTTAGGTGACACTGAGTCTATGTATAACATCGGAGTCATGTATTATAATGGTTGCGGTGTACCTAAAGATATTGACAAGGCGGTGGCTTGGATCGCCAGAGCTGCCCATCTCGGAAATCAAGACGCTCAAAAAGCCTACGCTCAATTGTCCGCTCAATAATAAGGGGAGCGAATCGGGGACGCAGCGGGCGGCTTCGATGAGAGTTTTGAGCAGGCGATCAGTTGATCAGGAGAGATCGGCGAAATTTTGCTGCATGGTAAGTCAGGGGGCAGTTAATTTCTTTGTGCTGTTTTATCAGCGTGATTCGTGCAATCCGTGGTTTTGATTTATTGTCTGAACACTGAAAACCGAAACCTGAAAACTGTGGCGACGCCGCACAATTTTCGTGGTTAAAAATTCGTTGTGCCGTCGTCTCGCTGTGGTAAATATTTCTCCCGTCACCCGTCTCCCGACTCAGAACTCGGCGCAGCCGCTTGCCGCGTCGGACAGTTTGCCTATTCAGTGTATAGGCTCTTAAAGCCGGTTCTTTGACAAGTAAATATCAAGCGGTGCCGTAGCATTTGTGCTTCGATGTTCACTCTGCGCCCATCTGACTTCGGTGAGCTCTCTTCGAGCCTGAGCCTCAGAGCCGAAGGCAGTCGAACCGCGCAATCCCGATGGCCATTGGGATCGTTTTGTTACATCTTCGAGACGTATTACCAGAGCATGGGGAAAACGCAAGTGTGACAGTGTGACAACATCGGTAAATATAGGGTTTTTCTCACTTTTCTAAGTGTGACAAATGAAAATGATGTCACGCTTGAAAAATGCAAAATGTGCTGGAATTTAAGGGATTGTCACGCTGTCACGCTTAGGAGGCCCAAAATAACAAAGATGATAAGGCTGTATATCTTTGGACCTGGAGCAACAAAAAGTAGCCACATCCCCCGGCGCGTTCGCAATTTTGCCAGCGCGCCAGTTATATCGTCGTGTTAAAAATATAAATCTCTGTGCCCTCTGAGTTCTCTGTGGCAAAATCGTTTTCTTACGCTTTCGGGACTTAGGGACTCTAACCAAACAAGCCGGGAGCCGCGTTGGGCCGCAAATAGCCCAGATGCAAGGCGGAGGCCCGAAGCCGTATCCGAAGGATGATACAACGAGGGCCGACAACACCGCAGATGGGCTATTTGCGGCCCAACCCTCCGGGACGCGGTGCCTTTTTGGCCCCATACGGCGTCGCTTCTCCTCGCTGTATTGTATTGTAATACTTGCATCGTCGAAGCTCCTTGTCTGGGACCAAAATTCCCAGCGTCGCGGCCCCGCCTTGTTTTGTTAGAGTCCCTTAACAGGAAAAATCCAACCGCTACAGCGCTACAACCCCTGAAAATAGAGATGTTTCCTCCACTCTTAAAGGCGCAACAAGCACGAATCATGTTACGGATCAGAAAGGGTGAAATACTCTATAAAATAAGCCTTTGTAACGTTGTTGCGCTTAGAAGGCCAAAAATTGGAGCAAAAAAATATGCCAGGGAAAATAATGAATCCTGTTCTTTGTGCATCATCCGTGTCATCCGTTCAATCCGTGGGCAAAATTTTTATATAATTCATGTTTTTCGTGGTTCAAAACAATGATTTAGTGGTGCCGTTGTGGTAAAATAACTTTTGCAGTTGCAAAAACCGAAGACTCCGTCGGAGTCCCAAAAGAATGGCGAAGGATTTGGTTTATCTTTTGGGTATTTCGAACTTTTTCATGGTTTAACTGCCTCTGCTAACTCCGCGGCGCCGAACCTGCCTATAATTTTCTCGTATAAGCGCAGAGAACAGCCCAGAGTAAAGGAGTTACAACATGCTGTCATACAAAACCGGTGAAAATTCAGCCCAAAATGCCCCGCAAGATCCATTTCACGTGCGAACTTTTCAGGCATCCGATGGCGATGCCGTAACGCGTTTATACAATGACGGCGTATTGCACGGCGGCGACGTCGAATGTGTTGATTGCGGCGCGTTTTCACGCATTTCAGAAACGTATTTAAGCCGCCCGCAGGATCATTTCTGGGTGGCCGAAGCGGACGGTAAGGTAATTGGAACCGTGGCCATTTGCGAGGACGAACCCAGCGTGGCCCACCTGCACTGGCTGCGCGTGGATCAGCAATGGCAGTTCGACAACCGCGTCGCGTTGCGCCTTGTGGAAACCGCGGCCAAACACGCCCGCCAATATGGTTACCTGAAATTAATCGTTCATACCCGCGTTGACGCCGCAAAGGCCATCGAATTTTTCGAGCATCGCGGTTTTGAATTCAACCGCGCTCGTAATGTTGAGGGAACGCCACGATTGGAGTTTTATTTACACCTTTATGAGTTAGAGCCTCAGGTAAAATAAGCTAAGCATGCCTTGGATCTGTAACCTTTTTTCGCTTTAGGCGTAATTACCTATGGCAATCCCAGGCTCGATTCAATCGGGCAGGGGTCAGCAAATGGGTAAATCTGCGTGAGGAGGTCACCATGCGCATGCGTCTCTGGGTTATGGCAATTCCAATGGTTTTTGCCGGGGCATTTCTGGCTGGTTGTTCAGGTGTAAATGTTCAACCGATTAGTGTGGATCAGATCAATGATCCAAGTGTTTCGGGCGTGCGATTTTATCAATCGGAACCGTATCTTCTGGTTACCAGTATGGGAGCGCCGCAAAGAGCACAGAATGTTATGTTTAATTCAGCCGGTATGCAGGGGGGCCAAGCTGGCAGTAACGTGCCAGGTCCAATGCAGTGGGGTCCGAATGGCAATGGTCGTATGGGACCGCCTCAATCGGGTAATCATCCCAACGCTAATGTTCACAATGGCAACATGCAGAACAACGCAGGCCCAGGCCCACGCGGCTTTCGCGGCATGAGTGGACAATTTGGGCCCGGCGGCGGGAACCGGATCGCCCGTGGAACGCTGGTTTTACGTGCAGCCCAGCAGCCTCAGGAAGATATGTTAACGCTGCAAATTATTTATCTGCCCGATTATTCCCATCCGTATGTGGCTCAGATTAATGGCAACGGGAACTCCGTCGTGCTCGCTAATGGTTGGGAGCTTTTGGGCATCAACGCTTCAGGACCGTTGGGTAATCCTCCGCCGGTTACCGCCGTAACACGTCAGCCGGGTGTACAAGTGCTGGGCATGATGGGTGACGCAGGCGGCGGCATGGGACGCCCGATGTTTCTCGCCCGCAGTGCCGCGGGGGCGCTGGGACTAATGCCTGGGTTATATCAGTTTGTATTTGATAGTAAGACCGGCGAACTCACGGGTCTCAAACGCGTCACGCTGACCATTCATTAATCTATGCAATATAGCCCCGGCAAAAAATGCCGGGGCTTTTTTAATCGTAAAAATAGCCCGGCGTTTGCACGTCGGGCTGTATTATCTAGCGCTGGAACCCAAGCCGTTTAGCCGATTCGCGTAAAAACGGGCGGTGATATTCCGGAACAATACCCCTTTTATCAGGCCCTACGTTAAGCAGAAGGCATGCATCTGTGGCTCTGGCGCGGCTGTACCAATCAGCGATAGTCGCCGCTGATGGATGTGTTTGTGCTAAGTTTTGTGTGTAAAACCAGTTGCGATTGAGCGTAGCGCAATATTCCAGCGGCAGAAAAAGTTTTCCACCATCTGGTGTCGTGATTACATTTTCGGTAACGGGTTCGCAAAGCCGGTCATTCCAGATGTAATCAAAAAGTTCCGCGTTTCTAAGGTCCACCGGCGGATATTTAATTCCTCCCGGGCGATCGTTGCTGATATTATTAAGCACCAGGCATTCAGGCTGAAGCTGGTGGATTAATTCATATAATTCGCGCCAACGCCAGCGTTGGCCGTGTGTCAAACCACTCTTTGGATCGCTTTCCCATTTTGGATCATAAATAGCGCGTCGCGTTGGATGGTCTTTATCCCAGGCGCCGTCGAACCACAATTCCAATATGGGGCCGTATCCGGAGAGCAGTTCACGAATCTGATTTTGCATGTATTCGGCGTAGTGCTGGTCGTCTTCATAATCCGGGTGACGGCGATCCCAGAGTGAATAATACAGTCCCACCTGTAAACCCGCCGATCGGAACGCTTCGACAAATTCGCGCACCACATCGGTCTTATTGCCCGCATGGCGCACGCAGTAATCGGTGTGCCGGCTGGGCCACAGGCAAAAACCATCGTGATGTTTAGCGGTGAGGACTGCGTATTTCATGCCCGCTTCAAGCGCAACTTCGGCCCATTGGCGGACGTTCAGATCGGTGGGATTAAATTCCTGGGTGGGAAATTTTCCGTCACCCCACATGACGCCGGCGAAAGTATTGGGTCCGAAGTGAATAAACATGCCGTAGCCCAGCGCCATCCACGCGCTCTGCGCGGGGGTGGGGAGCAATGATTCATTTTTTGTATTTAAATTCATAAAGTTTTATTAACCCTCCATATCACCTGTGAGTTCTTCTACGAGATCCTTCATGGTCGCCAGGCCGATGGGCTTGCCCTGCAAATTAACGACAATGCCAATTGTCTGCCGCGCCGCCTGCATGAGCGTAATAGCGGAGCGCACCGTCTGATTCGGCAGCAGTGTAATCGGCGTGGTTAAAAACCGCTGTAAATCGGTCTGGTCTTGATTCGATAAAACGTCGACCACATTGACCACGCCGAGAATTTCCTGCGTATTAGGCTTGAATACCGGCAGGCGGGAAACATTAAACCGCCTGACGATGGCGCGAAATCCGTCTTTGCTGATGCCAAGCGGCACGCCAATAACCCGATCCCAGGGGACCATCACGTCGCTTACCGAAACGTGGGCCATGCGCAATGCACGCCGAATAAGATCGTGTTGTGTATCACTGATCAACCCCGAAGCGCTGGATTCCTCAGCATATCGGATTACGGCGGACGAAGACGCGTCTATTTGTCTGCCGGTGCCGAGAAGCCATTCGGCGATTTTGTCCAGCACTAATAGCAGCGGTAAGAGGGGGATAATTCTGATAACGGCCAAAGCCCATTGCAGCGGACGCACCAGGTGATATGTCCAGCGGTCGGCATAAACCAGGAATAAATCTTTCGGTAACAGTTCGGCGAATAAAAACATCAGCGGCGTGACAACAGCGGCGGCGATTAATAATTGGACTACGGGGTTGGAAAATTCCTGATCGATAAGGACGGTTATTGCAGCGCAGACGGCGAAATTGGCGACGTTCTGCCAGATCAAGAGGCCCGTTAAAACACTTGTCGGGTTTTTTTGCCAGCGTTCGATTTGCTCCGCGCGCGGATCTTTGCGCCAGCAACGAAGTTGGAGACGCAAGCGCGAAATGCTGTAAAGTCCGGTCTCCAGTCCGCTAAAAAGAACCGAACCAAATGACGCTGCACCAGCAATCAGCAGCCAGTGCAAAGTCTGGAGCGTGATAAAATCGGCCAGGCAATATCCGGTCGGATTATGAATCATGAACCGCCTTCTTTCGCAGCATGAACCTGCTTACTGATGCGCAAACGAACGTCGGCGACGCGCCGTCCATGCATGGATTCAACCGTGAGTTCCAGATTGTGCAGGCGAATCTGATCGCCGACTTTGGGTATGCGGTTAAGGTTGGCGTAAATCAGTCCGCCAATAGTGGTGATTTTGGTGGTGAATAAGTGCTGGCCGAACAATTCACCACATTCGATCAAAGATAAATCCCCGGGGACCAGCCATTCATCTTCGCCGGTTTGTTCCACGGTGCGCCGGGCCGGATCGCCGGGTGTATGAATTTCACCGATTAGCGCCTCGACAACATCTTCCAGCGTAACCAGGCCGGCGATTCCGCCATATTCATCAACCACGAGGGAGGTTTGCACGCGTTTTTCGCGAAAATAACTCAGCAAACGGTCGAGTGTTTGAAGTTCCGGAACAAATTGCACGGGTTTAAGAAGTGCGCGAATGCCGGTAATGTCCGCCGGCAATTGCAGTAAATATTCCTTGGCATAAAGCAGGCCGAGAATGTTGTCGATTTGCCGATCGTAAACCGGAACTTTGGATCGATGCGATGTGCGAAACAATTCCACAAGTTCCGAGGCGGGACGATTGATATCAAACGCCAGCATGTCCACGCGCGGCACCATAATGTGCCGCACGCGAATTTCCTTAAGCCATAACACCTGTTGTAGAAGCTGGTTTTCCGTCAGGTCGATGGCGCCCTGGCTCTGAGACATCAGCAGTAATTCACGCAATTCATCCAGTTCCAGACCGGCGGGCGGCGCGTCGTGCCCCAGCAGCCGATGCACGGGTTCCATCAACACCAGATGAATAACTCGCGCCATTGGTTCCAGCAGGTCCGTGAGCACTGTCAGAGGCGCGGCCAGCAGGGGCGCAAGACGGCGATTGAATCGCCGGCCGATCATCTTCGGCACAACATCGCCGAAATAGGCCACCAGCAGAATTGGCACAATCGAAAGCACGGCAGCAATGAAATCGCCATATTGCTCAGCAACGCGTACCAGAACGAACGTACTTAATATGAAAATCAAAACGTTGCTGGCCATGTTTAAGACCAGAATAATGATCAGCAATATCCGGCCTCGCTCGCGCAATGCCGCCGCTGCCAGTTTCTGCCGCTGGCCGCTGTTGCGAAACTGGTATAAATCGTGGCGAGTGAGTGAAAAGAGAGTGGTTTCACAACAGGAAAACGCCGCTGAAACCATCAGCAGCACAAGCATAGGGATCAAAAACCCCAGGTTCTGAATAAAAAAAGCGTTCATCCTGCCTCATCGTTTCGCGGGGCCGAATATCAGAGTCTCTTGCTTCATAAGGCCCTGACCAGGGGTAGGTGAATTTCACGCACCATCGGGTACTATTCTCGCCGGTAAATGAGATTTTTTGAACAGGACTCTACCTGATGCCCTGGAATAGACCATTTTTCCGGATATTTTTATTGCTCTTTGGGCTTCTCATGACGCTTTTATCGGCTGCCTGCAACCAGCCGCAACAGGGGCCGCTTAACGCCGGGCAGGTTCAAAGCATGCTTTCCGAGCTCGTCGATGTCTCACTGCCGGACGGCCAGCGGCAGGCCGTCGACGCCAGGCTCGCGGAAAACATCGGCGCCGATTCGCCAAAGCGTCTGGCCGCTCTGGTGGAAATTGTCGAAGGTTACGGCCAGCATCCAGCGATGAAAATATATGCTTTGCAGCAGATTCGCCGGGCCAATTCTGAATTGGCCGAAGCCGTACTGGCACGCAACATCCCGCAATTCAACGACTGGGATGTGTTGATTTACGCCTGCAATATGGCAGTTGAACTTCAGGATAAAGATTTAATTGGTCCGCTGGTGCAATCTTTATCTCGTCCGGCGGTTACTTATTCTCTGCCCCGGCGCCCTGAAGTCCATGCGATCGAAAGACTTTCGGGTCGGAATCTTTCATCAGAACTCGCTTTTTTGCTGTTGTCTCCTGGAGATGAACAAACGCGACTGGATGCGCTTCAGGAACTTTATGACCTCGAAGGCCGCGAGCGGTTGGAGCAATTAATCCTTGCTGCACCATCAACCGATCCATTGATCAGTGATCTGCAATGGTATGCAGGAACCTTCCATTTTGTGCCGCGCGACAAAACCGAGGTATTATGGATTCAGAGACTTCATGAACCATCAATGGCGACTTTGGTAGACGCCGCCCAACGTCATGCGGCGTGGATTCGCGCACAGTATATTCCCGACGGCATTGAGCCGCGGCTGGTTGCTCTGCTCGCATTTCTCGGTCATCGAATTGATTATCCATCACGCGGAGTGGTAGTGGAACAGGTCGCCGAATTGCTGGCACAACAACAACATGTGCGCCGGATGCCGTCATATCCCGGGGCGCCTGATGATATTGATCCGACATTAAAGACAAACCAGAATCGTCTGAGTTATTTAGACTTGCTGCTGGTCAGGACTCTTTCAGAAGCTTTGTCGTTATCAGAAAATCGCCGGCAAATTTATGATCTCGGGTTCAGCTCAATGTCCGATCGCGACAGCGAAACAGGGGGTCTACTGGCTTTTGATGCATCATCAACTGCTGATTCTCCGCTATTATCGTTGAAAGAATATCCTTCGGAGTTGAATATCAATGCTGGAGTTTACGTCAGTGGAGAACAATTGATACTCGACACGCCGCGTGGAATTGCTCAATTCGTTTTTCATTTTCAGAGCATGGATAACAGCCAATACGTTGGTCCGGCCGCCGGCGACGTGCAGTATGTTAAAAACACCCGCTGTAATGTGGTGATATTTACATCCACAGGGGATCATATTTTTGACGCCATGGTCGACTTTCCGTCCGAAGCCGTGATTGATCTGGGGGTTTACCGAGCGCCTGATTAACAGCTTTAAGCGGGTAAACTATTTATCGGATTTACAGAGACCATGATAATGTAATTTGGATGATTTTAATTCATGGTAATTTGTTTTGAGGGTCTGGGTGTGAAAAAGCTGATTTTAACGTTATTTGTTTGGATTTTGATGGGGCTGTTTTGTTCGTCGCTTTATGCCCAGGTAAACGCTGCAGGAGGAGCAAATTCTTCTACCCCTGCAGCACCTACACTGGCCGTATTGCCATTTGTGCCGTCCGATCCCAATGATGCCTCAATGGAAGATCTTGCCGAGCGAATGCGTTTCGCTGTTGACCAGAAAATTTCCCGCGACGGTCATTTCAATCGCACCGACGATCATGACGTCGACGCCATGATTTCCGCGCTGCAACTTACCTGGACTGCGCCCGTCAGCGATAGCGATATCCATCAGGTAATTAGTGCTTTGGGGACGGATCAAACGATCGCAGGTTTTGTTGATGGACGACAACTGACGCTTCGGCTGTATGTTGGTGAGAAACTCACCAAAACGGTTGTCGCCGTCATTCCTCCGGACAATACAAGCCCGCGACTGACCATTGAAGGTATGCTCACCAGACTCGAAGGAATTCAATTTACACATGTTACGGAGCAGCAGGTCAATCATTCCAATCCGGTGATTGAGGCACTCTTTGCCGCTCGGCCGAATTTGGCGCCCGATCCGGAATTTTCCGCCGCTTTGGCGGGCAATGGCGTTGCTGCTGAATGGGAAGTGTTTTTACAGAAACAGGATTATCACCCGCGATTTGTATCCGCCTCAGATGCCGCCGATTTACCTCGAGACACCGCGGCCATCGTGCCGCAAAACGCGGCGACGCCTGCGAGCGCCGGCTATTGCCTGATGATGCGTATAGGCAAATTTGTGGCGGACAACAACGGTCTGGCATGCGAAAGTATGTGGATTCCGGTAATCGATGGGCATCATTATCGTTTTGCCGCGGAGTATCACAGCAACGGTCCGGACATCCAGATTTTTCTCAAAGGTTTTGCGTACTGGCCCGACGAATTCAGCACGCCGGATAACCTGGCGAGTCAGCGCAAAGAAATTTATCGCGCACAACTGCTCACGCTGACGAAAAATGACGGATGGGACACCACCGAAATGGATTTTACCCCGACATCATTGGCTCGTCTGGACAAAGCACATCCTATTCAATGGCTGCGCATCGATTTTTTTGTTTATTTGTATACAGGTGATGTGTTCTTCCGCAACGTCGTTTTAAAGGACATTACACCCGATTCGCCGACAAAATAGTATTTTCATCACGTTTATAAAGATGGTTTATTGATGGGTCGCTGAGTATTCACACTTACCGTGCACCGCGCTATGGCACAACAGCGCCGCTTCACCGTGCAATTCAGCACGGCTGGTTTTCCCAATCGTCATCGATATATCAGTGGAGCGGATCTGGCGTTTATAAAGTAAGCGGCCAATCTGACTATCAGATGTTTACAAGGCCATCGACTTCCAGAACCGACACTTGTGGCGGATATGCTTTGTCGATGGGTGCAAAGCCTGAAAAAGAATAATTTGGCGATTTAATTAATAATCCTTTGTAATATAGAATGTGGCTTACGGTTTATTTTATTCGAGGTTACAAGCTTATTATAGGAAATAATAGATTTGATACAAAAAAACGCTACTTGCGCATATTTTTCTGTTGATTTGCGCTATAAACCACACTAGATTATAAATAGTTGCTAGAATGAGAGACTCGTTCTTATGAAAATGATCGCTACGGAAAATTTACGAAAATTGAGTATGACTGACGCAATTGAAACCGAATTTCAACGGCGGTTTGGGTTTCACGCCGGGAGGCTCATCGAAGTTCGTGCGCCGGGGCGAGTCAATCTGATCGGGGAGCATACGGACTATAACGAGGGCTTTGTTTTTCCCATGGCCATCGATCGTGCAACAACGATCCTGAGTCGCGCTCGCAACGATGGTGTTATCCGGCTTTTCAGTACCTCCCAAAATCAGATGACCGAATTCAACGTCAATCACGAGGTCACGAAACAGCCTCCGACGTGGTCCTTATATGCCCGGGGCGTAGCAGAGTCTCTTCGAACCAAGGGATTTGTTTCACATGGTATGGATGCCATCATGGTCAGCGACGTGCCGATTGGCGGCGGCCTTTCTTCCAGTGCATCATTTGAAATTGCCATGGCTCTGGCCTTGCTTACCGTCAATCAACGTGAAATGGACCGGGTGGAAATGTCTCTGGCCTGCCAATGGGCTGAGCACAATTATGCCGGCATGCCTTCAGGAATTATGGACCAGTTTATTTCCTCAATGGCTCAGGCAGGCTATGCCATGCTTCTGGACTGTCGCGATCTTTCACGCCGTCAGGTGCCGATGGACGATCCCAATCTTCAAGTAGTGGTGGTGAACACCAATGTCAAACATGAACTCGTGCAGGGTGAATATACGGCCCGCCGCACTCAATGCGAACGAGCAGTGGCAAGCCTTCGCAAAAATTATCCCGCTGTAAAGGCATTGCGCGACGCGACCATGGAGATGCTCGAACAGTGTCGTATGAACACCGATCCAACAGTATTCCGCCGCGCTCGCCACGTGATCGGCGAAAATCAACGCACGTTGGCCTTCGCCCAGGCGCTGGAGCGGCGCGACTATGTGTCCTGTGGAAAATTCATGTACAAATCACATGAAAGTTTGCGCGACGATTATGGTGTAAGCTGCCCGGAACTTGATGCCCTGGTGGAGATATCCCGTGGAGTCAGCGGTGTTTGGGGCGCTCGAATGACCGGCGGCGGCTTCGGAGGCTGTATCGTGGCCTTGATACGTAAAGAAAGTGTTGACCGCTATATCGCCGCCATTGATTCAGAATATCCCCGCCAGTGCAACAAACAGGCTACAATCTTTCTGACAGCTCCCGGCGCGGGTGCCCAGGTGGTTCGTAGTTAAATTTCCCCCGCCGCCGCGAGCCATCGAAGGATTCTCATGAAGGATATTCTTTCCAAGCTGGTCGCCGGCCAGACGCTCGACCAGAATCAAACTCGTGCGGCCTTTGAAGACATTATGTCCGGACAGACTGATCCGGTGTACGTGGGGGCATTTCTTGCGCTCTTGTCCCGTCGTGATCCGACCCCGGATGAACTCACCGGCGCCGCTTTGGCGATGCGCCAATATGTGGTGCCAGTGTCGGCCCCGGAAAACGTTATAGATACGTGCGGTGCCGGGGGAACCCGGTCGCGCATTTTTAACGTTTCAACCACCGCGGCCATCGTGGCCGCGTCCTGCGGTATTCCTGTTGCCAAGCATGGTAACCGCGCCGTCACCAGCCGCAGCGGCAGCGCGGATGTACTGCAGGTTCTGGGCGTGCGCGTCGACGCTGAGCCGGAAATTCAGGCGCAATGCCTGCGTGAAGTGAATATCTGCTTTAGTTTCGCTCCGCGGCATCATCCGGCTATGCAGCATGTGGCGCAAATCCGACAAAAACTCGGTTTTGCAACGATTTTTAACCTGATGGGGCCGCTAACCAATCCCGCCGGCGCCCGAAAGCAGCTTGCGGGCGTTCCGCGCCCGGAGTTAACAGCGCCAATTCTCGAAGTGCTGGTGCGGCTGGGCGCCGTGCGCGCCATGGTTGTCTGTGGCACAGATCCAGACGAGGGATTTATGTGCGAGCTTTCCGTCGGGGGGCCGACGCATGTAAGTCTGTTTGACGGTGAAGAAATCAAATCATTCGATCTGGAACCGCGCGACGTGGGATTGAAAAAAACTTCTTCTGCGGCGATGCGCATTCAGACACCCGAACAGTCCGCCGCCCTGGTACGCCAGGTGCTTGGAGGCAGCCGCGGTTCGCCGCGAGATATTGTACTCTTCAATAGTGCCGCCGCGTTATGGGTCGGCCAGAAATCCGAATCGATTCGTGAGGGCATTAAAATTGCATCTACGGCTATTGATTCGGGTCGTGCTTTGGCTACGCTGGAAAATTTAATTCAGGTCTCAGCACAAACGACGGCGCAAGGGGCCAAATAAAAACAGGATTTAGTTTTGAGTGGATTTCTGGGGATTTTTAGTCGCGTAACCGTGCGGACGACCGCATGACGCTCTGAACCGGTTGATTTTCCGAGGAATAATCCCTTTCTTCATGACGCGCGATGGCATCGCGAACCGTCGTACATAACCCCGGTGCGTCCAAACCCACTTCCTTGAGTTGTTCACCGCGGTTGGCATGCCGGATAAACCGATCCGGTATACCGGATCGCGTCACGAGCCGCCCGTCGAAGCCATTGACTTGTGCGTGTTCAAGCACAGCGGTACCGAACCCGTTGATGATCGAATGGTCTTCCACCGTGATAATTGGTTTAGACGCGGCAAAAAGTTCGCTGAGCATCGCGGCGTCCAATGGTTTGCAGAATCTCGCGTCAACGACGCCGATATCCAGCTCTTCGCTTTCCAGTTGTTTGGCGGCTTGCAGCGCCTGCAGCGCCATCGACCCATAGGCCAGAAGCGTCGCATCAGTTCCGTTTCGCAATCTGCGAGATTTTCCACCGTTACGGCCTATAGACCACGGTTCGGAAGCACCCAATGGTTCTGTTGGGCAGTTATCGCGCGGATAACGAATTTCACATGGATGTTCAAGCGTCATGGCAAAATCCATGGATGCGGTTAATTCATTTGCGTCGGACGGCGCCATAAGCACCATGCCCGGCTGGGAACGCAAAAACGCCAGATCACAGAATCCATGATGCACCGCGCCGTCATCGCCCACCAATCCGGCCCGGTCCACACAAAAAATCACCGGAAGTCCCTGGAGGCATACTTCCTGAAAAATCTGATCGAAAGCTCTTTGCAGGAACGTGGAGTAAATAGCCACTACGGGTCTGAGTCCCGCCTTGGTCATACCCGCGGCCATCGCCGTGGCATGGCTTTCGCAAATGCCGGTGTCAAAATATCGCTCAGGAAACAGAGGTTTAAGTTTGATCATACCTGTGCCGTCGGGCATCGCGGCGGTAATACCAACGACGTTCGAATGTTTTTTGCACAGGTTGACCATGTTATCGGCAAAAGCGCTCGTCCACGATTTGCCCGGTCCCTGGTTGATCACAACGCGGCATCCTTCAACGCGGAATGGTTTGGGACTGTGGAAAGTGGTCGGGTCTTCGCACGCCCACTCATAACCTTTGCCCTTGACCGTTTTAACATGCAACACCGCAGGCGCGTTGAGCCCTTTAAGTTCATTAAGCTTTTCCAGCAGCCCGGGCAAGTCATGCCCGTCCACTGGTCCGAAATATTTAAGTCCCAGGTCTTCAAAAATGTGACCTGGCGCAATGGCGTTTTTAATTCCCTGTTTGATATGCGCTCCAACGTCCGAAATTTTCTGGCCGCCGGGAATGCGATCCAGCAATTCCTGCACGCGGCGTTTGACTTCATCGTACGTGTTGGTGACGCGCAAGTGTTCAAGATAAGCAGCAAAGGCGCCCTGTGGTTCACTGATGCTCATCGAGTTGTCGTTAAGAATGACCAGAAGCTGCCGCTTGAGCGTTCCGGCATTGTTAAGTCCTTCGAACGCCAGGCCGTTGACTATGGAAGCATCGCCGACCAGGGCTACCACGCGCGTGTTGCGTTTTAACAGAGCATCGGCCCGCGCCATACCCACCGCAGTGCTTACCCCCGTACCGGCGTGACCCACGCTGAACAGGTCATACGGCCCCTCACTTGGATCAGGAAAACCGCTGATGCCGCCGCTCTTTCTAAGCGTGGAAAAATTTTTATAGCGCCCGGTGATCAGCTTGTGCGGATAGCATTGATGGCCCACATCCCAGAGAAGCCTGTCGTGTGGAATGTCGAATACGATGTGCAAAGCAAGGATAATTTCAACGGTACCCAGATTCGGCGCCAAATGGCCGCCGTTGTTCCCGACTGTATTGACGATGGTTTCGCGAATTTCTCCCGCCAGCTTGGTCAGGTCTTCCAACCGCAAACGTTTAAGGTCCGCAGGAGATTCGATCGTTTCGAGTAATTTTTTCATTTGTTGCTCACCAAACAAGCACAGCCGGCCAGCGGCAAAATAATAGCCCGGCGACATCCTAAATGAAAGCCAGGCTGGGAGTGATTCACGTCCTTGCGAATATTTTCGGCGAGTGTGTCATATCAATTAAACATTATCCCTATTTCCAGGATGAATGGAAGCGCGGAAACGAGCTATTTTTTATTCTGCTTAAGTCGTTGTTTCAGGGCTTTAAGCTGATCGCGAATGCGCTCTGCGAGATTGGCCGATACCTTCTGAGAGCCAAAACGAATATCGTAAAAAACGTTTACGAGTTGTTCGGCCTCCGGCAGTGCGGCGCCATGCAGTCGGCTCGCGTCATGAACGTATTCCATAGGCGTTTGATAAGAATACCGTTGGAGCCCGGTCAGCCTGAGCAGATGCATCAACTTGTCCAGAAACGCCAGATCGCGGCTCATTTGCCTTTGAGTTTTTCGGTCCATGCCGCGAACGATCTTGGCGACCAGCCCTCTTCGCTTTCTGATGATATGAAGAATCCATGCACCGATTGCGACGATTAGCACGCATGCACCTAGTGCTGTGATCCGAAGCGTCCTGCCAATTTTCGGGTCTGAAAACCAGAGCTGAAGTTGATTTTCAAATCCTGTCACTGTCTTAATTGCCGAATGGATGGCGGACTTGATTGTTGTGAACGTGTTCTGAAGTATGTCCGCGCGCATGGCTTCGTTAAACGCGATAATGTTTTGAAGCCATTGCAGGCGCAGCCATTCAAAAAAGTCTGACATGCCGCTATACCATTCCCTTGGAGATTCCGCGCTGGTTAGGCTGCTCGCTGGCGTAGGATCATAGTCCACCCATCCTCGGCCCGGCGCATAGACCTGGACCCATGAGTGGGCGAATTTTTGCCGAATCACGTAATAGCCTCCCACGGAGTTGAAATCACCTCCGTGATATCCATTAACAAGTCGCGCCGGTACCCCAACCGCCCGGCACATCATTACCATAGCTGAGGCGAAATACTCGCAATAGCCGCCGATTTTCGTTTTATTCACCAGGAAATCTTCGGTTGGATCAAGCCGTTTATCCACCGGTGATACTCTCAGGGAATAGGGATAGGTCGTGCTCAGCCAGGTGCTGAAGCGATCGGCCAATCGCAGGTTGTATTTTGCGGCGTCGGCCCC
>Ga0335074_10003919_pt1 | contig 20477 bp, 15 predicted proteins | sample Lox_Sample_23_FD_206715 | JGI IMG/M metagenome (GOLD analysis project Ga0335074, IMG submission 206715) | Soil microbial communities from Loxahatchee National Wildlife Refuge, Florida, United States - Lox_Sample_2.3 | ecosystem: Environmental > Terrestrial > Soil > Wetlands | place: USA... | reverse complement strand
CATCGGCGCGGGCGGCTTCCCGGAAGGGGTGGGCGCGGACCCCACCACCGGCACCGTCTACGTGGCCAACGCCAACGGTAACAGCGTGTCGGTGATCAGCGAGGCCACCGATACCGTCACCGCCACCATCGGCGTGGGCAACAATCCGGTGGGGGTAGGGGTGGACCCGTCCACCGGCACCGTCTACGTGGACAACAACTATGCCAACAGCGTGTCGGTGATCAGCGAGGCCACCGACACCGTCACCGCCACTATCGGCGTGGGCAGCAGCCCGGAGGGGCTGGCCGTGGACACGGCATCCGACACTGTCTTCGTTGCCGACCAGGGCAGCTTTTCCGTGTCGGTGATCGACGGGGCCACCGGTTCGGTGACCGACACCGTCAGTCTGGGCGATGAGAACCCGGTCGCGGTGGGAGCCGACCCGGACACGCATGACGTCTACGCGAGCGGGGGCGGCGAGGTGTCGGTCCTCACTCCGGTTCTGGCGTCCCAGGCGATCAGCTTCACCGCGCCGGCCACGGGCACCGCCGGGCAGTCCGCGACCCTGACCGCCACCGGCGGCGGATCAGGCAACCCGGTCGTGTTCACCGTCGACTCCACCTCCGGGGCCGGGGTGTGCACTGTCTCCGGCACCAACGGGACCACGGTGAACTACACCGCGGCAGGCAGCTGCGTGATCGACGCCAACCAGGCCGGGAACGCCAGCTACACCGCCGCGCCGCAGGTGCAGCAGACCATCACCGTCAACCAGGCCCCCGCGTTCGTGCTGGACAGCCCGCCGCTGACCGCGACGGCCGGGCAGCCGTATGACTACACCTTCGAGGCCTCCGGCACCCCGGCGCCGGCGTACGCGCTGGCGGCCGGCGCCCCGTCATGGCTGTCGGTCAACGCCACCACCGGCGAGGTCACCGGCACCCCGCCGGCGGGCACCAAGTCGTTCAGCTACGCGGTCACGGCCGCCAACACGGCCGGCACCGCCACCGCCGGGCCGTTCACCGTGACGGTCGGCAAGGCATCCACCCAGGCTGACATCTCCGCGGTGCTGTCCTGCCCGGCGAGCCTGACCAGCGGCCACACCGGCACCTGCACGCTGACCGTGGCCAACGCCGGGCCCGCCACCGCCAGCAAGGTCGCGGCCGGCGTGCTGCTGCCGGCCTCGCTGTCGGAGGTCTCGTGCACCGCGGGCTGCACGCGGCACGCCAACGCGTTCACCTGGACCCAGGCCACGCTGGCCAGCGGCGCCTCCGTGCAGTACTCCATCACCGTCAAGGCCAGCGCCGCCGGCAAGGCCCTGATCCTGGCCGCGGCCGCTTCCCAGAACCCCGATCCCAAACCACTTAACAACATCTCCATCGCCCAGATCACCATCACCCGCTAACGGGGCTTTGCCCCAGCCCGGCGAGGCGTGCCAGTGGTTGGCCGGGGTGAGCGGAGGGGTTCCGGCCGGCGGCGAAACGGTGCATAATGTGCTCGTTCATGGACCGCTCGCAGCGGTTGGCGGCACTTTGCGGGCCGAGTCGTCCGGCCGGAGCCTTGTGATGCCGCTACCTCGTTCTGCCGCCGATGTGCTGGCTCGACACGTGCTGTTCGAAGTCGGGGCGATCGACCGGATGTACTTGAACCTGTACCAGCCGCGGCTGCAGCATGGCGCGGGGATCGCCTCGTTCTTCGCCGGGCACCGGGGTCACCGGTTTGCTTCCTCGGCGCTGATGGCGCCGATGACCGCGGCGTTCACCGCGAACATCAGCCATTTCAACGCTGCCCGCGGGCTGGACCTGGTGCGGTTCGCCCCGGGACAGCGCAAGGACGAGGTCACCGCCGGGTACCTGCAGCTGGCGGAGCTGGATAACCGGGGACTGGTCCCGGCCCAGGTGCTGTATGTCGGCGTGGCGCAGGAGAAGCAGAAGGTGTTCCGCACCAGCAAGCGCCGCAATCCGGTCACCAGGGCCACCTACCCGTGGCTGGTGCGCAGCTCCGGGGTGATCAACCAGTAGTACTTTTACTGCGTCGATGAGGAATTCGGCCCGGTGTGCCTGAAGCTCTCCAGCTATTTTCCCTATACCGGCCGGCTGGTCATCAACGGCAACGAGTACGCCAAGCGGCAGGCCGCCAAGGCCGGCATCGGGTTCACCCCGCTGGACAACGCGTTCGCCGCCGTCGATGACGTGGCCGCTGTGCAGGCGATCTGCGACGGCCTGGACGGGGAGAAGATCACCGCGCTGGCCGCCCGGCTGCTGGCGGTGCTGCCCTATCCGTTCACCGCAGACGACACCGCGGCCGGGTACCGCTACGGGCTGTCGGTGCTGCAGGCGGAGTTCTCCCTGACGCAGACCCTGGACGCCCCGGTGGCCGGGCGGATCTTCTTCGGCCAGATCATCCGCGACAACCTCGACATCGGCCGCCCGGACCGGGTCTCGCTGATCTTCGGCCGCAAGATCATCCGCAAGGGCCCGAAGGCCACGCCCGGCCGGTTCCGCACCCGGGTCATCACCGACGGGGTCACCCCGAGCCTGCACATCGACTGCAAGCACTCGAAGATCAAGCAGTACCACAAGCTGGGCAGGGCGCTGCGGACGGAAACCACCATCAACGACACCAGGGACTTCGGCGTGGCCAGGGGGCTGTCTCATCTTCCCGAGCTGAAGGAGATCGGCTTTACCGCCAGCAGGCGCCTGCTCGGCGTCCAGCGGGTCAGCCACGACCCCGCCGAAGGCGCTGCCGCCCTGGCCGCCCTCACCCAGCCCGTCACCAGCCCGGCCGGCACCCGCACCGCCGGGATGCCAATCACCAGCCCGCGCGTGCAGGCCCTGCTCGCCGTCTTGTGCGCCTTCCGGCTGCTGCCCAGCGGTTTCACCAACCGCGACCTGCGCAACCACCTCGCGCCCCTGCTGGGGCTAGACCCCGGGGCCATGACCAGCGGGCAGATCACCTACGACCTGAGGCGGCTGCGCATCCACGGCCTTATCTGCCGCGTCCCGCACAGCTTCCGCTACCGGGTCACCCTCCCCGGACTCCGCCACGCCCTGTTCCTCACCCGGCTCACCCAGCGGTTCCTGATCACCGGCCTGGCCGAGGTCACCGACCCCAGCCCGCCAGCTATCACCCCGCTGACAGCCGCCGCACGCGCCTGCGAAGCCTCCCTCGACAACCTCGCCCGCCAGGCAGGACTCGTTGCCCCTGACTCCGCCCCCGCCAGCAGCAGAAACGAGCCTCCATCGTCAAATTTGACTCACCAGAACCACGATCATTCAGCCAAGCCTTCTAGCCACCAAGCCGGTGCCAGGCCCCTGCCGCGGGCCTGGCACCGGCTAATACAGGGAACCCGGCGGCGCGCCAGTTACAGCTATCGATTACTGGCGGAGGTGCGCTCTGCTGGGCGTGGACTGTCAAGTTGTAATTACACTCCCGCTGGGCGGGGCCATGTCTGGGTGACCGGATAGCTACATTAGTCTGGCTTTCCCCATCTCAGTACTCGTGCAATCCTGTGAAAGGTTGGTTGTTACACACCGTCACAGTGCCTTAGCAGAGGGGTCGCCGTATGCCGCGCAGGCTGGGGAAACGGGGCCGCCGGAGAATGTCGCCGAAGGACTCAGGAACGGCCTGCACACCCTGGGGTTGTTCGATTACAGAGTCCGGAAGACCCTCGAGCAGGCCGGGCATGTCCCGGCTGACGGCCGACTATCCGCGGCACGTGGGCCGGTCCGCGCGCCATTACCTACAAGGCCCCACTGATAAGCCTGACCGGGCATGCTGCATCGAGCGCATTTGCCGGGGCGAACGAGCACGAGGACAGTCCAGGACGAACCATGTCACAAACCAGTAGGAGGGGAAAGGCAATGTCAGCGACTTTCACGCACGCTAGCATCACCAGCGAGCTCGCCACGGCCGTGATCGAGGCGGCCGAGAGGAAGGCTTCTGACCTCGGGGAGGCCGTGTCGGTCGCCCTCGTGGACGACAGCGGCGTGCTGAAGGCGTTCAGGCGCATGGACGGGGCCCCCCTGGGATCGGTGCAGTCAGCGCAGGAAAAGGCATCAAGTGCCGTCGGCTTCGATATCGACAGCAGTGCCTGGCGCAGCAGCTTCGTCCAGGATGACGTGGTCCACGCCGTGGCCTTCGCCCACCAGCACGGCCGTTCTTTCTTCGGCGGCAGCCACCCGGTCAAGGCGGGGGACGCCATCGTCGCCGCGATCGGCGTCGGTGGGGGAAGCACCCCCGAGGTCAACGAGGAAGTGGCCCAGGCTGCGCTTTCAGTGATCTCTTCGCGGTGAGGTGCCCGGCCTGACAGCTTGCTCATGCATCTCGTTCAGCGACCGGCCCGCATGCCAGCGCACGAGTATCTCCGTCACGTCGATCACATTCCAGAACACGATGGGTGCCATGCCCTCGCAGTGGCCTGCGGCGCCCTCGGCCCGGGTGAACAGGCGGAAGCCTTCGGGCAGGTCAGGTGATCGAGGCGATGGTGCCTTGCCAAAACGGGAGCTGCCGGGAAGCCGACTGCCGGGTGAGGGCCTCGGGGCTCCTGCAGCCCCGCGTCACCGACACCCCGCCCACGGCAGGAGTGTGACTGCCGGAAACACCACGGTCCGTTCAGGGAATTAAAAGTCCTTATCCCGAACGGACGCGTGGTGGCTGCACACCGAGCGAAAGCTTCACCCCGCGGTGGGTATGGCTGCCGTCAGGCGTGAGCGACGGCGGGAAGCTTCAATGCTGGCGCGTGGCGCAGCAGCGACCCGTTGGGCCGCGATAGGCGGCTGGCGGTGTTGGGGCGCTCAGTGCGCGCGAGCAGCCGGAGGGCGATGACAAGAGCGATGGCGGCGGAGGCGGCGGCTACGGCGAAGCCGGCGCTGATAGCGTCAGCGGTCAGGTGCGGGTGCGCTGTCCTGGTGTGCTGCGCGGCGAGGATGATGGTGCTGACGACGACGGTCCCGATAGTCCCGCAGAACTGGCGGACGGTGTTGAGCAGGCCGCTGGCCTGGGCGCGCTCGGCCTGCGGCGCCCGGTTGAGGCCGTCGGTGGTGGCCGGGGATGTGGCGAGGCCGAGCCCGGAGCCGGTGAGGATCATGCCGGGCAGCGCCCACGCGTAGCTGAGGTGCGGGAGCGCGGCGGCGCACGCGGCGATGCCGGCCACCAGCATGGCCAGCCCGGTGGTGACCGGGTAGCGTACGCCTTTGTGGTCGAACCACCGGCCGCCGAACTGGGACGTCACCGTGAGCGGGAGCACCAGCGGGAGTGTGGCGATCCCGGCCAGTTCGGGGCTGTAACCGAGCAGGTCCTGCAGGTAGAGCGACGTGTACATGATGATGGGCAGCTGGGCGAACTGGAGCAGGCCCAGCACGAGGGAGTCGCCGAGGAATGACCGGTTGCCGAACAGGCGGAGGTTGAGCAGCGGTTCGCCGCTCTTCAGCTGCTTGCGGCCGAAGAGCGCCAAGGCGGCGGTCCCGGTGAGCAGGCAGCCGGTCGTGGCGGCCGAGGACCATCCCCACTGGCTGGCCTGCTGCAGCCCGAGGACCAGCAGTCCCAGCCCGCAGGTCAGCAGCACCAGGTCGGTCGCCTTGATGGTGCCGTGACGCCTGGCGGTGTTGTCGGGGCGTGCGATGCGCACGAGCGCTAGGGTGGCCAGGCCGATGGGAACGTTGACCCAGAACACCGCGCGCCAGGACACGGCCTGGGTCAGCAGGCCGCCCATGAACGGCCCTAGCGACATGAACACTTGGCCCAAGCCGAAGTAGATCGCCATGGCGCGGCCTCGTTCCCGCGGCCCGAATGCGTCGATCACGATGGCACCAGACACCGGGCACATCAGGGCGGCCCCGATGCCCTGGGCGAGCCGGCCCCCGATCAGCGTCATGCCGTCCGGTGCCAGCCCGCACGCCACCGAGGCCACCAGGAAGATGATCACGCCCGCGCACAGGGTGGTCGTCCGGCCGATCCGGTCGCCGAGCTTCCCGCCGCAGGCCACGGTGGCGGCCAGGGCCAGCATGTAGGAGTTGACGATCCACTGCTGCATGTCCCCGCCCAGGTGCAGGTGCCGGGTCATCGACGGCAGCGCCACGTTGACGATGGTCAGGTCAAGCGCCAGCATGCACATCGCCCCCGTCATCGCCACCAGAACCAGCCATCTGGCCCGTGCCGCGGCGACCGGCGTATCCACCAGTTGACCGCCATGTGCGCCCGCGCCAGCACGCTGCCAACGAGGGCGAGCGAGCTTGCCGGTGACTGTGTACTCCTGCGCGACCCGCTGGACGAGGCCTCCGGCCCAATCCTTGGCCTGCTTTCCCGGTGTGGCGAGTGCTGCCCCGCTGGCGTTCATTGCCGTCCCCTTGTCTTCGACTTGAGGACAACCGTGCATCCAGCGGGACCGGCAGCACCCTGGGGAAAATCCCTAGTGATAAAACCCTAGGAACCGGTGCGCCTTTGGGGTGTTCCCGGACTAAGGCCGAGGTCCGCGGTCAGCGATCGGACCTTGTGGGACCTCGTGGGTGAGCTGTTCTAGCAGGTTCCATAGTTCGGCGTAGAGGCTGAGGAAACCCGGTGTGCTGCGGATTTCCCGCAGATCGCGGTCGGGACCGAGGCCGACCTCTACGGAGCGGATGAGTCTCCCCGGTCGTGCGCTGAGCACCAGGATGCGGTCGCAGAGGGTGATCGCCTCGGCGAGGTCGTGTGTGACCAGGCAGCAGGTGATCTCCAGGGTTTTGATCAGCGTCAGCATGTCCCGGTGGATGCCGACCCGCGTTGGCTCGTCCAGCGCGGAGAACGGCTCGTCCAGCAGCAGGAGCTGCGGATGGGGGGCGACCGCGGCCACCAGCGCTGCCCGGCGGCGCATGCCGCCGGACAGCTGGCTGGGGTAGGCGTTGCGGAACTCCCGCAGTCCGACCATGGTCAGCAGCTCGTCGATCCGCTTGCGCACCTCCTGCCGGGAATGGCCGTTGTTGAACTTGAAGTACAGCCCGGCGTTGCTGGCGACCTTCATCCAGGGGACGAGCGTGTCCTCCTGGAACAGCATGCTCAGCGCGGGGTGGGGCTCCCCGCCGGCCGCGGGCCGGACCTCGACGGTCCCCGTTCCGGCGGGCAGCAGGCCAGAGATTATCCGCAGCAGCGTGGATTTCCCGCACCCGCTCGGGCCGATGATCCCGACGACCTCCCGCGCCTGGATAGCAAGCGACAGTCCGCGCAGCGCGACCGTGCCGGCGGGATAGGCGAAGCTGAGATTGCGTACTACGGCGACAGGAGCGTTATCTCGCTGCGGCGATGGCGTGCTCACAGCGCGCGAGAGCCTATCCGCCTCCGCCGCGGCGCACCTAGGTCAGTGCGGCCGCGCGGCATCGTAGTAGCTCATGTCCACCCGGCTGGCGTAGGTATTGGCAGCTGAGCTGGGGTTGAAGGTGGGGACGCCCCAGGTCGCCACGCCACTGAGCGTGGCTGCCCAGCAGGCTTGGTCGATGTCGCCGTGGGGTTGGCCGTTACAGCCGCCCTGCATCTGGCTCTGCAGCTGGGTAAAGCCGGTAACCAGGCTGCTCGTGCTTTGCCCGGCGAACGCGCTGTTCGTGCGGATCTCGGCGGTGAGCTGCGCCGGGGTCTGGGTGCGGAAGAGGTTCTCCGCGTCCTGGATCGCCTGCAGGAACTTCACCACGGCGCCCTTCATCTTTTCCAGCCGGGTCCCGATGCCGTAGTAGGCCTCGACCATGTACGGCGGAGGCGCGTAGTACTGCTGATAGGTGGCAGACCGGGGGTCTATCAGGATATGAGCGCCAGCAGCCTGTGCGGCTACGGCTGGTGCGAGCGAATTAACGCCAAGCTGGTACGAGCCTGCCTCGACACCGCTGGCTATCAGGGCATTGTTGGCGAGTTGCACCAGCGTGCACTTCAGGTGCAGTTCCTGCGAGTAAAGATGGGCGAAATTGTAGGTCAGCGAGCCGGCGGGCGTGGTGGCGAGCCTGCATGAGTTCAAGTGCTGCGCCTGCGCGATTGTCGTGATGTCTTTCGAGCCGATGAGGGCGACGCCGAACACGTCGATATTCTGATAGATATATGTGATGTCCGCTCCCTGATCCGCAGCGAGCAACCCCGGCAGGATCGAGTAGAGCGTCAGGTCCGCCTTGCCAGCCACGAGGTAGGGAATCGCCGACGCCGCCGGGCCGGTCAAGATCGTAACCTGCAGGCCGTGCTTGGCGAACAGTCCCTCCGACTGTGCGAGGTACAGGGAAGCAAAGGTAAAGTCCGCGGCTGACGTCGACACCGTCAGATGGTCGACCGGAGTTGATCCGCTGGCCGAACTGGCGCCGCCCGACGAGCACGCTGCCCCGGTAGCGAGGAAGCCCGCTGTGCAGAGTGCCAGGAGTGCCCGCGTGAACGTACGGAATCGCATCCGCAACGGCACAGTTCCCATGTTCTTCTCCTCGGTGGTTAGCTGCGGTGCTCCCACTGCATCGCCTTCTTGCGGGTCATCGATGCCAGGTTCGCGAGGGTTGCCCCGATGACTGCCAAGATCACGACGACAGCCAGGGTGAGCCCAGCATCGACGCTTGTCTGCGCGGACTCGATGAGCGCACCCATGCCGTCGAAGCCGGTCAGGATCTCAGCGGTGACGACCGTGGTAAACGAAAAACTGATGATGTTGGGCAGGCTCGCGAAAATGTATGAAATGGCATTCGGCAGCCTGATATAGAGGATCATCTTCAGCCGCCCCGCACCCAGCAGGCGCGTATTATCGAGGATCGCGGGCGGAACGTTGCGTGCCCCTTCGAGCGCGTTGAAGAAGCTGATGAAGAAGACCACGAGGACGGAGGCGACGATCGACGCGATCAGGGTTGGGCCAGTGAACAGAACGACGATGGGAATGAGCGCGATACGGGGCGCCGAGTTGATCAGCGAGACGATGGGGGTCAAGATCTCGCGCAGCGGCTCTGATTCCGCCAGCAAGATCCCAGCGGCAATTCCAAGTACCAGCCCGATCAGTGCGCCCAGCAGCGCGGCGACCACTGTGTTTTCGAAGTATGGCCACACTTCCGGCCTGCCGCCGCTCCCGGTGACGAGCTCCCAGATGTCTTTCGCCACGCCCTCTGGGGAACCTATGACAAACCTGTTGAGGAACCCGACGTGCTGCGAGATGGCTGGCACCTGTGGGGCGTACTGCCAGATCAGCAAGAACACCGCTATCACGACAACGGTCATGAGGCGGTAGATTCCGTTGCCGGCCGACCAGCGGCGAGGGCGCTCAGCACGCTGATCGCCAAGGCGGTCTGCGGGTGGACTTGGGTGGGCGCTGTCCACCGCGCTCATCCGGTTCTCTTCGGGCGTGCCGGCCGCTGCGGACGACAGCCGTCGTCGCTGAGCTTGATCGTCGGGTCCGGCCTGCCAGCGAACCGCGTTTTCAGGGACCGCTGCAGCCTGCAGGCCTTGCCCGGGCTCATCGCCCGGTGCAGCGCCCCCGAACCCTGCCCGGTGAGTGCGGCCCGGGTGTCTTCGGGCATCACGCGGCCGGACTCTGCCCGAGTAGCCTTCGCTATCGCGCCGAAGTACCCCAGGGTTGGCGAAACCTCGAATATCGCAGCATTTCCGGCGAGCCTCAACGGCTCTCGTCGGCTCAGCCCGGCAGATCGATCACGTGGCGGTCCGGCTTTCGCTGGCGCAGAAACTAACACTCCTGTTGTCACCCCTCACACGCTGAAGAAAAGCGCGACCCTGAAATCGACTCACCACATTTCTCGGCAAAGACTGCCTGACCGCTCTCCATTGTCCGTAGATTCGCACGCGGAATTGAAATGGTCAAGGCCTTGGGACCCACTTAATCGACAGGTTAGTCATTACTTCCAGGATTGCCACAAAGTAACCACATTGCTTCGGATTTCTTTAACAATGTACTTAATGTCCGTTATGTGCCCGAGCCCAAACTGAGCAGTCCAGGCGGCAGTGCTGCAGAAAATTGATAGTATCTTGACATAAAAGGCGATAATTCCGATCTGCAGTCTCACAAGTAACAATAATCACGATGATGCATTCCAGGAACATTCTCTAACCAGCCTGTACACAACTCATTCGGGGACGTACTCTAAGCGCGAGTTAATGCCCGGCCACTACAAGATCTCGGAAGCGCAAATGACAGCAACATTTGAACGGACGAGCATATCCCTGGAATTGGCCAGGATTATAGGTCGGCGGAGCCGTCATCGGCGGGATCGGCGTGAGCGGAGCCGAGGCAGCTCAGAATGCTGGAAAACCTGCGGTACGCAGGCGTACTTACGTTCGTATGCACGTCACGCCAACGTGGCGCGAAAGGGGCCGCGATGATCTCGACGCCGGCCAACGTGCGCGCGGCCAGCCCTATCCTGCGCCTCTGGCGACGGGAGCTCGACCACTATCCGAGCACACGACCACGGGTGACCTATCTGACCATCGTGGTGCTCGCCACGATCGTTCTCTACTACCAGGCGGACGTCCACGGCGCGGTGTCGCCGACGCTCATCGCGCACTACGGGATGACGTTCAACGACTACGTCTACATCAACGTGGTCGCCAACGCGGTCGGCGCGTTCGGCTCGCTGGCGGCGGGCCTGGCGGATCGGTGGGGCCGCGCCAATCTCGTTGCCTACGGGCTAGTCGTCAGCGGAATCCTGATCCTGTTCGGCGTGCCGAACGCGCCGAACACGGCCAGCTATGCAACGCTGTTCGCCGCGGTGGGCCTTGTCGAGGGGGTCATCCTGGTCGCCACGCCCGCATTGGTTCGGGACTTCTCCCCGCAACTCGGCCGGGCCTCCGCGATGGGCTTCTGGACCCTCGGGCCGGTCGTCGGCAGCCTTGTCGTCGCCGTCGTTGCGAGCAGCACGCTGAACCACCTGACCGCCTGGCAGGACCAGTTCATCATCTGCGGGATCGCCGGCCTCGTGATCGCCGCGGTCGCTGTCGTGGGACTGCGCGAGCTGTCGCCGCAACTGCGCGACCAGCTCATGGTCTCCTTCCATGACCGGGCGCTGGTCGAAGCGAAGGCCCGCGGCCTGAAGGTCGACGAACTGCTGCGTCACCCGTGGCGGCAGATGCTCCGCCTGGACATCATCGCCTCGGCGTTCGCCATCTCGGTGTTCCTGCTCATCTACTACACCGCCGTCGGCTTCTTCACCGTGTACTTCACGACGCTGCACGGCTTCTCGCTGGCGACCGCCAACAGCATCGGGAACTGGTTCTGGGCACTCGACGCGGTAGCGCTGATCGTGATCGGGATCGTCTCCGACCGGGTGGGCGTGCGCAAGCCGTTCATGGTGCTCGGCGGGGTCGGCGCGATCGTCATGACGATTGTTTTCCTCAACCTCGGCAAGGGGACGGGATACAGTACGTTCGCGCTAGTTATCAGCATCCTGGCGATGTTCCTCGCGATCGCGTACACGCCCTGGATGGCCAGCTACACCGAGACCGTCGAAAAGCACAACCCCGCGCTGGCCGCGACCGGCCTCGCCGTCTGGGGCTGGATCATCCGCGCCGTGATCGCTATCTCGATCCTGATCCTGCCGTCTGTCGTCAGCTCGATGACTCCGCTTGTCACCTACGGTTCGACGGTCGCGTCACTATCTGCCAGGTACGCACCGCAACTGGCCACGGCCCAGGCGATCGACCCCGCGACCCAGCTCGCGCTCGCCGCCAACCCGCTGAACTCGTCTGCGGCCGCCAGGGCGGTCGACGAGATCGCGACGACGTTCCACATCACCCCGGCCGCCGCGACCGCCCGGCTGACCGCGCTCACCGCAGTGCCGAAAGCGGATCTGGCGTACCTGAAAGCGCACAGCCGGGACGCCGCCGCCGCGGCCGTGGCGGCGCCCGGGCAGTGGCGGAACTGGTGGTGGGTCTGTGTCGGCGGCCAGGTTCTCTTCCTGCCGATGACCTTGCTGATGGCCGGCCGCTGGTCCCCTCGACGTGCCCGCCAGGACGCGGAAGAACACGAACGCCGGGTGCGGGAGGAGCTAGCCGCCCTCGGCTTGTGAGCGGTCTCCCAGAGAGGCTTCGCCTCGGACCGCCCAGTTCTGCGGTTCCCGCCTCTTGAAGCTGACCGCTGATTCATCCTCAGACCACAGGGCTTATGTGGGGTGGTCAGGATGGGGACTGGCACTGCGCCGGCAGCGGTGAGCGCCGCGGAGATGGTGGCAGGTCATGTCATGCTGGATATCTCGTGTATCGACCGGCTGTATCTCAACGGGTACGTTCCCCGGCTGCAGACCGCGGGCGGGATCATCTACTTCTTCCACGAGCACCGGAAGAACCCGATCGTGTCCCCGGCGCTGTTCGAGCCGATCGGGGCGAAGTTCCGCAAGGACGTCAGGGACTGGGCGGAGGCGAACGGCATTGCGCTGGTCGCCTTCAAGTCCGGGGAGCGCAAGGCGGACGTGATGGCCCCGTACCTGGACGCAGCCGCGGCCTCCGGGCGGTCGCAGGTGGTGGCGGTGGGCTGCGCGCAGGAGTTCCAGGGGGTGTGGACGGCACGCAAGCGGGACACCGACCCGGGCAAGCCGCCCCAGTTCTCCTTCACCAGGGAGCAGCGCCGGGTGTTGGTGTTCTACGTCTACATCTGGGACGAGGCGATGGGCGGCGGGTTCATCAAGATCTGCACCTACTTCCCGTATCCGGTCAAGGCCTGGGTGAATGGGCACGAGTGGGCCAAGCGGCAGGCCCTGGCCGCGGCCTTGAGTTCAGCGAGCTGTCCAACGGGTTCGCCTCCTGCCAGGACCCGGCCGCCCTGCAGGACATCTGCGACCGGTTCGGCCCCGGGCACGTCCAGGCCTGGTTCGAGCGGTGGATGGCGAGGCTCCCGCTGCCGCTTACCATGGCCGACCGGGACGGCGGGTTCTGGTGGGAGCTGTCGATGCGGCAGGTGGAGACCTCCCGCACCCTGGTCTTCGACGCTGGCGTGCACGCCCGCGCGTTCTTCGAGTCGCTGCTGTGCGAGAACATGGACCTGGCCGGCCGGAGAACGCGGAGCTGGAGCCTGCTGTTCCGCCGGGGAGAGACCCGCGGATTCCGCAGCGGTCCGCCGCCCAGCGGCTTCAAGACCAAAATCGACCAGTACTGCGAGCTGGTCACGATGAACATCTTCTACAAGCACTCCCGGCTCAAGCAGTACCTCAAAGACGGGACCGCGCTGCGGATCGAAACCGTCATCAACAACCCCAGCGACCTGCGCATCAACCGCAGGCTGGACAACCTCCCCGAGCTGCAGGACAAGGCACGTGCGATCAACGCCTTCCTGCTGGAAACTGAGACTGCCGGCCAGGACACCGTGCTCGTGAGTCCAGCCTTTAGCGGATCACCAGGCCCACCGTCACAGACGATGGCAGGAAGGCGCCCGCACTGCGGTTCGGCGACCTTCGGGTCCAGGCCCTGGCCGGCAGCATCGCCGCCATGCTGTTCACGGTCCCCGGCATCACCAACAGGACCCTCCGCGGCCTGATGACCGGCCTGCTCAACCGTCCCTACAGCATGAACCAGGCCAGCTACGACCTGGCCCGGCTATCCCGCAACGGCCTCATCGCCAGGGTTCCAGGGCGCAACCGCTACACCCTGACCCGCGACGGGCTCCTGTTCGCCTGCTTCTACACCCGCGTCTACGACCACATCCTGCGACCGCTGATGGCACCCGACCGGCCCAACGCGCCACCCGGGCTCACCGCAGCACTCGACACCCTCGACCGGCTCGTCGCCGAGCATGCCGCCAGGGCACGCGTCCCCGCCGCTGCCTGACCCGTCGTCACCACCATGCCCGCCACATCGATAACTCAAAGCGAAACTCAGCACCAACGGGGACTGTCCTCTTAACGAGACAGTCCCCACCAACGTCCAAGTCGTGAAATCAAAGGTCCCTAGGCGTGGGCCATCTCGCGCAGCTCGCGTCTTGACCGGACGCCGAGCTTGGCGTAGATGTTCCCGAGGTGATACTCGACCGCCTTGCTGCTGACGTAGAGCTCGGCGGCGATCTCACGGTTCGTCAGGCCCTTGGTCACGAGGGTGGCGACATCGCCCTCACGGTCGGTCAGGTGCAGCCAGGGGCGATCGTTCGGAGATCCCAGGTGGATGCCGGATGCGGTCAGGTCAGCCTCGACTTTGATCCGGAATGGCTCGGCGCCGCAGCGTGCTAGCATCTCGTGTGCGCCGCGAAGCTGCTCTACGGCGGCCCGGCGCCCTCCCGCCCGCTGAAGCAGACGGCCGTAGGCGTGCATGATCTGCGCCCGGTCGAGCAGCGGATCGCTGTCGGCGAGGAGGGCGAGCGACTCCCGAAAGGCGGCGTCGGCTTGGTCCGGCCGGCCGCTGGCGGCCTCGATCTGCGCCCGCAATCCCGCCAGCCGTGCCCGCATGTCGAGGCTGTATCGTCCGGCTGCCTGCTGGAGGCCTTCGAGCGAGTTCGCCGCGGCGTCGACATCGCCTTCGTCCAGGTACGCGATGATGAGCGATGGCCACCAGGTAAGCGGCGTCAACAGGATCTGATCGCGGGTGAGCGGCAGGAGCGCTTTGACGATTCCGCCGGAATCACCGTGGGCCCTCGCCACGGCGGCTTCCGCGTACCGCACCATGGCGGACGACTCGAGGATGGCGGCGAGGTCGTTCGACTGGCGTGCCGCCTGGAGCTGCTCCGAGGCTTCGCCCCATTTCCCGCGGTAGGCAAGCAGCGAGGCCAGGACACATCGAGCCTGCGTTTCGACCCACATCTGGCGCTCATCGGAAAGCAGCGACAAGCCGGCGCGGCACTGCGTGACCGCCTCGTCCCATTCGCCGAGATTGAGCAGGATCTGGGCAAGGTGCAGGTGCACTCGTGGAAGCTGCACTGTGCGCGGCCCGGTCCGCGCCAGCGTGATCGCGGTCCGGAGGTCGGCGGCCGGGGAAGCTACCTGGCCTGCATAGTACCCGAGCATCCCGCGCACGATGAGGAGGTAGGTGTCCCGGACATCGACTTCGTGAGGCGGCTGAGGAAGGCGATGCACGAGCCGACGCAGGCCGGCGGTGCCGTCGCCACCGTGCAGCATGGCTTCGCCAATCGCAACGGCCACCCAAGCCATCTGCTCGGTATCCGCGTCGCCGGGATGCAGGCCGATTGCGCGGTCGGCGAGCTTCACCGCATCCGCTCCTCGGCCCTGCAGGCTGAGGAGCACGGCCAGTTCTACCAGCGCTCTGGGGAGCACCTTCCCGTCCGGGTCGTGCCCACCTGTTATCGCGATCGCATCAGCGAACCACCGCTCGGCGGCGACCCCGTCTCCCTCGTCCTTTGCCAGCAGTCCAAGCACCAGGCTCCTAAGCGGGTTCGGGGGGCACGCTATGACCCGAGGTCGCAATGCTTTCGCCCGCGCCGTTCGCCACCCGGTGACAAGCACGTACGCGGCCTGGAGCAGATTATCTTCGGCGAGCTGCGGGTCGGATTCGAGCGAAGATGCCCACAGCAGATACGTCGCGGCCTGATCGTCTGACCTCTTGGCCGTCTCGGCCCGGCTGGCGGTAACGAGCTCTCGCGCCAGCGCATTGTCGACACCGTCGGCCGCGGCGACACGGTGGGCCAGCGCGGCATTCGACCCGAGGACGTCCGCGGCGCGCCGATGGAGCTGTTGTCGCACGGTGGGGGCGAGATCCTCGTACAGGGCCGCGCGATACAGCGGATGGGAGAACTGGACAGGCGTCTGCCGTTCCGACGGGCTCCAGGATATGAAGCCTGTCTTCAGCAAGCTTTCCAGAGGGGCAGCGCCGTTCTCCAGGCCGGCGATGGCAGCGGCGCGTGCCAGCGGAATGCGCTGGTTGGCCACCGCTATGGCATACGCCAGGTCCAGAGACTCCGCGGGCAGGCCGGCTAGCCGGGCAATGGTCGCCGATGCCAGCGAGCGGGGAACGGGCAGTTCGCCGTCGGGGTTGGTGAGCTGTTCCGCGGTCAGCTCGTCGAGCAGCATCTGAACGTAAAGCGGATGTCCGCTGGTGTGGGAATGCAGGCGTTGCGCGTCGCGGAGTGCCAGCGACATCCCCCGCCGGCGCGCCATCTCGGCGACTTCACCGGCCGACAGCGCGCGCAGCATGATCCGGCGGCAGCGTTCGGGATCGAGGCTGAAGCGGTGCCACCCGTCACCGTCTTCTGCATCCGGCCTCGTCGTTACGAACATGATGACCCGGTCGTCGCCGAGACGCCGGGCCGTGGTTAGTAGCGCCTGACGTGACGCGGCATCGGCCCAGTGCATGTCCTCGATGACAACAGATACCGGGCCGGTTTCCTGGACTGCGCTGACCTGCTCAAGGAGTTCCAGGCCGGCCCTGAACGGCGAGGTCGACGTCACATCGCCAAGCTGTGACACCACCGCCATCGGGATCTCGGCCGCGAACTCATCGGCCTCTGCCCGCAGGACGCTGAATTCCCCCGGAAGCTCACGCAGTGCCCTGCGAAGCAATGCCGTCTTGCCCATCCCGGGATTGCCTTCAAGCCAGACAACCTGCGCCAGGCCCTCTGCGGCGGTTCTGGCGCAGTCTGCTATGGCGGCCAACTCGTCGCTTCGTCCGACGAACCTTTGTTTCTCTGGCACAATACTCGCCAAACTGACTACTGAGTCACGTGTTGAACACCGCGTTTCACCCCGGGCAACCGAAGCCTATCAGTTAGGCTACCTGCACATGCCGTGAGAATCGCCCAGCTGGCTGGGGCCGGACACCCACGCCGACCGCCCGCAACGTAGCTTGGTAATTACAATCCGACAACGGCGTCGGCGCGGTGCTCCGGACAACTGCGCCCCGCCCGGCTTGGTGCCTGGCTGTACCGGCTGAAGCTGACGCCGCGGGTGGCGAAGGCGGGTGCTGACGCGGATCCGCGGGTCGGTGCGGACTCAGGCGGCTGGGCGGCACCGGTAACGGCGGCCACGGGCGCGGCCTTGGTCTTGCGGGCCCTGGCATCACAAAACCGCGGCGCGATCACAACGCCGTTGACAGCGCGTTGACGGCGTGACCCGCCTGCACGTGGCACCCCGGCCGGGCCGCGTCAACCATTCGTTGATCATTTCTCGGCCGAACATCCCTAGCCTTCGCCACGACGAACACGACGAAGGGATTGCGGCATGTCGAACGGGACGGCAGCGCGGATCTGCGTGACAGGGGCGACGGGCAGAGCCGGCCGCGTGGTGGTCCGTGAGCTGCGCGAACACGGCTACGACGTTGTCGCGACCGACGCGACCGCCGCCACCTGCGACATCCGGGCCGACGTGCTCCGCGCCGACCTGACGGACTACGGGCAGGCGGTCGAGGTGCTCCGCGGCGCCGACGCGGTCGTGCACCTAGCCGCCATCCCGTCCGCGGGCCTGGTCACTCCCGCGGTCACGTTCACCACCAACGTCACGATGAACTTCAGCGTGTTCCACGCCGCGGCGAGCCTCGGCGTGACCCGGGTGGTGTGGGCGTCCGGCAGAAACGGGTGACTAAGACGCACGAGTTATTCAGAGGCGTCCTAGTGCCAGGGCTCTGGTCATTCTCGGATGCTGAGACGGCAGTAGACTCTGGGTGTTCTTGGCCATGACGGGTGGTTCAGGAGTGCATCGCCTGCCGGATCAGGGCGGCTCGGTCGGCCAGTCCCCGGCGTTCGGCTGCGGCTAGCTGGACGTTTAGGCTGGGGACTGGTATCTGCCTGCCCCGCCAGGGGAGCAGTTCGATGTGGCCGGCGGCCGCTTCTTCTTGTTCGTGGGGCGGTTCGGTCCCGGTCGGGTGGGCGTCGGCCAGCCACTCGATGAGTATCCCGGCGTAGGCACGGCCGCCGGCGTCGGCTACCCATCCGCGCATGCGGGTGACCGGCTCGACCAGGAGGTCTGCCATGAGCTGCCCGGCCAGGGCGGCGTCGTTGACGTGCACGTCCAGGTCGCCGGGTTCGATGGGGAGGCCTCTCGCTGCCAGGGCGCCGCTGCCGTAGAGCCACCAGCGCAGGCCGCTGCCCTCGGCCCTGTCTGCCAGTTCGGCCAGGCCCGTTTCCCAGCCGGCCGGCTCCAGCCGGGCGCTGTGGCGGATCATCGTCTCGATGTGCCGGGTGAAGCGCTCGAAGATTGCTTCCACGCCGGGCGCGTCGTCGAGGCGGCGGGTGAACGGCCCGTGCCCGGCGGCGGGCTGCCAGCCCATCTTGGGCAGCCTGGCCTGATAGGCCGGCACGTCGGTCCGCACGATGAACTCGACGCGGCCGTCGTCAGGTCCGGCGGGCCGCCCGAGGCTGGTCCCGATCACGGGCACGACCCTATCTTGCGGGCCGCGTGAACCGGGCCTCCCGGCGCTGGCCGGCCGATAGGCCGTCCCGGGTAACGGCGCGGCCACGGCGGCGTGTTGCGCGTGACAGGAGAACGAGGCCCCGGTAAGAGCGGTTTCCGACCAAAGAAGCATGTTCCGTCCCGGGAGCCTCGTTGCCTTGCCAGGATGCCATACCCGGCGTGCCCGCCGGTGATCTTTCCGGCCATGATGACGCCATTGACCTGCCCTGTTACCTGAACCTGCTCGACTTCCTGGACGGGGTGCCCGACCCGCGGCGCCGCCGCGGGACCCGGCACCGCATCGCGGTGGTGCTGGCGCTCGCGGTCGCCGCGGTGATGGCCGGGGCGGACTCGGTGACCGCGGTCGCCGAGTGGGCGGGAGACCTTCCCGGGGAGGTGCTGGAGGCCCTGGCCGCGCGGCGTGACCGGCACGGCCGGCTTGCGGCGCCGTCGCTGTCCACGTTCCGGCGGGTGCTGCGGAAACTGGACGGGCAGGCACTGGCCGCCGCGTTCGGGGCGTGGCTGTCCGCGCAGGTCATGGCCGGCCTGGCGGACGCGTCCTCGCTGGTGATCGCACTGGACGGCAAGACCGTCCGCGGCGCGAGGGGAAGGGACGGGAAGGCCCCGCACCTGCTGGCCGCGATGGTCACCGGGGCGCGGGCGGTGATCGCGCAGAAGGACATCGACGCCAAGACGAACGAGATCACCCAGGTCAGGCCCCTGCTCGACGACACCGGCATCGCCGGGGCGCTGGTGACCGCGGACGCTCTGCACGTGCAGAAGGACACCGCCCGCTACCTGGTGGAGGACAAGAAGGCCGATTACCTGTTCACGGCGGTCAAGGACAGCCAGCCGTCCCTGTTCGCCGCGCTCGACGCGCTGGACTGGGAGAACACGCCAGTCACCCACGTGATGCGCGACCGGGGGCACGGGCGGGACGAGACCCGCACCATCCAGGTGCTGCCCGCCCCGGACGGCCTGTTCCCGCACGCCGCCCAGGCGTTCCTGATCGAGCGGTACGTCCGCGACCCCGGCACCGGCGCCCTCCGCTCCGCCGTCGCCGCCCTCGGCATCACCAGCCGTGCCGCCGCACGCGGCGGCACACCCGAAGCGCTCGCGCTGGCGGCACGCGGGCACTGGGAGATCGAGGCCCTGCACCACGTCCGCGACGTCACCATGAAAGAGGACGCGCAGCACCTCCGCGCAGGCACATCCGCCCAGGTCACCGCATCCCTGCGGAACACCGCCATCGCCGCGCTGCGCCTCACCGGATTCACCTCGACGGCCGCCGGACGACGCTGGGCCGCCCGAAACCCCGTAAGGACGCTCGCAGCCCTAAATCTCATATAACGAGAATGACCACAGCCGTGACTCCCCCGCTGCGCGGTCGACCAGCACGACGACAACTCCGAGGCTGGCATGTACGACCTCACGATCACCTATCCGGACGGCACGATCGGGGCCGTCGAAGTCACGGCCGCCGCGGACAGGCAGCAAGTGGAACTCTGGAAACTAGTCGGAGGCCGGGGCAAGCGCTGGATCGAACCAGGCATTGCAGGTGGCTGGATCGTGCGGATACTGCCGTCTACCCGGGACAAGGACCTGCTCCGGCAACTGCCCGGCCTACTGGGCGACCTGGAGCGCGCTGGCCTCCGTGATATTCGAGGCGATAAGACGTCAATGGACCAACAGAGCGCGCTCGCCGGCCAGCTGAGCATCATCCAAGCCTCACAGGTAACCACCGACTACCCGGGCAGTATCTACGTGATGCCGCCCGAGCGCCTAGCACAGATGGGCGGTTACTCACCGGTCACCGGGGATCCGCTCGCCAGGTGGCTCAGCGAGTGGATACTCGACCCATCGAGGACCGACAATCTCCGCAAGCTCGCTCGCACAGGCGCACCCGAGCGCCACCTGCTTGTCCTGGTTCCCGGCTTCAATCCCGCTCCCTTTGCCGTCAACGAGCTGCTCATAGCGCCGGGCGCACCGCTCCCAACCATCCCGCCCGCGCTGCCAGATCAGATCACGCACGTCTGGACGATGAGCACCTGGAGCAGCGGCGATGGCTTCAGGTGGTCACCGGAGACCGGTTGGGCGCGCTTCGCCAAGGTCGCGCCGCAGTGACCGTTTGCCGGACCTCCCTTGACAGGGAGGTCCGGCAAACCAGGACCAATCCAAGGACCAACCTGCGCCGCGAGGCGCCCTGTCATATTCCCGGTGGAGCCGGGAGGAATTTGGAGGATATTCCTGGGTCTGATG
>Ga0335074_10003918_pt1 | contig 20478 bp, 16 predicted proteins | sample Lox_Sample_23_FD_206715 | JGI IMG/M metagenome (GOLD analysis project Ga0335074, IMG submission 206715) | Soil microbial communities from Loxahatchee National Wildlife Refuge, Florida, United States - Lox_Sample_2.3 | ecosystem: Environmental > Terrestrial > Soil > Wetlands | place: USA... | reverse complement strand
GTTACGACGACCTGGCGGCTTCGGGTTTCCGGCACATGGACGACTTCAACAAGGCCGTCAGGGCCGGCCGGCTGACGGCGCTGCCGGGGTCCGAGCGGACCTATGCGCCGTACCCATATCTCCTCGTGATCGTGGATGAGCTTGCCGACCTGATGATGGTGGCGCCGAGAGACGTCGAGGACGCGGTCGTCCGGATCACCCAGCTGGCCCGGGCGGCAGGCATTCACCTGGTGCTCGCCACCCAGCGGCCGAGCGTCGATGTGGTCACCGGGCTAATCAAGGCGAACGTGCCGTCCCGGCTGGCGTTCGCGACATCGAGCCTGACCGACAGCCGGGTGATCCTCGACCAGCCGGGAGCGGAGAAGCTGGTCGGTCAGGGCGACGCGCTGTTCCTCCCGATGGGCACGAGCAAACCGATCCGGCTGCAGAACGCCTTCGTCACGGAGAAGGAGATCAGGGAGATCGTCGCTCACTGCAAGAAGCAGGCGGAGCCGGTCTACCGGGACGACGTGATCGCCTCCGAGAGCAAACAGCGCGAGATCGACGCGGACATCGGCGATGACCTCGACGTGCTCGTGCAAGCCGCCGAGCTGATCGTAAGCACGCAGTTCGGCTCGACGTCGATGCTCCAGCGCAAGCTGCGGGTGGGATTCGCGAAGGCCGGACGGCTGATGGACCTGCTGGAGAGCCGGGGCGTTGTAGGTCCCAGCGAGGGTTCTAAGGCGCGTGATGTACTAATACGGCCGGACGACCTGGCGGGCTTGCTAGCGTCGCTGCGCGGTGAGGACTAACACCAGGCGCCACCAGTTGGCGGTGCCGCCGGTGTAGCGACAAACGTGACGGGCCGCTGTGAAGCACCGGCCTGTCATCACCGGGCGGTAACCGGATGTCTACACTTAGTGACCGGTCCCAGGGCTTGGGATCGGGGGGAAGCCAACGACGGGCAGTCGGGCCAGCGGGCTCGTGGCCCGGGTCGGGATTACAGCATGATTAGTGGAGGCGTCGCGTGAGCATCGGCGACACCCTGGCGGGGGCGCGGCGCCAGGCCGGTCTCACCATCACGCAGGTTAGCCAGCGGACCTGCATCAGAGAGACGATCATCCGGGGGATCGAGCGAGGCGACTACTCGGCCTGCGGCGGTGACTTCTATGCGCGCGGTCACATCCGCAACATCGCCCGCGCCGTGGGCCTTGAGCCCGAGGAACTGATCCGCGAGTACGACGCCACTCAGGCGCCGCCGCATCAGATCACCGCAGCCGATGTGTTCCAGCCGTTTACTCCGGTCAAGCTGAAGGAGCGCCGCCGCGCGAACTGGAGCGTGGTCCTGGCAGTCGGCCTCATCGCGGTGCTCGGCGTCGCCGGGTACCGGTACCTGGGTGCGCGCACCCCGCCGAAGTCGCCGAACACTCCGCCGACGGCACAGTCTGACCGCAAGAACGACACGCCAGGCCCGACTCATTCGGCCACTCCGCCGCCACCGCCGACTCATGTATATGTCACCGTCGCTGCCCTGAGGGGTGCACTGACCTGGGTCGAGCTCAGTTCGCCGAGCGGCCGGGTGTTCTTCCAGGGAGATATCGGCGCCGCGGCCGGCATACTGTCGAAGTCGTGGACTTACAAACACCCGGTGAAGGTGCAATTCGGCAATCCGGGTGGTGCAACTTTGTACCTGAACGGTAAGAAACAGCCGTTTTCTGAGACCACGACGCCGATTACCGTTCTGTGCTCGCCGCTGACCTGCACGACAGCGCTGGTTGGCTGAGCGGGCAGCTGACCCGCTTTGCCGCTTGTGCCCAGTTACTCGCAGCTGTGCAGGTGGCCAGAGCGGGTGCGATGGCATCGGGCGCGTTACCGTAGTCTGCCGGTGTGTCGTCTAGCCAGCTAAACCCAGGTGCTGCCACCCGGCGGGTCCAGATGGTGACTCTCGGTTGCGCCCGGAACGAGGTCGATTCCGAGGAGCTGGCCGCCCGGCTGGAGGCCGGCGGCTGGCAGCTGGCCGAGGACGCAGGCGATGCGGCTGTTGTCCTGGTCAATACGTGCGGCTTTATTCAGGCGGCCAAGCAGGAATCCATTGACGAACTGCTGGATGCGGCAGGCGGAGGCGCAAAGGTAGTGGCCGCCGGCTGCCTCGCCGAGCGATACGGATCCGGGCTTGCCGAGGCGATGCCTGAGGCGCAGGTCCTGAGCTTCGACGATTACGCCGACATTGCCGCCAAGCTGGATGCCATCGTGGCCGGGCAGCGGTGGCAGGCGCACGAGCCGCGCGACCGGCGCACGCTCTTGCCGCTCTCGCCCGTATCCCGGCCCGGCCGTGGTGAAGGTCACTTGCCAGGGCACGGCACCGCTCAGATAGCTGATCTGCCGCCTGGCGTGGCGCCGGCATCCGGGCCGCGGGTGCTGCGACGCCGGCTAGGCGGCGGTGTGGTGGCGCCGCTCAAGATCGCGTCTGGCTGCGACCGCCGGTGCACCTTTTGCGCGATCCCGGCGTTCCGTGGCGCGTTTGTCTCGCGGCATCCTGACGACCTTGTCGCCGAAGCAGGCTGGCTTGCCGATCATGGCGCTCGTGAGCTGCTGCTGGTAAGCGAGAACTCAACGTCGTACGGCAAGGACCTGGGCGACCTGAGGCTGCTTGAGAAGCTGCTACCGCAGCTTGCCGGTGTGCCCGGCGTAGACCGGGTCCGGGTCAGCTACCTTCAGCCGGCCGAGGTGCGGCCGGGGCTGGTCGAGGTTCTGGCGGGCACGCCCGGTGTTGCCAGGTACTTCGACCTCTCATTCCAGCACGCCAGTGGCGCGGTGCTGCGGGCCATGCGGCGCTTCGGTGACTCCGAGCGGTTCCTCCAGCTGATAGAGCAGATCAGGCACCAGGCGCCGGACGCCGGGATCCGGTCTAACTTCATCGTGGGCTTTCCCGGCGAGACCGAGGCCGACGTCGCCGAGCTGCAAGCATTCCTGGCGGATGCCCGGCTCGATGCCATTGGCGTGTTCGGCTACTCGGACGAGGACGGGACGGAGGCGGCTGGCCTTTCCGGCAAGCTCCCGGAGACCGAGATCGCCGGCCGGGTTGAGGAACTGGCTAGTCTCGCCGACGAGCTGATGGCGGAGCGCGCGGCCGACCGGATCGGCCAGACGGTCGACGTGCTGATTGACGAAGTGCTGCCGGATGGCGGCTACCTGGGCAGGGCGGATCACCAGGCGCCGGAAGTAGACGGCGCTACCGAGGTCCGCAGTAAGCGGCCGCTTCAGCCAGGCGACCTCGTCCCGGCCGTGGTGACCGGCAGCGCCGGGGTCGATCTGGAGGCCGATGCTGACGCCGCGGGCGGAGACTGGGGCACGGGCGAGGGTTGAGTTCAGTCCCTCCTGGCGCAAACGGAGATGGCGAAGGCGGGCCTGAGAGGTCCGGCTCGCCAGGTACAGGCGTGGCTGAGCAGGCAAGTGGCGCGCCAGGGCAAGCAGACGCGGTGGCCGGCCACGGCCACGAGCTGACCACGGCAGACGCCGTTCCCGCGCCGGGCGTGGTGAACGTGGCCAACGCCATCACCGTGCTGCGGCTCGCGCTAGTGCCAGTTTTCGTGTGGTTCCTGCTTGCTGGCGGAACCGGTGACCGGGCTATCGCGTTCGTGGCGTTCGCGCTGGCGTCAGTCACGGACCTGCTGGACGGTGAGCTAGCCAGGCGGCGTGGCCTGATCACGGACTTCGGCAAGATCGCCGACCCGATTGCCGACAAAGCGCTGACCGGCTCTGCTCTCATCACGTTGTCTTATCTGGGCGAGCTGTGGTGGTGGGTCACGGCCGTCATCGTCATCCGGGAGCTCGCGGTCACCGGGCTGCGGTTCTGGGTCATCAGGCGCGGCGTCATCGCTGCCAGCCGCGGCGGCAAGGCGAAGACGATGCTGCAGATCATTGCAATCAGCCTGTATGTGCTGCCGTGGCACCTCGGCCTGACCCGTGAGGTGGTGATGGCAGCAGCCCTGGTGGTGACCGTCGTCACCGGCATCGACTACACGGCCAGGGCCATCCGGCTGCGCCGGGCGGTGCAGTGACGGTTCGCCAGGAGATCACGGGCCAGCTTGCCGCCGAGGCGATCAAGCTGCTCAGCGAGGCGGGACAGACCGTCGCGGTGGCCGAGTCGCTGACCGGTGGCCTGGTGGCGGCCGCGCTGACGAGCGTGCCTGGCGCCTCTGTCGTCGTACGCGGTGGCGTCGTCGCCTATGCGACCGAACTGAAGACCGCCCTGCTCGGCGTTCCGGCCGGCCTACTCTCCCGGCACGGCGCCGTGCATCCGGACGTGGCCGCAGCGATGGCCAGCGGAGTACGACGGCGGCTAGGCGCCACCTACGGGGCTGCCACGACTGGGGTGGCCGGGCCCGGTCCGGCAGAGGGGAAGCCTCAGGGCACGGTGTTTGTTGCCGTCGACGGCCCGGCCGGCACCGCCGGGGATGGACTTGAGTTGGCCGGAGATCGCTCGCAGGTCCGCGAGGAGACCGTCTTGGCCGTGCTTTCGCTGCTGGTCAGCGCTTTGCGGGAAGATGATTCCTGATTACAGTGTTACGAACTCGTGAACACGCAGCTATGCCCTCTCCCGCGCGGTCCGTCAGGACGGGTACGGTAGAGGAGTCAGCTGGTCGACCTCAGGGAGGGAGCGCGACGATGGTCCTGCTTCGTCACTTGCTCGGTGACGCGCTACGGCGACTTCGCATTCGCCAGGGCCGCACCCTGCGTGAGGTCTCCGCGACCGCGAGGGTCTCGCTGGGCTATCTATCCGAAGTGGAGCGCGGCCGGAAGGAAGCCTCGTCCGAGTTGCTCGCTTCGATCTGTGATGCCCTTGGCGCACCGCTTTCGCAGGTTCTGCGAGAAGTGTCCGACGGCTTCGCTCTCGCTGAACTGCAAAGCGAGCCAGCCTTCGGCATGCCACTCGAGCCAGCTATGGCCGGCCAGGACGCGCCGGCTGGGCCCGTCGCCGAGGAAGCGCTGGTGGGGGCGCCGGGCGGGGAGGCGGTCCGTGTTCCGCGACCGACCCGGTCACAGCCAGTACGGGCGAACCAGCCATCCCGATCGCAGCCGTCCCGTGCACAGCAGGTACTGCCGCAGCCAGCACGGGCGCAGGGCGCTCGGACCCCGGCCGGCTCGCAGCGCCTGGTGATGCCGCCACGGAAGCTGACAGTGCGGCCTGGCCAGCATCTTGCGCCTGCTGACCCGCTGCTCGAGCCAGTTAAGCTGCCGGGCTCTGAGCCGAAGTTCGACAAGCTGGCCCGCGACATTACGGACATGGTGCCGGTCTAACAACCTGCCCGGCCTGCCGGTCATGCCCGCCCGGAGGCAGGGGCGGGGAAGTTCAGGCTGTCGAGTGCGAGGTCCAGGCTGCCGGGTTATCGGCGAGCTTGCGCACGCTGGCCGGAAGACTGCCGGACACGATGTGCTCCAGCGTGACTTCCTCGAGGATCGCGCGCTCGTTGGCGCGCAGCGCGATCCAGACGGCCTGGAGTGGTTCCGCGGCGCCGGTATAGCCGAGGTTCTCCGGGCGCTCGCCGCGTACGCCGACCAGCGGGCCGTCGATTGCCCTGATGATGTCGGCGAGTGAGATGTCCCCGGCCGGACGAGCCAGCCAGAACCCGCCGTCCGGGCCTCGCTGGCTGCGGACAAGGCCTGCCCTGCGCAGCTGGGTCAGGATCGCCTCTAGGAATTTCCCCGGGATCTTCTGGGTCCTGGCGAGCTGATCCGCCGTCACGTGACCGCCACCGGACGCGGCCAGCTCGATAACCGCGCGGAGCGCGTAATCGGAGCGAGCGGACAGACGCATATGCAGCATTATGCAGGTAACCGTGGCCGGCTTCGCCACGGCGCTCCGTTTGAACGGCCCCTAGATCGATAACGGGGCGACGAGACCCAGAAGTTCGGCCGCGGCCCGGGCGCTGCTGCGCGCAGCACCGAAGCTCGCGAGATAGGTGCCAGCCGAAGCGGGCCGCCACACTGGCAGCCCCATCTCCAGCAGCGCTGCATCGGGCCGCGCGGCCAGTATCACCTCGGCCGCGGCGGCTGCCACCGGATGCCGGTGCGCATCCCGCACGACGACGATCAGCGTGCGGCCAGCTGCGTCGGCCAGTATCGCGTTGACGACGCCTGCCAGGCTGTCTGCCGGTGTGCCAGTGCTGATCTCCCGGTAGCTGCCAGCCGGCACGTAAGGCTTCAGCCCCCACGGCACTGCCCCGACGGCGATATTGGACGGCGGCACGAGCTGGACAACCAACGGCCGGCCAGAGACAGGCAGGGGTCCGGATACCGAGATGGCCCGCCGGGCTGCGGTCAGCCCGATGAGGCTGTCCGCGGCAATCTGCGCCGTGCCGGGCACTGTTGCATCCGGCACGTTGGCAACCTGCACCGTAGCAACAGCCGCCGCCGCGGCGGTCCAGGCCCGCAGCTCGGCGACTCGGGCCGCGGCCTCTTCCAGGCGCTCGCCGGGCAGCCTCCCGGACCTGACGGCCGCCATCAGCGCGGCCTTGACGGCGAGGAAACTCGGCTGGTCCTGGTCGCGGCCCAGGCACAACAGGTCGGTACCGGCTATCACGGCCTGCACGGCGGCTTCGGGGATCCCGTATTGCTCGCTGACCGCTCGCATCTCCAGGCCGTCGGAGACGATCACGCCGGTGAAGCCGAGTTCGCCGCGCAGCAAGTCGGTCTGGGCGCGCCGGGACAACGACGCCGGCAGGTCTCCGGTCAGCTCTGGCACCCGCAGGTGGCTCGGCATGATCGCGCGTACGCCGGCCGCGATGGCCGCCTCGAATGGGGGCAGGTCCCGGGCGCGGAGCACGCTGAGGGGCGCGTCCACGGTGGCAAGCACCAGGTGGGAGTCCTCGGTGGTGCTGCCGTGACCGGGAAAGTGCTTCGCGCAGGCGGCCACGCCAGCGGACTGCAGGCCGCTGACCGCGGCGGCCGCGTGCCGGGCGACCAGAGCCGGATCGGCCCCGAACGACCTCGTGCCGATCACCGGGTTGCCGGCCGCCGTGTTGACGTCCACCGCAGGGGCTAGATCCAGGTTGATGCCGAGTGCCGCCAGGTCGGCGCCAAGCGCCGCGTAGACGGACCTGGTCAGCTCGACGTCGTCAATTGCCCCGAGAGCAGCGTTTCCCGGATAGTCGCTCCCGGACTGGTGGGAGATCCTGGTGACGTCGCCCCCCTCCTCGTCGATCGCGATGACAGGTTCCGGGGCGGCACTGCGCAGCCGGCTGGTCAGCGCGGCCAGCTGCTGGTCGTCCTCGACGTTCAGGCCGAACAGGGTGACCCCGGCCAGCCCGTCGGCTAGCGCGGCGCGGATCCAGTCGGGCTCCCGCCCGCCGGGGAACGGCGGAATCAGGACTGCGTCGGCTAGCCGGCCCAGGACTGGGTCGGCTTCAAGCTCCTGGGTCATCCCTTCACCGCGCCCGCGGTCAGCCCGCCGACGAGCCTGCGGCGGACGATGAGGAAGAAGATGATCACGGGGATCGTGTACATGGTCGAGGCGGCCATGATCGGGCCCCACTGCGCTCCGCCACGGCCGAAGAAGTAGGTCACGTAGATCGGCAGCGTGTAGTCGCTGTGGGCCTGTCCCAGGAAGGTCAGCGCGACGATGAACTCGTTGTAGGCGGTGATGAACGCGAAGATGCTGGTTGCTACCAGGCCTGGTGCAACGAGCGGGAACAGGATCCGCCAGAAGATGCGGAAGCCGGTTGCGCCGTCGATTGCCGCTGCTTCCTCCAGCTCTTTCGGGATCGTCGCGACGAAGTTGCGCAGCATCCAGATGGAGACCGGCAGCGCCTGAGCCGAGTACACGATGATCAGGCCGAGCAGGTTCTGCAGCAAGTTGAGCCGCTCGAAGTCGAGGAACAGCGCGATGATCAGGGCCTGTGCCGGGATCATCTGAACGATCAGGAGCATCACCAGGAACGAGGCGCGGAGCCTGAACCGGAACCGGGCGACGGCCACCGATGCCAGCAGCGATACCAGCGAGGCGACCAGCACGGTCGCGAGAGTCACTGCGAGGCTGTTTCGGAAGAACAGCCAGACCGACCCGATGCCAGAGACCTGGCCGCTGATGACGGCGCGGAAGTTGCCGAACGTCGGGTGCGCCGGGATCAGGCTCGGCGTCAGCGAGTAGATCTCCTGAGACGGCTTGAATGCGGTCGAGATCATCCAGAACAGCGGGAACAGCGTCAGCAGCGCGATGACGATGCCGAACGCGTTCAGGCTGGCCGAGCGGACGCGCCGGGTCGTCCTGGCCCGCCCGGCGCCAGCCGGCCGCACTGAGCGCGACGTGCCAGGCTGGGCTGCGGCTGGCGGTGCCGCCGCGACGTGCGTGCTCGGCGTCATCATGCCAGGGCTCCCTGCCGGACCGAGGATCGGACATAACCGACAGTGATGACCAGCAGGATGAGCGCGAAGATCAGTGCGATTGCGCCGCCGAGGCCGTAGCTCGGCGGCAAGCTGGCGAACGCCTTGTCATAAAGGTAGAGGGAGAGGTTGTACTCGTTCTGGTTGCCGGGGAAGCCGGTGATGATGTAGCTCTGCCCGAAGATGTTGAAGTCCCAGATCACCGACAGCAGCAGGAGCACCAGGAAGATCGGCTTGAGCATCGGATAGGTGATCTTCCAGAACACCCGCCAGGGACTGGCGCCGTCTACCCGCGCGGCCTCGAGCAGTTCGGTCGGGATCGTCTTCAGCCCGGCCAGTACCGAGACGGCGATGAACGGGAACGCCTGCCAGACCACCAGCACGGCGATCACCACGTAGGCCTGGAACGCACCGGTCGTGGTCCAGTTGTACTGGGCCCAGTTGTTGCTGCCGACGAGCCAGTGCGGCAGCTTCGAGAGCGTCCAGTCCACGACGCCGCCATCGGGGTTGACGAGCCAGTAGAACAGCACTGCCGCGGAGATCGGCGGCGTGGCCCAGGCCATGAGCGCGGCCGTGCTGACGAAGGCGGCCATCTTCTTGCCGAGGCGGTTCAGCAGCAGGCCGACGATCGTCCCGGCGACAAGGGTGGCCGGCACTACGACGATGGCGAGCATGACTGTGTTGCGCAGCGACAGCCAGAACTCGGAGTCCTTGAAGGTGCTGGTGAAGTTTGCGAGGCCGACCCACTGGGTGGGCGCGACGCCGGTGATCTGCGGAATCCCGTAGTTCTGGAACGAGAAGATGACCACCTGGACCAGCGGCCAGAGCAGGACTAGCGCGATGCCGACGAGCGCGGGGGTGAGCAGCAGGTACGGGGCCAGCTTGTGGCGGCGGATGAAAGCGCCAGCCCTGAACGCGCGCCCTGCCTTCCCGCCGCCGGGTAGTCCGTCCGGCAGCCCCGCTGGGAGGACAGCGTGTGCTTGCCCGCTTATCCCGGCCATTCGGCTCGTCAGCTCCCTTCAGTCACCTGGTGGCCGGGCGCCCCGGCCGGCTCGGCGTGAGCCGGCCGGGACCCTCAGCGGTGGATCAGGTTTCGCTTCCGGTGTTGAGCACGTTCTGCAGTTCGGTGTTCGCCTTGTTCACCGTGGCGGCGAAGTTGGCGCCCTGCATCAGTGACTTCATCATGTCCGGGATGATCTCGTCGGTCGCGTCGGCAGTTCCCCAGTTCTTGGAGTTGAGCGGGGAGATCTGCGTGTAGCCAGCGGCCTTGGCGAAGCCGGACAGCAGCGGGCTGCTGGCGTACCCCGGGTTCGACAGCTGCGAGGTGAACTCAGGGAAGAAGCCCTGAGAGTTCGCGAACGTGGTGGCGTTGGCCGGGCTGTCCATCACCGAGACCAGGTCCCATGCCGCCGTCTTGTTCGCGCTCTTCGCCCACACCCCGAGGTCGGAGCCGCCAGCGAAGGCCGGCGCCGGGTTCGGGCCGTTCTCGCTCGGGATCGGGAACGAGGCCCACTGCGCTTCATTCGCCTTGCTCACTGCCTCCAGCGAGGACTCGGCCCACGGTCCGTCGATATACATGTCGAGCGTGCCTTTGGCGAAGTCCTCGTCGCTGCCGCCCGACGTCGCGCCGGGAGTGCCGAGTTCGGTCTCGCCGATGTACTTGGCCGGCGACACGTGCTCGGTGAGCAGCAGGTCGGCGTAGAACTTGAGGCCGGCCTCGGACTGCGGCGAGTTGAGCTGCGCGACCCACTTGCCGCCTTGCTGCACCGCTACCTGGCCGCCAGCGCCCCAGATAAAGCTGACGATCGCGTTGGTGTAGTCGCTTGGCGCACCGAGGCCGTAAGTGCCCGGGTAGGCCTTCATCAGCGCCTTGGCGTCGCTGACCAGCTCTGCCCAGGTGGTGGGCGCTGAGCTGATGCCGGCCTTGGCGAACTGGTCCTTGTTGTACCAGATGCCCCGCACGCCGCCGAACCACGGCACTGCGTAGTTCTGGCCGCTGATGGTGTCGTTGGCCAGGTTGCCCGGGATGATGTCGGAGCCGTTGGACCACGCCTTGACGTCGCTGGTGATGTTCGCCAGCGCGCCCTCGGCGGCGACGCCGGGCGTGTCGGTGTTGCCCAGCTCGGTGATGTCCGGGCCACCCTTGCCGCTGGTCAGGGCGTTGGTCCAGTCCGTGGTCCGGTTGCCCCACGGGATCCAGTCCACGACGACCTTGGTGCTCTTGTACTGCGGGAACTTCTTGTGCCACTGGGCCACGACGCCGTTCATCCAGGTGACCTGAGACGGGACGGACGCGCCCATGCGCCACACGACGAGCTTGGCGGGGGCTGCCGGACCCGAGGCAGGGCTAGTGCTCGAGCCACACCCCGCGATGCCCGCGGCGGTTCCCGCGAGCGCGACGGCCATCCCTAGTGCGGCCGCCGATCTGGTGAAAGTCACTGATCGATCTCCTTCCCGGCTGTGTGAGCGGAAGTGACGTCCTCCGGGCGGACGTCTCCGGCCGGGCTTGGCCTGGCGGCCGGCGCCTACCCTAGGTGGCGGACTTGACTAGTCCGGCCCACCGAATCTGCTGGCGCCTGCCAGGGCTGAGCCCCGATGTTTGCTTGCGCAGAAACTAACAGGAAACTTTCCTATAAGATAGAGTCCGTTGCAAGATTGAGACACACACTGTGTTCGCGCAGGTCAAACGACGCGAAATTGTCTGGCTCGGCCTAGGGTTTCGGATGAAGAGGGTTCGGGCGGGGCCTGAGCCGGATAAGGGGTGGGGAATGCAGCGACGGCCGGGGACGCCGAGCTTGCTGCGCGAGCTGAACGACAGGTCCGCGCTCGAGCTGCTGCTGGCCGGCGGGCCGATGACCCGGTCGCAGCTCGGCGAGCACACCGGGCTGTCCAAGGTCACTGCGTCTCAGCTGCTGGCCCGGCTTGAAGAGCGCGGCATCGTCGCCGTGGCCGGCGAGCTCGCCGGCGGGCGCGGGCCGAACGCCGCGTTGTATGCGGTCGTACCGTCGACCGCCTATGTGGCCGGGCTGCACGTCGAGCAGGACGTGGTGAGCGCCGGGGTGGCCGACATAACCGGGAACGTGGTAGCCCGTGTGACGGTCGACCCGACCGAGGCGGCGGACCCGGTCGCACTAGTACGCGGCGCGGTACTGGCAGCGTGCTCCTCAGCCGGCGTACCGGTGGAATCGCTGCGCGCCTTCGTCATCGGTACCCCCGGCGTGCTCGATCCCCGTACCGGCGACCCGCGCCTCGCCGTCAACCTCCCGGCGTGGCACGAAGGCGTGCTGAATGCGCTGCGCAGCGATCTCGGCCGGCCGGTGACGCTGGAGAACGACGTGAACCTGGCTGCGATGGCCGAGCGAGCGGTCGGGGCAGCGGTAGGCGTTCCGGACTTCGTGCTGGTCTGGATCGGCGTCGGCCTGGGCCTCGCAACCGTGCTTTCCGGCCGGCTGCACCGGGGCGTCGGCGGCGCGGCAGGCGAGATCGGCTACCTGCCGGTGCCCGGAGTGCCGCTGCCCGAAGATCTCTCCCATCCCGCGACCGGGGCGTTTCAGCGTCTCGTCGGCGCGCAGGCCGTGCTGCCGCTGGCTCAGTCCTACGGGTTCGCCGAGCCGACCGCGGCCCAGGCAGTCGCCGCGGCGGTCAGCGCGGTCTCGGCGGGCAGTCAGCCCGGCGCGGACTTCTTGCGCGAGCTGGCCGTCCGTGTCGCCACCGGGGTCGCCGCGATCTCGGTAGTGCTCGACCCTGGGCTGGTCGTGCTCGGCGGCGATGTCGGCCTGGCGGGCGGGACCGAGCTGGCCGGCCGAGTCGCGGCTGACGTGGGCAGGTTGTGCCCGGCAAAGCCGACCGTAGTGCCTACTGCGGTCGATGGCTGGCCGGTGCTGCGCGGCGCGATCCTGGCTGCCGTCGACCAAGCCCGTGCCGAGTTGCTGGCGTCGGTCGCTGAGCCGGCCTGAGAGCGCTGCGAATGATCGTTCTGGACGGGACGTCGCTGACCTGCGCCGAGGTAGCGGCAATCGGCCGCAGGCTGGCACCGGTCGGGATCGGCGAGGGAGGCAGAGGCAGGGCCGCGGCCGCTGCGGTTGCCGCCCGGAGCGCTGCCGAGCAGGCAGTCCAGTCTGGCGGGGCGGTCTATGGCCGGACCACCGGCGTCGGCTTCAACCGCGGGATCGAGGTTGCTGCCGACGACCAGCGGCTGAGCGGCCTGCGACTGCTCCGCAGTCATGCTGCCGGGGCTGGCCCGCCACTCGCACCGGAGACCGGACTAGGCATGCTGGCGGTCCGGGCTAACCAGATCGCGGCGGGCGGTTCTGGCGTCGACGCGGGCGTGCTCGACGTCCTGGCCGACTGCGTTAACCGCGGATTCCGGCCGCCAGCGCTGCGCTACGGCGCGATCGGTACCGGGGACCTGACCGCGCTCGCGGCTACCGGGCTCTGCCTGCTGGGCGAGCGGGACTGGCTGGTGCCCGAGAGCGACGAACTGGCCTGCGACCAAACAGAAGCCGCGCCGCCGCGGTTCGCCCTGGATCCGGGCGACGTGCTGGCCTTCATGTCGAGTAACGCGACGACACTGGCCGAAGCCGCCATCGCATGCGCCGACCTGACCGGACTGCTCGCAAGCAGCACCGTGATCGCGGCACTCAGTCACGTCGCGGCTGGCGCATCGGCCGAGCCTTATGCGGAGGCCGTGCAGGCGGCCCGCCCTCATCCGGGCCAGATTCAGGTCGCGCGAGAGATGCGCAGGCTGCTGGCCGGGCAGTCGCAAACGTCGGCCAGGGTGCAGGATCCGTACGGGTTCCGGGCGCTGCCGCAGGTGCACGGTGCCGCGGTCGACGCGCTCGAGCACGCTGAGCGGGTTGTCGCCTGCGAGATGAACTCCGCTGCCGAGAATCCGCTGATCGACGTGGCCAGGCAGCGGACCTGGCACAACGCGAACTTCCACACCGCCTATCTGGCGCTGGCGCTGGACTCTGCCCGCGCTGCCGTGTTCCAGACCGCCGGTCTGTCAGCAGCCCGGATCGGCGCGCTGCTTGATGACCGAGTTACCGGCCTGGCCACGTTTCTTGCCATGGATGTTGCGCCTAGCTCAGGCCTGATGATGGTGGAGTACGCGGCGCACTCGGCGCTCGCTGACATCAGCCGCCTCGCTGCCCCGGCGGTGCTGGGCGGCGCAGTGCTGTCGGTCGGTGCTGAGGAGCACGCCGGGTTCGGAACGCAGGCGGCATGGTCGGCGACCGAGACGGTCCGGGCCTTCCGGGTGGTGCTGGCGTGCGAACTCGTCGCCGCGGTGCGTGCGCTGCGGCTGCGCGACGTGCGCCCCCGCAGTGCAGTGCTGGCGCAGGCGTTCGATGTCGCGCACGCAGTGCTGCCGGTCTCGATGGCGGACCGGCCGCCCGACGAGGACCTGATTGCCGCCAGCCAGTTGCTCGCCGGGCTCGCGGATCCGGCGGCTTCCGCGGCCGAGTGTTAGCCACGCCGGAGGTGGTGCCCAAGTCTGCGACGATATCGGTTTGGTCATCACCGTTGCGCCGACGAGCCGGCTAGGCAAGAGTCCAGGCATGGAATACGTCATGTCCAGCCACTGGTCGCTGATGGAGCGATTTGACATCACCGACGCATCGGGCACGCCGCTGTTCGAGGCGCGGGGTCATCTCGGGGCGCGGATCTCGCTGCTCGATCCCCGCGGCCAGGAGGTCGCCGACATCCGCAAGCACGTGATGACCGACACCCATGAGGTTTACCTGGGCGGACAGCGCGTCGCCCAGGTGCGGCATGCGGGCATCTTCGGCGACAAGTACGACATCGAGTCAGGCTTCGGCAGGCTGGAAGCGCGAGGCCACTTCGACGGCGGCGACTACACCGTCAGCCGCGGTGGCGCGCCGGTGGCCAGGATGGTGCGCAAGTTCTCGCTGCGGGAGAAGTTCGCGGTCGACGTCGCCGACGAGGAGAACCAGGCGTTCCTGCTCGCTATCGTCCTCGCTATCGAAGCGATCCATGACGAGCGCCGGCAACAGGACCGCGGCGCGGGCCTGGGTATGGGCATGGGCATGGGAGGTGGCGGCGGCTTCGGCGGCGGCATCGCCGGGATGATCGAGCGCGACATCCTATGACCCGGACCACGGAGGACGAACCGGGGGAGTCTGACGGGGCGGGTTACTGATGCTCGTCGCGGACATCGACACGCCGGCGCTGCTGGTCGACGCTGAGGCGCTGGACGAGAACCTCGCCACGATGGCTACGGCTCTGCCGGGCGGCCGGCTGCGGCCGCACGTGAAAGCGCACAAGTGCACGGGCCTCGCGCGGCGGCAGGCCGCCGCCGGCCACCGGAGCTTTACCTGCGCGACGATCCGGGAGTGCGAGGGGATGGCCGCGGCGGGCCTTGGCGAGGACCTGCTGCTGGCGAACGAGGTGCTGGACACCCGGCGGCTGGGCAACCTGGTGGCGGCGGGCGCACGGGTGACTGTCGCCGTCGACTCCGCCGAGACCATCGAGGCGGCTGTCGCGGGCGGAGTTCGCGAGGTCGTGATCGACGTCAACGTGGGGCTGCCGCGGTGTGGTTGTGCGGTCCAGGATGCCGGTCGGCTTGCCGAGCTTGCCCGGAGGCGCGGGCTGGGGGTCCGCGGTGTCATGGGATACGAGGGTCATGTTGTCGGCCTGCCTGATGCGGCCGAACGGGCCGAGCGGTGCAAGATCGCGATGGAGATGCTCGTCGCGGCGCACGCCGATGTCGGCGGTGACCTTGTCTCGGCTGGGGGAACCGGCACGTATGCGATCAACACCTGGGCGAACGAGATCCAGGCCGGGTCCTACGCGCTGATGGACACCGCGTACGGCCGCCTGGGCCTGCCGTTCAAGCAGGCGGCCTTCGTGCTGGCGACGGTTGTCTCTGCCTCGGGCGGCCGGGACGCGGCCGGCATCGCCTGGCGCGGGCGGGACGAATCGCAAGCCCGCGACGGCTGGGGGGTCGGCAACGCCGGCCTGAAAGCGTTCGGGATGGATCACGGGAACCCGGAACTCGTCGGCGGGAACGTCATGTTCTGCTCTGACGAGCACGTGACGTTCACGCCGCCGCGGCCAGTCGGTGAGCAGGCTTGGCTAGCCCCTGCGCACATCGACCCGACGATGGCCTTGCACGAACGCGCCTACCTGTTCTCCGGTGACTCTGTTGTTGATGTCTGGCCAATTGACCTGCGCGGATGGTAAGGAGCGGTGGGCTGATGAGACTGAATGACGGCGCGATCCGGCGGGGGAGCGGTCGCATTGCGGTGCATCGTGCATTGGTACGTCGTGCTGCGGTGCGTCGTGCTGGCGCGCTGGTCGCTTCGGCCGGCCTGGCACTCGGCCTGGTGACCGTCACCGGCGGCGGACTTGCTGATGCCGGCGCGGCAAGCCCGGCCAGCTCGACTATCGCGGCTAGGTCAAGTCACGGCCTCGCGGCCGGGGCCAGCGGGACCAGCGCGAAGCCATTGGCCGGCAAGATCATCGGCATCGACCCCGGGCACAACGGCCTCAACTACACCGACCCCGCCTACCTCAACCACAAGGTCTGGAACGGCCGGGAGTGGGAAGACTGCGACACCACCGGTACTGAGACGGCGAGCGGCTACACCGAGGCGAGGTTCAACTGGAACGTTGCCAGGTACCTGCGCGCGATCCTGATCAAGGACGGCGCGAAGGTAGTGCTCACCCGGCACAACAATCACGGCATCGGTCCGTGCGTCACCCGGCGCGCGCGCATCCTGGACCGGGCGCACGCGAACGTGTCTATTGACATTCACGCAGACTGGGCCGCTTCCTCGGGCCGTGGTTTCACTGTCCTGGAGCCCGTTGCCGACGGCCCGAACGACAAGGTCATCAAGTCGTCGCTGAGGTTCGGCCGCTACGTGCACGCCGCGATGAAGAACCGTACCAAGATGCCGGTCAGCGACTACTACGGGCACAACGGTTACATCCGGCGCGACGACCTGGCCGGCCTGAATCTCACGACCATGCCGAAGGTACTGATCGAATGCGGCAACATGAACAACGCCCAGGATGCCGCGCTGTTGGTGCGTCCGAGCGTGCAGCGGAGCATCGCGCGGGCGCTCGCCGCGGCGATCGTCGGCTTCCTGACTGGTCGCTAATCGCTCGCGGCCGGGATTGCCCTAGCTAACGCCTGCTGACCGACCTGCCACGACGGCGCCGGACGGTCCCGAGCGCCACGAATCCTGCGACGACCACGGCAGCAATCAAGGCGAACTTGATCAGTATCCCGACGATGGTCCCGATCACTGCCATGATCAGCGAGACCACGATGATTGCGCCGATGACCAGCAAAATGACTCGAAGCATAAGGCCATTGTATGGCGGCGGTAGCCAGGTGAACACCGGCCGGGCCGGACCTTGAAGGCGCCGCTGCTTATGGTTTCCAGCTGATGGAGGTCGTTCGCTAATCCCGAATCGGGCGAGCTTGCTAACCGCGAAGCCGGAGGCCGCGCGGAGTCGGCCGGAAGCCCGCTGCCGCTAGCGCAACAGCGAGCGGTGAATCGTAGACGTCGGCGCCGTCGGCTCGCTCCACGGTAAGCCGGCCGAGCGCGCCAGCCCGCACCGACGCCGCCAGCGCGGCAGAGGCCGGTTCCAGCAGGGCCGGCTCGCTGGTCCAGGACAGCAGCGTCTTGCCACCGCGCTCGATGTAGAGGATTAGCTCACCGTCAGCCAGCACGACCAGCGCGCCAGCTTTGCGGCCGGGCCGGTGGCCTGCCGCCGAGCCGTCGCCTGGCCGGTCCGGCCACGGCAGCGCGGCGCCGTAGGCGTTCGCCGGATCGGTGGCCGCGAGAACCGTGATCCGTGGTTCGGTCTTGCTGCTCGCGCTCGCCTGCGTATCCCACGGGTCGGCGGTCTGGTCCGGCGCGCGTGCGGCGTCGGCCATCGCGCGCATCCGGTCCACTGCGCCCGGCAGTGCGAACTGGGCGGCGCCGAGACCTTCCACAAAATATCCGCGCCGGCATTGCCCGCCATCTTCCATCGCGCGCAGCACCGGGTATAGCGCGCCGAATCCACCGGGGATGCGCTCGGCCGCTACCGCACCGCGGATCAGGATGCCGTACCGGTCCAGCAGGACGAGCGCCTGGGCGTGCAGGCGGCGGGTGGGGTCATTCGCTGGCGCCGGCAGGGCCGACCATCGCCCGGTGACCGTAGGCGGTCCGGTATGCGAAGGCATCGCGCCCCGGCCGAAATGCGGCCGCCTGGAGATAGCGGCACCAGGCCGGGCAGGCACTTGCGGCTGGCCAGTGTCGCCGGTGGCCGCAACCGGGCGCCCGGAGCCGAGCACCGTGCGCAGCGGCGCCAGAGTGTCGTTAGTCAGCCGGCCGGCCCAGACCAGATCCCAGATCGCGCTTGCGACATCGCGGTCGCCGAGCGCGACCGGCTTGCCCTCCTGCACTGCGAGGGCGGCCTGGGCTCGCTCCGCGATGCTGCGGAAGAACAACGCACCGCCGCCTTCGAGCGCGCCAAGAACGGCTTCGTGCACCGGGGTGGTCGTAATGTCGGCAGGCTCCGGCAGCAGCAGCGGGGCGGCGGCCGCCGGCGCCAGGATGATCCAGCCGTCGCTGCCCGGAAGCGCGCCCGCGCCGGACCAGACAATCTCGCCTGCCGCAGTTAGCTCGTCCAGCAGCGCCGGGGAGTAGCCGGGCACCCGCCCCGGGAGGACGAGCGTCTCGAGGGCAGATGCCGGGATGGCTGCCCCGGCTAGCTGGTCGATCACCTCGTAGACGGCGTCGGCCCTGGCCGGGCGGGACCGGGCGTCACGCGCTGGCTGGCTGCTGCTGGCGCTCCTCGCTCCAGCTCTGTCAGCGTGCTGCCAGGCAGGCAGGAATGCCGCGTAGGCCGATGGCGGCGCCGGCTCGACTTCCTTACGCAGCTTGGCCAGGCAGCGGCGGCGCAGCAGCCGCAGTACCCCGACTTCGCACCACTGGATGCCCGCCGACGGCTGGAAGTCGCCTTCGGACAGCACGCCTTCCGCGGTGAGCCGGTGCAGGGCTCCGGCCACGATCGCCACCCCGAGCCCGTACCGTTCCGCGACGACAGCAGCGCCAAACGGCCCGCGCGTCCGCGCATACCGCAGCACCAGGTCCCGCAGCGGATCGGGAACTGGCTCGGTAAAGGCATCCGGCACTCCTACTGGCAGTGCCACGCCGAGCGCATCGCGCAGGCGGCCGGCGTCCTCGATGGCGCTCCAGCGCTCCTGCCCGGCGATACGCAACTCAAGTACGCGGCGTTGCGCGGCGAGGCTGGCCAGCCAGGACGGCGCTTGCACGGGGTCGGCCGACCGTTCCGCCACTTCAGCTGTGGTCAGCGGGCCAAGCGCGCGCAACATGTCGGCGACGGCCTCAGCATCCCGGCAGACCCGGCCCGGCGCAAGCCGCTGCAGCTCACGCTCGGTCTCGTCGACGACGAGCGGGTCGAGCAGTTCGCGCAGCTCCGCCTGGCCGAGCAGCTCAGCCAGCAGAGCCGAGTCGAGCGCGAGAGCCTGAGCGCGGCGCTCGGCCAGGGGCGCGTCGCCTTCGTACATGAACGCGCCCACATAGCGGAACAGCAGCGACTTGCTGAACGGCGACGCGGTCGGCGTCTCGACCTCGACCAGCCGGATACGCCGTGCGGCGACATCGCGCATCAGCGCCGTCAGGCCCGGCACGTCGAACACGTCCTGCAGGCATTCGCGCATCGTTTCCAATGAGATCGGGAACGTGCTGTACTGGCTGGCCACCGCAAGGAGCTGCGCGGATCGCTGGCGCTGCTGCCAGAGCGGCGTGCGCCTGCCGGGCTGCCTGCGCGGCAGCAGCAGCGCGCGTGCCGCGCACTCCCGGAATCTAGACGCGAACAGCGCGGACGTGCCGACCTCCGCGGTCACGACCTGCGCGACCTCGTCCGGGTCGAGCATGGCGATGCCAGCAGGTGGCGGGTCGTCGGCGTCTGGCACCCTGATCACGATGCCGTCGTCGGTGTGCTGGGCTTGCACGTCCATGCCGCCGTAGCGGTCGCGGAGCCGCGCCGCGATGGCCAGTGCCCACGGCGCGTGCAGCTGGGCGCCGTACGGGCTGTGCAGCACTAGCCGCCAGTCGCCGAGCTCATCCCTGAACCGCTCAAGCACCAGCGTTCGGTCGTCCGGCAGGTAACCGGTAGCCTCGCGCTGCTGATGGAGATAAGAAACCAGGTTCGCGGCCGCGAGCTCGTCCAAGCCGCCGGTGCGGAGCCGGGCGATCGCCTCGGCCCTGGAGACCGAGCCGAGCTCGCGCGTGAAGGCGCCGATTGCCGCACCCAGCTCGGCCGGACGACCAGGCGCATCGCCTTTCCAGAACGGCAGCCTGCCAGGCTGGCCCGGCGCAGGCGAGACGAGCACCTGGTCGGCCGTGATGTCCTCGATCCGCCAGGACGTGGCGCCGAGCACGAAGACGTCGCCAACTCTGGACTCGTAGACCATCTCCTCGTCAAGCTCGCCAACCCGGCGGGAGTGGCGGCCGGACCGGTCAGTCTGCCCGTCGGCCAGGAACACGCCGAACAGTCCGCGGTCCGGGATCGTGCCGGCGTTGCTGACAGCGAGTCGCTGGCTGCCGGGCCGGCCCGTCAGCGTTCCGGTGGTGCGATCCCAGATCAGCCGTGGCCGTAGCCCGGCGAAGTCTTCGCTCGGATACCGGCCGGACAGCATGTCCAGCACGGCGGAGAGCACCGGCCGGGTCAGCCCGCTGAACGGAGCCGCCCGGCGGACCACCTGCTCCAGCTCGCCGACCTCCCAGTCGTCCATCGCAGTCATCGCGACGATCTGCTGGGCCAGCACGTCGAGGGGGTTGCGGGGCATCCGCACTTCCTCGATCTGCCCGGCGTGCATCCGCTGGGTGACAACTGCGGTCTGGACAAGGTCGCCCTGGTACTTCGGGAAGAAGATGCCGCGGGACTCATCGCCGACGTGGTGTCCGGCCCGCCCGGTCCGCTGCAGGCCGCTGGCAACCGACGGCGGCGACTCGACCTGGATCACCAGGTCGACCTCGCCCATGTCGATGCCGAGTTCCAGGCTCGAAGTCGCGACGACGGCCGGGAGCGTTCCGGCCTTGAGCGCTTCCTCGATCTGGCTCCGCTCCCGGC
>Ga0335074_10003916_pt1 | contig 20480 bp, 16 predicted proteins | sample Lox_Sample_23_FD_206715 | JGI IMG/M metagenome (GOLD analysis project Ga0335074, IMG submission 206715) | Soil microbial communities from Loxahatchee National Wildlife Refuge, Florida, United States - Lox_Sample_2.3 | ecosystem: Environmental > Terrestrial > Soil > Wetlands | place: USA... | reverse complement strand
GGGTCAGATCCAGCACGCCGGGCAGCTGCGCGGCCTGCAGCCGCTCGAGCAGCGCCTGCACGCGAAAGCGCAGGCCGAGCTCGAGCTGCGGCTCGCCGAACTCGATCAGTACGTTGTCGTCGCCGGACTGCCGATAGCACACCGCCGGGCGCGCGGGCGTCGCGGCCCATGAGCCGAGAATCGCCGTGCCGGGCTCGCGCGCCGCGGGCGGGCCGCGGCCCGCGGCGGTGAGCGCGGGGGCCGCGGCCGCGTCGGCCGGCACGGGCGTACGGCACAGCTCCCGTATCCATCGGTCCTGCTCGGACAGTGCCGCCCGGGCCTGCGCCGGACTGATGGGGTGGAAGCGCACGCGATCGCCCGGGCGCAGCTGTCCGAGCTTCCACTGCTCGGCCAGCGCCAGGGTCGCCGGACACACGAAGCCGCCGAGGCTCGGGCCATCCGGTCCGAGGATGACCGGCATGTCGCCGGTGAAATCGATCGTCCCGATCGCGTAGGCGTTGTCGTGGATGTTGGACGGATGCAGTCCGGCCTCGCCCCCGTCGTGCCGCGCCCACTGCGGCTTCGGGCCGATGAGGCGCACGCCGGTGCGATTCGAGTTGTAGTGCACTTCCCAGGGCGTGGAGAACAGCACCTGGATGTCCCGGTCGGTGAAGAAATCCGGGGCGCCGTGCGGTCCGTACAGCACCGCGATATCCCAGTCGTGCGTCAGGCGTGGCCACAGGGCGGCGGGCACGGCAGCGGGCACGCCGGCGGGCTCGGGCGGCGGCTCGGCGCCCTGCAACGTGCCGATGCGCAGAACGTCGGCGCTGCGCAGCGCCCTGCCGGCATGCCCGCCGAATTGGCCGAGCGTGAAGGTGGCGCAGCTGCCCATGTAGGGTGCGACGTCGAAACCGCCGCGTACCGCCAGATAGGCGCGCTGCCCGGCGCCCTGGAGCGCGCCCACGCACAGCGTCGCTCCGGCGGGCACCGCCACCACCTGCCAGAAGTCGATGGGCCTGCCGTCGAGGGTCGCCGGCATGCTCGCGCCGCTCAGCACGATGTGCGCATCGCAGGCGAACCGCAGCGTCGGGCCACTGACCGTGAGCTCCAGCGCGGCGGCGCCCTCGGGATTGCCGAGCAGGCGGTTGGCCAGCCGGAAGGCGAGGGCGTCCATCGGTCCGGAGGGCGGCACGCCCACATCCCAGTAGCGCAGCCGTCCGGGCCAATCCTGCACGCTGGTGTGCGTGCCGGGCTGCAGCACCTCGATCGTGCGCGAGCTGAAGGACAGGGCGCCGAGGAAGCGCGTGGTGTGCCGCGCCTGACGAAACACCGGCTCGTGCAGGATGGCGCGCAGATAGTCACGGTTGGTCTCGATGCCGTAGACGCGCGTCGCGGCGAGCGCGGCATCCAGCTGCTGGATGGCACGCGCGCGGTCCGGCGCGTGCGCGATGAGCTTCGCGAGCATCGGATCGTAGTAGGGCGGCACCTCGCTGCCGGTTTCGATGCAGCTCTCCACCCGCAGCTCGTGCGGCAGGCACACCTCGGAGAGCAGGCCGCTGCTGGGACGGAAGCCGCGCGCGGGATCCTCGGCGTACAGCCGCGCCTGCAGCGCGACGCCCCCGGGCGGCGCGCGCGGCAGGCCTGGCAGGGGCTCGCCGGCGGCGAGCCGCAGCATCCATTCCACCAGGTCGATGCCCAGCACCGCTTCGGTCACGCCGTGCTCGACCTGCAGCCGGGTGTTGACCTCCAGGAAGAAAAACTCGTCACGCTCGGCGTCGACCACGAATTCCACCGTACCGGCCGAGCGATACTGCACGGCGCGGCCGAGCTGCACCGCCGCCGCGGCGAGCTGCGCCCGCAGCGACTCGGACAGACCCGGCGCCGGGGTCTCCTCGATGACCTTCTGATTGCGCCGCTGCGTGGAGCAGTCCCGCTCACCGAGCGCGATCACCTCGCCGCGGCCGTCGCCGAAGATCTGCACCTCCACGTGACGCGCGCGCTGCACCAGCCGCTCGAGCAGCACGCCGGCATCGCGGAAGTTGCTGCCGGCCAGGCGTCGCACCGTTTCGAACGCGCCGCGCAGCTCGCGCTCGTCGGCGCACGGCTGCATGCCGATGCCGCCGCCGCCGGCGGTGCTCTTGAGCATCACCGGGTAGCCGACGCGGGCCGCCTCGCTGACGGCCTGCTCGACGCCGGCGAGCAGGCCGCTGCCCGGCAGCAGCGGCAGGCCATGGGCGCTGGCCAGCGTGCGGGCCGCGTGCTTCAGGCCGAACTCGCGGATCTGACGCGGGGTCGGGCCGACGAACGCGATGCCGGCCCGTTCGCACTGCTCGGCGAAGTCGGCGTTCTCGCTCAGAAAGCCGTAGCCGGGATGGATGGCCTGGGCGCCGCTGTCACGGGCGGCGCTGAGGATGCGCTCGGCGCGCAGATAGCTTTCGGCCGCGGTCAGCCCGCCGAGCGACACGTGGCCGTCGGCCTGGCGCACGTGCAGCGCATGCCGATCCGCCTCGGAGCAGACGGCGACCGAGGCGATGCGCAGGCGGCGCAGCGTGCGCAGAATCCGGCAGGCGATCACGCCGCGGTTGGCGATCAGAACCTTGTCGAACATCCCGCGGGATCCTCGCGATGCGCCGGGCCGTCCCGGCATCGATACGGGCACCGCGGGTCGTCCCGCGGGCCGACGGGATGTTCAGCCCGCCTTCCAAATCAGAATCTGGGCCGGGGTCGGATTATAGGCATTGCAGGGGTTGTTCAGCTGCGGGCAGTTGGATATCAGGATCAGCACGTCCATGTGCGCGCGCAGCTGCACGTAGCGCCCCGGGCCGGAGATGCCGTCGGCGAAGCGCAGCGCACCCTGCGGCGTGACCGGCACGTTCATGAAGAAATTGATGTTGCTCGGCAGGTCGCGCTTGCTCATGCCGTGGCCGTAGCGCTCCAGCCCGGCGAGGAAATTGTCGCGGCAGCTGTGCATGTAGTGCTTGTCGAGCGCATAGCGCACGGTGTTGCTCTCGGCGGAACAGGCTCCACCGAGCGTGTCGTGCCGGCCGCAGGTGTCCTCGATGAGGGTGAGCATGATCGAGCCGAGGTTCGAGCGCAGCTCGCTGCCGGTGGTGAGGTAGAGGTTTCTCTGCGCCCGGATGGTATCCGCGGCGCTGTAGTGCTCCTCGAGGTTGGCGGCGTTGTAGAACAGGGTGTCGACCGACTGATTGCCCTCCAGGTCCACGATGCGCAGCACCTGGCCGCGCGCGAGGCAGCCGACCCACGGCTCGCCCGCCGGGATGGTGTGATCCAGCAGCGCGTCGCGCGGGTCCAGCGCGCCGGCCGGGGTGCCCGTCACGGCCATGGCAGGAACATCATCTCGGTGTTGTGCAAGCCGCGCGCGTTCTCGCCGCAACGCTCGCGGCAGGCGTCGTGCGCGGGCGCCGGCCCGGTCAGGCGCGCGCTCAGCTCGATCGGCGACGGCCGATATTCGCGCGCCGGGTCGAGCGGATGCGGGCAGTTGGCCAGCAGCAGCAGCGTGTGCATCTCGAAGCGCAGCTCGACGTGATCGCCGGCACGGCAGTGCTGCGCATCGAAGCGCAGGGCGCCGGACTCCTCCGCCGTCACGCGGCTGAAGAAGTTGATGTTGGCGACCAGGTCGCGACGGCCCATGCCCCATTTGCCCAGCTCATCGAGCATGCTGTCGCGCCCGTTCTTGTAGGTGTCGTTGCGCCGTTCCTGAAAGCGCGTAGCGCCGAACTGCGCGGCCACCGAGTCGGCGTCCGACAGGCCGCAGATCGTGTCGTGCCAGCCGCAGCTGTCCGAGGTGATCGAGCAGAGCACCCGCCCCATGTCCGAGTAGCACACGCAGCCGCTGGTCAGATACGCGATGTGCTGGGCCTTGAGCGTATCGGCCATGTTGTAGCGCTCCACCGGGCATTCATAGTTGTACAGCAGCGCCGCGACGTTGGCCCCGGGGGCGAGCGCGGTCAGGCGCAGCGACACACCGCGGCGCAGGACCGTGGACCAGTGCTCGCCGGGCTGCAGGGTCGCCGACCACAGCGCCCGATCGGGGGCTTGAGCCGATGCGGTGCTCATAGGATGAGGGGCAAAGTAGTGCATGTCACCGGCGCCGTAAAGCCTGTTGCGCGCCGCCGCAGGGCCGCCGCGCGTACGATGGCGGTTCAGTCGCAGCCCTTGAAGCACCAAAAAAGTGCAGTCTGGCGGCCTCGGTGGCGCCGCCGGGAGCGGCCGCCGACCGGGCACGCGAGCCGCGGCCAACCCGCTGGCGCGGCCCGAGGGCAATCGATTCACCGACTTTGCGGCCGCAGCCGGCGGCGGGCCGGGTCCACGGCCCGCCAAGGCACAGTGCTTGCACGGCAGGCAGTAATACCATTGGTCGAAATCGTAATAATCCTCAGGAGCCGCACATGACCGGTTCGTCCCTGCTGGTGCGCTGCGTTGCCGCCGCGGTGGTCGGCCTGCTGGGCTGGCCCGGGGCCGCGCGGGCGGCGCCGCTGCGCATCGGCTACAGCGATTGGCCCGGCTGGGTCGCCTGGCAGGTGGCCATCGACATGGGATGGCTGGCGCAGGCCGGGCTGGACGTGCAGTTCCAGTGGTTCGACTACTCGGCCTCCATGGATGCCTTCTCGGCCGGTCAGCTCGACGGCGATCTGGTGACCAACGGCGATGCGCTGGTCATGAATGCGAGCGGCACCCGCAACATCATGATCATGGTGACCGACTACTCCAACGGCAACGACATGATCGTGGCCAGGCCCGGGATCAACAGCCTGCAGGATCTGCGTGGCCGCAAGGTCGGCATCGAGATCGGCCTGGTGGAGCACTTGCTGCTGCTCGATGGCCTGAAGCAGGCGGGCATGACCCAGAACGATGTGACGCTGGTGAACGCCAAGACCAACGAGACCCCGCAGGTGCTCGCCTCCGGGCAGGTGGCGGCGATCGGCGCCTGGCAACCCAATTCCGGCGAGGCGATGCGCGTGGTGCCCGGGGCACACCCGATCTTCACCTCCGCGCAGGCGCCGGGCCTGATCTATGACGTGCTCGCGGTCAGTCCGCAGAGCCTCGCCCTGCATCACGATGACTACATGCGGCTGATCGGGGTGTGGAACCGCGTCGTGCACTACATCGAGGACCCGGCGACGCAGGCCGCCGCGGTGCGCATCATGGCCAAGCGCGTGGGCCTGACCAGCGCGCAATACCAGCCGCTGCTGGCGGGCACGCATCTGATCGATATCCGCGAGGCCAGGCAGGTGCTGAAGGTCGGCCCCGGCCTGGGCTCGCTCTATGGCTCTTCGCAGAATGCCGATGACTTCAACGTGCGCAACGGCGTGTACCGCCAGCCGCAGAGGATCGTCGCGGATATCGATCCGGCGCTGACCGACGCACAACCCTGAGGAGATCCCGGCCGTGGGCCAACCCCGCTGGCTGCGTATTCATCACCCGCTCTCACCGCGCGCGCGCCTGACCTTCGGGCTGCTGTCGTTCGTGCTGCCGGTGACGCTGTGGTGCCTGATCAGTTATGTGCCGTTTCTGTGGCATCCGGACGTACGTATCACCGATCCGGGCTCGGTGAGCTATCTGGATGTCGGCTCGACGCTGCCGCGCGCCGGCTTTGCCGCCGAGGTGGCGGCGGCGCGCGCGCAGGGACAGGCGCCCCCGCGGGGGGTCGCCGCCAACCCGATCTATCTGCCCACGCCGCTGCAGGTGTTCGCGGCCTTCTACCGGGCCTTCAGCACCCCGCCGCCCACGCGCGATGGACCGTGGCTGCATCAGAGCCTGTGGCACAGCATCCAGGTCATCTTCTGGGGCTATGTGATCTCCTCGGCCATCGGCGTGCCGCTCGGCGTCCTGTGCGGCGCCTACGCGCCGATCGCGCGCATGTGCGAGCCGTTCATCGAGTTCTTTCGCTATCTGCCGGCGCCGGCCTTCGGGGCGCTGGCGGTGGCGATTCTCGGCATCTACGACGGACCGAAGATCGCCATCATCGTGATCGGCACGTTCTTCCAGCAGGTGCTGATCATCGCCAACACCACCCGCAAGCTCGACCCCGCGCTGCTGGAGGCAGCCCTGACGCTCGGCACGCGCAACCGCCAGCTGCTGACGCGCGTGGTGGTGCCGGGCGTGCTGCCCGAGCTGTATCGCGATCAGCGCGTGCTGCTCGGCTGGGCCTGGACCTATCTGATCGTCGCCGAGCTGATCGGCACGACCTCGGGGATCACCTGGTTCATCACCCAGCAGGCGCGCTACCAGCATTTCGCGAATGTGTACGCGGCCATCGCCATGATCGGCATCATCGGACTGGGCACCGACATGGTGCTGGCCGCCTTCGGTCGCCGGCTGTTTCCGTGGGACCGCTCGCTCGCCCGGGTGACGGGCTGATGAACGACGCTCACCGCCAGGGCTCGCCGGCGGGGCTCGCCATGCCCACGGCGGGCCTGCCCTCGTATCTGGAGCAGTCCGCGCCGGTGCGCGAGCGCTTCGCCCGGCTGCGCGCCCGGGAGATCATCCTCACCGTCTCGCACCTGGACAAGCGCTTCACGGGGGCGCGCGGGCAGTCGACGCTGGCCCTGCAGGACGTGTGCTTTCAGACGCACCGGCGCGAGTTCCTGTGCGTGGTCGGGCCCTCGGGCTGCGGCAAGTCGACGCTGATCAGGATCCTGGCCGGGCTCGAGCAGCACAGCGCCGGGCAGGTGCTGCTGGAGGGCCGGCCGGTCAGCGGTCCGGGCAGCGACCGCGGCATGGTGTTCCAGGGCTACACGCTGTTTCCGTGGCTGACCGTGAAGAAGAACGTGATGTTCGGCCTGGAAGTCAACGGCCAGGGCAGGCTGCAGGCCGAGCGCGAGGCGCTGCAGTGGCTGGACCTGGTGGGACTGACGAAGTTCGCCGAGGCCTATCCGCATCAGCTCTCCGGCGGCATGAAGCAGCGGGTCGCGATCGTGCGGGCGCTGGCCAATCAGCCGCGCATCCTGCTGATGGACGAGCCGTTCGGGGCGCTCGATGCGCAGACGCGTGCGCGCATGCAGGCGCACCTGCAGGAGATCTGGCGCAAGATCGACATCACGATCGTGTTCATCACGCACGACCTCGATGAGGCGATCCTGCTGGCCGATCGCATCCTGGTGCTGTCGGCGCATCCCGGCCGCGTGCAGGAGCTGATCGAGGTGCCGGTGCCGCGCCGGCGCTCCCTGGCACAGGTCATCACGCCCGAGTTTCTGGCCACCAAGGCGCGCCTCGAGGAGCTGATCTACAGCGAGCAGGGGGCGCACGAGCCCGGCGGGCCTGCGGGCGCCGAGGAAGACGCCGCGCCGGGCTCCGAGGAGCAGGATCCGCGGGCGGCCAGCCTCGGGCGCGCCGCCCAGGCGCTCATCGAGGAGCAGGAGCAGTATCCGGTGCTCGCGCGCATGACCGACGTGAGCGACAACGTGGACTAGACCACGGGCGGGAGGCAGAGGATGTTCTGGTCGCAACGCACCTGGGCCGAGCTGCCGCAGGATCTGGCCGCCGCGCACGCCGCCGCGATGCTGCCGGTGGGCGCCACCGAGCAGCACGGCCCGCATCTGGGCTGCGGCGTGGACGCGGTGCTGGCCGAGCGGCTGTGCGCCGCGGCCGCCGAGCGCACCGGGGTGCCGATGCTGCCCACGCTGCCGTACGGCTGCTCGCTGGGGCACAGCCGGCGCTGGCCGGGCACGATCGCCATTCAGCCGACGACGCTGATCGCGCTGGTGAGCGAGATCGGCGATTGGGCCTACGCCAGCGGCGTGCGGCGGCTGTTCATCGTGAACGCTCACGTGACCAACGCCGCACCGCTGCGCTGCGCGCTCGAGGTGCTGCGGGCGCGGCACGACGCGCTGATGGTGGCGCTGTTCGACTCGGCGTCGCTCAGCGAGCGGGTGCGCGAATTTCACGTGGCCGACGGCGCCGACTGGCACGCGAATCGCGCCGAGACCGCGCTGATGCTGGCGCTCGCGCCGCAGCTGACGCGTCCCGAGCTGCAGGGGCAGGCCGACGATCCGGACCGCACCGCGGGGCTGGTGTTCGCGCACCCGGTCAACCGCACCAGCCGCAATGGCGTCACCGGCAGCCCGAGTCTGGCCACGCGCGAGCTCGGCCAGAGCGCGTTCGAATGGATGATCGAGGATCTGTGTGCGCTGATCCGGCGCGGACAGCAGGAATCGCCACCGCTCGATCAACCCTATTGCGGCCCGCAGGCGGCCGCGGAGGTCAGGCACCCGCATGCATAGCCACGAACAGATCCGCCAGCTGCAGCAGCAGCTCGCCGAGCTCGGCGTCAAGTACTGCATCGGCGCCTATGTGGACATCCACGGACTGCCCAAAGGCAAGGTCGTGCCGCTGTCGCATCTGGCGCAGATGGCGGGCGGCTCGGAGCGCTACACCGGCTATGCGCTCGACGGGCTCGGCCAGCAGCCGCACGAAGACGAGATCACCTCGGTGCCCGATCTGGAGCGTGTCACCCAGCTTCCCTGGGAGCCCAGGATCGCGTGGATGCCGGCCGACAACGCCTTCAAGGGCGCCCCCTACGCGCTCAGCACGCGCGTGGTGCTCAAGCGGGTGCTGGAGCAGGCCGCGAAACTCGGCTTCGGCTTCAACCTCGGCATCGAGTGCGAGGTGTACCTGCTGGCCCGAGGCGCCGACGGCGCGCTCACGCCGTGCGATCCGGAGGACCAGCTCGCCAAGCCCTGCTACGACGTGCGCGGCTTCCTGCACAACCTGCCGTGGCTGGATCGCATGGCGGGCGCGATGCAGACCCTGGGCTGGGATCTGTACTCGTTCGATCACGAGGACGGCAACGGGCAGTTCGAGTTCGATTTTCACTACGCCGATGCGCTCACGATGTGCGACCGGCTGGTGCTGTTCCGCGAGATGGCCAAGCACTACGCGCGCGAGCAGGGCCTGATCGCCACGATGATGCCCAAGCCGTTCGCCAACCGCACCGGCACCGGGGCGCACTTCAACATGTCGCTGTACGATCTGGACAGCCGTCGCAACCTGTTCGCCTGCGAGCTCGCGCAGGACCGGCGCGGCCTGGGACTCACCGAGCTCGGCTACGCCTTCATCGGCGGCATCCTGCGTCACGGGCGGGCCCTGTGCGCGGCGTTCGCGCCCACGGTCAACAGCTACAAGCGTCTGGTGCGCCAGGGCGCCATGAGCACGTTCTCGTGGGCGCCGGTGTTCAATTCGTACGGCTCCAACAACCGCACCAATTCACTGCGCGTGCCCGCCGGCGGCGGGCGCTGCGAATCGCGCAACGCCGACGGCGCCGTGAACCCGTATCTCGCGGCCAGCCTCGCGCTGGCGGCCGGTCTGGAAGGGGTGCGTGAGCGCCTCGATCCGGGAGAGCCGCACGAGGACAATCTCTATGCCATCGACGAGGCCACGCGCCGCGAGCGCGGCATCCAGTTCCTGCCGCAGACGCTGCAGGAGGCCGTGGCGGCGTTCGCCGCCGATCCGCTGGTCGAGCGCACGCTCGGCGCCGAGCTGCGCGATGAGTTCGTGCGCTACAAGAGCGCGGAATGGGAGGCCTATCATCAAAGCATCAGCAGCTGGGAGATCGAGCACTACGTTCGACTGTTCTGATGAGCGTCGATAGTCACACGCAGCCGCGCGGCGCGCCGGCGCACCGTCCGGTCAGCCGCATCTCGATGTCGCTGCCCGAAGGTCTGCTCGACGAGCTGGACCGCATGGTGGCCGAGCGCGGCTTCTTCAGCCGCTCGCAGGCGATCGGCGAGATGCTGCAGCGCTCGCTGCTCGAGCACAAGCGCGAGCGCGGCGAGGACGTCATGGTGGGGACCGTGACGCTCGTGTACCACAACGGCGTGCGCGGCCTGCAGCAGGAGCTGGCCGAGCTGCAGCGCCGCCACATCGACGAGGTGATCAGCTCGCTGCACGTGCACCTGATGCACCGGCAGACCATGGAGGTGATCCTGGTGCAGGGGCCGGTCAGGACGCTCGAGCGCTTCGCCGATGCGCTGCGCTGCCGGCGCGGAGTGATCTGCGCCAAGATGCACCTGATCGCCGCGCTGATTCCGCAGCTGCATCCCTTCACGGGGACGGCCGGGACCGCCGGGACTGCAGGGGTCGCCGAGACTGCCGGGGTCGCCGGGACTGCCGGGGTCGCCGAGACTGCCGGGACCGCCGCGGGGGCGCCCGACGCTCAGCGGGTGTGGCCGCCGTCCGGAGAGGGCAGCGCGCGCGGATCGAACGGCGCGAGGCCGGCCACTTCGCGGCGAAACGGCACCGCCGCGGGGTCGACGGACGCGCCCAGCTCCTCGGCGTAGCGGCGCCCGGCGAACACCGCCGCGGCGATGGTGCCGGGGGCGGCGGCATCGCCGATGGCATCGACACTGAGGATGCCGGCGTCGCGCAGCTGCGCGCCGCGCGCCTGCAGCGCGAGCGACAGCTCGTTGACGGGCAGCCGGCTGCTGACCATCACCAGCGCGCCGGCCTCCAGCGTATGCAGTCTACCGGTGAAGGTGCAGGCCACCTGCACCTGCCCGAGCCCCACCGCACTGAGCACCCGGTGCGGCTCGATGCGCACGTCCAGCTCGAGCAGCCGGCGCTGCACGCGCGGCTGCTCCATGGTGTTGCGCGTCCACATGGACACCTCGGCGGCCGGTGTGACCAGCGTGACCGCAAAGCCCTCCCGGGCCAGACACTCCGCCAGCACCCCGCCCATGTAGTAATGATCGTCGTCGTACAGCAGCACCGAGCGGGCGGCCGGCCGCTGGCCCTGCAGCAGCTCGTCGGGCGTGAGCAGCGGCATGCGCGGATCGGTCGGCACGGGGGCCAGCAGCGCGCGCGCCACCGCGTCGCGGCGCCAGCGCGCGCCGGTCGCGATCACGACGTGCTCGGCGCCGAAGCCGAGGATGTCCTCGACGCCCAGCGCGTAGTCGCGGTAGACGCTGACGTTGGGCATCGGGGCGATCTGCGTCGCGCGGTAATCGGCCACGCGCCCCCAGGCCGCCAGCCCGGGCAGCAGCCGCTCCTGCACCAGCCGGCCGCCGAGCTGCGCGCCGCGCTCGGCCACGGTGACCTCGTAGCCCCGCCGCCCGAGCATCATCGCCGCCTCGAGCCCCGCGGGGCCGGCACCCACGATCAGCACGCGCGCCGCGGCGTGCCGCCGGCGGATCCACTCCGGGTGCCAGCTGCGCCGCCACTCCTCGCCCATGGAGGGATTCTGCGTGCAGCGCATGATCGACATGGTGTAGTCGCTGGACACGCAGATATTGCAGCCGATGCACTCGCGGATGTCCTCGATGCGTCCCTCCTCGATCTTCCTCGGCAGGAACGGGTCGGCGATCGAGGGGCGCGCGGCGCCGATCAGGTCCAGGATTCCCTGGCGGATCATGCGCACCATCGTGTCGGGGGAGGTGAAGCGGCCGACGCCCACCACGGGCTTGGAGGTGAGCTGCTTCACGCCGCGCACGAAGGGCTCCTGGTAACCCTCCTCGGAGAATCGCGAGGTCTGGCTGTCGTTCTCCCAGCCCGAGAGCGTCAGGTCCCACAGATCCGGCAGCTCCGCCAGCAGCGCGATGATCTCCTGCGCCTCGGCGCTGTGCAGCCCCTCCTGCCCGAGCAGCTCGTCGACCGAGATGCGGCAGGCCACCGCGCAGCGGTCGCCGATCGCGTCCTTGACCTCCTCGATCAGCTCGCGCAGCAGCCGCGTGCGGTTCGGCAGGCTGCCGCCGTACTCATCGGTGCGCGTGTTGTAGCGGCGCGAGAGAAAGTACATCGGGCCGCCGAACAGCTTGCCCGCGTACACGTAGACGATGTCGTAGCCGGCGCGCCGCGCGCGCACTGCGGCCTCGCGATGCCAGCGGCGCAGGTCCTGGATGTCGCGCTTGCTCATCGCGCGCGCCTGCACCGGATCGAGAAAGCCGCTGGCCACCGGCAGGTCGGCCGGCCCGAGCGGTATCTCGCGCGAATACAGGTTCGGCGCGTTCATGCCGTTGTGACACAGCTGCAGGCCGGCGAGCGCTCCATGGGCATGCACGGCGGCGGCGATGCGCTCGAGCATCGGCATGTCCTGCTCGTCCCAGATGCGCAGCTCGATGAACGGACAGATCTCGGCGCTCGGATGGATCTCCGCCTGCTCGGTGCACACCACGCCCCACCCGCCCTGCGCCTTGACGGCGCGCATCATCGCCAGGGCCGAGGGGTCGCGATAGCCCATGCCGTTGCAGTGCGGGACCTGGTAGAAACGATTTTTGGTCACGACCGGACCGATGCGGACCGGCTCGAACAGCACGTCGTAGCGCGGATCACGGCTCATGCGGCACCCGCGCCACCAGCGCGTCGGACGGGGCCTGCAGGCGCTCGGCCGCCAGACGCGCTCCGGCGCGCGCGCGCGAGCGGCGCGCCAGCCAGTAATACAGCGGCGAGGTCAGCGCCAGGCCGACGATCCACGACAGGTCGATGCCTCCCATCGCCCGCGCCGCCGATCCGGTGTAGAGCGGATTGGCCACGAACGGCAGCTGCACCAGGATGCCGATGACGTAGCAGGCGACCGCTACGCCATTGACGCGGCCGTAGACCCCGCCGTCGCGCCGCAGGAACGAGGGCACGTGGTAGGAGCCGTGGCAGAGCAGGTAGTAGTCGACCAGGTTGATCGCCGTCCACGGCACCAGCACGTACAGCAGCAGCAGGATGAAATCGGTGTAGTTGTCGAGGAAGGATCTTCTGCCCAGCAGCGCGCCGACCAGCGAGGCGGTGCACAGCAGCACGACGCTGACGGTGCGCGCCTTCGGTCCGGGCGACCAGCGCGGCAGCACCGTCTGACCGAAGGTCAGCGACGAGAGCGCCGCGCAGTACAGGTTCATGGCGTTGGAGGTGGTGATGCCGATGGAGAACACCCCCAGCACCAGCGGGGCGATCCCGCGCGTCAGCTGCGCCAGTCCGCCCACCAGGCTGCCGTCGGTGACCGCCAGGCCCACCGCCGCCCCCAGCACCATCGGCAGCAGCGAGCCGAGCGTGCACCCCCAGTAGCTGGCCCAGAACGCATCGCGCGCTCCGGTGTCCTGCGGCATGTAGCGCGAGTAATCGGACACGTAGGGCGCGTAGGCGATCTGCCACAGGGCCGCGGTCGACACCGTGCCGAGCAGCCCGGACGCGTGCAGGGCATTGCGGCTCAGAAAATCCGCCGGCAGCCCGTGCACCCACAGGATCCAGGCGAAAGTCAGCAGCAGCACCAGGCCGGAGGCATACGTCATGACGCGCGCGTACGAGTGGATCAGGTCGTAGCCGTAGATCGCGGCCACCGCGCTCAGCAGCGTGAGCAGCACGATGCTGGGCGTGTCGGACAGTCCCGGAGCGATGCTGGCGAGCGCCTGCGCGCCGACCACCAGGTTCGATGCGAGGAAGCCCACGTACATGATGATCACGATGCCCACGACCAGCAGCGAGCCGAGCGAGCCGAACTGCCCGCGCGTCTGCAGCATCTGCGGCACCCCCAGGGTCGGGCCCTGCGCCGAATGCAGCGCCATGAACACCGCCCCGACGAGGTTGCCGACCAGCAGGCCGATCACGGCCCACAGGAACGACAGCTTGAACACCGTCACGGCCAGGCCGCCGGTCACGATGGTGAGCAGCATCAGATTGGAGCCGAACCACACCGTGAACAGATCGCGCGCGTTGCCGTGACGCGCATCCGCCGCGATCGGTTGGATGGTGCTGCTCTCCAGGCGAGTCGGTTGTTCTCGGTTGCTCATGTCGGGCCGGCGCTGATCACTCACCCGCGCACCGCGCGCCGCGCATCGGGACGATGCGACGGGACGGAACGGAACGGGGCAGGTTGCCGCGGACGCTACGCTCGATCCTGCAGCCGCTCGCGCACGTATTCGGCGAGCTGCCACAAGGCCTTCTCGAGGTGACTGAAACGTCCGGGCTGCGCGGCGCGGGTGGCCGCGCCCCGCTGTTGCAGCTCGTTGACGCCCAGGTCCTCGTCGTTCACCAGCAGCAGGAAGCTGCGCTCGGCCGCCATGCGCTCCTCGTAGCCCGGCTGCTCGGGGGCGTCGCGCCGGACCATGATGTGGCTCTGAAAGCGCGTGCGCGTGGCGCCCTCGGGCTGCAGGCAGAACCAGAAGGCCCGGTCGGGCAGCACGTTGAGCAGCTGATAGGGGTAGATCAGGTACAGACGGAACTCGTGACGCTCCTGCGCGCTCAGCGCTCCGAGCTCGGGAAAGCCGGCGCGGATGTGGGCATCGGGCAGTTCCGGGCGGGCCGGCGCGCGACACAGCGTCCAGGCCGCGCGGCCGTCCTCGGTGTATGTCAGGCGCGCCGGGTAGGTCGGCTCGAAGGTCTCCTGGTGCGCGGCGATGTGGTGGTAGCACTCCATGAAGGTCTCCACCACGATCTTCCAATTGATGCGGCAGTCGTACTCCAGCGTGGCGCCGATGATCCAGTCCGCGGGCGCGAGCGCGCTCCAGGCGGCCGACAGCTCCCGCAGCTGCGGCGCGAGCGGGGCCGCGCTCCCGGAGAAGTTCACGTAGATGAAGCCGTCGACGACCTCGATGCGGTACTCGGGCAGACACTGGCCGTGCACCTGAAAGTCCACCTGCTCCATCAGCGGCGCGCCGACCAGCCGGCCGTCCAGATCGTAGGCCCACTTGTGAAACGGGCAGGAGAAGCGCCGGGTGTGCCCCGCGCCGCTGACCAGCGGCGCCCAGCGGTGCAGGCACACGCGCGACAGGGCCCGCACGCGGTCGGCGGCGCGCACCACCACCAGCATCTCTCCGAGCAGGTCTACGGTGAAGTAGTCACCGACCTCGCGCAGCTGCGAGAGGTGTCCGAGCGGCAGCCACTGCCGGCGGAAGATCCGCTGCGCTTCGAGCTGGAAGAACGCCTCGGAGGTGTAGGCCTCGGGTGGCAGCGTGCTGGCGTGCTCCAGAGGCACCCCGCCGCCGGCCTGCACCGCCTGCAGCAGCGTCTCCGGCGCCGGCTCGTGTGTCGCGCTAGCGTGCATGCGGACGCAGCATGCAAGAGCTGCACCAAATCGCGGCGGCGCGCGCCGCACGCGCGGGCGCGAGCCGGTCGGCCGAGCCGGCTCGATCCGCGCGCGTCCATCGGGCTAAACCGCTGATTGCATGTGACACGGACGCGCCGGTTCCCGCCGGCTTCGGGCGAACGGGGGCCGCCGTCGCCCCCGCGGCGCGCCTGCGCACCGGCCCGGCGCCGGGCGCGCGCGCCATTTTGGACACACCGGCGGCGCGGCTGCATCCTGGCGGGTGGTGCGATTTCGGGCGGCCGTCGCGTCTCACTGCGCGTCTCACTGCGCGTAACCCGGCTCTTCGAGGTCGAGCCGCTGGCGGATGGCCGCGAAGTGCGCGCGCGCGAAGGCGCCGCCGTCCTCCCAGCAGCGCGCGGTGCGCTCGGCGATCTCGTCGGGCAGAACCGCCACCGGCTGGCCGGTCGAGTAGGCCAGCACCAGTGTCTGGCAGGCCCGCTCGACGTGAAACAGCGCATCGAAGGCCTCGGCGATCGTGTCGCCGATGACCAGTACGCCGTGATGACCCATCAGCAGGATGCATTTGTCGCCCAGCGCGCGGGTCAGACGCAGCCCCTCATCGGCGGTATCCGCCATGCCGCCATAGTCGCGATCGATGGCGACGCGGCGAAAGAAGCGCGCCGAGGTCTGATCGATCGGTCTGAGGGTGGGATCCTGCAGGCAGCTCAGCGCCGTGGCGTAGGGCGGATGCACGTGCAGGATGCACCGCGCCCGCGGCAGGCGCGCGTGCATCGTGCCGTGGATGGCCCAGGCGGTGCGGTCGATGTCGGGCGGCAGCGCGCCCGCGGGTGCGCCCGCGTCCAGTACCAGCAGATCCGAGGCGCGCAGCGCCGCGAAGCTGCGCCAGCGCGGATTGATCAGGAACCGGCTGCCCGCCGCGCGCAGCGCAACGCTGAAATGGTTGGCCACGGCCTCCTGCCAGCCCAGCCGCGCGGCCATGCGGAATGCGGCGGCGAGCTCCACGCGCAGGCTCCAGGTCGCCGCGGCCGACGTCGCGGGCGCATCGGGCGGGCCGGACTGCGTCGGGTCGGACTGCACCGCGGGCTCGAGCGGCGGGGCTGCCACGGGCGGCGCGGTTGCCACGGGCGGGTCGACGGGGTGGGCATTCATGCGCGACTTCTCTCCACGATGAGGCGCCGTCCGGCGCCGGCGAGCGCGTAGCTGAGCAGGCTGCCGCCCAGGCCGATGTAGATCGGCAGGTTCGAATCCAGTCCCGCCACCCCCAGCATCGCGATGACGAGGATGCTGCCGCAGGCGATGGACGCGAGCGCTCCGGCGGCGCTGGCGCCCTTCCAGAACATGGCGGCCAGCACGGGCACCAGCAGTCCTCCCACCAGCAGATCGTACGCGACCGTGAGGGCGGCGATGACGTCGCGGACCGCGCAGGCCGCCAGCGTCATCAGGGCGCCCAGCACGAGGGTGACCGCGCGGCTCTGGGCGACCGAGCCGCTGTTGCCGGCGCCGCGCACACGCAGGTAGACGTCCTCCAGCAGCACCGTGGAGGCGGCCAGCAGGCAGGCGCTGGCGGTCGACATGATGGCCGCGAGGGCGGCGGCCAGCACCACGCCGCGCAGACCCACGGGCAGCACCGCTTCGACGATCTGGGCGAACGCGGTATCCGCGTCGCCCAGGTGCGGCAGGAACAGTCTGCCGGCGGTGCCGATGATCGCCCCGGCCAGTCCGTAGCACAGGCAATAGACCCCCACCGCGAGGCCGGCGTAACGGGCCACGCGCACGCTGCGTGCCGTGAACACACGCTGCCAGATGTCCTGGCCGATGAGGATGCCGAACACGTACAGCACGAAGTACGAGACGATCGTGCCGGTGCCGATGTGCGTGAGCGAGAACAGCTCGCGCGGCAGGCGCGCGTGCATGCTCGCCAGTCCGCCGGCCCGCAGGATCGCCCCCGGCAGCAGAATGAACAGGATGCCGATCGTCTTGATGACGAACTGCACGATGTCCGTCAGGGTCAGCGACCACATGCCGCCGAGCACCGAGTACGCCACCATCACCAGGCTGCTGATGAGAATCGCCGGTACGCGTGGAATGCCGACGATCACCTGCATGACCGAGCCGACCGCGATGGTCGCGGTGACCGCGACCATGAGATCGTAGGCGACCATCACCACGCCGCCGGCGATGCGCGCGGCCGCGCTGTGACGCCGCTCCAGCAGCTCGGGGATCGTGTAGAGCCTCAGTCCGAGCACGCGCTGCACGAGCGTGGCGCTGAGCACCAGGATGCCCAGACCGAGCATCCACACCAGCCACATTCCGGAGATGCCGTACTGATAGCCGAGCTTCACCCCGCCGACCGTGGAGGCGCCGCCGAGCACGACCGCGGCGAGCGTGCCGGCATACAGCCACGGTCCGACCGAGCGGCCGGCGACCAGGAACTGCTCCTGGGAGTTGGCGCGCCGGCGCGCCCAGAAGCCCACGGCGAGGATCCCGCCCAGGTAGATCACGACCACCAGCAGATCCAGATGTTTCATGACCCGTGCCGCCGCTGCGCCTCCGCCCCGCCCGCGCCCCCCGCTGTGCCCCCGTCCCGCTGCCGCTCAGCGCTGCGCGTCAGCCGCGGGCGGCAGTTGCCGTTCCACGCGCGGCAGCCAGCTGCCCTCGGCGATGCAGCGGCGCACGTGCGCGGCGATGTCGCGCATCGGCGCGAACCACACCCGGCCACGCTGCATCATCCGCCCGATCATCTCGTGAGTGGTGCGCCAGCGCGCCAGGCGACCGGACAGGAACGGGTGCCACACCGGCACCCACAGGCCGCCGTACTCCCACATCGCCTCGAACTCCTGCCACCAGCTCTCCCAGGCGGTCGCCGGGGACTGAATCGGCATCTGAAAATCCAGCTCGACGCTGTGCATGAACGGCGGCCAGTCGTCCATTCCCCAGTGTGACGGCAGCTCCAGCAGCTCCCCGCTCGCGCTCTGCAGCAGGTACGGCACGTCATCGCCCATCAGCGAGGCATCATACGCAATGCCCGCCTCGAGCAGCAGCTCGGCGGAGCGATGCGAGAAGTTGTACAGCGGCGCACGCCAGCCGGCCGGCTTCTGGCCGGTGACGGTCTGCAGCGCCGCGAGGCTGCGCATCAGAAAGTGGCGCTCCTCGTGATCGGAGAGCTCATTCGGGTGCTCGTGCAGGTAGCCGTGCGCCGCCACCTCGTGGCCGTCGCGCAGCATCGCCTCGATGGCGTGCGGATAGCGCTCGGCGCACCAGCCCGGCACGAAGAAGGTCTGCCGGATGCCGTAGTGGCGATAGGTGTCGAGAATGCGCGGGAGGGCGATCTCCGGGCCATAGCGCAGCATCGAGGCCGCGGACACCAGGGCGTGCGCGCGCTGTGGGTGCGCCAGCTGCAGGATGCTCTCGGCGTCCATGTCCAGGGTGAAGGCCACGGCGCAGCGCGCATCGTTCGGCCAGGGCACCGGATTGCGAATCATCATGGCCTCCGCGGCGGCGCGCGCCGGCTCATCGGGCTGTCTTGCCGCCATCGACGCTCCAGCTCGCCCCCGTGACGAAGCCGCCCGCATCGCCGGCGAGGAAGGTCACGACGGCGGCGATGTCCGCCGGCGTGCCGAGGCGCCCGAGCGGCACGCTGGCGAGCTCCGCGGCGCGCGCCACCGCCGGATCGGGCAGTGAGTCGAATTCGCTCTGCAGCAGCGCGGTGTCGACCGGTCCGGGACACACCGCGTTGACCCGTATGCCCTCGGCGGCCAGCTCCACCGCGAGCGCGCGGCTCCAGGCGAGCAGCGCGCCCTTGCTCGCGCAGTACGCGCTGTAGCCCGTCTGCCCCACGAGCGCCAGCTCGGAGGCGACGTTGACCACGCAGGCGCGGCCGCTGGCGCGCAGCGCCGGCAGCAGCGCTCGCGTCAGGCGAAATGCCGCGATGAAATTGGTCGCGAGCAGCCGGTCGAGCAGCTCATCATCGCTGCGCTCGAAGCTCGCGAGCCGGTTCACGGCGGCGTTGTTGACCAGGATGTCGCAGCGGCCTCCCAGCCGCGCCTGCAGTTCGGCGAGCGCCCGATCGCAGGCCGCCCGGTCGGTGAGGTCGATCACGTGCGCGCGGTAGCGGCCGGTGGGCTCGAGCTGTGCCGCGAGCCCGTGCTGTGCCGCTGCATCGCGGTCCAGCCCGTGCACGCTGGCGCCCTGCGCCAGCAGTGCGCCGCTGATCGCGCGGCCGATGCCGCCGGCCGCTCCCGTGACCACCGCCTGCCGGCCCGCGAGGCTGGCGCCGGGCGGCGCGGGCGAGCCGCGCGCCGCCGCGGCGTCGGGGCCGCCCGCCGATTCACGGCCGCCCGGCATGCGCTCGCACCGGCTCAGATCACCGTCAGAAACGACACGCCGTGCGCACCGATGAAGTCGTCGGCCCGACCCGGGCCCTCGCCCAGCGCCCCGTAGTCATCGCAGGTGACGCGATCGACGCGATGCCGGTGCCAGGTGCGCAGCAGCTCCGACAGCGGCATCACCGCCAGGGAGCGCGCGCCGTAGAGCTGCCGATGCAGCGCCGGCAGCCGGTACCAGGCGACCGAGGGGCGCTGATGATGCGCGTTGTGGTAGCCGAAATTCAGCGTCAGCAGATTCAGCCACGGCAGCCGGCGCGAGATGAGGTTCGAGTAGGTATTGCCGTCCTCGTACTGCCGGTCGCGTGCCGCGAGCGGCACCGGCTGCTCGGCGGTCACGAAGAACTGCGCGAAGGTGTGATGGAACGCGTCGAAGAAATTCAGCACGTGCAGCATCAGCAGCAGCGCGAGGCCGTAGAGCAGCAGCGCGCGCAGCGACCACGCACCCAGCGCGCACAGCAGGGCCAGGCGCAGCACCAGCATCGCGGCCACGCGCGGCAGGTGCCGTCGCTGAGAGCGCTGCAGGAACGGCCGCCACACGACCTGCAGGTGCATCAGGATCTCGGTGGCGGGCAGGTAGGCCCACTCCAGGCCCTGCAGCAGCCGGCGCAGCCACGGCCGGCGCCGCATCAGCCCCCGGAAATCGAAGCAGGTCAGATCGGCGCGCTCGCAATGGTGCCGGATGTGCATGTGGCGGATGCGCTCGAAGGAGGCGTAGCACGAGCCGGCGATGAAGTTCATCAGCTCCCCGGCCCAGCGGTTCGCGCGCGCCGTGGTGAACAGATTCTGATGTGCGGCCTCGTGGATCAGGTAGGCGGCGAGCACCATGCCGTGAGCGCACAGCAATACGCCCAGCGCGTTCAGCGCGATCGAATGGGTCGCCATCAGGGCGAAGGAGCCGAGCCAGGCGGCGCTCGCCCAGACAAGCGCGAGCGAGTTGGCGGCGGCGGCGGTGCGGTCGCGGAACAGCGGGCGGGTCGCGGGGGAGCTCATCACGGTATTCATGGGGGTGGCCCTTGCGCAGCGGGCGGCTCGTGGTGGCGGATGAACACGCACGGCTCTTGTAGCACGCGCCCGGCGATAAATCTACATTTTTAGATTTAATTTTATATATAATTTCACAATGAATAATCCCG
>Ga0335074_10003915_pt1 | contig 20485 bp, 15 predicted proteins | sample Lox_Sample_23_FD_206715 | JGI IMG/M metagenome (GOLD analysis project Ga0335074, IMG submission 206715) | Soil microbial communities from Loxahatchee National Wildlife Refuge, Florida, United States - Lox_Sample_2.3 | ecosystem: Environmental > Terrestrial > Soil > Wetlands | place: USA... | reverse complement strand
TGATGCTGTTGTAGGCGCTCATGACCAGCCACGCCCCGCCCTCGGTCACCGCTTTCTCGAACGGGAGAAGGTACACCTCGCGCAGCGCGCGCTCACTCACGACGACGTTGACCGTGAACCTGTCGGTCTCGGAGTCGTTGGCCACGTAATGCTTCGGCGTCGCGGCGACGCCGTTGTCCTGCAGGCCGCGGACGTACGCGGCGGCGAGTTCCCCGGTCAGCAGCGGGTCCTCGCTGAACGCCTCGAAATGCCGGCCGCCCAGCGGGGTGCGATGCAGGTTGATCGTCGGGCCCAGGACGATATGAACGTTCTTGCGACGGGCCTCGGCCGCGGCGCACGCGCCGTAGCGCCGGGAGATCCCGGTGTCCCACGACGACGACAAGGCGGTGGCCGACGGCAGGTTCAGCGACGGCGAGCGTTCGTCCCACACCTCGCCGCGCACCCCGCTGGGCCCGTCGGACATCAGCATCGGCCGCAACCCGATGCCCGGCAGCGGCCAGGTGCTCCAGAAGTCGCGCCCGGTCAGGAGCCGGACCTTCTCCTCCAGGGTGAGCCGGGCCACCAGCGCGCGCAGCCGGGGGTCGACGGCACCTTCGCCCTGTCGGTGCGGCGCTTGTGGGCCGCCGATCGCAATGCCATGAGCAGTGTGCGTGCCGGGTGTAGCCACTATGCCTCCAGGGCTGCGTCAAGGGAGCGCGACGGTGCGGAAGCCGAGGTTGCCGCTGCTGGATTCGGGTGTGTTGCCGGTGCGGGCGGCGACGCGGTACCGGTGGCAGTACGACGCGTGGCACAGGTAGGAGCCGCCCCGGGTGACGCGGCCCAAGCCGAAGGCGGGTCCGGCCGGGCTGTCCGCCGGGGAATTGCGGTAGTAGTGCGGGGAGAACCAGTCGGCGCACCATTCCCAGACGTTTCCGGCCATCTCATACAGGCCGGAGCCGTTGGCCGGGAACGAGCGCACCGGGCATGTGCCGAGGTGGCCGTCCTCACGGGTGTTGGACACCGGGAACACGCCTTGCCAGATGTTCATCAGGTGCTCGCCGCGGGGCCCGAACATGTCGTCGCCCCAGGGATACCGCGCGGATGCCAGGCCGCCGCGGGCGGCGTACTCCCATTCCGCCTCGGTGGGCAGGCGGCGCCCGGCCCACGCGCAGTAGGCCAGGGCATCGTCGTGCGAGACGTGCACGACGGGGTGGTCCGGGACATCGGCCCACTCCGACCTGGGTCCCAGCGGATGCGCCCAGTCCGCGCCGCGGACCTCGAGCCACCACGGCGTGCCGGCGGCAGTACCCAGGATGTCGGCCTGGCGCACCCGGGCCAGCAGGTGGAAGACGGCGGACGAACCGAACTGCTCGGCTTCTGTACGGTACCCCGTTTCCGAGACGAACCGGCTGAACTGGGCATTGGTCACCGCGTGCTGGTCGATCCGGAACCCGGCGAGGCGGACCCGGTGGACGGGCCTCTCCCCGTCGGATCGGTAGCCCTCACCGAACGCGTCGCCCATCAGGAACTCCCCGGCCGGCACCGGCCGGTCGGGGTGGACGGCCGTATCCCCGGCGGTTCCTGTCATGGCATCCCGGCCGTGCTCGCGGTCTGCGCGCTGATGACGCTCCGCGGCGGGATGGCAGCAGTGGCGGCGGGTGCCGCCGGGCCTGGCCGTCACTGCCGCCCGCCCATCGCTTTCATCTCTGTATTACCGAAGGCCATGCGTTCCTGATCCGCCGCCCGATCCCGGCTTTTCCGCAGGAGGCGCGCTGGGACTGCCCTCATGTGTGCCGGGCCTGGTAGGCGGCGAAGCGGCGGCGCATCGCCGCGCGGTCCTCACCGGTCAGCGGTACCTGGGCATGCCAGGACACGTGCGTGGCGCCGTTGTCCGGGTGCAGCCGCGCCTCCAGGTCCTCGGCCAGGTGGCCGCGGCCGGTGTCGCGGAGGTGCTGCAGGTACCGCCCGGGCTCGTTGTACAGGGTGGGCCCGGCCTGCAGCGAGCCCTGCATCGGGTCGGGCAGGACGCCAGGGGTGCCGGCGTAGAAGTCCCGCCACTCCGCCAGCCGGGCCCGCATGCTGTCGGTGAGCGCCGGTTCGCAGTCGATGAGGTCCCGGGTAAGGTACGGGTCCTTGGTGACGTCGAACAGCGACTCCCACTCGGCCCGGAAGCAGCCCGGGTGATAGGTCCGGATGTACAGGTGGTCCCTGGTGCGGACAGCACGCTGGTAGGCGTGCGCGCCGTGGCCCCACACCAGGTACGGGCGCGACGGGATGTCCTGGCCGCGGACGGCACCGGCGTACGACGTGCCCTGCCACTTGGCGGGCTTCTCCAGGCCGACCAGGTCGGCGATCGTCGGCGCGTAGTCGATGTTGTACAGCAGCGCGTCGCAATGCCGGCCGGCCACGCCGGGCTGATCGGTGATCCCGGGCCAGTAGACGATCATCGGCAGCCGGTGCACCGGCTCGGAGGCGAGCCCGTGCTCGGCGTACAGTCCGAGCTCGCCGAACGACTCGCCGTGGTCGGCGGAGACGATGATCGCGACCTCGCCGGCCAGGCCCATCTCGGCGATGGCGCGGCGGAGGCGGCCGAACTCGGAGTCCCAGTAGCAGATCGCGCCGTCGTAGCCGTTGATCAGGTGCTCGAAGTCCGCCCGGGTCCGGATCGCGTCCGGCATGTTGCGCGGCACCCGCGACCGGCGGGGCCCGTCGGCGTAGTGCAGGTCCAGGGCACTCCTGGGGCCGTACACCTCGGCCACGTGCCGGCCGATCGCGTCGGCGTCCGGCCAGGCCGGCGCCGGACCGGACGCCGCCGCCCGCTCGGTCCAGGACGCGTCCTGCAGGTAGTCCGTGTGCGGCTCCCAGTAGGTCAGGTGCAGGTACCAGTCGTCCACGTCACGGTGGCGGCCGATCCAGTCGATCGCCGAGTCGTTGATCAGGTCCGCGGGCTCGTCGCCGATCTGGGGCGTGACCTGCATGCTCTCCCGGAAGTTGCCGAGGAAGAAATACGCGCGGTGCCGCTCGGCGAACGAGGACACCGAGGCGCACAGGTACCCGGCGCCGCCGAGCAGCTGCCCCAGCAAGGGGCGGCCGGGCTGGGGCGCGTGCCCGGAGTCGAGCCGGAAGCGGGCGTCGTCACCGAAGTGCCCGACGACGCCGTTGGTGATGCCGAACTGACCGCTGCTCAGCGACGCACGTGAGGGCAGGCACGGGGAGTCCGAGCAGTAGTAGCGGTCGAAGACGACGCTGGACGCGGCCATCTCATCCAGGTTCGGGGTGATGGGCCGGGCGTACCCGTAGGGGCCGGTGTGGTCGGGCCGCAGCGAGTCCACATCTACGTAGATGATCTTCACCGGCGGTCTCCGTTTCCTCTTGCGCCTCGGTGCTCTCGCTTCGCCGTACGGGACGGACGAGGCACGGGGCCGGCAAGCCTTGATTCATGTGAGCCGGGTACCGGGCGGGTCATGCGACGCCCAGCCTGTCCAGCTGCTCATGCGGAGCGCTCACCTCGCGGAGGGCATGCGCGAGCAGGTCCACGGCCTCTTTCTCGGCGGCGGAACCGGCCAGATTGCGCTCCGCGCCGGGATCGTCCCCGAGGTGGTATAGGTGATGATCATCCGGTGTTACCCCGTCGCCCCAGAACGGCAGCATGTCCCCGGCCGCGAACGGCTGCCGGATGACCGGGACGTCGGTGCCGGGCGGATAGGCGAGGGTGGCGCGCCGGTCCGGCCGGGGTAGGCGGGCTTCGCGGCGGCCGCCGGCCGGCATGGTCGACCACCGGTTGGACCACATGGCGAGCGGGAAGTTATCAGCGGCGGGAGCTCGGGCGTACATGCGCTCGGTGTCGATGACCTCGACGTGCCGACCCCAGATCCCGGTCAGCAGGTGCTCGCGGATGCTAGCTGCCTGCCCGCTGATGAGGGGGACCAGGGAACGGCCGTGGACCGGGTGGTCGCCCGGGTTGACCCCGAAGATGTCGCACAGCGTGGCGTGGATGTCAACGCTGGTGGTCAGCGCGTCGACGTCCCGCGGCCGGGCGCCGGGCCAGGCGACCATCAGGGGGATGTGGCCCATTTCCGGGAAGATCGGGGCGGCAGGCTTGCCGAAGTAGTCCCGCTCGCCCAGGTAGTGCCCGTGGTCGGTGCACAAGATGACAGCGGTGTCGGCCCACAGGCGGCGCTGGTCGAGGACCTCGAGGACTTTCCCGAGCCAGTGGTCGATGAAGCTGAGTTTCGAGCCGTAGTTCGCCCGGACATGCCGCGCCTGGCGCTCGGTGAGCACGCCGCTGGCCAGCACGGCCGTGCTGTAGGGCGGCCAGATGATCAGAGGGTCGCGCCATCCGGGGTCGTAGCGGGCCGCCCACGGCTGTGGCGTGTCGAACGGCTCGTGCGGGTCGAACTCGTCGATGAACAGGAAGAACCGGTCGTGAGCGGGGGCGCAGACCTCGAGCCATTCGGCGGCGGCTCGCATGGTCCGGGGGCCGGGGAAGTCGTCTTCGGACCGGAACCAAGTGCGTGACTTATCGTAGTTCCTGTGCGTGGTGGCCGTGGCGGGGAGCGCCGGGGCGCCGGCCCAGGAGGGGTCGGTGCGGGTCTTCCACGGGTCGCTCTCGCCACCGCGCTGGTAGTCCCAGACGGTGAAGTCGGTGTGGTAGTTCTCTCCCCCGGTTTCGAACAGGTGCGGGTGATCAGAGACCAGGGCGGTAGTCACGCCGACGTCCGCCAGGGAGCGGACGATGGACTGCTCCCAGACCTCGATGGATCCCCACGGCCGCCACAGGAAGTCCAGCGCCCCGACCAGGATGTCGTGCCGGGCCGGCATGCACGGTAGCGAGCCCGCCTGGTGCCGCTGGAACAGCAGCGACCGGGCGGCCATCCGGTCGAGATTGGGCGTGTCGAATTCGCGGCCGCCGTAGGCGCCGACCATCCTGCGGTTCAGGCTGTCCAGCAGGATGACGATGGCGTTCTTCGGGGTCCTCGCGGGGGGCTGGGCGGAATCGGTGGCGGTCATCAGATGAGGTTCTCCAGTGTGTCCAGGCTGGCTGCGGGCGGCGGCAGGTCGACCTCGGGCATGCGGGGATCCTCCGCCGCGGGGATGACGTCCGACGTCTGGATCTGCCAGCGGAGCAGGGCCCGTTCGAGTTCGCGCTCGACGCCGGCCAGCTCGGGCGCGCCGGCCACGTTGGCGGTCTCGGCCGGGTCGGCCTGCCGGTCATACAGCTCCGGCGGCTCGTACAGACGCCACACATAGGTCCACCGGGGGTCGCGGACGGCCACGGCCCGGCCCACCAGCCGCGGCTGTTCATGCTGCAGGGCCCCCTTGAGGTCGTACGGGAAGGCCCCGCGTTCCATCCGCGGTTCTTCGCGCTCCGAGAACCCGCCTTCGGTGAAGGCGTAGCGGCGGTGGGGGCGGGCCGGATCGTGCAGGACGGGCAGCAGGCTGCGGCCGAAGTGCTGGTGCGGCGCGGCCACTCCGGCGAGCTCCAAGACGGTGGGGACCACGTCGATCAGCTCGACCAGCGAGTCGCAGCGCTGCCCGGCGGGCAGCCCCGCACCGGCGACGATTAGCGGGTCGGCGGTGATACAGCGGTCCATGGCCGACGGCCACTTCTCGATCAGGCCGAAGTCGCCCAGGTATTCCCCGTGGTCGGCGAAGAACAACGTGGCCGTCCGGCCTGCCTGCCCGCTGTTTTCCATCGCGGACATGATGCGGCCGACGTGGTGGTCCAGCCGCGACACCATACCGTAGTAGGTGGCGGTTACCTCCTGCCACATGCCGGGCGTGATCCGGCCCAGGCCGTAGCGCTCCCGGATGGCGGCCTTGAAGGCGGGCTCGCGTCCGCCCGGCGGCAGCGGGCGGGGGACTTCGCCGCGGTCGTACATGGAGAACCACGGCTCCTCGGCCTGGAACGGGCAATGCGGCGCGATCAGCGGCACGAACAGCACCCACGGCTGGTCCGGGGAGACGGCCAGGCGCTTTTCGGCGGTGCGCACGGCGGCTTCGTCATGATCGGCCGGCCCGCCCTCGAGCCTGCCGTGGTAAAACAGGCGGGCCCAGGCCTCGGACGGGAACTCGGCGCTGGAACCGCTGGCCGGCGGCTCGGCGAAGCCGTATTCGTGGACGCTGAGCTCGGTGGCGCCCGGGGCGAAGGTGTCGCCCCGCCGGCCGGCCCACGATACGTGGTACCCGGCGTCCTTGAGGATGCGCAGCAGGTTGGGCTCGTCAGCCTGCAGCAGGTGGGTCAGGGTGCGGTGGCCGCGGACGTGGGGGTACCAGCCGGTCAGGAACGAGGCGCGGCTGGGAGAGCACACGGGGTGCTGCACGTATGCCTCGGCGAAAATGGTGCCCGACGCGGCCAGGGCGTCGATGTGCGGTGTCCTGATCACCGGGTTGCCGAAGCATCCCAGGGCGTCGGCGCGGAGCTGATCGGGGATGATGATCACGAAGTTGGGGCGCTGATCCACGCAGCACATTCCTTCCTCGTCAGGCGGACCGCTCGGAGCGCGGGTCCAGGGCGTCACGGGCGGCATCGGCCAGCAGGTTGATGCCGAGCACCAGCAACGTGATGGCCAGGCCGGGGAACAGCCCGTACCACCAGGCCTGGCCGATGTAGGAGCGGCTGTCGGCGAGCATCGCTCCCCACGACGCGGCCGGTGGCTGGAGGCTGACCCCTAGGAACGCCAGCGCGCTTTCCAGCAAGATGGCGAAGGCCATGGTCAGGGCTAGCTGCACGATCACCGAGCCCAGCGCGTTGGGGATGACGTGGCGGAAAAAGATCCGCCGCCGCCGGTACCCGAGGGCTTCGGCGGCCTCCACGTAGCCGAGCCCGCCTTCGGCCAGCGCAGCTGCCCGGGCTATCCGGGCCAGGGCCGGGGCGGCGGCCACGCCGACCGCGACCGCCACGACGGTGATCCCGGGACCGAATGTGGCGGCCAGCAGCAGCCCGATCAGCACGGCGGGGACCGCGAATACCCCGTCCCACAGGCGCATCACGGCGTTGGCCGGGCGGTTGTTGTAATACCCGGCCGCGAACCCGGTCAGCGCCCCGATGACGGCGCCGATAGCGACGGCAGCGAACCCCACCTCCAGGGCGGGCCGGGCGCCGTAGATGACCCGGGACAGTATGTCCCGGCCGATTTCGTCGGTGCCGAACAGGAACTGGCCGCCCGGCGGCTTCAGAGCCTGGCCGTCGAAGGACCGGTACGGGTTGTGCGGCGCGATCAGCGAGGGGAACAGCGCCATCGCCAGGTACCCGACAAAAATGATGAGGCCGATCACCCCCGCGGGCTGGCGGATCAGGCGCCGGCCGGCCCGCCGCCAGGGCGAGGCGACCGCCGGCGCGGCTGCGGCGGGCAAGGGAAGGGCTGTGGTACTCACGGCTGGCTACCTCCGGATCCGTGGATCGATGAAGCTGTAGGCGACGTCAGTGAGCAGGTTGACGAGGCAGAACGCCGCCACCAGCACCAAGATGACCCCCTCGACCACCGGGTAGTCGCGGTTGCTGATCGCGGTGGCCACCACCGACCCCAGGCCGGGCCGGTTGAACACCTCCTCGATGACGACTGCGCCGCCGAGCAGGACACCGACCTGGATGCCGGTTATGGTCACCAGCGGGAGCAGGGCGTTGCGCAGGGCGTGCTTCCAGACCACCGAGCGCTCGCTCGCACCCTTGGCCCGGGCGGTGCGGACGTAGTCGCCGTCGAGCGCCTGGATCATGGCCGAGCGGACGAACCGGGCCTGGACCACGCCCACCCCCAGGCCGAGCGTCACCGCCGGAAGCACCAGGGTGCGCAGCCCGGCGGCCGGGCTGGTCAGCACGTTGGCCCAGCCCCCGGAGGGAACCCAGTGCAGCTTGACGGCGAACACCAGCAGCAGCAGCAGCCCGGTCCAGAACGCCGGCATGCCCAGCGTTCCCGCCGTGAACGCGCTGACCACCACGTCAGCGGTCTTGCGCCGGTGGGTGGCCGCGATGACCCCGAGAGCCAGGCCGATCGCGGTGCCGATGATCACCGCCGCGACCAGCAGCTGCAGGGTCGGGTCGAAGTTCTGGCCGATCAGCGTGGAGACGGGCTCCTGGTAGGCGATGGACGTGCCCAGGTGCCCGGTGGCCAGCGACGCGATCCAGTTGCCGTACTGGGCCAGCAGCGGCTGGTTGAGGTGGTATTCGGCGCGCAGCGCGGCGATGGTGGCCGGGCTGGCATTCGGACCGGCGATTACCGCCGCCGGGTCTCCGGGCACCGCCCGAAGCAGGAAGAACATCACGGTGGCGACCCCGAACACCACCACCACGGCCTGCAGGAGCCGGGACGCCAGGTATCTCATGGGGTTATCCCTTCCGGCTGGCGGGCCGGCGCGGGCCCGGGGAAATGGCAGGCGACCTTCTGCGCCGGCGCCGCGGCCGTGGAGGCGGCCAGCGGCGGCGTGTCACTGGCGCAGAGGGCCTGCGCCCGGGGGCAGCGGTCCCGGAACGGGCAGCCGCGCTCCTGCTGGCCGGCGGCGGGGCTGGCCGTGGCCACCTCCGCCGGTTCGGCGGCCCCCCGGGCGGCGCGGCGGCGGCGTAGCGGGTCGGGGACCGCGGCGATCAGCGCCTGGGTATAGGGGTGCGCGGGAGCGGCCAGCACCGCCTCGGCTGGCCCGGCCTCCACCACGCGGCCCCGGTACAGGACCGCGATGTCGTCGGCCACGTTGCGGACCACCGCGAAGTCGTGGGTGATGAACAGGTACGCCAGTTGCCGCTGCCGCTGCAGGTCGGCGAGCAGGTTGAGGATCTGCGCCTGGATCGACACATCTAGCGAGGAGACCGGTTCGTCCAGGACGAGAAGGTCGGGTTCGACGCTCAGCGCCCGGGCGATGCAGATCCGCTGGCGCTGCCCGCCGGAGAACTCGTGCGGGTACCGGCGGGCGTGCTCGCGGCGTAGCCCCACCGATTCCAGCAGCGCGCTGACCTGGGTGGTCACCTCGCCGGGCGGGACGATCCGGTGCACGCGCAGCGCCTCGCCGATGGCTTCCCCCACCGTCATCCTGGGGTTGAGCGCCGAGTAGGGATCCTGCTGGACCAGCTGCGCCCGGGTGCGGAAGTCTCGCAGCTTGCGCTCGGGCATCGTCGTCACCTCGGTGCCGTCGAACAGGACCTGCCCGGATGTCGGCTCGATCAGCCGCAGCAGCGCGCGGGCGGCGGTGGACTTGCCCGACCCCGACTCCCCCACCAGCGCCAGCGTCCGCCCGGCCGGGATCTCGAACGACACCTGATCCACCGCGCGCACCCCGCCGGTGGCGGCGCGGAGCAGGCGGCGCCGGTGCCCGAACTCCTTGACCAGGCCCCTGACCTGCAGCGCCGGAGCAGCATCCGGGGCAGCGGGCTGGACCGGCACGGCGGCGGTGGCACCGTGTTCTGCGGGCGGGGGCGCGTCGCCCGCCTCGCCGGCGAAATGGCAGGCGACCTGCACCGTCCCGTCCCCGGCCGGGTACAGCGCGGGGGTCTCCTCGACGCAGCGGGCCCGTGCCCGGCGGCGGGCGCAGCGGGCGGCGAACGGGCATCCGGTCACCGCCTCGTGCGGGCCGGGCGGGGTCCCGGGAATAGGGTCAAGGCGGCGCCGCTGGAACAGCGACGGGCGGCTGTTGAGCAGGCCGATGGTGTAGGGATGCCGGGGAGAGTCCAGGATGGCCTCGACCGGGCCGGCCTCGGCGATCCGCCCGTGGTACATGACGTGCACCCGGTCGGCCCGGTCGGCGATCAGGCCCAGGTCGTGGCTGATCAGCAGCATCGCTGAGCCGACCGCTTCTCGCGCGGACTGCAGGGCGTCGAGCACCTGGGCCTGGATGGTGACATCCAGGGCGGTGGTCGGCTCGTCGGCGATGATCACGTCGGGATGGTTCGCCATGGCCATGACGATCATCACCCGCTGGCGCATCCCGCCGGACAGCTCGTGCGGGTAGGAGCCGAGGATCCTGCGGGGCTGGGGGAAGCCGACCGTGGCCAGCAGCTCGCTCACCCGGTGACGTGCCTGCCCGGCGGAGACTGTGTTGTCGTGCAGGCGCACCGCCTCCACCAGCTGCCGGTCCACTGTCATCAGCGGGTTCAGCGAGGTGAGGGGGTCCTGGAAGACCATGGCGATCCTCCGGCCGCGGACGGAACGAAGCTCGCCCGCGCTCATGGCGAGCAGGTCCCGGTCGCCCAGCCTGATGCTGCCGCCCGTCACCCGGGCGCCGGGCGGCAGCAGGTGCAGGATAGACAGTGCCGTCATGCTCTTGCCGGAACCGGATTCGCCGACCAGCCCGAGCACCTCCCCGGGGCGAATATCGAAGCCCACCCCGTCCACCGCGCGCACGGTGCCGGACCGCGTCGGGATGTCCACTACCAGATCCGAGACACGCAACACGACCTCGGTGGTCCGCGTTGGCGCGGCCCGCGGCACGGCCGTTAGGCCTCCTGCCCGGTTCATGAACCCACCGTGATCAGGCCGTACTGCGGTATGCCGGCGAACCCGACCTGCACGCCGCCGACACTTTGGGCGTACATGGCGCTCGGCGTTCCGCCGATCGCCAGCGGGATGATGATGTCCTGCTGCTGGAGATAGGCGCCCACCTTCTCGTAATCCGCCTGGCGCGTCGCCGGGTTGGTCGCCCGGACGGCCGCTTGGACCAGCGCGGTGTACTGCGGGGAGCTGAAGTGCTCGCTGTTGCCGGCCGGTTCCAGGTCGCGGTTGCCGAAGTTGATGGCCGGATCGGAGTCGACGAAGCCGTTTTCCTGGGTGATCAGGTCAGGGAAGCGCCCGGGGCCTACGATCGTGGCCCAGGTGACTGGGTCGATCGTGTTGATGGTGAGATGGACGCCGATCTTAGCCAGGTCCTGCTGGAAGACCGGCATGAACGTGGTCTGCGGCAGGATGGAGACCGTGTCCACGCTCAGCGACAGGTTGGTGACCCCGGCCTGCTGCAGCAGCGACTTAGCCTGGGCCAGGTCGTAGGAGTCGGTGCCCGGTGACGGCTGGTAGGCCGGCGAGGCGGGGGAGAACACCGAGTCGGCCGGCCTGCCCAGGCCGGACAGGGCGGTGGAGACGAACTGGGCCCGGTCGAACGCCAGGCTCAGCGCCTGCCGGACCTTGACGTTGTTCAGCGGCGGCGTCGAGGTGTTGACCAGCAAGCTGAGCAACAGGGACGGTACGTAGCCGTCGTAGGTGGGAGGGGCCGACAGCGCCTTATCCCCGGCGGATTTCAGGCTCGCCACCTGGTCAGCGGGGGGAGCTATCAGCAGCTGGATCGTCCCGGACTGCAGCGCCAGGGCGGCGGTCGCGTTGTCCGAATAGCCGGTCACGACGATGCTGTCGAGCTTGGGCTGCCCCGGCTGCCAGTAGTGCGGGTTGCGGACGACCGTCAGTGACTGTCCCGGGACGAACTTCGACACCTTGAACGGGCCGGTGCCGATCCCCGATGCGGGGGCGCCGGGCTTGACGATCGGCGCTCCGGCCAGCATGCCCAGGATTGCCGGCATCGGCCGGGCCATGCGCAGCTGCACCGTCTCAGGCCCAGTGGCGGTGGCGGTCACCTGCTGCCACAAGCTCAGCGCGTGCGCGGCGTTGGCCGGCTGCTTCTCCCAGTTGATGTTCCACACCAGCGCCGAGGAGTTGAACGGCGTGCCGTCGCTGTAGGTGACACCCGGCCGCAGGTGCAGCGTCGCCGATGTGTCGGCCGAGTTCAGCGACCAGGAAGAGATCAGCGCCGGCGCGGGCTTCTGGTCCTGCATCACGATCGGCGTGTCGTACAGCATGTTGTACAGATAGGCGTTCTTGGCGCCGAACGGCAGCGGGTCCAGCGTGGTGAGGGCGAAGGTGGTCCCCGCCTGCAGCGTCCCGCCCGGCTTGCCGACCGTAACGGCGGATCCCGTGCTGCCGGAACTGCTGCACGCGGCCGCTGCCAGCGGCGCGGCCAGGCCCATCACGGCCAGGGCGCGCCACCACCTCGGCCTTCTTCTTCGATCCGAGTGCTGGTGTGCCGTGTCCATGAGGAACCTCCTGGAAACTTGCTCGTGGAACGAGCCGCTAAGGCTCTAGGCTTATCCGAGTAACTGACGCGTGTCACTTGCTCGTGTAAGTAGAGTAGGCGCGGCACCGCGGCGGCGCAAGACCCGGGGAATTAAAAACTCGGATGAACTGGCCGCCGGGTGAGGACAGTGCGCGGGACCACCCCGGCTGGCCGCGGCATGCCGCGCGACGGCGAGCTACGCGTCCTTGACGGCACCCCGCACCCGTGCGGGCGTCGCGGAGTCGCGGGTCAGGCCGACTCGCGGACCACGAGCCGCATGGAGTCCGGCCCTGGTAGGGCCGACGGGGGCTCGCCGTTCAGTGCGGCGATGATGTGCCGGACGGTGTGGCGGGCGAGGACCGCTGGGTCCCCCGTGACTGTGGTCAGCGGCGGATCGGCCAGGGCGGCGGTGGGAATGTCGTCGACGCCCACGACCGCCATGTCCTGCGGCGCGTGAAGGCCGTGAGCTCTCATGCCGGCGAGGACCGCGAAGGCTAGCTGGTCGTTGAAGGCGCAGATGCCGGTGACCGGCGGGGTTGCCTCCCTCCAGGCCGCGACGGCGTCTACTGCTGGGTGCGGGATGAGCGGCATGGTACGCACATCCGGCTCGCCGAGTCCGAGCTCGGCACAGACGATCCGGACTCCGTCCAGGCGCGCCTCGGCGATCGCGTGGACATTCGGGTCGTCGGGATAGGCGTATCCCATCCGCGCATGGCCGCGCGCCGCCAGGTGCTCGGCCTGGATACGCCCGTTGCGCTTGAGCCAGTCGGCGAACAGCCTCCGCCCGCCATGCGACCCGCCCAGCAGCGAGAGCGTGACATCGACGCCGGCCGCGCGGATTGAGTCGGTCTCGGCCTGGCCGAGCTGCCCGAAGTTGAGCACCGCGACCGGTGAGACGGCCCTCCACAACTGGGCCAGGTCGCCGCGCCCGGTCACCTGCTGGTAAGCGAGCAACGTCAGGCCCTCCCCGGCCAGGGCCGCCGACAGCTGCTCCATGAGCCCGCCCATGGCCGGCCCGATCGGCCAGGCGGGCAGGAGGGCCAGGACGATGTCGCTGCGCCCGGACCGCAGCGCGCGGGCGGCCGCGGACGGCGTGTAGCCGAGGTCGGCCGCGGCGGCCAGCACGCGGCGGCGGGTCGCCTCCGGGATGCTCTGGTGCGGGGTGTTGTTGAGGACATAGCTCACCGTCGCACGGGATACCGCGGCGAGCCGGGCGACGTCGGCGCTGGTCGGGCGGCGCCGGGTGGTCCCGGCCCTGGCGTCGCTAGGGGCAGTCATGCGGGTCGCTCCGTTCCGGGTTCCCCCTCGGGGCCTTGCGCTGCCGCAGGGACCTTGCCTACAGTACTTACACGAGCAAGTGATACGCGTCAGTTACTCGTATAAGTATAACATGGACGGCGGTCAGCCCACCTAGTTTCGCCGCGACACGGCGGCCGCTGCGGCCGCGGCCGCGAGCCTCCCGACCCGGAAGGGCAGCGATGAAGGCCATCATCGTCATGTTCGACAGCCTCAACCGGCACATGCTCGACCCGTACGCGGACACGTTCGTGGACGCGCCCAACTTCGCGCGGCTGGCGGCCCGGGCGGTCACCTTCGACAACTTCTACGCCGGGTCGATGCCGTGCATGCCGGCGCGGCGGGAGATACACACCGGACGGTACAACTTCCTGCACCGCAGCTGGGGGCCGCTGGAGCCGTTCGACGACTCGACGCCGCAGCTGCTGCGCGAGGCCGGGGTCCACACCCACCTGGTCTCGGACCACCCGCACTACTGGGAAGACGGCGGCGCCACCTACCACACCCGCTACAGCACCTGGGAGTTCTTCCGCGGGCAGGAAGGCGACCCGTGGAAGGGCGTGGCCGGCGGCCCGGCCGCCCCAGGCGGCCCGCACGGCGCGCTGCGCCGCCAGGACATCATCAACCGCCGGTACATGCCCACCGAGGCCGAGCACTCCCAGACGCTGACCGTCGACGCCGGGCTGCACTTCCTGCAGACCAACGCGGCCGCGGACCGCTGGCTGCTGCAGATCGAGCTATTCGACCCGCACGAGCCGTTCTTCACCAATAATGACGTCTACCGGGCCCGGTACCCGCACGACTACGACGGGCCCGTCTTCGACTGGCCGGGCTACCAGAAGGTCGCCGAGCCGCGGGGCCAGGTCGAGCACGCCCGGTATGAGTACGCCGCGCTGGTGTCGATGTGCGACCGGTCCCTGGGCCGGGTGCTGGACGCGATGGACCGCCACGACCTGTGGACGGACACCCTCCTGCTGGTCAACACCGACCACGGCTTCCTGCTCGGCGAGCACGGCTGGTGGGCCAAGTCGGTGCAGCCATGGTTCAACGAGCTGGTGCACCTGCCGATGTTCTTGTGGGACCCGCGCACCGGCGGCCGGGACACCCGGCGCGGCGCGCTCGCGCAGACGATCGACATCGCGCCCACCGTGCTGCGCTTTTTCGGGCTCGAACCGCCCCCGGACATGCAGGGCAGCGACCTCGCCCCAGTCCTGGAGGACGACCGGCCGACGCGCGAGGGCGCGCTGTTCGGCATTCACGGTGGCCACGTCAACGTGACCGACGGCCGCTACGTCTACATGCGCGCCCCAGCCCATCCGTCCAACGGGCCGCTGGAGGACTACACCCTCATGCCGACCCACATGCGCAGCCGGTTCGACGTCAGCGAACTGCTGTCCTGGGAACCGGCCCCGCCGTTCTCATTCACCAAGGGACTGCGCACGATGCGCATCCCGGTCACCGCAGCGTTCCTCAACCCGTGGCGGCACGGGACGCTGCTGTTCGACCTGCACACCGACCCCGGCCAGGAACACCCGCTGGCAGACGACGAGATCGAGCTGCGGATGCTGCGGCTGCTCACCAGGCTGATGCACGGCAGCGACGCGCCACCCAGCCAGTTCGAGCGGCTGGGTATCCCATACGACCGGGACATCACCACCGCGCATCTGCTCGTGCGGGCCCAGCGGGCGCAAGCCTCGGCAGCCGCGGAGCCGGTGCCCGCGCTGCGCGCCCTTCCCGCCGCCGGCCTGCTCACCACGCCGGTTCTGGAACTGCTGCTGGACCACGCCATCCACAGTGTCCTGCAGCGCCACCTGCCGCAGCTGGTCCACACCGAACTGATCTCGCTGTCGGCCCGCCTGAGCCTGTACGACCTGGCCCGGCTGGCGATGATCCCTGCCGCGACCCTGCTCAGCGTGGCGAAGGACCTGGCCGCCTTCGACACTGAAAGCCCGGCCCCCCCTGGCCCGTCGCCCGCCTCAGGGCTGGGAGACCTGCCATGACACACGATGCGACGCCGCGCAGCGCCCGCCACGGCAGCGCGGCGGCGAACATCTTGCTGATCACTGCAGATGACATGCACGGCACGACGCCCGGCTGCTTCGGCGGGCCCGCCGAGGCCACACCGCGGCTGGACCGGCTGGCCTCACAGGGAACGATCTTCCGCCGCGCCCATGTCCCGGTCGCGGTCTGCCAGCCGAGCCGGTCGGCGCTCCTGACCGGACGCTGGCCGCACCGTAACGGGGCAGAAGGCTTCCAGCCGATCGCCGACGGCGTGCCGCTGCTCACCGACGTCCTGCGCAAAGCCGGCTACCTCGCAGGGATCCTGGGCAAGGTCGAGCACCTGCAGCCGACCGAGCGGTTCGGGTGGGACTTGCGGCTCGGCATGCGGGAACTCGGCATGGGCCGCGGTCCTGCAGCCTACGGGCGTGCGGCCGCGGAGTACTTCGACCGTGCCTCGCGGTCCGGCCAGCCGTGGTTCCTCATGGCCAACGCGCACGACCCGCACCGCCCGTTCCACGGCAGCGCTCTGGAACAGGAACGGTTTTCCGGCGCCGAACGCGCAGCGATCCCAGCTCCATCGAAGGTATTCGCGCCGGGCGAGGAGCCGGTACCCGGCTTCCTGCCGGACATCGAGGGAGTGCGGACCGAGTACGCCGAGTACCTCAGCTCCTCCCGCCGCTGCGATGATGTCGCCGGGGCGGTGCTCGACGCCCTGGACGCCACCGGTCACGCCGACGACACCGTCGTCGTCTTCCTGTCCGACAACGGCATGGCCTTCCCGTTCGCCAAGGCAAACTGCTACCTGCAGAGCACCCTGACACCGCTGATCATCCGCTGGCCCGGGGTCACCCGCCCGCGCACGGCGCACGACACCGGATTCGTGTCGACGCTCGACCTGTTCCCCACCTTCTGCGCTGCCGCGGGCGCCGTCCTCCCGCACGGGCTCGACGGACGCTCGCTGCTGCCGCTGCTGGGCGGAGAGCAGCAGCAGGACCGTGACGCGGTGTTCACGGTCTTCCACGAGACGGCCGCGAAGAACCGGTTCGAGATGCGGTGTGTCCAGACGGCCGAGTTCGGCTACATCCGGAATTACTGGTCCGACGGCGAGACGGAGTACCGGGCAGAGAACATGACCGGGCTGAGCTGGAACGCGATGCGGGCGGACCCCGCACTCGCCGCCCGGGTGGACTTCTACCTGCACCGGGTGCCCGAAGAACTCTATGACCTACACACCGACCCGTCGTGCCTGGCCAACCTCGCCGGGAACCCCGGCCACGCCGAGATCCTGGCCCGCATGCGCAAACTGCTTGCTGAGTGGATGACCACTACGGCCGATCCGCTTGGACGACATGGCCCAAGCGTTCGCGTGCAGCGGCCGACTCCGGAGTGAGCGGCGATGTCCGAACAGCAAATCGGCAGCCGGCCCAACCTGCTTGTCATCATGGCCGACCAGTGGTGCCACGACTGGCTGGGCGTGGCTGCCACGGCTGGGGTGTCGACGCCGAACGTCGACGCGCTGGCCGGCCCGGCGAAAGCGGTTCACTCATGCTTGCAGGAATGCCGCGGTGTCCGTGCCCGCCCGCCTCTCCCTCGCCACGGGCCAGTCGCCAGAGCGGCTGGGCGCGGTCCTGCCGACGTGGCTGACCACCTACTATCAGCGCCTCCGGGATCACGACTACCGCGTCGGCGTGGCAGGAAAGCTCGACCTCGCCAAGGCCGCCACCTGCAACGGGCGTCGCGGCGACCGCCCGGGCTCATGCTGAAAAAGCGCAGGTACAGGTTGTCCGGGGACATCTTTGCGTGCATGTCCCGCACGGCGTCGAAGTCACCCGGCCGCGCCGCCCGGATCTCGATCGTGGTGCCGTCGATCAGCAGAGCATAAGCGCCGTCCTCCGCGTGGACACTCATGCCGCCCTCCCATCCCGCCGCCGGCTCGTGATGCCGCGACCTAGTCCGCAGTATCGGCTACGGCGGCACCGAGCGGTGCTCCGGCTCCTGAATAAGATCTGGCACGCTCGGAGGCCGGGCCAGTACGGCAGCGGTTTGAACCAGGCCATACCTGGCCGGCTGGCTGCCGCGCCGTGCTGTCCGGGCGGCCGGGCGGAAGGCTCGCATCCAGCAGGGCGCTGCACCCCGCCGGGCGGGTGCTGACGTCCTGGCAGCGCTGCTGAAGTCGCTGCAGCGACTCGCCATCGCCGAGCGGGAAGGCCGCCTCCAGGCGCGCGCTTTGCCGCACGCGGGAAGATCCAGCGCCGCGTCGACCAGGCTCGCGCGGCGGCCCGGAGTGATGTGCCCGGCCTCGGCGCGCAACGACACCCGGGCGGTTCCGCCAGGTTCCCGGAGATGATCACCTCGGCTGCGGCGACGGTGCAGCCATCGTCGCTGACCTCAAGGTGCTGATGCAGCTGATGTGTCTCCTTACCGTACCCCTCGGAGCCCGAGCCCGGGGCCACCGTACGAGGGCCCCGCATCGCGGCAACGGCGCCATGATGCAGGGCATCATCTGACTACCCGGTCTTTCACCCCATCAGGGCGTTGGAACTCACCCCGGCGCGAGGTGGACTGGTGCTATCGGCGCGGACGGGTGCTATCGGCAGCAAGGGGGCGCATGGACCTGACGGTGAGATTCCAGGAGACGTTGCGCAGGCTGGCGATTATCGACGAAGGCTTCGTCGAAGATGAGGCCGGGCTCGGGCTTGGCCCGGCCGGGACTTCGGCCCTGGATCCCAAGACCGTGGCGCTGCTGCAAGTGGCGGTGTCGGTCGCCATCGGATCACCGGGGGTGTGCCTGGAATGGAGCGCCGGCCGGGCGCTGGGGGCGGGCGCGACCGAAGACGAGATCGCCGACGTGCTGCTGGCGATCGCCCCGGTGGCCGGGCTCGGCCGGGTCGTCGCTGCGGCTCCCGAAGTGGCGATCGCGCTCGGGTATGACATCGCGGCCGCGCTAGAGGAACCAGGCGGTCACTGACGGCTCCTCCCGCTGGCAGGGCCAGGCCGAGATTCTTGCCGGCCAAGCACGTACCGCGTTGCGCTGGGCCGAGATCGAGGAAAGCTATATGACATCCCGCTGCACGATTAATTTGGGACGCTGTCGATCTACCGCGGCCGGGTGGCTTTTTCACGCAGCCAGGCGGTCGCCCGGTCCCGGGAACCCGGCTCCTGGAGGGATTACCCGGTCTTTCACCCTATCTGGGCGTTGGAACTCGCTCCGGCGCGAGGTGGACTGGTGACGGAAGGCGATCGGAGGGATACGGGCCAGGGCCCGCGATTAGTGAATCGATCCCGCAAGTGAGCAAAAGGGGACCGGAATCAAGATCCGGCCTATCCGGCACATCGGAGGTCACCATGACGTCGTCAACAACCCAGCCAGCCTGGAGCACCGGAGGGCGCGATGCGGAAGGCCGCGGTTACGGCCTGATCATTTTCGCGGCCGTCTTGCTGCTGGTGCTCGGCTTCTTCAACATGATCTACGGCATCGCCGCGATCGCCAACTCGCACGTCTTCACCGCCAACGCGCATTACGTGATTGGCGATCTGCGGGCCTGGGGCTGGATCACGCTGATTCTGTCCGTCCTGCAGCTGGTTGCGGCGGGTGGCATCCTGGCAGGCAACCAGCTGGCCCGCTGGTTCGCGGTCGCCGTGGTCGGGCTGAACGCCATCGACATGATGTTCTTCGTCCCGGCCTACCCGTTCTGGGCGCTGTGCATCATTGCCGTGGACGTGGTCGCGCTGTACGGGCTGTGCGCCTACGGCAGCCGCGCGAACATCGAAGCTGCCTAGGACCGCACCGTGCGCGATCTGGAGCTGCAGCAGATCCGCGGGCCCTACCCAGCCGCAGCGGGCCTCACGGCACACGTGAAACACGGGCGGCGGCAGCGGCTTCGGGCGGCTGGGCTGGGCTCGATGAGCAGCCAGGCAGCGCGCGCCCCGGGCGGCTCGTCGCGGCCTGACACGGGGTGAACGGGGATGAGGTTCATGCGCCGCAGCGCCAAGGCCGCCGGTGACCAGGCTGCCTGGTCCGGGCCGCCCCCTCTTGCTGATCGCGGCTGCTGCTGCCCGGCCAGACCGGTGGTCAAGGTGCTCATTCCGCCCGGCTCCGCGCGCCCGCATCCGGTTGATCTCCTGCTATGCGGTCACCATTACCTGGCGTCCCGGGCCGCGCTGGCCGCCGTCAACGCGGTTGCCATTGACGAGACAGGCTCGGTTCTGGAACCAGCGTCAACGGAGGGTGACATGGGCGACCTCAATTATGCCGACGACGCAGCAGGGCGATGGGCCGGTGCGGGACTGATCAGGCGGCCGGGAGGATCTGATGCCTGAGGGCTTGTCACCCGGCGAGGTCGGCAAGGAGATCTCCGAGCACCGGGCTCATACGCTGAACGAAAAGGAGGGTTCCGGCGGCGAAGCTAAAGGGCGGGACCGGGTAATGACCATCATCGAGGCGGTCCTGCTGGCGGTCGTGGCCGTCATCGCGGCCTGGTCCGGATTCGCCGCGGCCAAATGGGGCACCGAGTCATCGCTCGACCTGGCCAGGGCGTCGGCGGCCAGGACGGAGGCGAACCGGGCCGCCTATGAGGCCGCCGACCTGAGGAATTTCGACGCGCTGACCTTCAACGCCTGGTTCACCGCCTATGTCGCCGGGAACACCAACGCCATGCAAGTGGCCGAGAGGCGTTTCCGGCCGCAGTTCCTGGTCGCGTTCAACGCCTGGCTTACGACGGACCCGTTCACGAATCTCCATGCGCCGCCGGGCCCCACCTACATGCCCCAGTATGCCCAGCCGGAACTGGCCCAGGCCAACCTGCTTGATGCCCGCGCCGATCACTACTACTCACTCGGGGAGGCAGCGGCCAATACGTCCGACGGCTACATCCGGACCACGGTGTACCTGGCCAGCGTGCTGTTCCTGGTCGGAATCAGCGGGCACTTCCGCGTCCGCGGGGCCCGGACGGCGGTCATCACCGTCGGCGGGATCATCCTGGCCTTCTGCATCATCTTGCTGATCCTGGCGCCGAGACCACCGTTGTGACCCGGCCGAGCGCATCGTCCCGGCGATTTCACGGCGTCAGCGTCCGCTACCGGGGCCCGGCGCCTGGCCTAGCCATTGCGCGTAGGACCTGGACTGGTCCGGGCCGGGCTGCATGCGGCCGGGCAGGGCCTGGGCGAACACGATCGCGGCGGCGGCCGC
>Ga0335074_10003914_pt1 | contig 20486 bp, 20 predicted proteins | sample Lox_Sample_23_FD_206715 | JGI IMG/M metagenome (GOLD analysis project Ga0335074, IMG submission 206715) | Soil microbial communities from Loxahatchee National Wildlife Refuge, Florida, United States - Lox_Sample_2.3 | ecosystem: Environmental > Terrestrial > Soil > Wetlands | place: USA... | reverse complement strand
TGCCGGAAACGCCGCCGATACCCGCAACCGCTGTCAGTCCCAGTTCAGGAGCATGCTCTCTCCACAGCGCAACTGCCTGCGGTGAAAACCCGCTGAAGACCAGCGGTGTTTCAATCGGACGAAGGTCAGATGCCTCAATGTCCGCTCCCTCTGTCTGCAGGCTATGAGGCATGCTCAGAGCGGCAACCTCAACGCTGCGGCTCTGCGTCGCACCCTTACTGGCTGCCAGCCTTGTATACGGCACGCGGTTCTGCAGCATCTGCGCAATGGGAGTAATCCCGCAGATCGGCTCCTTGCTGAACACGCCGATGCGGTACGAGATCGCGCCGACCAGCTTGCCGTCAATGTAGACTGGGCTGCCGCTCATGCCCGCAACTACGCCCGAGTACTCCGGCTTTGCACCCTCCAGCCGTCCCAGAATCAGGTCCTCGCCCGGTCCGATGGCATTGCGCAGCACCCCCAGAATCTCAACTCCCATCGGCTCCGGCTTGGTGCCCTCAAACACGGTGTAGGCCACCCCCTGCATCCCGCGATGCAGCTCTTTCTGCGGAAAGAATGAGGTTGTAGGCGGAGGCATTGATACCCCCGCCGGTGCCTTGTCGAGAACCGACTGTGCCTTGAGCGCGCTTCCGCCCCCCAGCAATTCGCAGGCAATCAAAGCCGCCAGAATAACCTTTGAACCTGCCGAAACAGCCTTCCCCAGCCCGGTGTCTTTTCCACTCATTTCCACGTCTCTTAGAGTAGCGGGTCTGGTACCCTTGCCGCAAAGTCAATCGGGATTCACAATAAGACAGCCATGAAATACATCTCCGTCGCATTGCTGATCGCCGCCCTCCTTCTCGGCCAGAACCCCGCAGTTGGGGTCGCTCAGCAGACCTCACAGCAGCAAACGCCGCAACAGCAGACACCCCAGACACCCCAGAATCAGACCGGGCCCGTCGACGGCGGCCCCAACGGCGACAATGGCGCCATTGCGATACCGAGAAAGCCTCAACCGTCGGCACCCGCGCCTCCTCCGCCCCCCGCACCTAAGGTCAAAAATCCTCCTGGACTGGGCAATCTCTCACTGCACGTTAACGTTCCGATTGTCACCGTAGATGTGGGCGTGATCCTCCAGAAGACCCACCAGTTTGTCCCCAATCTCCAGGAGGACAACTTCCGCATCTACGAGGATGGCAAGCTCCAGCAGATCACCCACTTCCAGCGCATCCAGGCGCCAATCACCGCGGTGCTGCTGCTCGAGTTCGCCTCAACCAGCTGGTGGTTCATCAGCGACATGGAAAATGCTGCCTATTCCTTTACGCAACAGCTCCGACCCAACGATTATGTCGCTGTCGTAACGTATGACATGCACACCAACATCCTCACGGACTTTACCCAGAACAGATCCGTGATAATGAACGCTCTAAACTCGCTCACCATCCCCACATGGAGCGAAACCAATGTCTTCGACGCTCTCTACACCACACTCGACCGCCTCAGCCGTATTCCGGGGCGCAAATACATCATCCTAATTGGCTCTGGTGTTGACACCTTCTCGAAGATCACCCTCGGCAAGTGTCTCGAGAAAATCAAGGAAACCCCCAACGTTACCATCTTCACAATAAGTACAGGGCAACTGGCCCGTCTTTACGCAGAAGACCAGGGCATGGGCATGGCTGGCCCCCGTGAAATGACCTTTCTTCAGGCCGACAATCAAATGAGAACCTTCGCCCAACTCACTGGCGGCATGGCATTCTTCCCGCGCTTTCAGGCGGAGCTCCCCGAAGACTTCCAGGTGATCAATGCCTCCATCCGAAACCAATACGCCATCACCTACACGCCCACTGACCAGAAGCAGGACGGCACCTGGCGCAAAATCCATGTTGAGCTTGTAGACAGCGAAGGCCGCCCGCTTCGCATGCAGGATGAAAAGCACAAACCGCTCAAGTACGACGTCATCGCCCGCGACGGTTATCGTGCCAAGCAGGAAGTCAACTAGAAACCCTACGCGAAAGGCCGTAGCCTCCTACGCCCTTCCGCTTTACTCCATTTCCAGCACAACTCTGAACCGTGCTTTGCCGCTGATCATGCGGTCATAAGCCTCCGCAGCTTTCTCCAGCGGGTACTTCTCGATCAGCGGCCTTACACCCATCGCCGCGCTGAACTTCAGGGTATCCTCTGAATCGATCGCCGTGCCGCATGGCCATCCCTGCACCGACTGGCGCGCCAGTAGCATTGGCAGAACGTTCACGCTCACCGGCCCGGCTGGAGCACCCAGTACCACGAACTTTCCCTGATGCCCAAGCCCGCCCAGCGCCCCGGACATCGCTCCCGCATCCGTCACCGTAGCCAGAATCGTCTTCGCTCCGCCCAGTCTCTTCAGCGCCTCCGACACATCGTCTGCCGTGCTGTCGATGTAGTGGGCCGCTCCCAGCTCATGCGCAAACTTTGCCTTGTCAGCTCCCCGTGCAATCGCGACGGTTGTGTAGCCCATTTTAGCGGCATATTGCACTCCCAAGTGCCCTAGTCCCCCCATACCCAGCACCGCGACCACGTCCGGAGGTCGCGCCCCGCTGTTCCTCAATGCATTGAAAGTCGTAATCCCAGCGCAGAGCAGTGGTCCGGCTTCCGCCCATGCAAGCTCCTCCGGAATCGCCGCAAGCGCAATCTCCGGTGCAATTACATAATCGGCGTACCCGCCGTCGAACGAAATCCCGGGAATTTTCAGCCGCTGGCACGCAACCAAATCGCCCCTGCGGCACGGCTCGCACTTGCCGCAGTGCCCGCCATACCATCCCAGGCCCACGCGCTGGCCAATCTCCCACTCCGTCACACCCTCTCCCAGAGCATCCACAACACCCACTACTTCGTGCCCCGGCACCCGCGGGTATGCAATTCCTGGCCAGTATCCCTCTTTCGTCAGAGAATCGCTATGGCAAATACCGCAGGCCTGAACCTTGACTCGAACCCAGCCTGCCTCAGGCTTGCCCACCTCACGCGTTACCAACTCAAATGCGCCTCGTGGCTTGCCGACTTGCACAAACCTGCCCGTTTTTTTATCAGCCATTTGTGTTTGCCTCCCTCTCTCCGGTTTCGATGCTCCGCAGTCCTGCAAGGCGGCAGAATTCCTGATGAATTCTCCGGAGATCGCGGGGCCTGCACAGTCGATATCTGCTGACTTAGCTTGCTCGCCCCTGGCCAGGGTTGCTGATCGTCGAATCCCGCCTTTTTCTCCTTCGAATCACCACCAGACGCACCGTAAGCGCAATCGCGCCACCCAGTGCTGTACAAATCGCTCTTCTCTGCGCAATCGCTGCTTCAGGAATGCGAGTAAACGAGAGGAGGAACACAATGTATCCGGTCAGGAAAAATGCGAACATCGCGTAGTTCACGTTCAACGTTGCAAACGAGAGCCATGCAAACACGACCGTAATCACCGCCAGTGTCACCGGAGACAGCATAGTGTGGGCCAGCAAAGCGCTGAGCAGCCACGCTCCGGCCACAGTTCCCAGCGTTCGTGCAGTTGCCCGGCTGGCTGTGTCCCTCAGGCCTGGCTTCAACACCAGCAGCGCCGTCATTGGAATCCAGTATCCGCTTCCGAAATGCAGCTCCCGGTAGATTTCTGTACTCAAGCCTACAGTGGCCAACAGCCGCAAAGGATACCCTAGCTTCGAATCCACAAACCTGCCTGCTCGAACGTTTCGGACAATCTCCATGAGTGTCGCACGCAGCGCCTGTTCTTCCTCGCGCATGTACCGCGTAATCTCCATCAGGCGCGCCCGCAGGTCCGCGAAGAGTCGCAGCGCAGCGCTCGACCACAACACCTGTATCGCACCGCCGGCTCCAAGCAGCAGGACCCTCTCGAGCGCGGGCTTCGCCCCAACCGGGAACGCGGAACCAACCAGAAGCGTAGCTATACATTGCTGCCCAACCCATCCGTATCCGTCCGGTCGCTCTGTCAGCAGCCCGTAACCGAACGCCCACAGCGCCGCAATAACAACCAGTATCCCGCTCTCGTGACCCGCCACCATGCCTACGAACATCGAAAAGGCAATGCCCAATGTCGCAAAGATCATCGGCAGCAGCTGCGATCGATCAATGTTATGTTTCGCGCCAAACCCCACCGTCATCGCCCCGCCCGCCGCGATCATGCCCGCCGCAGGATGCCCCACTCCCAATCCCACGGCAAGGCAAAGCGCAATTGGCAGGACAAAAATTAGATCCGACGCAAAGGTCTGGTTCCGCCACTTGAATAGGTAGCTATCGCTCAAATAAGCGGCCGTTGGCGCTATATCCATCTACTAACCAATATCACGATAGAAAAAGCCCGGTCGTTGGGACCGGGCTTCTGGCTCGACACGAGTTGTGCTCTTTTACTGTGACTCATGAAAGTACCGGGCGACTGTCCGTACAAACGGACGTGCCGAATCCGGAACCGCAACCTCTCCTGCGAGAATCTGATGGAAGCTGTAGTGCTTCCCATAGAACGTGTCCGTGTCGTCCTGGTTCTGGCTCACCGAAGTGCCGTCAAGGTCAATGCCAGCGAACAGCCCCTTGCTGCGTGAGTAGGTCAGCAACTCAGCGCTCATGTTCAATGAGGTCCCTGCCTCGGCGTTGCGTCCAACTGGGCCTGCAGCCGCGGAAGCATCGCCACCGATTTTGAACTTGCTTTTCAGCAAATCCTGCAATCCGTGTTGATTCACTGCCACCAGCACCAGGTCGGTTCCCTGTGCCCCGATCTGTAGACCGAAAGACCCGCCCGCCATCCGCAGAAACACTGGTGCGCTCCATCCATGACCCGTGCGGCACGTGGCTACTCCCTGACCATACTGTGCCCCGAATACAAAAGCAGCCTTCTTCAGGCTTGGTACAACAACCACGCATACAGCTTGCTTGATGATCGAATCCGGGATTCCGCTATCAGGGGTTTGTGAAAGCTCGTTGATAACCAGCCGGGCCTTCTCCAGCCGCTCGTTTAGGTCAGCTCGGGTGGAATCAGCATACGCAGATGCGGTAAAGACCACGATGCACAGAATTGCAAGGATTTTTTTCATAGATATCGCTTTCTTGCTCATTTCTCCTGTAATAACGTAACGCCGCAGTGCGGCATTAATCTTTATGATGCAATCCACTGACGCTTGTGAACCGCGTCACACTCATTCATAACACGGGAGAGGAGATGCGGTTGCGGTCTCCGAGGTTTATGGGCTTCAGGAAAGGCTAGGATTTTCTTAAGCTTCGCCCACAGACGATAGGAATTCGCAAAGCAAAAAAAGAGGGGCTGCGGATGTCTCCTTCAGCCCCGTTCCCCAGATCTGCGTTGTTGCTATTAGTGTTGTAGCTGGTAACTCTATTTACAACAAGATCACTAAAGGCCAATGTCCATAAGTAACAATTAGCAACATGAATTCACGAAATTAACCTCCTGCACGGCCTCAGGCAACCTTCGACACTACTCTTTGTCCCACGTGGCTGCACGCACCGACAACGCAATCCGGTTCTCCACTCCAACCTTGCGTATCAATTTTGCAATGTGTGACTTAACTGTTCGCTCTTCAATGCCCATGGTCAGCGCAATCTCCCTGTTTGATCGCGCTGCCCGCAGCAGGTTCAGGACCTCCTGCTCGCGCTTGGTGAAGATAAGATTGTGCCGTCGCACCGGTTTGTTCTCGGATGGATTCAGAATCCGGTCGATGAACGCTGAGAGCACTTTTCGCGGTGCCCAGATTGACCCCGAAGCCACCACCTCGATGCACATGAGCACCTGCTCAGGAGTCGCCGTTTCCTCCAGGTAACCCTTAGCGCCAGCCGCGATCGCGTTGATAATTGTCTCCTCGTCCGTCTCCGCTCCCATTACGATTAGCTTCAGCTGCGGTTGGGCGGCCTTTAGTCGGCCCACCATATCCAGCGACTCGACCGGTTCCTGCAAACCCAGGATCACCATATCCAGGTCAGATCTGTTCGAGGCCTCTTTCACCGTCGCCGGCACGATCGTCACATAGCCTAAAGGCTCGCATACCGACTCGAACCCTGCCACGCGCAATGGCTCGAAATCCAGCAGGCCGATACTTAATCGCATCTTCTGATGAGAACCTGGGGCGGGCATCAATCGCTCACCGGTCTGCTCTCCTGCCGAATGCTGCGCTTGCCCGGCAAAGAGAGATCCCGTCGTCAGTCTATGTATTCTCGTCTCGTCCCGGCCGCACCCTGCGTCATCGGGCATTAGAGTTTCGGAAGAACAATTCCTTGCTGCTTTTGATACTTACCCTTACGGTCTGCATAGGAAATCTCGCAGGGCTCATCGGATTGGAAAAACAAAATCTGGCACAAACCTTCGTTCGCGTACACGCGCGCCGGCAGTGGAGTCGTATTGGAGATCTCCAGCGTCACATACCCCTCCCACTCCGGCTCAAACGGCGTCACATTCACAATAATTCCGCACCGCGCATATGTTGATTTCCCCACACATATCGTCAGTACATCTCGAGGAATCCTAAAGTATTCGACCGAGCGGGCCAGCGCAAAGGAATTCGGCGGAACAATCACAGAATCCGCCTCCACGCTCACGAACGAGCGCTCGTCGAAGTTCTTCGGATCAATAATCGCGCTGTTTACGTTGGTGAAGATCTTGAATTCGTTCGAAACCCGCAGGTCATATCCATATGATGAAAGTCCATAGGAAATAACCCCTTCACGGACCTGCTTCTCACTGAACGGCGCGATCATTCCATGCTTTACAGCCTGCTCGCGGATCCAATGATCACTCTTGATAGCCAGATAATCCCCCTCCCTGGAAACCCACCGGGCATCCGGGCGATTCTTCACAGCAAAAATTGCTGCATCTCGCGGTGAAATTGCATCTTACGAAAGGTCCCGATGCGTTGACAATGCGGAAAATCCTTTCTAGCATCGTCTCAACACGGGAGATACTGCATCTTACGACTGTGTTTCGGGGGGAAGCCATTGATTAAGCAGGACATCGTACATCAGGTGATTGAGCGTACCGGATTGCCCCGCGTCAAAGCCGAGGCCGCCGTCGAAACCGTCTTTGAAAGCCTCAAAAAGGCGCTCGCCGCCGGCGATCGTATTGAGCTGCGCGGATTTGGCGTCTTCAACGTCCGCCCGCGCAAAACCGGTATTGGACGCAATCCGCGTACAGGCGCCGAAGTCAGCATCACGCCCGGGAAGGCGGTCCGCTTTAAGCCCGGCAAGGACCTTCACGAACTCGGGTAGGCGCCGCCACTCACAACACGCCTTTCATAACAAAAGCGGTCAGTCCTTGCTGACCGCTTTTTACTTCCCGTCTTCGCAGGGATTAGTACCTGTAATGCTCGGGCTTGAACGGCCCTTCGACCCCCACACCTAGATACTCGGCCTGCTTCGGAGTCAGCGTCGTCAGCTTCACCCCAATCTTCTCCAGGTGCAAGCGCGCCACTTCTTCGTCCAGCTTTTTGGGAAGCGTGTAGACGTCCACCTTGTACGTGTCCTTGTTCTCCCACAGGTCGACCTGCGCCAGCGTCTGGTTTGCAAAGCTGTTGCTCATCACAAAGCTCGGATGCCCGGTCGCGCATCCAAGGTTCACCAGCCGTCCCTCGGCAAGCACAAAAATGCTGTTGCCGTTCTCAAACATATACCGGTCTACCTGCGGCTTGATGTTCACCTTTTTCGCACCTTTGTCCGCATTTAGTCGGTCCATCTGGATCTCGTTGTCGAAATGCCCGATGTTGCACACGATCGCCTGGTCTTTCATCGCGCGCATGTGCTCCAGAGTAATGATGTCCACGTTGCCCGTGCAGGTCACATAGATGTCACCACGCCCCAGCGTCCCTTCAATCGTTGTAACCTCAAAGCCTTCCATCGCTGCCTGCAATGCATTAATCGGATCGATTTCCGTCACAATCACCCGCGCGCCCATGCCTCGCAGTGAGTGCGCGCAGCCCTTGCCCACGTCGCCGTAGCCGCACACGACTGCGACCTTGCCCGCAACCATCACGTCCGTGGCGCGCTTAATGCCGTCCGCCAGCGATTCACGGCAACCGTAAAGGTTGTCGAACTTCGACTTCGTCACCGAGTCATTCACATTGATCGCCGGAACCAGCAGCTTGCCCTGTTCCTTCATCTTGTAGAGCCGATGCACGCCCGTCGTCGTCTCTTCCGATACGCCGCGCCATTCCTTGGCAAGCTTATGCCAGTGCTGCGCGTCCTCCGCATGCACCTTCTTCAGCAGGTCCTTGATCACCTGCTCTTCGTGGTTGCCGGAAGGCGTTTTCACCCAGCCGTCGCCCTCTTCCAGCTCATAGCCCTTGTGGATCAGCAGCGTCACGTCGCCGCCGTCATCCACTACCAGTTGCGGCCCCTTGCCGTCCTTGTGGCTCAGCGCCTGATACGTGCACCACCAGTAGTCCTCGAGCGTCTCGCCCTTCCACGCGAACACCGGAACACCCGCCGCCGCGATTGCCGCTGCCGCATGGTCCTGCGTCGAGAAGATATTACAGCTCGCCCAGCGTACATCTGCGCCCAGCTCCACCAGCGTCTCAATCAGCACAGCTGTCTGGATCGTCATGTGCAGCGAGCCCGTTACGCGCACGCCCTTCAGCGGCTTTTCCGTCGAATACTTCCGCCGGATCGACATCAGTCCCGGCATCTCGTGTTCGGCAATCGAAACCTCTTTCCGCCCCCAATCGGCCAGGGACAGATCTGCGACTTTATATTCGGCTGCGACACCTTCCAGCGTTGCGGTTGCCATTGTGGTTAACTCCTCATATCGTTAAATCAAGATACATTGATAGAATACTCGATAAACCCATGCCGTCAATTGTGAAAATCCTTCGCGTCGTGGCCGACCAGAACCGGCTCAGAGTGCTCTTGCTTCTCGAAGAGGAAGAGCTCTCCGTCGCCGAACTGCAGGAAATTCTCACCATGGGCCAAAGCACAATTTCCACACATCTCGCCCAGCTCAAGCAGGCTGGCCTCGTCGAGGACCGCCGCACCGGGAAAAACAACCTCTACCGAGCACGCCGCGAGAACGGAGCCGGAGTGCTCAACGTACTTCTCAGGCAAGCCCGCGCAGAAATCTCAGAAGCTGCCCGTGATCAGGCCGCACTCAAGCGCGTGCTCAAAAAGCGCCGCGACAAGGCGCGCGCCTTCTTTGACAACGTCGCCGGACGCTATGGGCGCAGCTACGTCCCCGGAAAATCCTGGAAAGCCTTCGCCGAAGCGCTTTTACGCCTCATGCCGCCCATGGTCATCGCCGACCTCGGCGCGGGTGAAGGAGCATTTTCCCTGCTCCTCGCCCAGCGGGCCACCCGCGTCATCGCCGTTGACAGCTCCGCGCGTATGGTTTCTGTTGCCGATGCGCTGGCAAAAAAACAGGGCGTCAAAAATCTTGACTACCGCCTCGGCGACATGGAAGACCTTCCTATCGAAAATAACAGCGTCAATCTCGTCTTCTTCTCGCAATCCCTTCACCACGCCATGCATCCCGAGCGCGCTCTCTCTGAAGCACACCGCATCCTCAAGGCTGGCGGACGCATCGTGATTCTCGATCTGGCCAAGCACCGCTTTGAGGAGGCACGTGAGCTCTACGCCGATGAATGGCTTGGCTTTAGCGAGGCCGAGCTCGAATCCGCCCTCGCCAAGTCAGGCTTCCATAACGTCCACACGTCTATCGTTCATAAAGAATCCGAAGCACCATACTTCCAGACTCTCCTGGCAGTCGCTGATAGTTAGCGCTACATTCAATACGCTCTGCTGTATCGCTCATTGCTCCGCGTTCAACCTCAAGCTAAACTGTGGTTTACAGCAAGTCGTAGAGAAAGGCACATCATGCTCGTCGTAATGAAGGCGCAGGCTACTACGGAAGAGATCCAGGCCGTCTGCGAACGCATCGAACAACTCGGCCTCCGCGCTCATCCGCTTCCCGGAGCACAGCGCACTGCCATCGGCATCACCGGCAATAAGGGTACCGTCGAAGCGGCGAGTATCGAAGATCTTTCCGGGGTATCAGAAGTCATCCCGGTCTCCAAGCCTTACAAACTCGTCAGCCGAGACGTGAAGGAAGACGACACCATAATCTCTTTCCCCGGCACCAACGCTACCATCGGCGGACGCGACCTCGCTATGATCGCTGGCCCCTGCTCCGTTGAAACACGCGACCAAGCCTTTGCCGCCGCCGAGCAGGTCGCTGCCGCAGGCGCGCAGTTCTTCCGCGGAGGCGCCTACAAGCCCCGCACCTCACCCTACGCGTTTCAGGGTCTCGGCGAAGAAGCTCTCATCATCATGGCCGAAATTCGCGAGCGCTTCGGCCTCCGCATTGTTACCGAGGCCATCGACAACGAAGCCCTCGAGCTGGTCGACAAATACGCCGATGTCATCCAGATCGGCGCGCGCAACATGCAGAACTATTCCCTGCTTCGCGCCGCTGGACGCAAGCGCAAACCCGTCCTGCTCAAGCGCGGACTCGCCGCCACCCTCGAAGAGTTCCTCATGGCAGCCGAGTACATCATGAGCGAAGGCAATTACCAGGTCATCCTTTGCGAACGCGGTATACGCACCTTTGCCGACCACACCCGCAACACGCTCGATCTCAGCATCGTGCCCGCCGTGCAGCGTCTCAGCCACCTGCCAATCATCGTTGACCCCAGCCACGGCACAGGCAAGCGCAACAAAGTCATCCCCCTCGGCCGCGCTGCCGTTGCAGTCGGAGCCGACGGCCTGATCGTCGAGGTCCACCCGTCGCCCGACAAGGCGCTCTCTGACGGCGCACAGTCCATCTACCCCGAGCAGTTTGTCGAGCTCATGCAGCAGTCCGCGCAGATCGCTGCCATCCTCGGACGCAATGTTCCTCACGGCATCGACATCACCGAGCCTGCCGGAGCCGCATCCGTTGCTCACTGACTCCCTCGTACCTGGCAATCACAGGCGGCGCGTTAGCGGCCGCCTTTTGCTTGTCTGCCTCAGCCTCTCTCTCACGCTCGCCGGCTGCACCCGAAACCACTTCCCTCATTACCCCTCGAACTATCGCGAGTACGCCTACGTCACCAACAGCGGCTCCAATACTGTTACTGCCCTTGACCTCATCAATCTCCGCCAGGACCGCGTCATGGCCGTTGGCTCCAACCCAACCGGCATTGCTGTTAATCCCAAGAAGAATGAAGTCTACGCCGTCAATACTGACAGCGGAACCGTCTCCGTCATAGATGCCACCCACAACCGCGTCGTAGCCACAATCCCGGTCCACCGCAAGCCGTATTTCATCAGCGTCAACGCCTCCGGAACCCTCGCCTATGTCGCCAACTCCGGATCCGACAACGTTTCAGTTATCGACCTCGGCGCGCGCCGCGAAATTCGTACCATTCCCGTAGGTCAGGGGCCGGGACTCGCAATAATCTCTCCCGACGGCAATACCATTGTCGTTGTCAACCGCATCAGCGGCAGCGCCTCCATCATCGACGCCAACACCTACCGCACCCGCGCAGTTTTTTCCGGATGCCCGCAGGCTACGGATGCTGTCATCCTGCCCGACTCATCCAAGGCCTTCGTCGCCTGCTCCGGAGGCCATCAGGTCATGGCCATCGGTCTCGCTCAGCCGGCCAACCCTGATCAGCAGCTGCATTCCGACCGCCTCCTTGCCTATCTTGACGTCGGCAATACCCCGATCCATCTTGCGCTCAAACCTGATGGCGGAGAAATCTTCGTCTGCAACTTTGACAGCGACTCCATCTCCGAAATCAACACCAACACCAACGAAGTCGGCGGAGCCTATCTCGTTGGCGCACATCCGGCCTTCGGCATCGTCAGCGCCGACAATTCCCTGCTCTGGATTAGCAACTTCAACGCTGACACCATCGGCATCTACTCCATCGACGATGGGACTCTCATCAAACCCAGCATCCATGTCGGCGCAGGCCCAGATGCACTGGCCTTCTCGTCCGACGGTTTCTTCATCCTCGCCGTCGACGCCCAATCCGGTGATGTCTCCGTTATCCGCACGCAGAGCTACACTGCCAGCGGGTCAATCCGCATCGGCTCGCTCTTTACAATGCTCCCAGCCGGCAATAACCCCAGTAGCATCGCCGTAAAGGCCTTCTACGTCAAGTAGCGTAGGCGTTACCGGTTCTTGCCCTTGGCCCTATTCCCCGACTTCGCCAACATGCCCGTCCACAACTCCGCATCCCCTTCCGATAAGCACATTCGCCTGACCAACCGCCGTGCCTTTGCCTCCACAGCTGCTTCCATTCCGGGCTTCGTGTAGCCGCTTTCTCCCAATACTTCCAAAAGCGTCTCCGTTAATCGACCAAGCGTAGCACCGCTCGCCTCCGCCTTCACAACAGCTTCTACAACCGTCCGCTCTTCGCGAATCAGCTCGTAAAGACACACCGCCAGCGCCTGGCCTAGATTCATCGAACTGTGCTCCTTGCGTGTCGGAATCCGCATCAGCCGGTGGCAATAGCTCAAATCGTCGTTTGAGAGTCCCCGCTTTTCTGACCCGAACAGTAGCGCCACGCGCTCTGCCTTCAGCCGCGCGCCAATCATCTTACCCGCTCCATCGAGCCGGAGCAGCGGATGCTCAAGCTGCCTGTTCTCCGCTGCGGTCGTCCCCACCACCAGGCTGCAATCTGCAACCGCGTCGGCGACGCCGACAAATTCTTCCGCGTTCTTTAGAACATGAGATGCTCCCACCGCGGAGCGCGCCTCGCGAAATGCAACATCGTAGCAATTCACAACCCGCAGGCGCTCAAAGCCAAAGTTGCTCATCGCTCTCGCAGCGGCGCCGATGTTCAGCGGATTCCGGGCCGCCACCAGCACCACCCGCAGATTGTCAGCTTCCGTCTGTTTCAACCGTTTCCCTTTAGGCTGCTGGCAACGGCTGGGCGCAGTGCGCGCAGCGCTTCGCCTCAATCGGAATATCGCTCAGGCACTCCGGGCAGGGCTTGGTCTTCGGCGGCTCGGCCTTCGCTGGGAAAAACTTCGCCATCAGCTTATTCACCGGCAGCACAAAGATGAAATAGACCGCCGCAGCGATGAGCACGAAATTAATAACCTGATTCAGAAAGTTGCCGTAGGTGATCTTCCCGCCATTAATCGTCAGCACCAGATACGAGAAGTCAGGCTTGTGGAAGATAGCCGCGATCAGCGGATTGATGACGTCCTTGACCAACGAGCCCACAATGCCTGTGAAAGCTGCGCCGATCACCACGGCAACCGCCAGGTCCATCACATTGCCGCGCAGAATAAAATCACGGAACCCCTTCAACATATAGCATGCTCCTCTTAGTCTGAATTCGCCGAAATTGCCGGCTGCTCCTCAGCCGGGTACGCGAGAGCCCGGAACTCAGGAGAAGGAATCGCCCTCATCCTACCTCAATCGCCTCTTTTCGTCCTAAGCCTCTTTCACGCCCATGAGCGATTGGCTTTCCTGCCCGCCATCAAGTATCCTTCTCCGTTCCGGTTTCAGTACCATCGCAACTGAGGTGAGTGCGATTGAATAAAGTAGTTGGATCTGCAGACGCCGCCGTAGCCGACATCCCCGACGGAGCCACGATCATGCTCGGCGGCTTTGGCCTCTGCGGCATTCCGGAAAACCTCATCGACGCGCTCGTCAGCCACAGCGCCAAAAACCTCCGCACCATCAGCAACAACATGGGCGTCGACGGATTCGGCATGGGCCGAATGCTCGAAGCCGGCATGATTGCCTCCCACACCGGCAGTTATGTCGGGGAAAACAAACTGCTCGAGGACATGGTCATCAAGGGCCAACTCGACCTCAACCTTGTACCCCAGGGAACCCTCGCTGAACGCATCCGCGCCGGCGGCGCAGGCATACCTGCCTTTTACACTCCGGCTGGCGTCGGCACCCTAGTCGCCCAAGGCAAGGAAGCGCGAGAGTTCGACGGCAAAACCTATCTGCTAGAGCAATGGCTCCGCGCCGACTACGCCCTCATCAAAGCCTGGAAGGGCGACACACAGGGCAACCTCGTCTACCGCAAGACCGCGCGCAACTTCAATCCTATGATGGCTACCGCAGCCAGAATCACCATTGCCGAGGTGGAAGAGCTTGTCCAACCCGGCCAACTCGATCCCGACCACATCATCACACCAGGTATCTACGTCAAGCGCATCCTGCAGGGGAAAAACTACGAGAAGCGCATCGAGCGCCGTATCGTGCGCGCGGCCTCTATTGCTTAGGCGCCGGGTGCCCCGTCTGCATCTGCTGCACCTCGACGCACAATCCGCGATACCGTCGCACATACCGGAAGTCGGTAAACAGCGTGACCGCCGCCATTGCCAGACACACCACCAGAAACCATCGCGACGCGCGCTCCTTGTGCTGCGCCATCTGGCGAAAGCACATTGCCATCAGAAACGCACCCAGCGTTGCCAGCACCGTGAGCGGCGCAAGCCGATTGCAGTCAATACCCTGTCCCGGCCTTGTGAACCACGCCGACGCTACCAGCGCGCCCAAGCACAAAATCCCTGTGGTCAGCAGTCGAAAAGGAAATTTCGGGCGAATCAGAGCGCGCTCTCCTGATAAATTAGACAACCATCTCTCTGATTGTCGCACCCTGGATCAATCGCGCCGCCGTCGCCCTCTGCACATCCTCGAACGTCAGCCCCGGAGCAATCTCGTCCACCACTAGCCCCTCGGGAGTCACGCGGATCCAGCTCATCTCCGTCGCAATCGTGCCCACAACTTTCAGTCCGGTAATCGGCAACGTGCATCGCGGTAAAATCTTCGGCGCCCCGTCCTTCGTCGTGTGCTCCATGGCCACAATCACCCGCCGCGCGCTTGCCACCAGATCCATCGCGCCGCCCATGCCCTTCACCATCTTGCCTGGGATCATCCAGTTCGCAAGATTCCCTTCTTCATCCACTTCCATCGCGCCCAGAATGCTAAGGTCAATATGCCCGCCCCGAATCATGGCAAACGAGTCTGCGCTGGAAAAGAATGCAGTCCCGGGCAGCTCCGTCACCGTCTCCTTCCCCGCGTTAATCAGATCGGCATCCTCGCTTCCCGCCATCGGATACGGCCCCACGCCCAGCATGCCATTCTCTGATTGCAGAACCACCTGCATTCCTTCCGGAACGTGATTCGCAACCAGCGTCGGCATGCCAATGCCAAGATTCACGTAGAATCCGTCCCGCAGCTCGAGCGCCACGCGGCGCACAATACGCTCGCGCTTTTCTGCCGCGGAAATGCTGTTCACTGCCTTTAACTCGTCAGGGCTCATAAGGGTGACTGAAAATAGTAGCAGCAATTTCCCGCAGCGTGGAATCTGCCCCGCCTGACTTCTCGAAATGCCACCCTCTGGCAGTTCTCCAGCATCCCTTCAAGAGGGTATAGTTTTCCTGTCCATGCTGGCCCGGTTACCCATGCTTCCCACTGTTTTCAATTTTCGCTGCCGCTCGCTCGTTCGCGGAACCGCTCTGGTGCTCGGCAGCCTGGGCGCGTCGTTCCTGCTTTCCGGCTTCCCCCAGGTCCACACTGCCTGGCCGATCACGTTCGCAGCATTGGCCGCGCTCTGGGGCACATTTGACACCCTACGCTGCCTCCGCATGCGCTGGAGCTTCTACCACGGCGGTGTCCTTCTGCTGCTCTACATGGACGTCATTGCCCTGACCATGATCTTTTTCCTTCTGCTCTATCCCTACGCAGACTGGATCCAGTAATCAGGTGGAGGAGCAGGCCCCTTCAATCACGCGGAGACAATTTGCTCCTCCATCTCCCTCAGTGACTCCCCGTACGGTGCCCGCAGCACGCCCCGCTCTGTGATAATTGCCGTCACATACTTCGCCGGAGTCACATCAAATGCCGGATTCTCAATCCCCACTCCATGCGGAGTCAGTTGCTTTCCACCGTGATGCGTCACCTCGACTTCCGCGCGCTCCTCAATCGGAATCGCGTCTCCCGTCGGCGTGTTCAGGTCAATCGTTGACCAAGGCGCAGCCACATAAAACGGAATCCCGTGTTCCTTGGCCAGCACCGCAACGCCATACGTGCCGATCTTATTCGCCACATCGCCGTTTGCCGCAATCCGGTCCGCTCCCACCACGACCGCCTTGATCTTTCCCGCGCGCATCCGGCTCGCCGCCATGTTGTCACAAATTATCTTCGTGGGAATCCCGTCATGCATCAGCTCCCACGCCGTCAGCCGCGCACCCTGCAGGAATGGCCGTGTCTCGTCCGCATATACAATCAGCTGCCTGCCTTGGGCCACGGCGCTGCGAATCACTCCAAGCGCTGTCCCATAGCCGCACGTCGCCAGCGCGCCCGCGTTGCAATGCGTCAGCACGCCGCCCTCTTCGGGCATAAGCTCCGCGCCAAAATCGCCCATCGCCCGACAGGCGGCAATGTCCTCGTCGTGCATCGCCTGCGCCTCGCCAATCAGCCCTGCCTTGATCGAATTCAGCGTCGCTCCCTCAGCCGACTGGAGCGCGTTGAATTTCGCTCCCATGCGCTCGATCGCCCAAAAAAGGTTCACCGCCGTCGGACGCGTCCCCGCCAGCGTCTTGCTCATCGCTTCCACGTTCCGCGAAAGCTCTTCTACGGTCTTCGCGGGGCTGTTTTTCGCTCCCAGAGCTACGCCCATGGCCGCCGCAACCCCAATCGCCGGGGCCCCGCGCACAACCATCGTTTTGATCGCTTCCGCCACGTCCTCGTAAGTCTTCGCGAGCACGTACGTTTCTTCCAGCGGCAGGCGCGTCTGGTCTAGAAAGCGCACTCCTTCGTCGGTCCATTCAAGTGTGGGAATCATCTCTTTGAGTGTAAATGGTTTGCCGCGCTCAGAAAGTTATTGTCGATTCCGCGATGCCAGACCAATATTCTTCAGAGATTTCAATCGTAAAACCCGCTCATTAAATTACTTCCGGCACAGGAAGACGAACGCGCCCGGTGCGTCTTCGTGTAAATGCTCTATTTGATCTCAGCCGTGGAAAGGTAAGTCTTTTGATTTCTCGTAAGAGTGAATGCCGATGTTGCGGCCAACGGACTCTTGTTCGTATCGCGCGTGGTGGATTCCTTAGAAAGCACGTATTACCTAAACTCAGCTTTTATCCCGGGAGTGCCCTCAATGTCGGAAAAAGGTGCTCCTGCGCCGACGTGGGGTCAGCGATGGCAGAAATCTCACGCTTTCGAGCACTGAGGGTGCCAGCTCCGCACCAGATCATCTGCGCCAGACTTAGTCTGCGACTCCAAATATAAAGAGGCGTCCGGAACCGCGGACGCCTCTTTTGCGGACGCATTATTACCGCGTGTAACGCCAGTGCCCCGAAATCCACATATATCCATGCGGACTGTGGGCCCAGTGCCCGGGAATCCACACTGCGGCCGGACGTGGAGGAACCACCCAGCGCCCCGGGACCCAAACGTACACACGCCCGTTCCACCTGTGGTAACCTCCCAGCCAAACATACTGTGGTCCCGGCCTTAGCGGGCGGTGCTCAACAATCGGCGGAGGCGGAGCCACGCGTACATACACCTGCGCAAATGCTGCGCTCGTTCCCAACAATGCGGTAGCAACAACCGCCAACACGAATTTCTTCATGGCTCGATCTCCTCTTTCAGGTTGGTTTATAACTGCATCACCACATTCCTGCTAAACACAATTACACCCCGGTGGTTGCGGCACTACACGCAAAATAACCCGTGAAGCTAGACCGTAGGCGCAGCTAGCCGCCGGTCCCCGGCCAGAGTCTTTGTCGGCAGGAAGATTCGGGCGCATGCGCCAGAATAATCATCCAGACCGCAATTCTGCAGCCGAATCATGCCGCCGTGCTTCTGTACGATACCCATGCTTACCCACAACCCAAGGCCGGTGCCCTGATCACCTTTGGTCGTGAAGAACGGCGTGAAAATATGTTCCGCCGCAAAGTCGGTAATGCCCGGCCCGCTGTCGATCACCTCGATGACCGCTCCAGCACCACGAAATTCCTCCGGCGGTGATGGCTGCAGCCGGACCCACATCCGTCCTCTCTCGCCCGCGGCTTCAATCGCATTCACGAGCACGTTGGTCACCACCTGTCGCAGCTCAACAGGGAAACCTTCAACCATGCACTGCTCATCAAGCTCGCTGATCACCTTGATCCGATGCTGCGCGATCCGCCGCTCCAGCAGCAGTAGTACTCCCTGAATCAGTTCCTTGAGATTCACCTTCACGGGCGACTTCGGCTCACGGTAAAGGCTCAGCATCGTTCGGCTGATTTGCATCGTGCGCCCCAGCTCCTGTTCCGCCATCTCCAGGTATTCGGCGCGCTTCTGCGGCTCTGTTTCGTCCCGTAGCAGAAACATCAAATTAGCGACCGAATCAAGCGGGTTATGTATTTCGTGCGCGATGCTCGCCGCCAGCCGCCCCGCAACAGCCAGCTTCTCGCCCGCGATCAGCGCTGCTTCTGACCGCCGCTGCTCTGTCACATCGCGGAATACAAGCACCACTCCGGTCATTTCGCCTTGTGCATCAAGCACTGGAGCCGCGCTGTCATCGATCAGATACTCCCTTCCTAAGCGGGAAATCAATACCGAACGCTCAGAAAGGCTGTAAGTCTTCCTTTTACTGAGCACCTCTTCCACCGGATTCTCCGCTGGCTCACGAGTATCCTCTTGTACAACTCTGAAGACCTCCGTCAGAGGCCGGCCCAGCGCGTCCTGCATTGACCATCCGCTAAGCTCGCTTGCAATCACGTTAAGGAACTCTACTCGTCCGCGAATGTCACACGAGATCACCGCGTCGCCAATCGATTCGAGCGTTGTCTGGTAGCGCTGCTGGTTCTGCTGTACCTCTCTTGAACGCTGCTCCAGCTCATCCAAAGCTGCCGTATAACTGCTCGACACTTTTTTGAGCCTGTGCCGCATGAACAGCGCCATGGCCATGGCAATGCACAACGAAGCGGAAAGAATCTGCACGAACTGCCGATGCTCAAGATCGGGCATTTGCTCGCTCAGTATGGCGCGTCGTTCGCGCTCGTTCTGCTGCAGGGCATTTACCGTCGCGCGAATGCCGTTCATCAAGGCTTCGTCATGCTCATACACTTCCGGGTCGGGCACTGCTTCGGGCCCTAGGTCCAGGATGCCCTGCGCCGACACAAGCCATTGGTCATATTGGTCGGAAAGCCTCTCCAGCAGCTGTAGCTGCACCGGGTTCCCCCGCAGTTGGGTCCTAAGATCAGCGAAATCCACCGCAACGCCCGCCTTTGCGCGTTCGTACGGTCGCAGCATCAACCGTCTATGTGTTAGTTCGTAACCACGAACCCCCGCTGCCTGCTCTACAATTTGGCTCTGCAAATTTGCCAGCTGGGTCGCGACAAGGTCCATTTGAGCAATTGATTGTTGCAATTTAGACCACACGCCGACTTGCTGCAGGAAAAACCCTGCCAACAGAAGAAGGAGCAGAATCGGGAAATAAAGCGCCTGGAGCAGAATCCGACGGAACTCTCGCAGATTCACGTCTACTTCTCCCCAGTCGCTGGGTTGGATTCCTCCTGCAGCAGCTCACGAACCTTAGCCAGCAGGACCTCCGGTCCATCACCCTTCAAAATCGTTAAATTCACCATGCCCATCACTTCGGCAGGGAGGTTCACATAAGCTGAGAGAAGCAGGATTGGAACACTCTTCCGCATTCGTCTCATTTCTCTTGCAACGTCCGCCCCGCTCATTGTTGGCATAGCATAGTCCAGTACCACGGCGTCGACGGCTTCTTGTGCAAAGATGCCGAGTCCGGTTGGCCCATCCATGGCGGTCATCACGCGATAACCTGCGCGTTCCAGAACGGCTTTACGGATCTGGAGACCAAGTGCTTCATCGTCTATGCAGAGAATCAATGATTTAGGCACTCTCGGGCTTCCTGAACCCCTCTCCACCCAACTCGGACTAGCTCTTTAAATTGTCTGCGAGTATAGCAAACCGGGTCTGCATTTTTTGACTGCATCGCACCCCCGTATCTCTGGTGCCAATATTCACAAAACATTTGCATTATGTTTCCCCAATCCGGTTTAACCTGATGGCAAATGGGGTGTTTCAGGCCATTCGGCCATGCCTCTCCATAATCCGTTTAGGAAGGCGACTTGAGCCAGACAATATTCGTCCTTGAAGATGAAGCGGACATTTCACGATTGATTCAGCATCATCTGGAGGCATCGGGCTTTAGCGTTCGTGCCTTTCAAACCCCCGTAAGTCTCATTCCTGACGCCGAACGCCAACCACCGACTCTGTTTCTTTTGGACATCATGGTTCCCGGCGGCGATGGACTTGACGTGTGCCGTCGCCTGCGCGCCAATCCCACACTCAGCACCATTCCCATCATCTTCCTTACCGCCCGCGCCAGCGAAAATGACCGCGTCCTCGGCCTCGAAATGGGCGCTGACGACTACATCACCAAGCCCTTCTCCACCCGCGAGCTTCTGGCTCGCGTGAAAGCCGTCCTGCGGCGCTTCGAGCGGCCGGCAGGTCCATCAGTCATCACCTTCGATGACATCGTTATCGATGCCAATGCCATGCAACTCAGGGTCCGAGG
>Ga0335074_10003913_pt1 | contig 20488 bp, 17 predicted proteins | sample Lox_Sample_23_FD_206715 | JGI IMG/M metagenome (GOLD analysis project Ga0335074, IMG submission 206715) | Soil microbial communities from Loxahatchee National Wildlife Refuge, Florida, United States - Lox_Sample_2.3 | ecosystem: Environmental > Terrestrial > Soil > Wetlands | place: USA... | reverse complement strand
CGCGCAGAACTACCTCGACGTTGCCCCGCATTGGGCATTGTTCCCCGGCTTCGCCATCTTCCTCACCGTGCTGACCATCAACTATGTCGGTGACGGGCTGCGCGACGCGACCGACCCTCGTCGCGTCATCTGATGGCGGACGCGCTGCTCGAGGTCCGCGACCTGCGAACCTGGTTCCGCACCGATGACGGCACGGTTCGCGCCGTGGACGGCGTCAGTTTGTCGGTCCGGTGCGGAGAAACACTCGCGCTTGTCGGCGAGTCCGGCTGCGGCAAGACGGTGACCGCCCGCAGCATCCTCAAGCTGATCGACATGCCGCCCGGACTGTTCGCCGGAGGCGAGATCATGTGGCGCGGGCGCAACCTCGTTCCGCTCAGCCCGCCTGAAATGGACAAGATCCGCGCGCGCGAAATCGCCATGGTCTTCCAGGAGCCGATGACCGCGCTCAACCCCGTCTATCCGGTCGGCGAGCAGATCGCCGAAGCAGTGCGGGCACATGAAAACCTGCCTCGCAAAGCGGCGATGTCCCGCGCCGTCGACATGATGCGCCTCGTCCAAATCCCCAACGCCGAGGGCCGCGTCGACGACTATCCCCACCAATTCTCCGGCGGCATGCGCCAGCGCGTGGTCATCGCCATGGCGCTTATCTGCGGCCCGCAATTGCTGATCGCCGACGAGCCGACAACTGCGCTCGACGTGACCATCCAGGCGCAGATCCTCGACCTGCTGAACGACATGAAGGCCCGCTTCGGCATGGCGATCATGCTGATCACCCACGCCATGGGCGTGGTGGCGGAAAACGCCCAGCGCGTGGTGGTCATGTATGCCGGAAAAATCGTGGAAGACGCCCCGGTCGAGGAACTCTTCGCCAATCCGCGTCATCCCTACACGCAGGGCCTCATCCGCGCCATTCCACGAGTGGATGCGAGCGCGCAGCAGCGCACGCGCCTCGCGCAAATCCCCGGGACCGTGCCCAGCCTGCTCAATCCGCCGATCGGTTGCCGCTTCGCCGCGCGCTGCCCCTTTGTCACCGATGCCTGCCGCGCGGCCGAGCCGCCGCTGCGCCAAGTCGGGCCGGACCATAAAGCGGCGTGCATCCTGTGAACAACTCAGACAATCTTCTGTCCGTCCGCGATCTCACGAAATACTTCTCGGTGACCGGCGGCGTCTTCGCGCGAGAGATCGGGCGCGTTCACGCGGTCGATGGCGTCAGCATGGAGATCAGGCGCGGCGAGACTCTCGGGCTGGTGGGAGAATCCGGCTGCGGGAAATCGACGACCGGTCGCTGCATCCTGCGCCTCATCGAGCCAAGCTCCGGCGAGATCCGATTCGACGGCCGGGACGTCACCCGCATCGGCGGGCCGGCGTTGCAGCGCCTGCGCCGCGACATGCAGATCATTTTCCAGGATCCGTTCGCCTCACTCAATCCCCGCCACACCGTGGCCGCGATCGTCGCCGAGGCCCTTACCATCCACCACCTGGTGAAAACCCAGAAGCAACAGCAGGACCGGGTGGTGGAGCTGTTGGAAACCGTCGGGCTGCGCAGCGATCATCTGAACCGATTCCCCCACGAGTTCTCCGGCGGCCAGCGCCAGCGCATCGGCATTGCGCGGGCGCTGGCGGTCGAGCCGAAGCTGATCGTCTGCGACGAGCCAGTGTCTGCGCTCGACGTCTCGATCCAGGCGCAGGTGATCAATCTGTTGGAGGACCTGCAGGAAAAGCTCGGTCTGACGTATCTTTTCATTGCGCATGATCTCTCGGTGGTCGAGCACATCAGCGACCGTGTGGCGGTGATGTATCTTGGCCGCGTGGTGGAGCTCGCGCCGGCGCGCGAGCTGTACCACAATCCTCGGCATCCTTACACCGAGGCGCTGTTGTCGGCGGTGCCGATCCCGGACCCGAAGGTGAAGCGCAAACGCATCGTGCTGCAGGGCGACGTGCCCAATCCGATTCGCCCGCCGTCAGGCTGCCGCTTCCGCACTCGCTGCCCCCTCGCCGAGCCGCGTTGTGCGGTCGAAGTGCCGGAACTCAGGGAAAGTCGTCCCGGGCACTGGGTCGCCTGCCATGTGCGGGGCTAGACTAAGCGTGGCAGCGACCACCTGGAGGAGCAAGTAATGAGCACATTCGGTTCCGAGAAGATCAGGGATGAGGTCCTTCTTGTTGCCCGCATCCTGCTTGCCGCATTGTTCTTCAGATTCGGGTTGAGCAAATTGTTGGACTACTCCGGGACTGTCGCTTTCATGTCCCATGATGGCGTTCCCGTACCATCTTTGGCAGCCGTGATAGCGATCGTGATGGAATTTTTCGGTTCGATCGCAATCATCCTGGGGGTCTTCACTCGCCCGCTCGCCATCTTGTTGGCGCTTTATACGTTGGCAACTGCGTTCATCGGCCACCACTTCTGGACGATGACGGGAGCCGCCAGTATGGGCGCCATGATCAATTTCTATAAGAACTTGGGCATTATGGGCGGCTTTCTACTTCTGTACGTGCAGGGCGCAGGCAGATACTCGATCGACGCCAGATCGAGATTGCCCTGACATCTTCCAGCCGCTTTGCGCAGGCATGGCCCAGCGGATTCAAAGCCCCTTCGCCAATTCCGCCACCTTGCGCAAGTCCCGCACGAACGCCTGATACTCCCGGTGCTTCGCGTCCTCGTCCGGCACCCGCAGCAGAAAGGAGGGATGCACGGTGACGAACGCGGTCTCGGTGTCCGATAGCCGGATCGGGTGCCCGCGCTCGCGCCCAATGGTAACCGCCCGCCCCAACACTGCACGAGCCGCCGTCGCGCCAAGCAGCACAACAAGCGACGGAGCCAGCGTCACGCGCTCGACATCCAGCCAGAACCGGCAGGCCTGGATCTCCGGCGCCTCCGGCGTCTGATGCAGGCGCCGCTTGCCGCGCGGGGTGAATTTGAAATGCTTCACCGCGTTGGTGACATAGACGCCGCGGCGGTCGAGACCAGCCTCTTCCATCGCGCGATCCAGCATCTGTCCAGCGGGACCGACGAACGGGCGGCCGATCACGTCTTCCTGGTCGCCCGGCTGTTCGCCGATGAACATCACCCGCGCACCCGCCGGCCCCTCGCCGAACACCGTCTGCGTCGCCGGTTCCCAAAGATGGCAGCGCCGGCAATCAGCGGCTTCGTGCCAGGCGGTCTCGATCCCGGGATCGATCCCGGCCGGCATCACCACCCGACCGAGCGCCGGCCGGTCCGGCGGCCAGGGCACGTCGCCGAGCAGCTCGGCTTCGCGGATCGAACTGCCAGGCTGCGCCGCCGCCAAGACCTCGCCGCCGTACGCGCGCCAGTACGCAGCGAGCCCCTCGTCATCCGAAACCGAGGCGGGATCGACGCCGGGGCCAAAACGCAGCCCGTCCTGATCCCAATGCGCGCTCCCCTCCGGGGTCAGAACCGACGCCGCAAGTCCGGAGAACCGTCGCGCGAGCAGTTGCGCATCTGCCTCCAGCACGTAGTGCGCCGGCCTGTACCAACCGACATGGCGCGTCCCGCCGCGCTCGTGCACGGACAGGTAGCGGAGTTGTGTGCGCATCCGGTGTTGCTCGGCCCGCACCGCCAGCGCCATCCCCTGAGCGGAGCGTGCATCGGGATCCTCACGGTCATCCAGCACGCGCTCTCCATTGTGGGCGCGCCAGACGATCCGGTACAGCACCTCGAAACGTCGCGGATCGCGCGCCTGGATCGCCAGCCCGGCAAGTGCAACGAGCGCACGCGAGATGCCGAAGCTCCCGCCCGCCTCGGGCAGCTCGTGCGCACCCTTCGGCGCCACGCGCCACTGCACCTCGTCAGGCGGGACGCCGGCCAGCACGAGCGCCCGAGTGGCGGCGCGCCAGCCGTCCCAGTCTGTCTCACTTTGCACCGCGATCCGTCGCATCGGCCGCAGGGAACATCATTGGCGGGAGGTTTCCAATCCCGCCCGAGCCCTCTTATGTTGGCATGGCCGGACCGGAGGAAACGCAATGGCGGCGCCGCAAGACTTCACCCGGATCGGCGCTGCCGGTGCGCCGTCCTTCTCGCGCGACGGCGGCACGCTGTTCCATCTGCGCGGTGCCGATCTGCCACAGATCTGGGCGATGGAGTTGGCAACCGGGGCAGCACGTCAGCTTACTTTCCACGACGAGAAGGTCGCCTTCCTGCGCCGCTCGCCTGTCGATGACCGGCTGATCTACGGCATCGACCGAGGCGGCGACGAACGCCAGCAACTTCTGCTGCTCGATCCGGCCGCACCGTGCCCCGAACCCCAGGCGCTGACCGACGATCCCGCGGTGATCCATGATTTCGGCGGCTGGTCGCCTGACGGCGCACGGATCGCTTTCGCCGCCAATGCGCGCGACGAGGCGCATTTCGACGTCTTCGTGCGGGATGTCGCGACGGGCGCACGTCGCTGCATCCATCAAGGCACGCACATGATGACGGTAGCCGGTTGGCGGACCGACGGCGCTCGGCTCGCCGCCGTCGCCGACCGCGGCTACGGCGATATGTCCCTGCTCATCCTCGATCCGGAAGCCGAAACCGCGCAACCGTTTCCCCAGCCTGGACCGACCAACTGGCAAAGCGTTCGCTGGTCCGGCGACGGCCGCACGCTATTGGCCCTGACCGACCACGGCGGCAGCGACCATATGCGCCTGTGCCGGCTGGACCCGGACAGCGGCGAGGTCACCGTCGTATATGCAGCGCCCGGCCGGGACGTGGAAGCCTGGGCTATTTCATCCGATACCACCCGCCTCGCCACGATCGAGAACGACCGCGGCTGGTCGATTCTGCGCCTCGGCGCAATCGACGACGAGCGACCCGCGATGATCGGCCCTCCGCACGGCATTATTGCAGATGCAACCTTCTCGCCGGACGGCCTGCTTCTCGCCTTCACCGCGGCAGCGCCGACCGAGCCGCCCGGACTGTGGATAGTGCAGGACGGGACAGCACGTCCGGTCTTCACCCCCGATCCCGCCGAGGCGGGGATCGACCGGGCCAGTCTGATCGAACCCGGACTGGTTGCCTGGGAGAGCTTCGACGGCAAGCGCATCCCCGGCTGGCTCGCCTTGCCGCAGGGCAAGCCGCCGGCTGGAGGCCATCCCGCGGTGATCTGGGTGCATGGCGGGCCGGTGGGCCAGGCGCGGCCGAATTTCCGGCCCGACATCCAGATGTTGTTGTCGCAAGGTTTCGCGGTGCTGTTGCCCAACGTGCGCGGCAGCTTGGGCTACGGCCGCGCCTGGTGCGAGAGCGATGACCGCGACAAGCGGCTGGACAGCGTCGCCGATCTGGCCGCGGCGGCGAAATTCCTGGCCGCCCTGCCGCAGATCGACCCTGGCCGCATCGGCATCATGGGCCAGTCCTACGGCGGCTTCATGGTGCTTTCGGCAATCACAGAATACCCACAGCTATGGAAGGCTGCCGTCGATTATTACGGCATCGCCGATTTTCGCACGCTGCTCGCCGGTACCGGACCATGGCGCCGCAACCATCGCGCCGCGGAATACGGCGATCCCGAGCAGGACGAGGCGCTGCTCGACCGGATTTCGCCGCTTGGCAGGGTGGACCGCGCCCGTGCGCCGTTGCTCGTGCTGCACGGCACGCGCGACCCGAGAGTACCGATCGGCGAGAGCGAGCAATTCGTCAGCGCGCTTCAGGAACGGCAGTTGCCGGTAGAATACCTGGTATTTGGCTACGCGGGCCACGGCTTCGTCCGCCCGGCGGACCGCCAGCGCGCCTATGCCGCGGTCGCGGCATTTTTCCGCAAGCATCTGTAATCCAGATCGACTCCGTCGCGGCGTGCGATGTGCTCGCTCCACCGTGCCGTATGCGGGAAAGTCCTTTTCGGAATGCCGGCTAATCACCGAGCCGGAATTGAGCTTATGCTTTTCGGCATGCAAAATGAGACACACACCGATCATAATGGGTGCGGCATTCCAGCCTGGTACGTGGACACGCTGGGCGCAGCCGGCTTGTCGCTCCAGAGAAACGAGGACTACGCCCCACCGCCCGAGGAGTCGTATGGTGCGCTGTTCCTTCCCGACACCGTGAAGAAGGGATATCATGTCGAAGAGCTGAAAGATGGCGTGTACTGGCTCACCTCGGGCTGGTATGACTGCATGTTCGTCTGCACGGGCAACGGCGTTATCGCAATCGACGCGCCGTGCGGCATCGGAGAGCGCATCCTCGACGCGATCGGCAGCGTGACCGACGAACCGGTTACCCACATGGTCTATAGCCATTGGCACGCCGATCACGTCGGCGCGGCTTGCATCTATGGGGACAAGATCAAGCGCATCGGCCATGACAAGACCCGCGAACTGCTCGAGCGCTTCCCCGACCGCGACCGGATGGCACCGACCGAGACGTTCTCGGAGCATGCGATCCTGGACGTGAATGGGGTCAAGCTGGAGCTGTCCTACAAGGGACAGAACCATAGCGAAGGCAACATCTTCATCTATGCGTCGAAGCAAAAGGTTCTGGCTGCTATCGACATCGTCGCGCCGGGCTGGGTGGCGTTCAAGGGCTGCGACTCGTCCGACAATCTGAGCGGCTGGCTGCAGGCGCATGACCAGATCCTCGAGTACGACTTCGAGGCGATCGTTTGCGGTCACGTCGCGCGTTACGGTACACGCGACGATGTCCTTGCCGGCCGCGAATACGCCCACGACCTCGTCAACTTCTCGCGGGCGGCGCTGCAGGAGGTCCCGCTGCAGTACTTCCTGAAGCAGCTCGGGTCCGGAGCTTATAGAGGCGCATACCGGGCCGCGGAGGAGAACTACTTCAACGCTGTCACCAATCTGGCGACGAAGCGGGTCCTCGGGCGGACGACGTCGGATGGGCGCAAGTGGGTGGAAAGACTGAACGGCGCCGACGTAATGACCAAAAACAATGTCGCGACGATGATCGACAAGATGCGGATGGAGCAGAACCACAATGGCTTCATGCGGCGCGAGGGGCCGCCGCCCAACTTCTACCCCTGATCGAATCCTCGCCCGTCTCCTCGCCCGTCGTCCCTCAAGTGGGTAGGTCGGGAAACAGCGTCGGTGCCATTTGCGACGCGAATTCTTTGAATAACCGGCAAGGCTTTGAAATATGCCGGTTCCCCAGATGCACGAGAGACAGATCGAAAGTCTGAAACCGCCAGTCGGGCATGACCTCTACCAGATGGCCTTCGCGCAGAAGCCGCGGTTGCACCACTGGCGGAAGTTCGCCGATACCCCCGCCTGCAACCAATGCGGGAGCCAGGCCGGTGTAGTCGTTCATCGTGAGAAAAGGCTGAAACGCGACCGTCTCCTTATCTTTTCCGTTCTCGTGGACGAAGGTCCACCTGCTATCCGGCTTCCAATGCGAAAACGTGAGCAGCCGGTGTTCGAGCAGGTCTTGCGGCTCCGTCGGCGGCTTGCATACCTTCAGGTAGCTCGGACTCGCCACGAGCTGGTGCCGATAGGTCAGGACCCGCTTTGCCACGAGTGAGGAGTCTCTCAGTGCACCCAGCCTGAATACCAGGTCGACTCCCTCCGCAATATGATCCACAAACCGGTCCGTTACCAGGATCTGAATGCGAACATTCGGGTACGAGGCCTGAAACCCGGTGACCAACGGCGTCAGCAGGGTATCAGAGATGCTGGGCGGGGCGGAGAGCCGCAGCGTGCCGGAGACATCCGACAATCGGTTGGAGACAATGCTCTCCACAGCCTCGCTCAGTTCGGCGCTCCGTATGGCGTGCGCGAGGATTTCCGTGCCCAGCTCGGTGAGCCGAAGGGAGCGCGTCGAGCGCTCAAGCAAGCGAACGCCGAGCTGATCTTCGAGCTCGGCGATTCGGCGGCTGACCGTGGAGATCGGCATCTTGAGGCGGCGCGCCGCCTCGGAGAAGCTGTTCGCTTCCACGACCTTGGCGAAGACCACCAGAGAGTTGAGATCTGCCATAGCTTTCCCAAGACGGTAAACTTACACTTCAACATTTTGGTCGATTAGACAAGCGGTTGGACGCGGGCCTACGACCGCCGCCCGAGGCCAGTGCCGCGCGACACGTCAGCCATGAACCGAGGGGGGTCTCCCCCGCCGTGGGACCGGCTCTTTGCACGGGAAGCAGGCCGTCCCATTCTCGGAAATCTGATTTCCGAGTCTGTCGGCTAATGTGCAGGCGGGCGGTTGAATAGCTTGCCGATCAAAGAGAGGCGCGGGGAGGACAATCACACCCAAGGCGAAGCTGGGCCCAAAGTGTGACCTCGCCTAACCTGCCTTGAGTGCGGCAAAACGACCCATCAATTGGTCTAGGGACAGAAACCGATGAAAGCCATCTTGGCATCAGGCAGTCCGGTAAGGCGGGACGTCTTGCGATTTACCGCAGCCTCTGCTGTCGGACTCGCTGCGAGCGATAGCGCGCTTGCCGTGCCTGATAGCAGCGGCGTATCTGGTCCGCTCCGATCCGCGGGTGTCCTGGCATTTGGACCGGACAACGTCCTTTTTGTTGGCGACATCACAGGCGCGGCCGTTCATGCCTTCGCGCTTCGGACCGGCGATCTGACATCCCAAGCGGATGTGGAGCTTGGCAATTTTTACAACTTCGAAGGTCGCGACCTTGTCCGCGGCCTGGATCAGAAACTTGCTGCACTCTTCGGCACGACGTACGACAAGATTGTCATCAACGATATGGTCGTCCATCAACCCTCCCAGCAGATCTTTATTTCCGTTGAACGCGGCCGAAGCACGGATGCGCTTCCGGCGATCCTGAAAGTGAACCACGGCGAGCTGGAGGTAGTGGATCTGGGCCACATTCCGCATTCGCAGGTCGGCATTCCGAATGAGCCAGATCCCAAGTCAATGCTCGAGTTCGATACACAGCGGTCATTCGCGATTACGGATGTCAAATACTACAATGGCGAGATCTTCGTGACCGGGGTATCAAACCAGCGATTCGCCTCGACGCTGCATCGGATTCCGTACCCCTTCAATGCTCAGATGGCGACATGCACTGTCGAGATCTGGCATCCCGTGCACGGGGAATTCGAGACACGCGCCCCGATCATCCGGCAACTCATCAGAGAGGTGCAAGGCGAGCCATATTTGTTCGCCGTCTATGGTTGCACGCCGCTTGTGCGCTTCCCCCTGTCGTCTCTGACGGATGCGGCCCACGTGCGCGGGGATGTAATCGGAGAACTGGGCTACGGCAGCAACCCAATTGACATGCTCACCTTCAGAGATCCCTTCGATCAGAAGGAATATCTGGTGGTTACCATTGATGTGCGAAGCGCGTCGCGCATCGCTGTCCTGGATCTTGCGACTGCGAGGCCCGAGCCGACCGGCGGACCCATCGATTTCGGGCCAGGTGGCCTGGGTCGTACACAGGGACTCCTTCCGATCAAGGCCGACCACTTTGCGATCCTCAACTCGAAATGGGCGGTTGAAATCCACCGTCACCCAAAGACCGGGTATCGCCTGGACATCAGCACCCTGGCGATGCCGTATTTCTTTGAACGCAGAGACGGGATGTCGGAAATGAACTGGCCGAACGGTCCGGATCCATTCCATTACCGGGAGCATCGCGGTGAAAGATCAACAGGCGCGAACCCGTGACCACAAGGCCGACTGATCGACCTTCGCTGATGCTCGACTCCGATACCCGGGGGCCGGCATCGGACGGCATCGGTGTTTACCACCTTGATCCAGGTTGGATGGTCGTCCTTGGCAGCTACGTGCAAGCAGGTGGGCTGCCGCAGTCCATCCTCCGAGTCGCGGTCGTTGGAACGGGCGCACCGACCGGTGACGACCTTCCGGACGTTTTGGGCCGCTATCAGGTCTTGCAGGACGGCATTCGGTTCATACCGCACTTTCCATTCGAACCGGGACTTTCATATCGCGCAAGCTTCGACCCTCGACCGCTCGGCCGTCCCGAACTCTCAGATGTGCTGACACACGAATTTTCGCTCCCAAGAGAGCAATCCGCCTCGCGTACGGAGGTGAAGCATATCTTCCCCTCAAGCGGCTACCTGCCTGAAAACCTGCTCCGCTTCTACGTGTGCTTCTCCAATTCGATGCAGCGGGGCCGAGCCGAAACCGAGATAGCGCTTCTCGGCCCTGATGGAAAGCCAGCACCCGACGTACTTTATCGTGCACCCGTTGAACTCTGGGACAGGAGCATGAAGTGCCTGACGATACTGTTTGATCCCGGCAGGCTTAAGCGCGGGGTAGGCCCCAACCGCGAACTGGGCCCACCGCTCAAGGTCGGTCAGACGTACACGCTGGCCGTAGATGCAGGGATGATTGACTTGACTGGTAGTCGGCTGCCTACAGACGCTTCCGTGTGACAGAAGCCGTGCGGGAACCCATCGCGGTCGAAAGTTGGAAGATCGTGCCTCCAGCAGCTAACAGCCGCGAGCCTCTGGTGGTCATGTTTCCAAGACCGTTGGATTGGGCGCTGCTCTCTCACACGATCTCCATCGCATCGGCATTTGGGCGATCGATAGAGGGCGGGATGGTAATCGATCAGTGCGAAAGACGATGGCGCTTTACGCCAACGTCGCCCTGGACCGCAGGCTCCTATCACGTTCGTGTTGCATCAGGTCTCGAGGATGTTTGCGGTAACAGCCTGATTGCACCGTTTGACAGACCTGTCCGACCAGCCGGCGATCTGGCACATGAGGCGCCGAGCCGTTCACTTCCGTTTCATCTAATATGAGCTGTCTGGATGAACTCAAACAGAGAGGAGCGCTCACCATGAACACTGCAATCATCGGCCTCGGAAACATCGGCTTCCGATTGGCAGGAAATCTTACCGTGGGCGGCCAAAAGATCATCGTCGCCGACAAAACCCTCTCGGAAGCCCGGAAGCTTGCCGGCGATCTCGGCAGCAACGCCGAGGCCTTGCCGGTCGCCGATGCGATCGCCAAAGCCGAAGTCGTCATCCTTGCGATCTATTTCGATGCCATCAAGGAACTGATTGGCACGTATCACGACGCCTTGGCAGGGAAGATCGTCGTCGATCCGTCGAACCCGATAGCTCCGGATGGGAAGGGCGGCTTCAGGAAGACGATCCCCGCAGAGCAATCCTCGGGGCAGCTCATTTCCACCCTCCTTCCGAACAGTGCTCGGCTCGTCAAGGCCTTCGGCACGTTGCTCGCCGAGTCGCTGGCGTCAGGCGTCAACCGCGCCCCGGAGCGCGCAGTTCTGTTCTATGCGACCGACCATCCGGAGGCCGGCAAAGTCGTCGCAGAGCTCATCACTGCAAGCGGATTTTCGCCTGTCAGCGTAGGCGGCATTGAGAAATCCATTCGAATCGAGGTCGGCGGCGATCTGCACGAGTTGGGGAAGCTCGGCAAACTGGTGTCCGCCAAGGAAGCCGGGTCACTCATCTGAACAACGCCTGCCCAAAGCCACCTAGCTGATGGATCACGGACCGTGAACACCGAAAAGCATAAAGTCTCCACCGTCGGCGAATTGCAGGCGGCCGCCGCCAGTCCAAACGTCCGGCAAATTGTCATCTCGGGGCCGATCGGCGATGTGCCGACGTTACGCCTGTCACCCGGTCAGGCGTTGACCGGTATGGACGCGCAATCGGCTTTGCACTTCGCTCCCGGCAGTCACGGCTTGGAACTGTCGGCCGACAATCTGGTTGAAGGCGTGCAGCTTATCGCCGATCCCGACAAGCGCGCCATCTTCAACGATACCGGAGTTGAACGACTGGGACGGCTTGTCTTACGCGACCTGACCATCGAAGGCGTGGTGCAATTGCTCGCATGCGACCGCGTACGCAGTGGTCACGTCGAAGCGCACAATATCGACGTGCTGGCCGCGGACGCACGCGGTTACGAGGAGAGACCCCAGGGACACGGTGTGCAGGTCATTCCCGGCGCCTTCACGCTTTGGAACCAGCATCGCGACCCCGCCTCGACGGTCACAGCGGATCTCACCGGTTTGAAGGTCGGTCGCTCCGGCGCGCCGGTCCGCGGCAGCGGCGTTTTCATCAGCGGCGGGGGCGACGGGGGCGGCCGGCTTGTCGTCCCCCGGCTGGAGACCCACGCCGTCTATAGCGATGGTGGAATCGCCCCTGGCACACCGGACCGCATCACCGGCGGCGTGTTTGTCGTTTCAGGCGCTTTCGTGGACAATGTGCGAAACCACGGCCCGGTTACGACATATGGTCCGAACGACATGGTTCTTGATAATTGGGGAACCGTTGACCACTGGATCGCTGACCAAAAGATCTCATCCTATGGCCCAAGCGCCATCGGCTTCGTCAACTTCGGCACCCTCGGCCTGCTCCAGGTAAATGCACCGATCGAAACGTTCGGTCAAGGATCGCGCGGCTTCAATGTCTATACCGGCACGGTGCATTCGGCGGAGTTCGAGCGCATCGTGACCCATGCAGATGGAGCCGTCGGCATCCAGATCAGTCAGCCGGTCGGCCAGATCACCGTGCGCCGCGGTATCGAAACCTACGGGGGCACGGGCGACTCTCTGGTCAAGGGCGTTGTCGTCAAGCTGTCCGCCATCGCACTAAGCGTCAAGCTAGGCGGCTCGGCACGAAAGGTCGTGGTCGCCGGCGGCCTGACAACCCATGGCGAAGCCGTCGATCCGCTCGAGCTGCATGGCATGATTGACTCACTGCAGATCACCGAGGGCCTTGCCGCGCTCGGCGGTGCCCGATGACCACAATGAAAGCAGCAGTGATCTATGAACCTGGCGGCCCGGAAGCCCTGAAGCTGGAGAACCGCCCGATTCCCGCTCCAAAGCCAGGCGAGGTCTTGATCCGGGTCAAGGCATTTGGCCTCAATCGTTCTGAGCTGTTCACCCGCCAGGGCCATTCTCCGAGCGTTGAATTTCCTCGAATTCTCGGCATTGAAGCGGTCGGTATGGTCGAACACGCCCCAGGGGACGAATTCAGCCCTGGCGAGGTCGTCGCAACCGCAATGGGCGGGATGGGCCGGCAGTTCGACGGCGGCTACGCCGAATTTACCTGTGTCCCGGTCACCCAGGTGCAAACGGTCAGGACGCCGCTACCCTGGGATCTGCTCGGCGCCCTCCCCGAAATGCTGCAGACCGCGTGGGGGTCGCTGTTCAAGGCTCTTCGCCTGGAGAAAGATGAGCGTCTGTTGATCCGCGGCGGCACGACATCCGTTGGCCTCGCGGCTGCCGCGATCGCCAAGGGCCACGGCGCATTCGTTGCTGGCACCACACGCCGGCCCGAGCGCGAGCGGCTGCTGCGCACGAGCGGCGTCGACCAGGTTTTTATCGACAACGGGTCGATCGCGGAGCAGGTGAAGGAAGTGTGCCCCGGCGGCGTCGGCAAAGTCCTCGAACTGGTAGGTACGACGACGCTGCTGGATTCCCTGCAATGCGCCAGGCAACGCGGCATCGTGTGCATGACCGGAATGGTTGGCAACAAATGGTCGCTGGATAATTTCAGCCCAATGGACACGATCCCGACCGCCGTCAGTTTGACGACCTACGATGGCGGAGCAGAAGATTTCATGTTGACCCCGCTCGAGAACCTGGTGCAGCAGGTCGCCGCGGGAAAGTTGCATGTGCAGATCGGCCAGACCTTTCGCCTCGACGAGATCGTCGAGGCGCATCGCTGCATGGAGCAGAACAAAGCCGGTGGAAAGATCGTAGTTCTGACATAGACGAGAGGACAACATGTTCGACCCCGTCAGCGAAGCGCGAAAGATCGCTTTCGACCGCTCCGGAGAGGGACAGCCGGTTCTGTTGATCTCCGGCTTCCCCCAGACACGCGCCTCATGGAAGAAAGTCGTTCCGCTGATGGCCCACAGCTACGAGGTCATCACCGCCGATCTGCCGAGCTTCGGAGGGTCAGGCTTCCTGTCGGTTCCTGCAACGACCGAGAACGTCGGCCGGATCTTCCACGAGTTCGTCGCCAATATCGGCGCGCCACTGCACGTCGTAGCTCACGATTTCGGTGCCTGGGTCGCTTTTAGCTGGGCGGTCCTGTTCGCGGACGATTTCAAGTCGCTTACATTAATTGACGCAGGGATTCCGGGCGTTACCCTGACCAACGACATTCAGCTCTCCGACTTCAAGCGCAAGTGGAACTTCATCTTCCAGATGCTGCCCCACCTGCCAGCCGAACTCACCAAAGGCAAGGAGGATGTCTATGTCGGCTGGTGGTTCAGGAACAAGGTGTACAACCAGTCCGCGATCTCGTCAGACGACATCGCGGCTTACGTCCGATCCTATGCTCGTGAGGGACGCATGGATGCGGCAATGGACTATTGTCGCATGATTCCGGCAGACATCGAATTCAATAAAAGCCAGTTCAAACCCGGGCTGCGCATTCCCGTTCTGGCCGTCGGCGGCGAGCATTCGATCCCCAATATGGGAGAAGCGCTCCGGCCTTTCTGCCAAAACCTCATTTCCGCCTTGATACCCGACTCCGGTCACTTCGTTCCGGAAGAGCAGCCGGCCGCCCTCGCCGACGCCCTGCTGCCATTTCTTCAATCAGCGTCCGCGACGTGATCCCGCCCTCCTGACCCAGGGACCCGCGCGGCGGGCATCAGGGCAAGGCTGGACTGCGACCCGTGCGCACGCCTAGTGTCGGCGAACAAACATGCCGAACAACGGCTTCAGCCGATCAGGAGAAACGTCATGCGCAGTATGGGCGTCGCTGCCGCACTGGTGGCCGCGATCTCGTTGGCGCCGGCAGCGCAGGCCGCCGTGCAGCTCCGCATCACCTGCTACTCCGACGGCAATGAGTGCCCGATCACCAAGGAGCTGGCAGCCCGATTCACCCAACAGAATCCCGACATCCAGATCGAGATCGACGAAGTTCCCTACAGCGCCATCCTTCAAAGCCTGCCGGTTCAGCTCGCCTCCGGCAACGGGCCCGACATCGCACGCGTGACGCTGTTCGGCTCAGTCCAGCGCTACATGCTGGACCTCCGCCCATACCTGAAGGACGCCGACCAATGGGAGGCGAATTTCGGACCGGAGCTCGAATGGATGCGTAGCGGCCCGAACGATCACGGCATATACGGGCTGATGACACAGCTCACCGTCACTTCGCCGTTCGTCGACAAGACTCTCTTCGACCAGGCAAACGTCCCGCTTCCAGGTCCGAAGGCGACCTGGGATGACTGGGCGGCGGCGGTCGCCAAGGTTGCCAAGGCGACCAACACTCCGTTCGGCATGGCCTGGGACCGCAGCGGCCACCGCTTCGCCGGTCCGGCGATTTCCTACGGTGCCAAGTATCTAAGCCCCGACGGCAAGCCAGCAGTCATTGACGACGGCTTCAAGGCGATGGCCAGCCGCTGGGTGAAGTGGAACCAGGACGGCACCGCGGACAAATCGATCTGGGCGGCGCAGGCGTCCGGCTACGGCGATGCGTTCGCCGACTTCCAGAACGCGAAGATCGTCCTCTACCTGTCGGGAAGCTGGCAGCTCAATCGGATGGTCAAGCAGATCGGCGACAGCTTCGACTGGGAGGTGGTGCCGAACCCCTGCGGGCCGACCACCTGCACCGGAATGCCCGGGGGCGCCGCGTTCGTCGCATTCAAAGAAACCAAGCACCCCGCCGAGGTGGCACGCTTCCTCGACTGGATGGAGCAGCCGGCGATCTACACCGAGTTCATGGCCAAGACCCTGAACATCCCGGCCTCGGCCGCGGTGCGCAAGGCAGGCGTGAACTACGATTTGCCCTCCGCCGGCAAGGCGGCGATGCAGGCGCTGCTGCAGAACGCCGACAGCCTGGCACCGCTCGCCTACAAGCTACAAGGCTACCACTATAACGCGACCATCTTCAACGCGACCGCCGACCGGCTCTCGCAGGTAATTGCCGGCGACATGACGCTCGACCAGGCGTACCAGCGCATCACCGAGGACATCAATCAGGCGCTGGCGGCCGCAAAGTAAGCGCATGTCGGGGGTCGCAGCACGCACCGCGGAACGCACCTACGCCGCGGTGATGAACGTGCCGGAGCGGCCGATGCGCTGGGCCCAGGCGCGGTTGGGCACCGGCCGGCTCGCCTGGCTGTTCGTGGCGCCCAACCTGGCGATTTTCGGCATTTTCACCTTCCTGCCGATCGCCATCAACTTCGTCTACGCCTTCACCGGCGGCCCCGAATTGATGCCCGCCGACCGTGCCGTCATCGGCCTGGCCAACCTGCGCGAGCTGCTGAGCTGCAGCAACTACCTCAACCCCAACACCTGCACGCGCGACATCTTCTGGGACGGGGTATGGAACACGCTGCGCTTCGTCGTGCTGCAAGTCGGGCTGATGATTCTCTTTAGCCTGATCACCGCCCTGGTGCTGAACCGCAAGGTCATCGGACGCGGCTTCTTCCGCGCCGCGTTCTTCTATCCGGTACTACTTTCACCTGTGGTGGTGGCGCTGATCTGGAAATGGATCCTCCAGCGCTACGGCGTACTGAACGCGGTTGCCACCGATGTTGGCCTGCACCCGGTGGACTGGCTGCTGAACGGCAGCTCGGCGTTCAGTTGGACTGTATTCGTCAGCATCTGGGCGCATATGGGTTTCTACACGCTGATCCTGCTCGCCGGACTGCAGGCGATCCCCGCCGACATTTACGAGGCCGCCGCGATGGATGCCGCCCCCCCGTGGCGCACCTTCCGCCGCATCACTCTGCCGCTGCTGATGCCCAGCATGCTGGTGGTGCTGGTACTCGGCCTCATCCGCGCGGTGCAGATCTTCGACGAGGTCTATGTCCTGACCGGCGGCGGCCCGGGCACCGCGACCACCTACCTGGTGCAGTTCATCTACCAGACCGGCTTCGCCGCTCAGGTGCGCGAGTACGGCCTTGCCGCGGCGGCATCACTGTTGCTGGCCGGTGTGCTGCTGGTGCTCACCCTGGTGCAGCTCCGCGCCACGCGAGGCTCGCGATGACCAGCGCCGCGCAGCTCCTCACCGCGCGACGCGGCCGATTCCGCGCCGACTGGACCGACTGGGTCAGCTACGCCTACCTGATCCTGGGCGTGATCGTGATGTTCGGTCCGGTGCTGTGGCTGTTCGCCAGTTCGTTCAAGAGCGAGGCCGGACTCAACCAGTTCCCGCCCACCCTGTTGCCCTGGCAGCCCACCCAGGTGCAGGTCGCCGGCCAGCCGGCGCCATTGCCGCTGGTCCGCGTGCTCACCGGCGCGCACGCCGGCGAGGAACTGGCCGAGGTGCGACGCATCGGCCTGATCGCCCAACTGGTCGACCCCAGGACACCGAACCAGGTAATCCGCCTGCGCGCCGATGCGATCAAGCCGGTGATGCAGGTGCGCGCCGCCTGGGACAACTACACTGGGCTATTCTCGAAATTCAATTTCCTGCGATACTTGTTCAACAGCGTGTTCATCACCGTGGTAGCCACGCTGATCACGCTGTTGATCAACTCGATGGCTGCGTTCGCGCTCAGCAAATATCGCTTTCGTGGCCGTGACGGCGTGTTCCTGCTGATGATCGCGACATTGATGATCCCGCCTACCATCATTCTCGTGCCCAACTTCCTGATCGCCTCCGCCCTCGGCCTGGTGAACAGCCTGTGGGGCGTCATCCTGCCAGGCGTCGCGACGCCCACCGGCGTATTCCTGCTGCGCCAGTACATGCTGACCCTGCCCGACGACCTGATCGAGGCCGCGCGCATGGACAACGCCAGCGAGTGGCGCATCTACTGGCGCATCGTGCTGCCGCTATCGGCCCCCGCCCTGGCGGTGCTGGCGATCTTCTCGGTGATGTGGCGCTGGAACGAGTTCCTGTGGCCGTTGATCGTGCTGACCCGGAACGAGCACTTCACCTTGCCACTGGCTCTCTATTCCTTCCAGGGCGAGCTCACGACGTCGTGGAACTACATTCTGTCGATGACCGTCATCACGTTGCTACCGGTGACCATCATCTTCATCCTGCTGCAGCGCCGTATCACCCAGGGCATCGCATCGGCCGGCGTAAAGTGAGGAAGCAATGACTGCACTAAGCCTGCGCGGCGTGGTCAAGCGCTTCGGTCCTGTGGAGGTAATCCACAACGTCAGCTTCGACATCCCGGCAGGCGAGTTCGTGGTCTTCGTCGGCCCGTCCGGCTGCGGGAAATCGACGCTGCTGCGCATGATCTGCGGGCTGGAGACCGTAAGCGACGGCCAGGTGGTGGTCGATGACCAGGTGGTAAACAACGTCCCGCCGGCGCGCCGCGGCCTGGCGATGGTGTTCCAGTCCTACGCACTCTATCCGCACATGACCGTCTATCAGAACATGGCGTTCGGGCTGGAGAACATCGCGACCCCACGCGCCGAGATCGACCGCCGTGTGGACGAGGCGGCTCGGATGCTGCGGCTCGATCAGCTCCTGCAGCGCAAGCCGACGCAGCTCTCAGGCGGCCAGCGTCAGCGGGTCGCGATCGGCCGCGCCATCGTGCGCGAGCCTCGCATCTTCCTGTTCGACGAGCCGCTGTCCAATCTCGATGCCGAGCTGCGGGTCTCGATGCGCGCCGAAATCGCCTCGCTGCACCGCCGGCTGGGCACGACGATGATCTATGTCACGCACGACCAGGTCGAGGCGATGACGATGGCGGATCGGATCGTTGTGCTGCGCTCCGGCGCCGTCGAACAGGTCGGGCCGCCGCTGGAGCTGTACAACTGCCCCACCAACCAGTTCGTCGCAGGCTTCATCGGCTCGCCGCGCATGAACTTCTACGACGGCCAGATCGAGCGGATCACTGCGGACGGCCTGGTGGTCACATGCCCGGCGCTGGGCAGCGTGCACACCGACGCGACGCAAAGCGGCCGGCCGGGCGATTCGGTCACGCTCGGCATCAGGCCGGAACACGTGCAACAGGGCGATATCGGGCCGAACGTGGTGCGCGGCGAGGTCGCGGCGGTCGAGCAGCTCGGCGGCCTCAGCTACGTCCGCCTCGCCGCGCCGGACATGACAATCCAGCTCGCCGGCCAGACCGGGCTTGCGCTGGGCCACACCGCCGCTGTCACGCTGCCGCCCGCCGCTATTCACGTCTTCGACGGGCAGGGAGCCGCGCTGCCGCTCCGTGCCATGGCTGCGAACAGGGCGCCGCAGCCGGCATGAAGCCGCTGCGCAACGCAAGCCTCGCCGCGGTCGAACCGCGCGGCGCGCTGCTCGACTGCGGCAGTGGCGTGCAGTGCCGGATCATCGTGCTGCAGCCGGATCTCGTGCGCGTCCTGTTTCTGCACGACGGCAAGCTGCGCCAGAGGCGCACCTGGATGGTCCCGGCGCATGGCGCGGACGACGTGCCATGGCAGGGTCGCGACCGCCTCGACGACTCGGGTTGGCCCGCGCAGGCTTCGGTCGACGCGGCCGACGCCACGGTGCGCATTGCCACCGGCGCGCTGATCGTCACTGCGCATCTTGCGCCGCTACGCCTGGAATGGTCGCTAACCGACGGCCGCTACTTCGCGCGCGACCGTCCGAAGCACCCGGTGATGTTCGGTGAAGGAAGCCCGCAGCTTCGCCATTACTTCGCCCGCCATCCAGCGGACCGTTATTACGGTCTTGGCGACAAGACCGGCCCGCTCAACCTGCACGGGCGGCGACTGCGCATCGCAATGTCCGATTCGCTCGGCTTCGATCCCAGGAGCGGCGACCCGCTGTACAAGCACTGGCCGTTCCTGCTCGTGCGCGACGGCGAGACGGGAGTCGGCTACGGCGTCCTCTACGACAACATGGCCGCCGCAACCTTCGATCTCGGCTGCGAGCACGACAACTATTACGACCTCTACCGTGGCTACGAGGCGGCAGATGGCGACCTCGACTACTACCTCCTGCTAGGCCCGCGTCTCGCCGACGTAACGCCTAAGTTCCTGCGCCTGACCGGAAAGATGGCGCTGCAGCCGCGTTGGACGCTCGGCTACGCGCAGACCGCGATGGCGATCGCCGACGCGCCCGATGCGCAGGCCCGGATGGAGGCGTTCATAGCGCGCTGCAAGACCGAGGAAATCCCTGTCAGCGCGTTCCATTTTGGTTCCGGATACAGCATGATCGGCCCGCGCCGCTATGTTTTCCACTGGAACCGCGACAAATTTCCCGACGCGCCCGGCCTGATGCGTCGCTTCCACGAAGCCGGCATCAAGATCGTCGCCAACCTCAAGCCGTGCCTGCTGAACGACCACCCACAGTTCGAGGCAGCAAAGGCCGCCGGCGCATTCGTCCGCGAGCAGGGCACCGGCCAACCTGTCATCAGCCAATTCTGGGATGGTGAAGGCGCCCATCTGGACTTCACCAGCCCAGCCGGGATCGCGTGGTGGCAGAACGGACTGCAGCGCGAAATTCTGCAAACCGGCATGGACGTCGCCTGGAACGACAACAACGAGTACGGCCCGCCGACCGCGCTCGGTGAGTGCGATGGCTTCGGCGAGGCAATCCCGCTCGACCTCGCCCGCCCCTTGCAGCCATTGTTGATGACGCGCGCCTCGCTGGAGCGCCAGCGCGCGCACGCACCCGTCGAGCGCCAGTTCAGCGTCACCCGCGCGGGATGTCCCGGCATTCAGCGCTACGCGCAGACCTGGAGCGGCGACAACTCGACA
>Ga0335074_10003912_pt1 | contig 20489 bp, 18 predicted proteins | sample Lox_Sample_23_FD_206715 | JGI IMG/M metagenome (GOLD analysis project Ga0335074, IMG submission 206715) | Soil microbial communities from Loxahatchee National Wildlife Refuge, Florida, United States - Lox_Sample_2.3 | ecosystem: Environmental > Terrestrial > Soil > Wetlands | place: USA... | reverse complement strand
TGCTTTTTTTGCACGACGGACATTCACCTTTAATGCCGCGCTGCTGAAGCGCCTGAACCACCGCGGGAATGTAGTTCTCAAATTTAGCCATACCGCAACCTCCGCCTGAATAAAGAACTTTAACGCCAGTGCGCGGAGTTTTACCCGCTGGAACATATAAATGCAAACATTTTTTAGACTTGTTACCGGATCAATCGCATACGCCCGACATCGGGAACAATCGGCCAATTAACGCCCGGAGCGGGACGGAAACCCGCAGGCCAATAAACCATAAATGCCCGACCAATCACATATCTTTGCGGCACTACACCCATGGGAAGATTCAGATCGCTCTGCAACACCGGCTCAACCTGATTCCAGGCGCGGCTGTCATCGCTGAGATTGGTGTTGTCGCCCAACATAAAATATTGTCCCGGTCCCAGGATAATCGGATTGTTCGATGTGCCGGTTCCCGGCTGGCTCGATCCGACAATATTCGTCTGGGTATAATAAATGTCTCTGAACAACATCAGGTGTTGCAATGTACAATCGTCGCTGACATCCAGATAGATCAGAGGAACCTGCGAATCAGGATTGCCTTGAAGATTCTGGACGTAAGCTTTGGCGTCATCAACGGTCCATGGCATCTGATAATCCAAGACCAGATCATTGTTCACCCAAAAGCGGACTTCACGATCGATATTGCTCATGGTGATGCCGATCGGTTGCGTCAAATTCAAAGGTTGCACGGTTTTATCCAACAAAATTACCTTCTGTGGAACCGGCTCAAATGCCTGAGTATCGGTGTTCAGTCGATATAAGCTTACGGTTCCATTGCCATTGAGCCGAACCTGGAAACAATTGGCTGCTTGGCCCAGGGTTATGGCAACGACCTGTGAAGATAAAGAACTTGTATTCATCGCAAAATTACGCTGACCTAAAAGGTTCACCACGGTGTGCAGACATAAATCCCCAACAAACTCACGGTCGTATGGATTTTGCCGTCCCAGCGACGTGACAATGAAAGGAGCCGGATTCGGTTCCTGATTGTAAGCCGTATCGTTATGCAGGTAATCGGTATTGGTAAATGAGAGCCGCCCTTTTTCCGGTCCAATTGTCGTGTTATAGCGTATGGTGGAACTGTCTGTGGACCAATGCCCCGAAAACGAGGCATCATCCACGCCGGTCCATGGGCTGTTCCAGACTGAACCATCCGCCCGCACCTGACCGGCATCCGTAGGATAAAAATCATTGTTATAGACGTTTTGCAGCGTGGCCATTTCCACATCGACGGGTTTGCGCGCGATTTTGCCATTGATAAAGACATTCCCGCCGACGATTTCCAGTGTTTCTCCGGGCAAACCCACGAGCCGTTTAATAAAGTTGATTTGGCCCATCATTGGTTCACGGAACACTACAACGTCCCAGCGCTGCGGCGGATTTAACCAGTAAAGATATTTTAAAACCAGTACTCGATCGCCGTTATAGGCATAGGGAAAATAGCACTCCTGCGACGATCCGTCCTGAGGATAATAAGTTCTGCTCACCACGGGATCGGGCAATTGGCCCGCGGGAATTGGGTAAAAATCATTTGGACAAATAATGTAATCCGGCGATGCAATCGCATATGGGTCATTCAATTCGCCATCTTTGAGAACCACAAACTGCTCGCCCGGAATCCATTGGAAATTCACATTGGCATCAATGTCAAATTGGTAACCGGATTTTGGATCAATCACTCGGAAATGCGCTCCGTCGAGCGTCGGCGCCATAGAACCTGTGGGAATGACAAACGCTTCAACACAAAACGTTCTGAAGGAAAAGGCCAGAATAAGGGCCAGCAAAACTGTTTCCAGTGTGTCGCGAACCTGGGAAATGCCACTCTGACCAGCGTGATGCGGCTTTGGCGGTTGCGGCGGCGCCTCGGGAACCGGCGTTGGTACGGGCGGTTGTTGCTCTAAAAGTGGATTATTTTCCGATGCTGAATCCATATCGCTTTTCACACGGGAGAGTTTAACAACTCCTGTTTCGAATCGGGCGGTTAATGCCCGCCGCCGTCAACTGCCTGGGCTGCGTCCATGATCGCTTCTGAAAGCGTCGGATGGGCATGAATGGTATAAGCAATTTCGTTTTTAGTAGCTTCCAGTCGTTTGGCGAGGACCAGTTCGGCAAGCATTTCGGTGGCTTCCGGTCCGATCATGTGCGCGCCGAGCAGTTCACCGTATTTTTTATCAAAAATAAGCTTTACAAAACCTTCGGTGTCGCCGATCGCCTGTGCCTTACCGTTGGCGGCGAAATTGTATTTGCCGATCTGAATGTCGAGATTTTTTTCCCGACACTGTTTTTCCGTCAGACCGACGCTGGCTACCTGCGGATTACAATAGGTGCAGCCCGGAACCAGGCCGTAATCCATTTCCCTATTGCTTACCCCGAACATTCGTTCAACCGCGATGGTCGCCTCCATGCTCGCAACGTGCGCCAGCCAGGGCGGCCCAATCACATCGCCGGCCGCATAGATGCCGGGTATGTTTGTCTGAAAAGACTTATCGACCTTGATGGCGCCTTTGACGATTTCAGGCGTGGCACTTGGTGCGAACAAATTTTCCACGTTGCCGGTTACACCTACGGCGAGCAGCACAATATCCGTCTCAACCTTTTGCGTTTTTTTGTCTTTGTCTGTCAGAGTCACAGTCGCGCCTTTGTCGCCGGCAACGACATTCTCTGTGCGTGTATTGGTCAAAACGTTAATACCGCGCTTGCTGAATATCTGTTCAAGCCTGACGCTTATATCCAGGTCCTCAATCGGCAGAATGTTGGGCATCATTTCCACGAGGGTCACCTCTGTACCAAAGGCGTTATATATATAGGCGAATTCCACTCCGATCGCGCCAGCCCCGATTATCACCATGCGCCTGGGAATTTCCGGCAGGATCATAGCCTCCCGGCTGGTGATGATCCGTTTACCGTCGGGTTTAACGCCGGGTAAATCTTTACTGCGAGCGCCGGTGCAAATGAGAATTTTCCCGGTTTTGACGGTATCGAGCGTCTTGCCTTGCCCGTCGCGAATTTCGACGGTATCCGGTCTTACGACAAAACCCGATCCGGGGAATCTGGTGACTTTATTTTTCTTAAAGAGAAATTCAATGCCTTTGCTCAGGGTGTTGGCCGCGGTTCGGCTGCGCGCCACGATTTTTTCCCATTGCAGTTTTTGCGTGTCGGTTTTAAGCCCATATTCCGGACCAACATGGGTAAGCTGATGAAAAAAATGAGCATCCTGAATCAAAGCCTTGGTCGGAATGCATCCCCAGTTCAGGCATATTCCGCCAAGTTCAGTCCGTTCCACACAGGCCGTTTTTTTACCCAGTTGCGCCGCTCGCACTGCGGCTACATAACCCCCCGGACCTGAGCCGATGATCACCAGATCAAAAGTTTCGCCCGCCAATGCCAATCTCCTGTTTTATATCCGAGTCAGGCTCTTTTCAGAGAGCACAGACCAGTTGATTCTATGCGATGTGCGGTGCAGAGCAACTCTATACAATGACTTCATGATGAATAAAACGCTCTCCATAGCGCTTAAAGAATGGGCCATTGTCTGTGATGCCCTTTTGACCGGCCGGCAGGCCATTCTTTTGCGCAAGGGAGGCATCCATGAAACCGCCGGAGAATTTGAACTCGAGCACAGGGAATTTTTATTTTTCCCCACCTACCTGCACCAAAATTCCGATTCCGTAAAACCTTCCTGGCGCGACCGAATTCAGACGCGAGATGCGGAACCGGCAACCGTACAAATCGCGGGTTGGGCGGTTGTGCATTGGATCGGTCGCGTCGTTGACCGTCTAAAATTTGACCGGCTTGACGACCTGCACATATGGAATAAGCCACTGATTGACATGCGCTTCAATTACCGACCGGATAATCCACTTTATGTGATTTTGCTTCGCACCTATCGTCTGGAGCAAAACGTTTCCATGGCAATCGATTTTGACTATGCAGGTTGTCGCAGTTGGGTCCCGTTGAAAACATCTGTGAATATCGACGCAAGCAGAGCGGTTCTTCCGGAAGAACAACTGCTCGAGATCAAACAAAGAATCATCGACGCCGGAGCTGCGGACCAGGATTCGTCAGACAGACCCTAAGAGCGGCTTATACTGCGGAAACACGATTGGGATCTGTAACCGGAAAATGACCATGATGTTTGAGCAGTTGAAGCAATCCCGGCCCGTCCTGGGCACGAGCAAATTGCAATTCCGCATCGGATATTCCCACACAAACCAACATATCCACTAAGCCCGATTCCGTCTGTATGCGCGAGGGAATATCTTCCGGCGGCGCGACAAACAAATTCTTCAATTCCGACACGCCCCCATCAATGCTTTCACCCAATCCGACGCGATCGAACGGCTCCAAAAGCTGTCCTTCTTTTTGCCCGGCGGCGATCAGTATCTGTATGGCCATAAGGCGGTTTAATACCGCTATCGGCCACGTCGCGGACGCGGTTGTCTGTATCAAAAACTCAAAACCCAGGCCGCTAAATTCATTGATTGCCACGACATCCGGGTTAACTCCCCACGGATTGGAAAGTCCGCTGGTAACATATAACCAGCTCATCCTGCTTTTCCCCGGTGGCGAGACAAGTATTCCATGAGTAAGCCAGCGAGGATCAACGCTTTGAATTCCCAGATTTTTAAATAGTCCCGGAGTAATGGTGTGTATTTCTTTGCCGACGTCGCCAAAAAGGCGTGGATAAATTTCCTCTTCCCGCGCCCGCCATATGCGCTGGAACCAATTTTCATGTTCGGTCGAATCGGTTTTCATATCATCTCGACCTATATCTGATCCGACGGACGACTTACCGGAGTCTGGAATGTACACCAATATTATCCTTGTGCGAATTCACATAAAAAGCTTAGCCCCGGCTAAGACCGGGGCTAAGTGAAAATGTTTATAGTGAAATACTCGAACGCACGCTTTAGTTTGCGGCTGGAACCGCACCGCTGCCTTCTTGGAGCGTCTTTAATTCGCGCTTTTGTGCCTTACGCATACGACGGCGGCGTTTTTCGCTTGGTTTTTCATAATAGCTGATCCGCTTCATATCCTTGATAAGCCCCTCTTTCTCGCAGAGCTTTTTGAAACGACGCAGCATCTGATCAACAGTTTCATTTCCTCGTGACTTCACTTTGAGCATGTATAACCTCAGCAAGACATATTCGACAACGCGAATAAATACCTTTATCCAACTTTAATTGAACCAGATATATTACCAGTGCGTTTTAAGTAAAGAGAGTATAAACTCTGCCTTATATTGTCGCAAGGATCAGGGGTTTCACAGCTTACTACTGCGACATAACCGCGTTTGTCGCAATAATGCGGCCCGGATTGCGTTGGAGAAAACAGGATGCCGAAGGATTCGCAGGTACTATCCAACTTGCTCGACAAGTGCCGTGCGGGCAACCGTCGCGCATGGGATTTGCTTGTTGAAACATATTGGCAGCGGCTCTTTGGTTATGCACTAAAGGCAACCAATAACCAGGAAATGGCCGGCGATCTCGTCCAGGAAACGTTTCTGCGTGTTGTGCAGAACCTGGAACGCTACGACGACCAGGGAAAATTTGAGGCTTGGATGTTTCGGATACTGGTAAATCTCATTCGCGATAATAGCCGCATGGTCTCGCGGCGACCGGTCCGGTCCACGGTGATCAATCATCAGGATGGCGCTGAATTGACCGACGAATTACCCGGAAAAACGCCTTTGCCGACTGAATTATTTGAACGCTCGGAAAATGTCGATCGCCTGTTGGACGCCATGGAGCGGCTTCCGGAATTAGACCGGGAAGTACTCATGCTTCGTCATTATGCCGATATGCCGTTTAAAGACATAGCCAAAATGCTCAATTGCCCCCTGGGGACGGTTTTGGCAAGGACGCATCGCGCTTTAGGAAAACTGCGCACGCTCATGGAGGTCAATTATGAAACAGCTTAAACTCCGGCAAAAATGCCTGTTAGATGTATCTGGAGAATTAAATCACGCCGCACAGGAAAAACTGAGCGATTACGTGGAAAAATATCCCGATGCAAAAATCGAATATGAAGTGATCCACGGACGCTATAAGCTTTTGCGCTCGCTGCCGCAATCGACGGAGTCGGTGGACCAGGCGAATCTCGATCGCATGCTCCAATCAGCCAAACTCGCCGTTGGCCAAGAGCTGGACAAAAAAGAGCGGCAATTCTTTCGCGAGCGGCTTAAAAGCGCCAGATATCGTTTTGTACTTGTGGCCTCCGGGATGGCCGCAGGTATGGCTGCCGGACTACTTCTGGTCTTCGGACTCTCTTTTATGAACAATCAGTCGCAAAGCCGGCAGGCAACGCTTGTCGATGCGGAGAATACGTTTAACGAACTGGCCGAAAGCAAACTTCCAATGCAATCCGATGACGCCTTAAACGATCTTGCCCATCGGATTGAGACCCTGCAGAAATCTCCCAGCGTTGAATCCAGCATTGGCAATGCCCAGTTAATGACCCTCCTTGATGCGCTTGATCAGGTCTCCGACAATCCGCAACAGGACGACGGCAACGGGCAATTTGAACAATAAATGGACGACCACAACACAAAACTTTCTCGATCCGGAGACTCATTATCGATGCACGCCGCTATGAGCCTTCTGTCAGCCGCCGGCCGCTGCCTGTGGGTTTTCGCTTTGTTTTTGGCCGTTGGCGTTTTGCTTTCGGGATCCGGCATGCTGGCAGGAAATCAGGTTTCCGCACCAGCGACAACCGAGCCGGCAACACAACCTGCGAGCACACAAACCACGGCCTCTACGCAGCCAACTGCGCCGCTCACTGCCGCCCAAATCGATCAGATTATGAGTTTTTTAAAAGCCAGTCAGCCTGAAACATACCATAAAGCAATGGAGCTAAAGCGTTCCGACCCGAATAAATTCACCGCACTGATCAATAAGGCGGCGCCCAGTTTCATTCAATTGGAGGAATTGCAGCGATCCGATCCGGTGCTATTCAAACTCACCCTGCAGGACCTGGCTTATACACACCGGTCATTCCAGCTGGCAAATGAATTACGCCAGCCTGGTCTGGCCCCGGAAGACCAACAGAATTTAAAGCAACAATTGATTCGCGTAGTCACTGAACAATTTGATCTTCGTCAGCAAATCCGCCAGCATGAACTCGACCAACTGACAACAAAAATCAACGACTTAAAAGTCCAGCTTGACCAGCGCGAAAAGCAGCGTGAGTCAATTATTCAGCAACGTGTCGATGATCTTATCGGCAATCCACCGAGTGCGGACTGGTGATACCGACCTTGAATTGAACATAAATCGCAAGTCTACTGTTTACATTTTATTTTGCTACGAGCCGCCGTGCGGCTATCGAATAAAAGTTACGCTTTTCCTGCTGATATTTGCGTTCAAAATTAGTCCCCGTTTGACCTTCCTCAATGCCGGTCAGTGGAGATTCAAAGTCGATGATTTCCAGCCCCCGATATTCCGTCATCACGCACTGAATATGTTCAAAATAGCCGGTGTGATCGGTCTTTATCCGTAATGTGCCGCCGCTAATCAAAATCCGCCGGATTTGATCCAGAAACACAGGTTGAATCAACCGGCGTTTGTGATGGCGCGACTTGGGCCACGGATCAGGAAAATAAACGTGCACCGCCGTTACAGACTCATCAGGTACCGATTTACAGATCCAATCGAATGCTTCGGCACGCACCATCCTGCAGTTCAAACGGCCATGTCGGCGCAAGCGATCCGCGGCGTAAGTACAGTAGGCTCTGGCCCACTCAATGCCGATGAAATTATGCTCCGGCCGCTGTGTCGCGGCGGAAAGAAGAAAAGTTCCTTTGCCCGAGCCGATTTCGAGTTCCACGGGATTGGTATTATTGAAAATGTCTTTCCATTCCAGTCGAACGAGCGGCTCGCTGGGATTTAATAGTACAGGGTCGCATATCAAATTAGGGCGAAGGGCCATGATTTTGCAAAGTTAACAGGAAAATAAAAATGCCGCCACGGGGCTGCCGAGTGGGGCGCGACAGCTTTCGTACGGGCAAAGTGGGAACCCATACGGTGGCGGCAGGTTTGTGAAGAGGTCGCTTCTTAAATTTCAGGCGACGCTCATACAGAACTTAATTATTTATTCTCCCCGGATTCCAGATAAAAGCGACTGATACTACCCTTTTAAAAAGAAACGTTAGGCTTGCTTTTCCGAACCTCGCCATACGAAAACCAAGCTTAATTTAGTCCCCAAGGCCCCATTTTACTGCCCCGAAACTGTCCTAAGTATAAACACCTAGTCGAAATGTGTCAAGGAAATTCCTAAAAATTTTCTGGTAAACATACTTATTTAGGCTTTTAGGACGTTCCCCGATAGTCTTACCGCCCCAGTAGATATTTCAGAGCCCGTCTGCAGTACTTGCTCAGTATCGGTCAAATTATTATTCATCAGGACAATGTCCTGAGTTTGTTCTCCCTGAATACCAAGAAACGTCTTTGTTCCCGCTGCAGCCCAGCAATCATGTATAAATGCTCTTTGGCATTGTATCAGTTGCACTGCCGGCTCTATTCCCGCTATCGGCGCAGGTCTAAGGTCCCCTATTTCCAAATCCTTTACATCGTCACAAACGATGGCTGGGCGCTGCTCACCAGTCACAGCACTGAATTTCACGCCTTTCATCCGCAGCCCCGTAACATGCCGGCAATAAAAGCCATAAGACGGAAGCCTGCCGAAAATATGTGCCTCAGGATATACGGTGGGAACCTCGGGAATTTTTGCGCTCATCCAGGAGGCTTTTCCTCCTTCTTCGCTGTCAATTCGGATGTTTGAAAGAGTCACATCTTCCACGTCAAATCCCGGCAGGCCGGTTATCGAACTGGTGAGTATGGCTCCTGTGGCATATACGTTTTCAATTAACACACCCTGAAGCGTTCCTGGCGTTCCATCCGGGCGCGGCTTTCGATTAGCCCGCCGGATGAAAATGGGTGTTCGCGTCCGCTGCATTACAATGTTGGAAATCACCACCCCCTGCATCCAGCCGCCGTCAACCATTTCCAAGGCTATTCCGGAAATAATTCGCTGGTCGTAAGGCACGTCGTCGTTATAAATCACCAGATTGCTAACCGTCACATTTTCATAGCCACCTTCTGTCGCTGTACCGAATTTGAGTCCGTTACAGGTGCCCCTGATCACGCAATTGGTAATCGTGATGTTTTTGGAGACTTTTACCTCACCGCCATAAGGCGCTTCGCTTTTAAGACAAATGGCGTCGTCGCCGGTATCGATCGAACAATCAGAGATAAATAAGTTCCGACAGCCGGTGGGATCGATTCCATCCGTATTGGGTCCAAAGTTTGGATTTTTAATACTGATGCCCTGAATATAGACGTTGGTGCATTCGACGGGCCTGAGTGTCCAACCGGGTGAATTTTCGATTTGCACATCCCGAATGTGTACATTGGTGCAATTGTAAAATTCCAGCATCGGCGAAATGCGCGGCAAGGCCATCCACTTGAAGCCGAGTACGTATTTCCAGTCTAACTCCGGCGGAATAATTCGGCCGCTAGACGTCCAGAATGCCGGTCCCTGTCCATCAATTCGACCCGGTCCGGCCAGGCCGACGTTTTCGAGGCCTCTGGCGAAAATTAAATGTTTGGCTATTTCATTTTTGTCTGTCGCAACACCGGGCAGCGGCAGGTAATCGCTGAGATTTTTACTTCCCAGCAGTGTCGCGTCTGCTTCCAGATAAATGGTTACGTTGCTCTTAAGAACGACCGTTCCCGCCAAATAAACCCCCGGCGGAAAGTAAACCACTCCCCCGCCGGAGGCGTTGCAAACGTCAATCGTATGATTAATCGCCGCAGTATTAAGCGTTAAACCATCTCCAACAGCCCCGTAATCCTTGATGTTAAATATCGATAGACCGGTCATACCGGCTTGTTGCGCCGCCAGAGCTAATGGACTAACTGCCGCGCCGGCGCCGGTCAGTCCCAACATACCCAGCATCTGTCTGCGATTCATGAAAATACCTTTCCGCCGTTTACAAAAATCCCTGATAATCTTAACGCTGCCAGGGAAACAATATTACCCATAATGTCAAAAGACGAGCCGCTAGGGTGCAAGAGTTTTTTCATCGGCCTCTTCTTCCACGTGTATGCTCGCATGAATGGATTTGTCGTCTTTCCGATGCAGGGAAAGAAGCAGGAAAATAATCGCCAACGCGGCGTACGCCGTTGCAAATTGATAAGGCGCTTGCCGCATCGCGCCTGGTAGCTGCCATGGCAAATACATACTTCCATCCTGCATCACCGAATGGATAATCCCGCAAAACGACAATGCAGCCAGTACAAATAAATAGCAAGCTGAACTTCTTAACTTGCCATCGATAATTTTCACCAGAAAGGCCGCCCACAGCATCCCCGTAATAATAAAACCATTGCCCAGCGCCATAATCACCTGAAGCTGCGGCAATGTGTTTCCCGACGCAATCAGCAGAGAACTGAATACCTTTGGCGGGACAAATTCCGGATTACTCAGTTCAATGCCGATGAGCCGTGCCACCGACGGGAAAAACGCCAGGGCCACCGCCGGCGCATGACGTTTGGGAACGGCCAGAAACGCCTGGATGATGATTTCCAACGCCACAAAAATAAGTATTGGCGCCAGCACCGCCCGCGGAATCAGTTCAACAATGTAGGAAATCTGCCCCAGCATTGCGCCGACGCCGATGAAAATCGCCGTTAAAACAGTGTATCCCGAACGCGATCCCATTTTTTTGTATGCCGGCTGGCCAATGTAAGGCGTGGTTTGCGCTACACCACCGCAGACTGCGGCGATCAACGTCGCAACCGCTTCGGTCAGGAGAATGTTCCGCGTGTTGTAATCATCGCCTGCGACCCGAGCGCTTTCAGTTACATTGATACCCCCCACTACGGTCAAAAGCGCAAATGGAATTGCCAGCGGTAAAAATTCCAGCGCCGGCTTAAGTCCATGAATAAAATCCAGCGTCGGCAATGGTGCTGCCAGGTTTAAGTTCGGAACCGGCGGCGACGAATACGTTCCGCCAATAAAACCGAATGGCGCGATCAGGTAATACAAAACGGTTCCCACCAGAACCGCGGCAAACACGCCGGGAATGTTCCAGGGCAACCGATTGCCCGCAACCAGCGTGTAAAAAACAAGGCCAAGGGAAATCACACCCACCAGCGGCATACCAAAAATATCCACCAAAGGCGCCATTCCAATAAGCCCCAACCCGATCCCCGCCAGGGAACCCAACAATCCCGCTTTGGGAATAATTTTTTGCACCCAGTTGCCAAAAAATGAAAGCACAAGCTTAATCACGCCCATGTACATCATCACGGCCATGCCGATGTACCAGGTCATCATCGCTGCGTCGTGTTCGGATAACCCTTGAGCTTTTAAATTCAAAAACGCCGGTCCCAGAACCACCAGCGCCAGGCCGATGGTTGATGGCGTATCGAGTCCCAGGGGCATCGCTGTAACATGGGGATTACCTGTTTTTTTACTCAGGTTAAATGCCATCCAGGTGTAAACCAGATCACCAAAAAGCACCCCTACCGCGGTTCCCGGAAACATCCGCGTAAAGACAATGTCCGCTGGAAACTTAAAAACAAAAACCAGAATTCCGGATAGAAATGAAAGAACGGTGAGATTGTCGAAAAACAGTCCGAAAAAGCCGTTGATGTCACCAGGCGCAAACCAGCGATACGCGTTGATACCCCGGGACATGGACAAATTCTCCACTTTCCATAGGCTCTAAATAGTTGGACAAAAGGATAATCGCGACTGGCTCGCCCCACAATCGGCGCTCATGTACAGACATCTGCAATTATTTTTTTGTTACGTATGTTATTATCGTGTTACAAGCCACCAAGACGGGGATCGAATAAAATTGATTGCCTATATCCTGTTCCCTATCCCCTCAGTTTTTTTGTGGTAACATTTTTCGCTATGACTATCAGCTACAACCACCTTGCCGGACGAAGCGTGGAACGACTTGCTGCTCTGAGCGACGGCATTTTTGGCGTGGCCATGACGCTTTTACTGCTTCAACTCCAGGAGCCCGCCAAGGATCTTATTCACTCTGAAAAACAGTTGTTGCTGGCGTTATGGGCGCTATGCCCGAAACTTCTGGTTTATCTGATGAGCTTTATTACGCTGAGCATTTTCTGGGTTGGCCAGCAAACGGAACTTAACCATCTTACGCGATCCGAACGTCACCTGACATGGATACATTTGCTCTTCCTGTTTGCCGTTACGATTGTCCCATTTACAACCAGGCTTTTGACCAGTTTTATCACGTACCGCACGGCTCTGCTCGTCTACTGGGCCAACATTGTGGTTCTTGGCGTTACGCTGTACATCGCCTGGAGGCGAGCGGAAAGCACCGGGCTGGTGAAAGAAGAGCTATCGGCCGAAGGGCGCACTGTAATTCGTAACCGCATTATCTACGCCCAGATTTTTTATGCTTTGGGCGCCATGTTGTGCGTCGTGAATAACTATTGGAGTTTTTGTTTTATCATCCTGCTGCAGCTTAATTATGCATTTGCCCCGCACTTTAGCAGACCGAAGAAATGATTCGATATTGCTGAACTCTCATTTACTCAAAAATCCACGTCGGATCATCCGCTGAATTGAAATATACTGTCGGCACCGGAACATTCAGCAATCTCAGATAGACACAGAGTTGTCCCCGGTGATGAATCATGTGATTCACGCACCAGATGCGGTAAACAATCTGCCGCGGCCGAGAAACCATAACCTCCCCACCCCGGCGCATGGTCCAGGGCTTATTGATATTCGCCATATCAAACCGCTCCACAGCCTTGCGTAAACCCGCGACATGTTTATCGAATCTTTCCAGCAATTCCTTGCGGCTTGTGAGCTTTTGCGGCGGACGCGGCGCGTTGGCCGCATCCAGTTCATCCTGATCCAGCGTGACGCGCGTCCATTCCGGCAATTCCGCCACGTGCAACGCCAGTTGCCCCAGATTCATGGATTTTTCATGCGGCTTCCAATCGTAATGTTCCTCCGGCAACCGCGCAAGCACCGGACGCGTTACTGTGAGTTCGCGTTCCAGGTCGCTAAACTCAATTTCCTTTTGCGTTTGCAGATCGGCATTCATGATTTGTTCCTTTATCTGGCTATTTCGCCTTTGTTGGCCAACGCCCTTTGTCGCGGACGAACGCCGCGGCGCCAAGGGCCAGTGACGCATGAGAACCGGCGTGCCATTTGCGAAGCCGGAGCCTGCCATTAACTTTTTCGGCCCAAATTTGCCGTTGTGTTTGAATCACGCGAAAGAATCCGGGCCGACCGCGCTCTTCAATCCTTCGTATTGCGTCGCTCAACGATTGGCAGGCGTCGATATGTGCTACCGTAATCCACTCAGACATTCCCCTGCGCTTACGCGGTTTCCATTGTTCTATGGTGAAAAATCCATACGGCATTTGTAAGACTCCTTAGATAATCAGAGTTATAACCAATGTATTCTAACAAACCATATGAATATGCCTTCGCGTTTCCTTTTGACCATTGCTGGCAAAACAAAACGTCTCATGAGATAATTTCGCGTCTGTTTTGGCGTGGGAATGACAATGACAAAACCTGGTTTTATCACTTTATTCGCTTCATTACTTCTTGGCCTTACCTCCGGCGTGGCCATTGCACAACCCGCCGCGACACAACCGATTGTTGTTGTGTCCAGCGCACTTGATAACGAAAACTATCAACTTGGTTTACAGGCATACCAACAAAAAGATTACCAGCAGGCACTTGGCTTATTCCAGCAGGCCGCGATTGATGGAAACACCTACGCGATGATCAGCCTTGGCTCGCTTTATTCGCAAGGGCTTGGCGTATCGCAAAACTATCTGATCGCCCTTATCTGGTATCAAAACGCCGCTGATCTGGGTGATCCGGACGCCATGAATGATGTTGGCGTAGCTTACGAAAATGGCTTGGGCGTAAAGCATGATTATAAAACGGCCTTTTCCTGGTATCAGAAAGCCGCCGTTGCGGGCAACCCCACCGCGATGAACAATTTGGCCAATCTTTATGCCAACGGCCTAGGGACCACTCAGGATTTCTCCCAGGCAACAACATGGTGGAAAAAAGCCGCCGCCGCAGGCGATGTGGATGCAAAGTATTACACGGACGTCGTCAATGAATCCTTAAATGCTCCGTTGCATAACGCCACAGAAAATGCCGCATCTGCAAAAGATGTGCAGGTCTTCAACGTTTGCGCCAAAGCTGCAGCCGATGGAAATGTCGACGCCATGAACACCCTTGGCGTGCTTTACGTCTCCGGTCGAGGCGTTAGCCAGGATTATCAGAAGGCATTTGGATGGTGGTATAAAGCGGCGATGGCCAATGACGCCGACGCTATGTTCAACGTCGGAATGCTTTATGAACATGGCCTGGGCGTGCCGCAGGATCGCTTCAAGGCGCACATCTGGATTGAAGAAGCGGCCCAATTCGGGAACCAGCAGGCAAAAGATTATTTGAAAGCCGCAGCTCAACAGTAAAAGTTTTGCCCTCGATCCACCAACCATTCTGCTTTAATGAAATAGCCGTTTCTGGTAGCATTTTTGATTCAACGGGGCGTAGCTCAGCCTGGCTAGAGCGCCTGGTTTGGGACCAGGAAGTCGCAGGTTCAAATCCTGTCGCCCCGAATGCGGAAGGGTCGCCTTTATGGCGGCCCTTTTGCATTCGGGACGGTAGGGTCTGGAACCTGCGACCGCGGGCGAGCGCAGCGAGAACGCCTGGTCGCAGCTTCACGCCAGAGGCGTCGCGTCAGCGAAATCCTGTCGCCCCGATTTTGGCCGAAAGGCCAAAATAGAGCAGTGGAGCAGAAGAGCAGTTGAACAGGAGAGAAAGCAATAGCCAATGGGATAGTTTTGAATCACCCTTCGACGTAGCTCAGAGCAGGCGAAAAACAATCCGCAGATTGCGCGGCTCGACTGAGCTCGCCGAAGTCAGATTAATACAGATTTTTCACCGCAACGAAGGCTACATTTTGTTCTTCATTGTCCTAAAAGCCTCTAGGAGCCTGTAACTACATAGTTGGGTTTATTACTCCTATTTTTGGGCCTCCGAAGCGCTACAACGTTACAAAGGCTTATTTTATAGAGTATTTCACACTTTCTGATCCGTAACATGATTGGTGCCTGTTGCGCCTTTAAGAGTGGAGGAAACACAACGGAGGGGATAATGATCCGCAGATTACAACGGAGGGGATAGGGAACGGGCCACAGGCCATAGTTTTTAACCGCAACGAAGGCTACATTTTTTTTCTCAATTTTTGGGTATCCTAAGTGTGACAGTGTGACAATCCCTTAATTTCCAGCATATTTTGCATTTTTCAAGTGTGACATCGTTTTCATTTGTCACACTTAGAAAAGTGAGAAAGACTCTATATTTACCGATGTTGTCACGCTGTCACGGTTGGATTTTCCCCGTGCTCCAGCAATACCTCTTGAACGCGTAACGAAACGATCCCGATGGCCATCGGGATTACGCGGACAGGCGCAGATTAGTTTTACCACAACGACACCCTTCGACGCGGCCCCTCGGTGTTACTCGGAACAGGCTCAGGGCAGGCAAAACGACACCACGACACAGCGGAGGAGATAGGGAATAGTGCCGCGAGGCCACCCATTGATATTTACTTGTCAAAGAACCGGCTTTAAGAGGCTCTGATACTGAATAGGGAAACCATCTGCATAAAGAACCACTTTTTTGCCACAGAGATCACAGAGGACTCAGAGATTTTGAACCACAACGACATGACGAATCTGCAGATTAACGCAGAGATAGCAGAGGGCGCGTTTATGAATCAAGGTCTAGTTTTCTCTGCACTACATCGCCCTTTGCCTCTTTTCCAAGCTGTGAAGGTAAAAATTCTGGAGATTTTGAAGTAAGCAGTTGGAAAAGCAACAGGCCATCTGTGGATAAATTTCCTCTTGACGTGTGAACTCGATGCGGTAAGAGATTGTCAATAAGAATCACCACCTGAATGAAAATGATAATTGATGCAAATTGTATGGATGTTGTGATATCGATAAATTGCATGATTGTTTTGATATCGAATCTGCTCCAAGTCACAAATCTCAAAGCAATCGCAAGTATAATTGCATTTGCCGCTGGTCCAGCCAATGTGGCTAAAATATATCTAAATCGGGGTTCTTTTTTGAAGCCATGCGTTAAAAAAGTGACTCCCCCTTCCGGAATTATTTTGAATTCAGTGTCGAAGCCAAGGAGATTTTTTCGATAGAACGTGCTGCCACGTCCGATCCAAATTCCCAAAACTGTGAGGCCGCACAATTCGCCGACAATGGCATGAGCAAACTCATGAACTACGGTTGAAAGCAAAGGAACGACGAGTAGAAGCAAAAAAATATTTACAATGGCAGTACCATATATTGATGACGGATATTTCAAATGAAAGACAATAGCAAATAACACAATCCCAAGGCTGATTGCGTGCAACCCTAGGAAAAGTTTCTCTTCCAGCCTAGCATGACATTTCGGACAATATGCGCGACAAATTAAAAACGGAATTCGTTCAATATGATACTTTGTTCCTTCGGGAGCAACAGCATTACAACGATCGCAGGTCACGTTCGCCGCTTTGCTCTGTTTATGTTTAATAAAAGCGGTATATACTACCCCAAAGGTCGCTACGGCAGCCGCAATCAAACCAATAAGCCAAGCCATATTTTCATCAAAATTAAAATCCATGACCTTAGTATATACAAAAGGAGCGGTATGGCGGAGCACTAGTAGACAGACTCAATACCAGCCGAAAATAATTCAATTGGTGTACTGTGGCCTCGATTCCTTGGGGCTGTTATGGCCGTTATGATTTGGAATATGGATCAGGGTCTAATTTTCTCTGCATTGCATCGTCTTTTGCCTCTTTTCCAAGCTGAGAAGATAAAAATTCCGGAGATTTTGAAGTAAGCAACTGGAGAAGTGACAGTCCATCCGTGCATAATTTCCCACGTGCCGTTTGGATTCGATATGGCAAGAGATTTCCGACAAGGATTAAAGCCTGAACGAAAAAGATAATTTCTCCGAGTTGGATGGATGTGGTAATATTGAGATTGTCCCACGTCACAAATCGTAAAGCGATTACAAGAATAATTGCATTGGCCATAGGTCCGGCTAATATCGCTAAAATATATCTAAAGCGGGACTGGTCTTTGAAGCCATATGAAAGAAACGTGAATCCGTCAACCGGAATCACTTTGAATTCCGTGTCGAATCCAAGGATTTTTGCATGATAGAACGTGCTGCCACGTCCGATCCAAATCCCCAAAACCGTAAGACCGGATAATTTGCCAACAATTGCATGTGCAAACTCATGAACGATGACTGAAGGTAAAATAACAAGTTGAACCAAAAACAAATTTACACACGCACGGCAAAATGGCGATAACGGATTTGCCCAAAGATATATAACACAAAATAAACCGAGACAAAGGTTGCTTACCACCAGCCACAGAATAAATTTGTCCTCCAACTTGACGTGACATTTCGGGCAATAAACACGAGTTCCGTAAAATGGAATTCGTTCACTACAAAATTTTGTTCCTTCAGGGGCAATCGCATTACAACGATCGCAGGTCACGTTCGCCACTTTGTTCTTTTTATTTTTAATCAAGAAGGAGGTATATATCGCGGCCGCTATCACGACCGCCAACACAATCAATACTTCCCAAATTGGGGCATAAAAATCCATGATCCCAGTATATACAGAATACATGGAATGGCGGAGCGCTAGCAGACAGAGCCGCCAATTAGAGCCACCATGATCCTTGCAAAGTTATATATTCAAATCCTGTTGCCTCGATTCGCCAATTTTCCAGCCGCGTTATAATACTTTTCCTCCTTTGGTTTTTCGGCAAGGAAACAAAGTTGTGCGAAATATTTTTCATTCACTGATGTGCATAGCGTCGTTGATGCTCTCCTTCTCGCTCGTGGGCAATACATTTGCCGATTCTGCTCCTCAACCGTTGCCGGCTGATATTGTCGCCGCATGGGGAAGGGCCGGCTACCAATCAGGCTGGATGACCCCGGAAGGAGACTGGGACCACAAAACCGAAGGCCAACCTGGCGATATTCCAGCATTCCATTTTATACTAATGGTAAGGTCTCTCTCGTTCTCTTTTAACCAATTGACACCCGGTGTAATTTCTAAATTGCCTCCGCCTGACCAGAGCTTCGGCTTGGACTTGGAGTATGCGAACATAACCGACTCCAACCTCAAAGGATTGGCTAAATTTACGCATTTGCAGGCACTGAACCTCGGTAGTAGCCAAGTGACTGACTCAGGGCTAAAGGAATTGTCAGGATTGAAACAATTGCAATCGCTGAACCTCGATGACACTCCCTTGACTGACGCAGGCTTGAAAGAATTGTCGGGTTTGAAGCAGTTGCAGTCGCTGGACCTTAGCGACTTAATGAGGGCTGGGGTACGCTACAGTAGCTTCATTACGGACGCTGGTCTGAAGGAATTAGCCGGCCTCACACAGTTGCAGTCTCTGGATCTCAGCGGCACCCAGGTAACTGGCGCTGGCCTTAAAGAATTGGAAAGTCTGACGCAGTTACGAATGTTGTCTCTCGAAGGCACTGCCCTTATGGATGCAGATATGACGGGATTGGCAGGGTTGAAGCAGTTACATGTACTGAACCTTGCGAACACCAATGTGACCGATACGGGCCTCAAAGATTTATCAGGTCTCACGCAGTTACAATCGCTGGGCCTTGATGGCGACCAACATGTGACCGATATGGGCCTCGAAGAGTTGTCGGGCCTTACGCAGTTGCGTGAACTGGGCCTTGGTGGTACCCATGTGACTGACGCAGGTCTGAAAGAATTGACCGGATTCAAGCAGTTGCAGACACTTTATCTCGATTTTGACAAGGTGACGGACGCTGGGCTGAAAGATTTGGCGGGCCTTTCACAATTGCAAACGTTGAACCTTCTCGACGACACCCAAATAACGGATGCGGGACTGAAAGATTTGGCGGGCCTTACGCAGTTGCATGATTTGGAACTTGACGATACCCAAGTAACGGACGCTGGGCTGAGAGAATTGGCGGACCTTACCCAGTTGCAGTCGCTGGAGCTTGACGATACCCAGATTACGGACGCAGGTCTGAAAGAGTTGGTCGGTCTCACACAATTGCGATCGCTATGGCTCAGCAACACTTATGTGACGGATGCGGGTGAGGCGGAATTGCAAAATGCGCTGCCAAATCTAGTGAATGTCGTTATGCCATATCCCCAGCCGTTACCGGTCGACATTCGCTACGCTTGGAGAAAGGCCGGCGGCGAATTCATTCTGATGAGACATCAGGCGTATTGGGACTATTCAAGACCAGTCCAGGGGGGAGATCTTCCGGCATTCAGATTCAGCAAATTGACACCAGGTATATTTTCTAAACTGCCTCCGCCAAACCAGAACTTCGGATTGGACCAGGAAGATAGGAATATAACCGATGCCGATCTCGATGGTTTGGCTAAATTCACGCATTTACAGGCGCTAAATCTCGGTAGCACACAGGTGACGGACACAGGGCTGAAGGAATTGGCTGGCCTTACGCAGTTGCAGTATCTGGACCTCAGCAGCACTAACGTGACGGACTCGGGTCTGAAAGAATTGCTCGGTCTCACACAGTTGCGCATACTAGATCTTGGCGATACCCATGTGACCGACGCAGGATTGAAGGAATTGGCCGGCCTCACGCAGTTGCAGATGTTAAACCTCGACCAGGACAGTGTGACGGATGCAGGCATGAAAGAATTGGCTGGTCTTACCGAGTTGCAGGCGTTGGACCTCGGCTACACCAAATTAACAGACGCAGGGTTGAAGGAATTAACCGGGCTCACGCAGTTACAGACGCTGAATCTCATGTTCACGCGCGTGACCGACACAGGCCTGAAGGAATTGGAAAGTCTGACGCAGTTGCATTGGCTGCGACTCAATTATACCCCAGTAACGGATGCGGGTGTGATGGAATTGAAAATGAAGCTATCAAATCTGTGGATTGGTCGCTAAAAGACATTAAAAATACTCTAGGCACTCGCGTGATGAGCTTAATCAAAATGCACAGTGCGGAACTCTCATTTCTTCGCAACCAGCTAGGAAAATTTCAATCGGCGCCCTGTCGCCGCGATTCCAAGAGGCTGTCATGAGAGTTATGATTTGGGATAATAGGTATGGAATTACATCCTAGAAATAAGTAGATCATGATGGGTCAACAGATTAATTTTTACATGACGCCGCGAGACTTGGAAATCGCAATGAAACACATTGTGGGTTGTGGTGACTATATCATACTGCATTATAAATCATCGCAATCAAAACCAAATGTTGTGCCAAATCTTGAATTCGAAGAGAATGGTAAACCGTGGTTATATTTTTACCTTACACGTTCTGAATTTTTACCATTGATTAAAATGTATGAAGTGC
>Ga0335074_10003911_pt1 | contig 20490 bp, 19 predicted proteins | sample Lox_Sample_23_FD_206715 | JGI IMG/M metagenome (GOLD analysis project Ga0335074, IMG submission 206715) | Soil microbial communities from Loxahatchee National Wildlife Refuge, Florida, United States - Lox_Sample_2.3 | ecosystem: Environmental > Terrestrial > Soil > Wetlands | place: USA... | reverse complement strand
GTCTGCCGCCGCCAGTTGCGCAGATCGGCCAGATCATAGGCGTCGATCATGGCCATCACATTGGCGATCACCACGGCGCCGAGCGCCAGGATCAGCCCATGGCGAAACTCGATCGAGAAGGTCTGATAGCGGACGATGTAGGTGAGCAAGCCGGCGAGCGGCACGCTGATGATGTCGACCGCCCGCAGCAGCCCGCGCGAGAGGGCGAGCAACTCGTGCCGGACGACGCGTGAGCGCTCCGTATCCCTCCGGCGCGTGCCGAACGGCGTTGGACCCGACAGTGAAAGTTGCGCCATTCTGAATCCGCCCGTCCTTGCCTCGTCGCTAACAGGGGCGCCGTTATGCTGCCCGGCCGCGATGCGAACGCTGCAACTGCGGTCTCCTCCCGATCACGGGGTCGTGGGTTGAACGAAAAGGCGCGGAATGTGTCTGGCATGCAACTCAACACCAAGAGGTTGGAAAGGTTCCCCTCAAAGAAATCTGAGATACGGGCATGCGGCAGGGTGACGCCGCGGGTGCGTCTCTCGCTCCCTGGCGGGGTTGGCGGGGGGGCGAGGATCGCCCTGGTTTAGGGTCGGCCGGGCTCGGCCTTGGGGCTGAGCGTCACGGAGGGCGCTTTGGCGGCCGGGTCGACGATGAGCTTCGTCCACATACCGGCTTGGCCGTGGCCGGGCACGCCGCACATGAAATCGTAATCGCCGGCCGTCGTTGCCGTGAAGGTCAGCGTGTCGGTTTTGGGTGAAGGGATGCCCTGGTCGGGATTGTCGGTATAGGCGCGCGGGATCGCGACAGCGTCGATGCCGGCATGATCGGGAAAGTGGCCTGGGGTGAAGGACTTCGTCACCACCAGGCTATGCGGCAGCATGGCGTCGTTGTTCTTGAAATGTATGTCGACGGTCCAGCCCACCGGAACCACGACGGTCATGTCCCCGGTGAAGTAACCGTTGAAGTTGAGCGCGCCGTTATTGGCGTTGAAGCCGGCGACGATGTCGAGAGTGACATGCTTTGCCGGCACATCGGTCTTCATCCAGCTCGGCGCCTCCTGACCGGACTGTGCCGATGCCGGCGGCGCGAGCAGCAACCAGGCGAGAAGCGCCGCGGCGGCGAGACGACCGATCATGTTGGGAACGTCCGAAAGGTTCGAAACGGAAGCGATGCAGCGGCGCCGGTTTGAGCGGCGCCGCTGCCGGGAGCATCAATCAAGGCCGAAAACGATCACCGCGGTGCCGTACTTGTAGTCGAGCTGGAAATTGCCGCCGGCGGCGACGGCGATATAGGGCTTGCCGCCGATCTCGAAGGCCATCGGTGCGGCGTTGACGCCGGCGCCGGCCTCGAACGACCACAGCATCTTGCCCGATTTGGCGTCATAGGCGGCAAAGGTCCCGTTGCCCTGGCCGGCGAAGACGAGATCGCCCTTGGTGGTGAGCGCGCCGCCGATCATCGGTTGCTCGGTCTTGTCCTGCCAGCCGATCTTGCCGGTGTCGACATTGACCGCCGAGATATTGCCGTATTGCTTCTCGGTCGGGATGGCGACAAAGGCGCCGCCGAGCCACATCCCTGGCGCCCCGGCGTAGCGCTTGCGGTAGTCGTCCCAGGTCTCGTGCTTGACGATGTAGTTCATCGGCTGGTGCAGGTTGACGCAGTAATCGAGCCGCGTCCCGGGATTGAAGGCGCAGGGCGACCATTCGACGCCGCCATTGGCGCCGGGCAGCATGCGGGTTCCCTGCTCGGTCGGCAGCGCGAACAGGTTCTCCTGCGGCACCATCGTCTCCGAGCGGCGGATCAGCTTGCCGGTGTCGCGGTCGAGGATGTAGACCCAGCCCGTCTTGCCGGCCTGGATCACGGCATCGACCATCTTGCCGTTCGGCCCTCGGACCTCGGCCAGGATCGGCGGCGAGACCTCGTCGAGATCCCAGACGTCGTGCGGAAGCACCTGATAGGCCCATTTGAGCTTGCCGGTGTTGGCGTCGACGGCGACGATGCTGTCGCTCCAGCGGTCGTCGCCGGGCCGGTCCATGCCGTCGAGATCGGGTGACGGATTACCGACCACCCCGAAGACGAGGCCGCGCCGCGCATCGACGGCGTTGGTCGTCCAGTTCCCGGCGCCGCCATGCATCCAGCTGTCCTTGTCCTTGCCCGAGGCGATCGCCGCTTTCTCCGCGGCGACGTCGCGATGCAGATCGTTGATGCCGTCGGCCTTGGTCCCGAAGGTGCCTTCCCAGCCCTTGGTGCCGTCGGGGTTGACGTCATCGGGGCTCGGAATGGTGTGCCAGCGCCAGACCAGCTTGCCGTCATCGATATTGTAGGCGCTGATGAAGCCGCGAATGCCGTATTCGCCGCCGGCGATGCCGATGATCGCCATGTTCTTATAGACCGTGGGCGCCGAGGTCAGGGAGTAGCCGACCTGCGAATCCGCCACTTCGGTATCCCAGATCTTGTCGCCGGTCTTCTTGTTGAGGGCGACGAGATGAGCGTCGAGCGTGCCGAACAGCACCTTGTCGCCGACCACGACCACGCCGCGATTGTTGGGACCGCAGCAGAAGTAGTTCGCGCCCAGCTTATACTGGTAATGCCAGAGTTCCTTGCCGTTCTTCGCATCGACGGCGAAAACGTGGTCATAGGGTGTGCTGATGTACATGACATCGCCATCGACGATCGGCGTGTTCTCGAACGAGCCGACGACGCCGGTTTGGAAAATCCACTTCACGTGAAGTCGATGCACGTTGCTGGCATTGATGCCGGTGCCGGGCCAATAGCGCATCTCGCCGAGATCGCCGCCGTAGTTGACCCAATCCTTGGCCTGATCGCCCGCTTTCTGCAGTTCCTCCCAGGTAGCGGCCTGGCTCGCGCCCGCGAGGCCGGCCATGGCCAGCGTCGCACCAGCGATGAGCCACCCTCTCCCACTGCTTTTCCAGCGCATGTTTCACTCCCCAATCGCAGATATTGTTCTTGCCCGCAGGTCGATCGCGGCTTCGCTGGGAGATTGTGCTCGCAGGTAGCGCGGCACTCTGCCCTAGTAGCGCCGAAATCGCCTGGACATGAGGCTATACTCGTCTGGCGGGTAGCGTCCAGCGCGATCGTTGCGCAGGCGGATCGAGAACGATCGCGATGCTGTCGAGAGCCGATCGCCGGCGCTCCGCTCCTGAGCTATTGCGTGTGCGCCTTCAGCGCGACCGCAAGCCGGCGCAGCTTGGCTTCATCATAGACGAGGCGTCGGCAAAGCCCTTCAGCCGTGTCGTCAGCGTCGTCGAGCGCTGCGAGATTCTGCCGTCGCGCCTCCTTGATCGCCGCCGCCTGCTGCGCATCGGGCGTCCCTTGCTGCTCCGCAGCGTCGAGCTTGCGGCTGTCTTCGGCTACCACGTCGGCGAGGACATGCGAGCGTATGATCTGGTCCTTGATGCCTTTCAGCAGCACGCGCCGCAGCACGTTGCCGCGCTCGACCATGCCGGAGACGACGAGGAGTGCGGTCTCTCCCGTCACCAGACCGTTCTGCGCCGTGAAGTCCGCGATCTCGCGCTCACCCATGGCCGGCGAATTCTCGGACGCGGTGAGAAAATCGACGAGGTGACGCGCCGCGAGATTGTCGTGCCAGGCGTTTTCCGGCTCCGGCGTGGCGCCGGGCCACAGCATCCCCGGCGCGAGCGGCCCGGCAAAAGGCGTCGCGCACGGCCATTCGGAGAGCGCGTGCGGCGGACCTTTCGCGGTCGCCGGCCAAGCGAGCAGAAGAGCGAGAGAAAGAGAGAGCAGGAGCGGCGCTAGGCGCATGGGCGACATCGGTGATGGAATTTCGCTTCGGGCGTGTCTACTGTTGGGCCGTTCTCTACCTTCTGTCAATCGCCCTTGCCGATGATCCGCCGCCTTCTGCTGCTGCTGTCGCTGCCGCTCTTGCTTGCGGGCGCCGTGCGCGCGGCGGAGACGGCGCAGAGCGAGGCAGAGATGGTGCGGCTGTGCCGCGCCGAACTCGAAGGTCGCCTCTTCTCCGGCGGCGCTCATGGCGATGCCTTCGTCACCGCCAAATCCGTGGAGCATCGTTCCGACAGCGTCGTCGTGACGCTCGACCTCGCTTCGGGCGAAGGTCGCCGCGTCAAGGGCAGCTGCATCTTCCGCGGCGGCAAGCTGTTCGACGTGAAATAGCAGGTCGCGCGCCCGCGGTACCCGATTCTCGGCGCTATTGTCCGGGCTCGCCGGTGTCCGGTACGAGGCCCGCGGCCTTGATCCCGAAGACGGCGCAGACCTCGTCCTGCTCGGAAACATCGCCGCTGATGCCGACCGAGCCGATGATGTCGCCGCTGCTGTCGCGGATCAGCACGCCGCCCGGCGCCGGCACGATGCGCCCGTCCGAGGCGGCGATGATGGCGCCGATAAAGGCCGGCTGCGCCGCCGCGCGGCGCGCGAATTCGCGGCCGCCGAAGCCCATGCCGAGAACGCCCCAGGCCTTGCCGCCGGCGATCTGCGGTCGGAGCAGGCTCGACCGGTCCTCGCGCTTCAAGGCGACGAGATGGCCGCCGGCATCGAGGACGGCGACGGTGAGCGGCTTCAGCTTGAGGCTTCGCCCGTGCTCCAGCGCTTTGTCGACGATGAGCGACGCTTGGGCGAGGGTGACATTGGTCATGGCTGGTTTCTCCCGAGGGTCAGGCGAGCGCGCCGGAGCGTTTCAGCGTATCGATCTCGTCGGGAGTCACCCCCCATTGGGCGAGCGACGCGTTGCCGCGCTCGCCGGGGAGCTCCGGCGGGGTCGGCTTCCCCGCGGGCGTCCGGCTGAAGCGCGGCGCGGGCGCCGGCTGGACGATGCCGTCGACCTCGACGAAGGTGCCGCGTGCGATATTGTGCGGATGGGCGGGTGCCTCGTCGAGGCTCAGCACCGGGGCAAAGCAGGCATCGCTGCCTTCGAGCAGCCGACACCATTCCTCGCGCGTCCGCGTCTTGAAACGCGCTTGCAGCTTCGCCTTCGCCTCGGGCCAGCGTTTGCGGTCGAGCTTTGCCGGCATGTCGCCGGGATCGATCTCCATCCGGCGCAGAAACTCGGCAAGGAATTTGTCCTCGATCGCGGCGAGGGAGATGTACTTGCCGTCCTTGCATTCATAGACGTCGTAAAAGAAGGCGCCGCTATCGAGCACGTTCTCGCCGCGCGTGAGGCTCATCTGCCCGGCGGCGCGCAGCCCCCAGAACATGGCGGCGAGCGAGGCGGCGCCGTCGACCATGGCGGCATCGACGACCTGGCCCTTGCCCGAGCGCTGCGCCGCGATGATGCCGCAGGCGACGCCGAGCGCCAGATAGAGGGCGCCGCCGCCGAAATCGCCGATCAGGTTCAAGGGCGGGGTCGGCGGCGCGCCGGCGCGGCCGATCGAATGCAGCACGCCAGCCAGCGCGATGTAGTTGAGGTCGTGGCCGGCCGCCTGGGCCAGCGGGCCTTCCTGGCCCCAGCCGGTCATGCGGCCGTAAACCAGTCGGGGATTGCGGGCAAGGCAGGTCTCGGGACCGAGGCCGAGGCGCTCCATCACGCCGGGGCGGAAGCCCTCGATGAGCGCATCCGCCGTATCGGCGAGGCGCAGCACCAGCTCGACGCCGTCGCGCCGCTTGAGATCGACGGCGATGGCGTGCCGGCTGCGCTGCGTCACCGAGAAGCGCGCCGCGCCGGGAAGACCGAGCCCGCTCGGCTCCTGCCGGTCGACGCGCAGCACGGTGGCGCCGAGATCGGCGAGCAGCATGGCGCACATCGGCGCCGGCCCGATCCCGGCCATCTCGACGATCTTCAGCCCTGCGAGCGGCCCCATGCGACGCCTCCCTGTCCCCCGCGCGACCTTATCGCGGCCGGGCCGGGCGGAGCGAGAGATTTGTCGGCGTCCCGCGGCGCTCCGTTGCAATCGGCGCCGAAGCTGTCTTAGGGTGAAAGCCCAAGCGCGGCGCCAGGCCGCCCGGAACGAGAGAGGGAGGAGGGTGGCGATGCCCCAAGCGAAATGCCTCGACGGCAAGGTGATCGTCGTGACCGGTGCCGGTCGCGGCATCGGCCGCGAGATCGCACTGCTCGCCGGCCGCGAAGGCGGCAAGGTGGTGGTGAACGATCTCGGCGCCGGCGCCGATGGCGAGGGCAATCCTGATACCGGTCCGGCGCAGAGCGTCGTCGACGAGATTCGCGAAGCCGGCGGCAACGCGGTGGCGAATGCCGACAGCGTCGCCGAGCCGGCCGGGGCCGAACGCATCATCCGCACCGCGCTCGATGCCTTTGGCCGCATCGATTGCGTCGTCAACAATGCCGGCATCCTGCGTGACCGCATCTTCCACCGCATGTCGACCGTGGACTGGGATCTCGTCCTCAAAGTCCATCTCATGGGTAGCTTCTATGTCGCGCGTGCCGCCGCCGCGCATTTCCGCGACCAGGAGAGCGGCTCCTATATCCACTTCACATCCACCTCGGGCCTCATCGGTAATTTCGGCCAGGCCAACTACGCTGCCGCCAAGCTCGGCATCGTCGGCCTGTCGAAATCGATCGCGCTCGATATGGCGCGCTACCATGTGCGCTCCAACTGTATCTCGCCTTTCGCCTGGAGCCGCCTCATCGGCACCATCCCGACCGACACGCCGGAGCAGGCCGCCCGCGTCGAGCGCATCAAGACCGCGACGGCCGAGAAGATCGCGCCGCTCGCCGTCTATCTCGCCAGCGACCTCTCGCGCGATGTCACCGGCCAGATCTTCGCCGTGCGCCGCAATGAGATCTTCCTGATGAGCCAGCCCCGGCCGATCCGCTCGATCCATCGCGGCGAAGGCTGGACGCCGCAGGCGATTGCCGAGCACGGCATGCCGGCGTTGCAGGCCGCGTTCTTCCCGCTCGAGCGCTCGGGCGACGTCTTCACCTGGGATCCCGTCTGAGGGGAGGGGCCGATGGCGATCGACTATCAGCGACTGAAGCATTGGCCTTTCCCCGAGATCGAGCACAGCTACCGCGCCAGGGACACCATGCTCTACGCGCTGGGGCTGGGTTACGGCGCCGATCCGATGGACCCACATCAGCTGCGCTTCGTCTACGAGGAAGGGCTGAAGGCCCTGCCGACCATGGCGGTGGTGTTGGCCGGGCCGGGGGCATGGTCGACCAACCCCGAGACCGGCATCAATTGGAAGATGGTGTTGCATGGCGAGCAGGGGGTGGTGCTGCATCGGCCGCTGCCGCCCGCCGGCACGGTGGTCGCGCGCACGGTGATCGACGAGATCATCGACAAGGGGGCGGGCAGGGGCGCGCTGATTTACTCCCACCGCGACATCCGCAACAAGGAGACGGGCGAGCTCTTGGCGTCGCTCGCGTCGACCAGCTTCCTGCGCGGCGATGGCGGTTTCGGCGGACCGAGCGGACCGACCAAGCCGGTGCATGCGCTGCCCGAGCGCGCGCCCGATCTCGTCGTTGACATCGCCACTCTGCCGCAGACCGCGTTGATCTACCGCCTCAGCGGCGATTACAATCCGCTCCACGCCGATCCCGAGATCGCGAAGGCGGTGGGCTTCCCGCGGCCGATCCTGCACGGGCTCTGCACGTTCGGCATCGCCGGCCATGCGTTGCTGCGCGCGACATGCGGCTACGATCCGGCGCGGCTGAAGCGCCTGGAGGTGCGCTTCTCGGCGCCGGTCTTCCCGGCCGAGACCATACGCACCGAGATCTGGCGCGAAGGCGGCGGCCGCTTCGGCTTCCGTTGCAAAGCGGTGGAACGCGACGTCATCGCCATCAATAACGGGCTGGCGGAGGTGGCGGAGTAACCGGCTGAAAACGAGCGCGCGATACCCCCTACCCCGCCCTCCCCCTCAAGGGGGGAGGGGGAAGAAAAATGAAGCCCTCCCCCCTTGAGGGGGAGGGTAGGGAGGGGGGAGCTGCTGGGCACCGAAATTAGAGAGAGGAGAGCATGGTCGGTATCGCATCTTTCGGCGGCTACATTCCGCGCCGGCGCTTGAGCCGCAAGGCGATCGTCGATGCCAATGGCTGGTTCAACGCCGGGCTGCGCGCCTATGCCAAGGCCGAGCGCGCCATCTGCGCCTGGGACGAGGACAGCGTCACCATGGCGGTCGAAGCGGCGCGCGACGCGCTTGCCGACGCGCCGCGCGACGGCTTTCGCGCACTCTATCTCGCTACCACCTCGGCGCCGTTCGAGGACCGGCAGAACGCCGGCATCGTGGCGCAAGCGCTGCGCCTCGGCGCCGAGCTCAACACCATGGATGTCGGCGCCTCGCAGCGCGCCGGGACCACCGGCCTCATCGCCGCGCTCGATGCCGTGTCGGCGCGCGGCGGACCCGTGCTCTATCTCGCTGCCGAGAAGCGGCGCGCCGCCGCGGCGAGCCCGGCCGAGCTGCTCTATGGCGACGGCGCCGCGGCGCTCATTCTCGATCGTGGCGATGGGGTCGCGCGGTTTCTCGGCAGCCGCTCCGCCTCGGTCGATTTCGTCGACCATTACAAAGGCAAAGGGCGTGAGTTCGACTATGGCTGGGAAGAGCGCTGGATCCGCGACGAGGGCTTTCTCAAGATCGTGCCGCCGGTGATTGCCGGGGCGCTCGCCGAAGCGGGCTTGACGCCTGCCGACATCGCGCATTTCTGCCTGCCCTGTACCTTGCCGCGGGTGGTGCAGGCGATCGCCAAGCAGGCGGGGCTGTCCGAGAGCAGCGTCCGGTCCAATCTCGACGGCGCCTGCGGTGATACCGGCACGGCGCATCCGCTGGTGATGCTGGTGCATGCGCTGCAGGAAGCGAAGCCCGGCGAGCGCATCCTGGTGGCGAGTTTCGGCAATGGTTCGGACGCACTGGTCTTCGAGGCGACCGGCGCATTGCCGGCGATGCAGCAGAAGCGGCGTGGCATCGCCGGCGCGCTGCGCCAGCGCAAGGAGGAGACGAACTACGCCAAGTATCTCGCGATCAACGATCTCGTGAAGATGGAGCGCGGCTTGCGCGCCGAGGTCGACAAGCAGACGCCGCTGACGACGCTCTATCGCAAGAAGGACATGCTGCTGTCGCTCGTCGGCGGCCGCTGCGAGCGCTGCGGCACGGTGCAGTTCCCCAAATCCAACATCTGCGTCAACCCGAATTGCCGTGCCATGCACAGCCAGGTCGATCAGCCTTTCTCCGAGTTCAGCGGCCAGATCATGTCGTTCACCGCCGATAATCTCACCTATTGTCCGGAGCCCCCGGCACACTACGGCATGGTGCAGTTCGCCGAAGGCGGGCGGATGATGGTAGACTTTACCGAGGTCGATGCCGGGGCGGTCGAGGTCGGCATGCCGATGCGCATGGTCTTCCGCATCAAAGAGGTCGATCCGGCGCGCGGCTTCACCAAATACTTCTGGAAGGCGGCGCCGGCGGGCGGCGCCAAGGAGGTCTGACGATGGCAAAGGGAATCCGGGACAAGGTCGCGATCCTCGGCATGGGCTGCTCGAAATTCGGCGAGCGTTGGGACCGCGAAGCGGACGATCTCATCGTCGAGGCCTATGAAGAGGCGATCGCCGATGCCGGCATCGAGACCAGCCAGATCGAAGCCGCCTGGTTCTCGACCGCGATCGAGGAACAGCATGTCGGCAAATCCGGCGTGCCGCTGGCGACGGCGCTGCGCCTGCCTTACATCCCGGTGACGCGCGTCGAGAATTTCTGCGCCTCGGGATCGGAAGCCTTCCGCGGCGCGACCTACGCCGTTGCCTCCGGCGCCTGCGATATCGCGCTCGCGCTCGGCGTCGAGAAGCTCAAGGATACCGGCTATGGCGGCTTGCCGCAGCGCGGCCGCGGTGCGCTCAACTCGATGTACTGGGCGAACATCTCGGCACCGGGCAGCTTCGCTCAGCTCGCCGCCGCCTACCGCGCCAAGCACGGCGTCTCGCGCGAGACGCTGAAGCAGGCGATGGCGCATATCTCGGTCAAGAGCCACGACAATGGCAGCCGCAATCCGAAGGCGCATCTCCAGAACAAGATCACCGAGGACGCCGTGCTGAAAGCGCCGCTGGTCGCAGAGCCGCTCGGGCTCTACGATTGCTGCGGCGTCAGCGACGGCTCGGCCTGCGCCATCGTCACCACGCCCGAGATCGCCAAGAGCCTGGGCAAGCGCGATCTCATCACCGTGAAGGCGCTGCAGCTCGCCGTCTCCAACGGCCAGGAGGCGCAGCACAATTCCTGGGATGGCAGCTATTTCGCCACGGCACGCGCCGCGGCGAAGCGCGCCTATCAGGAGGCCGGCATCGACAAGCCGCGCGAGCAGCTCTCGCTCGTCGAAGCGCATGATTGCTTCTCCATCACCGAGCTGGTGACGCTCGAGGATCTCTTCATCTCTCCCGAGGGCGGCGCGGTGAAAGACGTGCTCGACGGCTTCTACGATGCGGACGGCCCGGTGCCGTGTCAGATCGATGGCGGGCTCAAATGCTTCGGCCATCCGATCGGCGCCTCGGGCCTGCGGATGATCTACGAGATCTATCTCCAGATGCAGGGCCGCGCCGGCGCGCGTCAGCGCCAGCAGGAGCCGGTGCGCGGCCTCGTGCACAATCTCGGCGGCATGCCGCATCAGAACGTCTGCTCGATCGCCATCATCGGCAAGCACGGCGCCTGAGCAGCGGGGCCGGGCGTGTTCGAAGGCTTCGCCGAGCAGCGCGTCGCCCTCGCGGAGTCGGAGATCTTCTGCCGTACCGGCGGCGCCGGCCCGCCGCTGCTGCTGCTGCATGGCTATCCGCAGACGCATGTCGCCTGGCATCGCGTGGCGCCGCGCCTGATGCGGCAGTTCAGCCTGGTGGTGCCGGATCTGCGCGGCTATGGCGAAAGCCGCGGGCCGCGTCCCGATCCCGAGCATCGCCATTATTCCAAACGCGCCATGGCACGCGACATGGCCGAGCTGATGACGGCGCTCGGCCATGAGCGCTTCCTGCTCGCCGGCCACGACCGTGGCGCCCGGGTCGGTTTTCGCCTGACGCTCGATGATTCCGCCCGCGTGCAGCGCTTTGCCGCCATCGACATCATCCCGACCGTCGATGTCTGGGAGCAGATGGACGCGGACAAGGCGCTCTCGAACTATCACTGGTCGTTTCTTGCGGTGCCTGCGCCGGTGCCGGAGACGCTGATCGCCGCCGATCCCGACTTCTATATCCGGCATCTGCTCGACCGCTGGGTCGGACGGCCGGACGCGCTGCATCCGCAAGCGGTGGCGGCTTATCTCGGGCAATTCCACGAGCCGAGTGTCGTCGCCGCCACCTGCGAAGATTACCGCGCCGGTGCCTCGATCGATCGACGGGAAGACGGCGAGGACCGACAGCGCGGCGCCAAGATCGCCTGCCCCGTGCTGGTGCTGTGGGGCCGGCGCTACCTCACGAGCAAGACGGCGTCGCCGCTCGCCGCTTGGCGCAACTGGGCGCCCGATGTGCGCGAGGTCGCGCTCGATTGCGGCCACTTCATCGCCGAAGAAGCGCCGGAGGAGTGCGCCACGGCGCTCGCCGAATTCTTCGCCTGAGCGCGCATCGCCGCGCTTGCGTTTCGAACTGTCCCAAATGTTGGCGTCGTGAAACGCGAAGATTGTTTTGCGCGCTCAAAAAGTATGTTCCGATCTGGCGCGCACTGAACGCAGAGGTTCTCTAGTAACCTGCAAACGCTTCGTTCAGTTTATCGCGTACTCAAAATTGCAACAGAACAGATGCTGCGATGCAATATGCGCCGCGTAGCATCCCGCGCTGAGCGGCAAGGCAGGGGACGCTTGCGGCTCGGCTGGTTGCGGTCCCTCACGCAAAGCCATAGGACGATCGATGACCCTTCGGCAGCATTTCATGCAAACGGCGCTCACGGGTGCCGTGTTGCTCGCGGCTTATCCTGCGGCAGCGCAGACCAGCTCGGTGAACAGGCAGATCGACTCCCTCCAGTCGCAGATCCAGCAGTTGCAGCAGCAATTGCAGAGTCTACAAGGTCAGGTGAACCAGGCGCAGCAGAACGCCGCTCAAGCCCAAACCACGGCGGCGCAGGCTCAGGCGCAAGCGCAAGCTCAGCCGAAAGCGAACGGCGCCATCGTAACGATGTCGCCCGGCAATCGCCCCGGCATCTGCACCGCCGACCTGCAGAACTGCATCGAGCTGACCAGCCGGCTCCAACTTGACTTCGCCAACTACCTCAACGTCCATCCGCAGTTTTCGACGGGGCCGCATAGCCTCACCAGTGGCGTCAACGCGCGGCGTGCCCGCATCGGTGTCCTCGGCAAGTTCGCGGGGGATTGGAACTACGCCCTCATCGCGGATTTCGGCGGCTCGAGCGACGGCGCGCAGCAGAGCAACATCGAGAACGCCTACGTCACCTATAACGGCTTCCGCCCGGTCGCCATCGATCTCGGCTATATCGACGTGCCTTGGACCTTGGACGAGTCGACCAGCTCCAACGACATCATGTTCTTGGAGCGCACCGAGATTGGGAATGTCGTCACCAACCTCGCTTCCGGTGATAACCGCGCCGCCTTCGGCGCGCGCTCGAACGACGATCGCTACTGGGCGGGCGCTTATCTCACCGGACCGACGTCCGGGGCGCAGCATACCGGCTCGAACCAGCAGCAGCTTGCCGGCGTCGCGCGCGCGACCTATCAGGCCTTGCAAGGCCCCGACTATTCCTTGCATGCCGGCGTCGATGGCGAATATGTCTTCGCGCCGCGGGCGGACGGCTCAAGCAGTTCCAGCGTCGCCGACACGGTGGCGTTCAGCGATCGGCCGGAGTTGCGCGTCGACCCCACCGCCTTCCTCAATACCGGAAACATCCCGGCGAAGAACGCCGCCGCTGTGGGCGGCGAGCTGGCCGGTGGATGGCAGAGTCTCTTCTTCCAGGGCGAGTACTATCATGTCTTCGTCGATCAGGCTGGCTTGTCGGCGACGTCGCCGAAGCCGGAGCTGAACTTCGACGGCTTCTATACCCAGGCGAGCTGGACGGTAACCGGCGAGTCGCGCAAATACATTCCGACCACAGGCGCCTACAGCGCCATCGTTCCCGACCATCCGCTCTCCTTCAAGAATGGCGGGTGGGGCGCTTTCGAGCTGGCGGCGCGCTACGCCTATATCGACCTCAACGACCACGACAAGCCCGGGGTGTCGCCGCTGGTCACCGGCGGTGTTTTCGGCGGCCGCGTCCAAGGCATCACTCTCGGCGTCAACTGGTATCCCGTGCGCAATGTCCGCTTCATGCTCAACTACATCCACAACGTCGTGAACAAGCTGCCGGTAACCACGGCGCTGGGCGGCACGAGCACCGGCGGCGTCACCATCGACGCGATCGCGCTGCGCACGCAGGTCGCCTTCTGATCTGAATGGGAAGCCGGCGGCGAGGCGAAGCTACGCCTCGCCGCTGGCGCTTCGGCACGAAGATCAGCGCCTGTCGCCGACCGGCTCGGGCTGAGCCTGCGCGCCGGAGGGCTATATCGTCCATTGAGATGCCACGAAGCTGTCGCATGGCGCCGGCAATGGCTCTATAGTTTGTCGAAGCGATGGGATCGAAGAGCGGAGCGTTCGCGAGGTTCTCTGGAAAATTGCTAAATTTACGATGCTCCGCTATTGTTCGGGGTCCTTTCGAGAGGAGATGACCTTGGCCAAGCTGACCCCCGCTTCCGCATCCGAGAATGGTGGCCTAATGTTCAAGCGTCGTACGGTCATCGTCGACGGTCCGGATCCGATCGACCAGCATGTCGGTGGTCAGCTTCGGTTGCGCCGCGCGCAGGCCGGCATGACGCAGACCGAGCTCGGTGCGAAGGTCGGCCTGTCCTTCCAGGCGGTGCAGAAATACGAGACCGGCGAGAACCGGATCAGCGCCAGCCGGCTCTATCAGTTGGCGCGCATCCTCGATGTGCCGCTCGCCTATTTCTTCGAGGGTCTCGACGAGACCGGCCATGCCGAGGATGGCACCGGAGCGGCGGAACTTACGCGCAAAGAGGCGTCGATGGTGCTGGGCGCCTATTACGGCATCAAAGATCCGCGGCTGCGTTCGGCGTGCCTTCTCATCATGACGCGGATGGCGGGTCGCTTGGACATCGAGGGCGAATGACGCAGGCGCCGCGCATGTCGGATGCGCGTCCCGAGGTCGCCTGTGTCGCGGCCGAAGGCTGCAGCTATCTGCGCGCGCTTTCCACCATCGAGCACATCGCCGGCTTCGAGCACACCGCGCGCGCTTATGCCGCCGCCTCCGAGCGCTGCCGCGAGCATGGCTGCTGGGCGGCTGCGACCGCGGCGGCGGGATCCTCTTCCGGCGCTCCGCCGGAACCGGTGCCGCTGAAAGCGTTCTACCGCGCCAACCGGCCGGGCACGGTGCCCGTCACGAGTGACGCCGAGACTGTGCCGTTCATCCGCTCGGAGCATATCGACATCGTGACGGACGGCACCGGCAATTATGTCGAGCGGCGTCCGCTCAAGCTTTCCACGCTGCCGCGGCGCGGCGACCCGCTCGGCCATCTCTACCGCTATTGGCTCGATCTGCGCAGCGCCGGCTCGCTGCGATTCTCGAACATCGACACGGTTCAGCTGACGCGGGCCGATATCATCGGCAAGCTGCACATCGTCGATGTCACCAGTGGCGATCCGCACGACTTCCGCTTCGAGCTTTTCGGCTATGCCGTCCCGATTGGACGCTACGAGTCGCCCTGCGCCCATCCCGTCCGTATCTGGGCGGACAGCTTGATGCGCGATTACAACACGGTTCGCCTGACGGCGGCGCCGCGCCTCCACCGCATGCGCTGCCGTCTCGGCGAGGTCGCCCATCACTACACGCGGCTCATCCTACCCTTCCATGACAAGGGCGCGCGCGTGACGCGGCTGCTGGTGGCGATCCGCGAGGAGCGCGGCAACGGTCTCCGGCTCAAGGCCGCCGAGTAGCTCGGCGCGATCCATATAGACGAGGTAAAAGCGCTCGCGGCTGCGCGTTGGCGGAAAATAGCCGTCGAAACAGCGCTCGACATGCGGCATGCCATAGGCCCAGGTGGCGATGCCGCATTCGCCGATTCCTTGCCGTGCAATACCTGTCTGCCAGTCGATTTCCCATTCGCGCGTACAGATCGCCCGCGTGAGATGCGGCAGAACCGCCGAAAGCCCGCGCCTGCGATGTTGCGGGTGAACCCATAGCCCACCTTCATGGCCGACGCGCCCCTGGATGACCGGCGCTTCTCGCGGCAGGGTGATGGCGAGCCTGCCATAGTCGACCCGCGGCTCGGCGAACCACAGCCGCAAACTGCGTAGCAGATCGAGGATGTCGTCGGTGAGGAGGAGCCGCGCGGCGCAGGTGGCGATGGTCTCCGAACCGGCGCGGACGTCGAGCCAGAAGCTGTCTTGGGGCGACAGCCGGCTCTGCGCAGGATCGAAAGCGGGATTGACAAAGGAGCCGGGAATGCCGCGCATCGTCGCGGCCCAGCCCGCCAGATCCGAGTCGATGGCGAGGGTGTAGTTGCGGTCGTCCAGCCAAGCGAGGGCGTAGTCGACGAAATCCTGCACGACGTCGCGCGTCGATGCCTGCTGCCACATGGGGGCTCTCCTGAAAGCGGAAATGCCATGCCAGCATGATGCAGGCTTGGCGGCGAGGAAAGCCGCGGGCGGGCACTCAAAGCGGAAAATCTGCGATAAATTTAGCGTAACGGGTGTAATTCCGGCGCTCTTTGCGACGGAACTACCCTGATCGATGGTTTTCTAGGGTCCGCTGTTTAGTGCTCGCGGGTCTCGACCGCGGGGACCGCACCAATCTGGCGATAGAGGAAGTCGCGCAACGGCGCCGCGGCGTCCTTTTCCCGCGCCGTGTCGAGCAGGGCGCGGTCGGGTGCGAGCGCGCAGGCGGGATCGGTGCGCGCGGGATCGCCGGTCAGCTGAAAGGCTTGGCAGCGGCAACCGCCCCAATCGATTTCGCGCCGCGCGCAGGAATGACACGGCTCGGGCATCCACTCTGTGCCGCGGAAGCGGTTGAAAGCATCGGAGTGATACCAGATCTCGGCAAGGCTCGTCGTCTTCACCGAGGGAAAATCGAAGCCTGGCAGGCTCTCGGCGGCATGGCAGGGGAGTACTGTGCCGGCGGGCGATACATTGAGGAACTGCCGGCCCCAACCACCCATGCAGGCCTTTGGCCGCTGCGCGTAATAGTCGGGCACGACGTAATCGATGGTGAGCACGCCCTTCAATCGCCGGCGCGCGCTTTCGACGGTTTCCGTGGCGCGCTCGAGCTGCTCGAGGCTGGGCAAGAGTGCGCGGCGGTTGGCGAGCGCCCAGCCGTAATATTGCACATGCGCCACCTCGAGCCGGCCGGCGCCGAGGGCCAGGGCAAGCTCGATCATGTCGGGGAGCCGCTCGAGATTCTGGCGGTGCATCACCGCGTTGACGGTGAGCGGTAGGCCCGCCTCGCGCACCAGCGCGGCGGCCGCGAGCTTCTTGCGATGCGCGTCGGCGAGCCCGGCGATGCGGTCGGCGCTCGCCGGTAGCGAATCCTGGAAGCTCAGCTGAACATGCTCGAGCCCGGCATCCACCAGCTCTTCGAGCCGCGCGCGGTCGAGGAGCACACCTGAGGTGATCAGGTTGCTATAGAGCCCGACCGCGCCGGCGTGACGCACCAAAGCGGCGAGGTCGCGCCGCACCAGCGGCTCGCCGCCCGAGAAATGCACCTGCAGCACGCCGAGCGTCGCCGCCTCGCTCAGCACGCGGCGCCAGCTTGTCTCGTCGAGCTCGGCGCTGGCGCGTTCGAGCTCGAGCGGGTTCGAGCAATAGGGGCAACGGAGCGGGCAGCGATGCGTCAGCTCGGCGAGCAGCGCCAGCGGCGGTCCGACCGCGACGCTCATGGCGCGAGCACGGCTTTGTCGACGAGATCCTGCAGCATCCGGGTGACATCGGCGGCGATCACCTCGCGCGGCGCCTCAAAGCGCCGGGCAAGATCGTCGACGATGCCATCGACGCTGAGCGACCCATCGACCAGCTGCAAGATCTCGACCGCAAGATCGTCCGGCAGCAACAAGCGCTCAGGCGCCAGGACGATCCAGCGGCCGCGCGTCTCGTCATGGCGGAACTTCACATGCGGCGCGAAGCGCAGCCGGCTGGTGCCGTCGACGATGACGCGCTCGGGCGCGGCGTTCATCGGCCGGCCCCGTCGCGTCCCGGCACGAAGCAGCCGGGCGGAATCAACCGTGGCTCGACATAGGCGAGATAGAGCCCGTCGAGCTGCGCCCAGAGCACGCCGCATTTGAAGCGCAGCGCGTTCAGCACCGCTTGCTGTTCGGCTTCGGTGCGCGCCTCCGCCTTGACATAGGCGAGAGCGAAATCGGCGTCGCGCGGCGCCTGCGACAAGCGCGGCTTGAAATAGGCCAAGGTGTCGAATGTGATGAAGGGATAGCCGCGCAGCATCCCCTCGACGCGCTCGGCGATGATGGTCGGCGAGAACATCTCCGTGAGCGAAGAGGCGATCGCTTCGAGCACCGAGCGCTCGCGCACGAAATTGACATAGGCGTCGACGGCAAAACGCGTCGTCGGCAGTATCCCCTCGGTTGATTCGACATAACCGCGGTCGAGGCCGACGCCTTCGGCAAGCTTGAGCCAGCGCTCGATCCCGCCCGGCAGGGTGCCGTCGCCGTCATGATCGATCAGCCGCGAGCGCCAGGCGCGCCTCAGCTCGGCCGTCGGCAGCCGCGCCATCAGGCTCGCATCCTTGATCGGGATTTGGCGCTGATAGTAATAGCGGTTGAGCGCCCAGGCCTGGATCTGGCCACGATCAAGCTTGCCGCCATGCAACAGGCGATGAAACGGGTGCAGGTTGTGATAGCGCTCGCCGCCGATCGCACGCAGCGCCGCTTCCAACTCTTCCGGTGTCAGTACGCTGCTGTTCATCGCGCCCCGTTCGTCATGCCCGGGGTGGCAATATACACCCTGCGCTGAACGGGCGAGGCCCGGACCGCGCTACTCTTCAACCGTGCCCTGCCGAGCGCTTGCTCGGCACGGGCGCGGTCCGCCAAGAGGATTACTTCAACTCGGCGCAGGCGTAGGAGTTGATCTCCAGGCCAACTGCGATTTCGACGATGCGGGGTGTCGTCCACTTCATTGTTGTTTCCTCCACGTCAGACCGGCCGATGAATGAGGCACGCCACCGATCCTGCGATTAACGGTATGAGTTCGCCAAACCGTTGTCAATCGCAAGCCGGACGCCGGACGCGGGCCGAGTTTCGTGCTGCGTTCCAGGCGCGCCGGAGCCGTCGCCCGAGAGCTGCCGAATAGCCAAAGATTGCACAGGCTTGCCTGGCTTGCTGGCGTTGACAGCAGGGCAGGACGCTGCAAGCATACGTTTTAAGTAAATCCGTCACGGCACTTGTGACGTTAGTACAAAAAACGGGAGGAACGGTGCGGGCGCAATCAACATTCTTCCTGCTGATGTGCTGCGGCGGCCTAGCCGCCTGAGCGGGCGGAGCTGCGTCAGCGCCGAGTGAGGGCGGCCGGCGCGGTGCTGGCCGCTGCGAGATCCAAGCCTGTGGCGCAAAGCCCGCAAGAGGGCAGTGCGTTGAGGTGCGGAGCGCCACCGCCGCTTCAGGGCGGCGGCACTTGAGGCCCGAGGCATCGGCTTTCCGGGCGCGTTTCGGAAGTCCGCCTCGGGGTGAACGAACAATCAGAGACGGCGCAATTCGCCGGGGAGGACGCATGAGAGGATTATTCGTTGCCGCCGTGATGGCGGCGTTGGTGCCGGTCTGCGCCGCGGCGCAGACCGCCGCAGATCTCGCCAAGGGTCAGCAGGATACGAAGGACGTGCTGAACTACGGCATGAGCTACAACCTGCAGCGCTACAGCACGCTCGACCAGATCAACAAGGAGAGCGTGAAGAAGCTCGTTCCGGTCTGGAACTACAGCTACGACGACAACCGCTCCGAAGAGTCGCAGCCGCTTGTCTACAACGGCGTGCTCTACGTTACGACCAACAGCGCGACCATGGCGGTCGACGCCAAAACCGGGCAGCAGATCTGGAAGACCAAGGTCGACTATCCGCCGGAAACGCCGCGCATCGTCTGTTGCGGCATCATCAATCGCGGCGCCGCGCTCTACGACGGGAAGGTCTTCCGCACCACGCTCGACGCCAATGTCATCGCGCTCGACGCCAAGACCGGCAAAGAGCTGTGGAAGCAGAACGCGATCGACTTCAAGAACGGCTATTCGATGACGGTCGCACCGCTCGTCGCCGATGGCGTGGTCATCACCGGCATCTCGGGCGCCGAGTTCGGCACGCGCCTCTTTATCGACGGCTGGGACGCCGACACCGGCAAGCATCTCTGGCGCACCTACACCGTGCCGGCGCCGGGCGAGGCGCATGCCGACACCTGGCCGGGCGACACCTGGCAGCATGGCGGGGGATCGACCTGGATCACCGGCTCCTTCGATCCTGATTTGCACACGGTCTATTGGGGAATCGGCAATCCTGGTCCGTTCAATGCCGCGCTGCGCAAGGGCGACAATCTCTATACCGATTCGGTGCTGGCGCTCGATCCCAAGACCGGCCACATCAAATGGTATTTCCAGTTCTCGCCAAACGATCCCTTCGACTATGACAGCGTCGCCGAGATGGTCCTCGCCGATCTCAAGATCAACGGCAAGCCGACCAAGGTGGTGATGGACACGAACCGCAACGGGTTCCTCTATGTCCTCGACCGGACCGACGGGAAGCTGCTCGCCGCCAATCCCTATGTGAAGGTCAATTGGGCCAAAGGCATCGATCCGGAGACCGGACGACCGATCGATACTGACGTCGTGGCGAAGGCGATTGCCGGCGAGAAGGTCGAGCTCTGGCCGTCGATCCTCGGCGGCAAGAATTGGGAGCCCGTCGCTTTCGATCCCAAGCGCGAGGTCGTCTACGCCAACACGCTCAATATCGGCATGCCCTACAAGGCGATCCCGGTCGACTACAAAGCCGGCGACTGGTATCTCGGCATGGACCTGACGCAGGGCTGGATCTGGCCCAAGACGGCCGACGGCAAAGACGCGCCGCGCGGCTATCTCAAGGCGATCAATCCGATGACCGGCAAGGCGAAATGGGAGGCGCCGAGCGAGCTGCCGCGCTTCTCCGGCGTGCTCGCGACCGCGGGCGGCGTCGTCTTCAGCGGTCAGCTCACCGGCGAGTTCGAGGCGTTCGACGCCGATAGCGGCAAGAAGCTGTGGCACTTCCAGACCGGCTCCGGCATCGAGGGGCAGCCGATCACTTGGGAGCAAGACGGCGTGCAGTATGTGGCGGTGTCGAGCGGCATCGGCGGCGTCTACTCGCTGTTCTCGGGCGACGAGCGGCTGAAGAACATACCCGCCGGCGGTTCGCTCTGGGTCTTCGCGTTGCAGAGATAACTTGGGTCGCACGCGGGGCCGCCGCCGGGCGGCCCCGCTTTTTCTGGAATCTCCCCATGAAGCATCACCGCGGGTTGACAGTGCTGGCCGTTGCCGGCGTGCTTGCAGCGGGCTGGTCGGCGGCCGCGCAGCAGGCAACGCAAACAGCGACCCATGATCCTGCAGAGCCGCAGCAAGTAGAGCGCGGCAAGCAGCTCTACGCCGA
>Ga0335074_10003909_pt1 | contig 20503 bp, 17 predicted proteins | sample Lox_Sample_23_FD_206715 | JGI IMG/M metagenome (GOLD analysis project Ga0335074, IMG submission 206715) | Soil microbial communities from Loxahatchee National Wildlife Refuge, Florida, United States - Lox_Sample_2.3 | ecosystem: Environmental > Terrestrial > Soil > Wetlands | place: USA... | reverse complement strand
GAACTGAGACAGCTCGGCGCGCGCTGGTGTATTTAGCCTGCGCTCAATTGCCCGACGGCGGGTTCGCACAGAACTTCTGGATTGATGGAACGCCGTACTGGGGCGGAAAGCAACTGGATGAAGTAGCGTTCCCCATCATTCTGGCGTGGCGTTTGTGGAAGGCGAACGGGCTGGGTGAGATGGAGATCTTTCCATTTGTGGAACGGGCGGTGGGTTGCCTGGTTCGGCATGCACCGATTACGCACCAGGAGCGGTGGGAAGAGAATTCGGGGTACTCGCCATCGACGCTAGCGGCAGTCATTGGCGCGGTGATTTGTGCAGCGGAAATGGCGCGCGCGCGCGACTCGGCGGAGTTGGCGGTGTTTCTTGAAGAGTTTGCCGATTGGATCGAGGAACATCTCGAGGACTGGACTGCGACCGATGATGGCGTGCTGCATCCCGATGTCAAGCGGTATTACATGCGTATCCGCCCGCCGGAGTGCGGTGAGGTATATGCGCATGAGAGGTGTGGAGACGAAGTGGTCCGGCTATCGAACCGGCCACCGGGGACGCGCTACGAGTTTGAAGCGCGCGAGATCGTCGATGGCGGCTTTTTGGAACTCGTCCGCTACGGCGTGCGCCGAGCCGACGACCCGCTGATTGTAGATACGTTGAAGGTGGTGGATGCAGTGCTGAAGCGCGACTTACCGCAGGGACCGGGATGGTTGCGCTACAACTGGGACGGATATGGCCAGCGTGCGGACGGACTCGGATACGAAGGGTGGGGACAGGGACGTGTGTGGCCGCTGTTGACGGGCGAACGCGCTCACTATGAGCTGGCGGCAGGCAACGGCGTGATGCCGCTGATTGAAACCTTCGAGAAATTTGCCACCGTCGGGCAGATGCTGCCGGAGCAAGTGTGGGACGGAGCCGACATACCGGAACGCAGCATGCGGGGCGGGCAGCCGGCAGGTTCCGCCGTCCCGCTGGTGTGGGCGCATGCAGAGTATTTGAAGCTGTTGCGTTCTGCAGTTGACGGCAAAGTGTTTGATTCGATCGACCCAGTATACCGGCGCTATTGCGATAAGGAAGGCCGAAAAGCGCGGCGCCACGATCTGGAAATTTACAGCAGGAGACGCCCAATCGGAAGGATTGGTGCGGGGAAGGTCCTGCGGATTCTGGATGAAGGGCGCTTTGAGGCAACGTGGACCGACGATGGCTGGCAGACGGCACGCACAGCGAAGAGCCGCGCGGTCGGAAGCGCCGGATATAGCGCGGATGTCGCGCCTGCTGCAGGAAGCAGCGAATTGGAATGGACGCTGCGCTGGCCGGAAAAGGACGCGTGGCTTGGCTACAACGTGAAAATCAAGGTGACTGCGCCATGAGGATGTTCTGAATACACCACTTTTGAGAGCGGCAGTAGCTCGACGATAACGAGTTGTTCAGGAGCCGCGAGGCGTGCATTTACGGCAGTAGTTCGGGTTGTGATCCATACTTCAGCGAAAGGGAGAGTCGAAAGATTTCCATGACTACCAGCGTTGCTTCAGTTTCGCTCGATCAGCTTTCGATTGACACGTTACGCTTGCTCGCCGTAGATAGCGTAGAAAAGGCCAAAAGCGGCCACCCGGGGGCGCCGCTAGGTTGCGCACCAATTGCATATCTCTTGTTCCACAAGCTGATGAAGCACAACCCTGCCCACTCGAAGTGGGCAGATCGCGACCGCTTCGTGCTTTCGAATGGCCATGGCTCGATGCTGCTCTATGGAACGCTTTTTTTGTCCGGCTACAAGCTTACGCTCGACGACCTGAAGAGCTTCCGCACGTTTGGATCGAAAACGCCAGGGCATCCCGAATATGGATGGACGGACGGCGTAGAAGTCACTACGGGGCCACTGGGGCAGGGTTTCGGTATGGCGGTAGGATTGGCCATCGCGGAGAAACATCTTGCAGCGACGTATAACAGGCCGGGCTTCAATGTAGTGGATCACCATACCTACATGCTTTGCGGCGATGGTGATTTGATGGAAGGTCTGTCGCACGAGGCAGCGTCACTGGCCGGAACATTGAAGCTCGGCAAGCTGATCGCACTTTACGACGACAATCTGATTTCTTTGGACGGGCCGACCGAGTGGAGCTTCACCGAAGACAGGTACAAGCGGTTCGAGGCCTATAACTGGCACGTGCAACGCGTGCAAGACGGAAACGACCTGGATGCCATTGAAGCGGCGATTGAAGCGGCGAAAGCCGTGGAAGACCGGCCGTCGTTGATTGCGGTCCGCACGGTGATCGGGTACGGGAGCCCAAGGGCCGGTACGAACAAGGTGCACGGCGAAGCGATGGGCGCAGCGGATGCGGCGGCAACGAAGAAGTTCTTCGGGTTCCCCGAGGACCAGAGTTTTGTGGTGCCCGACGACGCGCTGGCCAACTGGCGTAAGGCGGGAGAGCGCGGTGCCACGCAGGAAGCGAAGTGGGACAGACTGTTCGCCAGCTATAGAGCCGAATTTCCCGAGCTCGCCAGCGAGTTCGAGCGAACGCAGGCAGGTAAGCTGCGCCCTGGTTGGGAAAAGGCGATTCCCAGCTTCTCGACTGAGAAGCCGATGGCGACGCGCAACGCGGGCCAGCAGGTGATGGCCGCGATCTTCAACGACGTGCCGGAGCTCTTTGGCGGTGCGGCGGATCTGACTGCGTCGACAAAGACGATCTTCAAGAATTCACCGCATTTTGCCGACGATGCAACCGGGCGCAACGTGTTCTTTGGGGTGCGCGAGCTGGGAATGTGCGCGGCGGTGAACGGAATGGCAGTGCATGGAGGGCTGCGGCCGTTCGGGTCGACTTTCTTCGTATTTTCTGATTACGCGAAGCCGGCACTTAGGATTGCAGCGATCATGAAGGCAAACTCGCTATTTGTGTTCACGCACGATTCGATCGGCTTGGGAGAGGATGGACCAACGCATGAGCCGATTGAGCACCTGATGGCGTTGCGCGCGGTGCCTCACATGACGGATTTTCGTCCCGCTGATGCGAACGAAACCGCTGCGGCGTGGCGGCTGGCGCTGGAGCGCGGTGGGCCAACGTTCTTTGCGCTCACGCGGCAGGATCTGCCGGTAATCGACCCCGCCAGGCACGACATCTACAGCGGCGTGAGTAAGGGAGCCTATGTTCTGGAGGACGCGGTACATCCGAAGGTGATTTTGATCGCAACAGGATCAGAGGTATCGATCGCTCTTGATGCGGCAAAGCTGCTTTTGGCCGACGGAATCGCAGCGCGTGTGGTCAGCATGCCAAGCTGGAGGGTCTTCGACGAGCAATCGGCCGAGTACAAGGTGAGCGTTCTGCCAACCAACGTGCCAAAACTGGCGGTGGAAGCCGGCGCCGCTGATGGCTGGTGGAAATATGTAGGCACCGGTGGCGACGTTGTTGGCCTCGAACGGTTCGGTGCGTCCGCGCCCGGCAAAATCGTGATGGCCCAACTTGGATTTACACCGGAAAACGTCGCGGCGAGAGCGAAGAGAGTCGTCAAGCAGCAATAAGGAGACAGGCATCAGTCGTCCGCATTCCGAGTGAGAGCTTTGGCGGTACAAGCAAAGCTTGATTGGCGTGGAATCGATTCACTGACGGCTGAACAGTAAGTAGGGCTGCAAAAGGAGCGCATCTTGAAGCTGGCCATCAGTTCCGATCATGCGGGATTTCCCCTGAAGGAGGCGGTGCGCGCGAACCTTGCTAAGGCAGGCCACGAAGTGGTCGACCTCGGTGCGTACACGGTAGAGCCCGAGGACGACTATCCGGATTTTGCAGAAAAGGTGGGCGAAGCGATTAAGGAGGGCGTGGCTGCGCGCGGGATCCTCATATGCGGATCGGGCGTGGGAGTGTGCGTGGCGGCCAACAAGATTCCTGGAATTCGTGCCGCCATTTGCCACGACGAGTATTCTGCGCACCAGGGCGTGGAGCACGACGACATGAATGTGCTTGTGCTCGGGGCGCGAATTGTCGGCACGTCGCTCGCTTTCGAGCTGGCGCTCGCCTTCATCGGAGCGTCTTTCCAGGGCAACGAAGCGAGATTTCGGCGGCGATTCAAGAAAGTGCTGGCAATCGAAGCAAAATATTTGTGCGGAGAAAGTTCTGTAGCCCGGGTATAAACGCTCGAACTTTGCTCTCGTGGAGGCATGAAAGTTGGTCGATTCTGGAGAAGCCGCGCGGCAGGCAATACCTGACGGGCGAGGTTCGCGGTGGTTTGAGCTCCTTGATGCGGTTGCCCTCATTCATCTCATGTGCAATAAAGGGACCGCGCTGAACGCGGAAGAGGGAGATTGATGTTCCCATTCGACGTAATCCTTTTTGACGTGGGCGGGGTGCTTCTGACCAACGGCTGGGACCACAAAGAACGTGCGGCGACAGTTGAGCACTTCAAACTGGACGCGCACGAGCTCGAGATCAGGCATGAAAAGGTTATGTCTGCCTGGGAGCGGGGTGAGATCGACCTGAACCAGTATCTGGATGAGGCGGTCTTTTATAAGCCGCGCGGTTTCTCGCGCGACGAGTTCTTCGCATTCATGATCGCGCAATCGCAACTGCTTCCGGATGGGGCAATGGGAATTCTCAAGGAGCTTGACCGATCGCATCGTTGTTTGATCGGCGCGCTAAATAACGAAGCCCGGGAGACGAACGAGTGCCGGTTTCGCAGGTTCGGTCTACGCCACTATTTCAAGGTGGCGCTGAGCTCGTGTTATGTGGGTTTGCGCAAACCACAGCCTGCGATATATAGGCGGGCTCTGGATATCCTCGGTTGTGCGCCGCGGCGTGTGCTGTTCATCGATGATCGTGAAGAGAATGTCGCAGGCGGCGCCGAAGCTGGAATGAAGGCGATTCAGTTCAGCGGCGAGCTTGCGCTAAGCAAGGAACTGGAACAGCTGGGTGTCCTTTAAAGGGCGCATTCCCGTTGTTCGATACCAAAGCATCGGTCGATACGTTCGTCCAATAGACTCGCCTTCATCGTTCTGGCGTAATCAGCTTCGTAACTCATGTCCGGAGGAATGTGGGTAACGATGCAGCCAAGGCACTTTTCCCCGCCAACTCGCCCCAGCGTTTTTGTTCTGGCCCTGGCCTGCATGGGCGTCATGCCCTCTGTCGCGCAGGACGCGCTGACGACGCCCTCCATCTTGGCGCCCGCCTCCACGCCAGCCAAAGAAATCTACGGCCTCTCGCTTTTCGTTCTTCTGATTACGGGCGCCATCTTCGTCGTCGTCGGAGGACTGCTCGCATTCGTCATCATCAGATTCCGTGCGCGCAAATCTGACGCGGAGCACGAGCCCGCGCAAATCTACGGGAGCGTGCGAGTGGAGCTCGCCTGGACCGTTATTCCCGTTCTGATTGTCGTCGTTTTGTTTCTTACCACTGCGCGCATCATCTTCGCCATTCAGGATGCACCTGAACCCGAGTCCGCGCTTGACGTGACCGTGGTCGGCCATCAGTTCTGGTGGGAGTTCCGGTATCCCAAGCTGAACATCGTGACCGCGAATGAGTTGCACGTGCCCGTAAGCTCAAGCGCCGATCCGGAGCCGACCTACCTGCGGCTGCTTTCCGCCGATGTGGATCACAGCTTCTGGGTGCCGCAGCTCGGCGGAAAAACGGACCTTATCCCGAATCATCCCAATGAGATGTGGATTGATCCGCATAAACCGGGCCTTTATCGGGGCCAATGTGCGCAGTTCTGCGGCATCGAGCACGCCCTCATGTTGATTCGCGTGTACGCCGATACCCCGCAGCAGTTTGACGCATGGGTCAAGAACCAGCAGCGACCGGCCGCGGATGATGCCGCAGTCGCAGCGGGCCGGCAAGTCTTCGTATCTGAGGCATGTGCAAGCTGCCACACCATTGTTGGCACATCGGCCCATGGAACTTTCGGCCCCGATCTGACTCACCTGATGAGCCGCGCAACCATCGCCGCCGGAGCGGCTACTAACACGCCCGAGAACCTGCGCGCGTGGATCGAGAATCCCAACACCTTCAAGCCCGGAGCCCTGATGCCCGCGATGCAGCTCACCAAGAAGCAAACCGACCAGGTCGTCGCATACTTGACCACCCTGCACTGAAGGAGCACGCAATGGCCGTCCAGACCCTCCCGATTCCAGGCAAGATCGATGCAAGACGCTCGCGCGGCGCGGCGCTGCTGGAGTGGCTGCATGGCTGGGTCGTCACGGTCGATCACAAGAAGCTCGGGGTTCTCTACATCGTTTACGCCATTTTCTTCCTGCTTGTCGCAGGAGCCGAAGCGATGGCAATGCGCGTTCAGCTCGCAATACCGCTCAACCACTTTCTCTCGCCCGAACTCTACAACGAGTTCTTCACCATGCACGGAACCACAATGGTTTTCCTGGTCGGCATGACCATCATCTTCGGTTTCGGCAACTATCTTGTCCCGCTGATGATCGGCGCGCGCGACATGGCCTTTCCGAGGCTCAACGCATTCAGCTTCTGGATGAGTGCCTTCGGCGGGCTGTTTCTCTACTTCAGTTTCATCGGTGGTTTCGGTCTTTACGGTATGGGCTCTGCCCCCGACGTGACCTGGTGGGCGTACGCCCCGCTCACGGCCAAGGCGTTCTCGCCCGGCCATAACACCGATTACTGGGCGCTCTCGCTTATTGTCATGGGATTCGGCACCCTGGGCGCGGCCATCAATACTCTGGCGACAGCGTTTTCGATGCGGTGCCGCGGAATGACGCTTCTCCGCATGCCTCTCTTTGTGTGGTTGATGGTCGTGACCAGCGGTCTCACGCTGATCACCATTACGCCGCTCACCGCCGCGCAGGTCATGCTGATCATCGATCGCTACCTCGGCGGTCATTTCTTCGATACGCAGGCCGGCGGTTCGGCAACCGTGTGGATGCACTTCTTCTGGATTTTCGGCCATCCGGAAGTGTACGTTCTGATCCTGCCCGCATTCGGCATTGCCAGTGAAGTGATCCCGGTGTTCTCGCGCAAAGCCATCTTTGGCTACCCGGCGATGGTCGCGGCCTCGGTCGGAATCGCGTTCGTGAGTCTGAGCGTATGGGCGCACCACATGTTCACCATCGGCATGACCTCGGTCAGCAATGCCTTCTTCGCACTTTCGACCATGATGGTCGGCATTCCTACCGGCATCAAAATATTCAATTGGGTTGCCACCATGTGGGGTGGCAAGATCCGCTTCGCCACGCCCATGCTGTTCTGCACGGCGTTCCTGTTTCAGTTTCTGTGCGCGGGTCTCACCGGCATCATGCTCGCCGCTGCGCCCTGGAACTGGCAACTGCACAATTCGTACTTTGTGATTGCGCATTTTCACTACACCCTGACCGGCTCGTTCGTGTTTTGCATGTTTGCCGGAATCTATTACTGGTATCCGAAAGTCATCGGCCGAAAGTTGAGCGAGACGCTGGGCAAATGGCATTTCTGGCTCTTCTTCATCGGCTTTCACATGACCTTCGACACCATGCACTTCGTCGGCATTCTTGGCATGCCGCGTTCGATCTATACCTACCAGGCGGACCGCGGCTGGAATACGCTCAACATGATCATCTCGATCGGCGGGTTGATCCAGGCCGTTGCCATACTCATCCTGGCTTGGAACCTGATCGACTCTTATCGGCATGGGTCTATCGCCGGCAACGACCCATGGGATGCATGGACATTGGAGTGGTCTACGCCCTCCCCGCCGCCGCCGTACAACTTTGCGACAGACCCGGTCGTGCGCAGCCGCCGCCCGCTCTGGGACATCAAGCACCCTAACGATCCTGATTGGAAGTACGAGCGATGAGCAGCATACCCATCTTCGCGGACGAGAGTTGGCATTTGCCTTCACGCGGGCGAGTGGCCATGTGCTCGCTCATCATTGGCGAATCGGCGATCTTCACGATCTTCGTCGTCGCTTATGTCTACTACATCGGCCGCAGCGCCTACGGACCCACGCCGCAAATCCTCGACGTTCCGTGGTTCAACACGGTTTGCCTGCTCTCGAGCAGCATCTCGATCATGTTCGCCGAACGGGCCATTGAGCGCGGGCGCATCCGCACATTCGGCGCATGGTGGGTGCTCACAATGTTGCTCGGCATCGTCTTCCTCTCAGGTACAGCAATCGAGTGGAAGCGGTTGATCTACACCGACGGGCTCTCCATCCGCACCAACCTTTTTGGAACGACGTTCTACTCGCTTGTCGGCCTGCACGCGACGCACGTAGTCGTCGGGCTTCTCATGCTATCACTCGTCATGATCTTCACGCTGCTCGGCCGCGTGGAGCAGCGCCACGCCGAGCGCGTCCAGGTGCTCTCGCTCTACTGGCACTTCGTCGACGCGGTATGGGTCGTCGTGTTTACCGTCGTCTACCTGGTGGGAAGGTAATCTACATGCCCGATCACCTCCAATCCGAACGGACGCACGCTCAGGAAGCAATCATACGTTTACCCGCGCCGACGGCGTGGCCGATCGTCCTGGCCCTGGGGTGCACGCTTGCTGCTGCCGGCCTCGTCACTGACTCCGGTATCAGCATCCTCGGCGCCGCCATGATACTGACCGGATGCATTGGATGGTTCCACCAGGTCCTGCCGCACGAACAGCACGAAGAGGTTCTGGTTCTCGACCTGCCGGTGACGATCACCTCCTCGCGCGCCCTCGTCGAGCATATTCGTCTTGGCACAGAGCATCGCGCGCACCTGCCCATCGAAACCTATCCCGTCACAAGCGGCATCAAGGGCGGCATTGCGGGCGGTTTCGCCATGATCGTACCCGCACTGATCTACGGTCTCATCGCGCAGCACAGCATATGGTACCCGGTGAATCTGCTGGGCGGCGCCGGCGTAGCCCATTGGCGCAACCCCAGCACGGCTGAAATTGCGGCCTTTCACTGGCAAGGCCTATTGGTCGCCATCGTCATTCACTCCATAACGTGCGTGCTCATCGGCTTGCTCTACGGCGCCATGCTTCCGATGCTGCCGCGCCGGCCCGTCCTGCTTGGCGGCATCCTTGCGCCAGTGTTGTGGACAGGAATTCTGCATTCCTTCATGGGCATTATCAATCCTGCGCTCGCATCGCACATCGCCTGGGGGTGGTTCCTTGTCTCGCAGGTCACATACGGCCTCACCGCGGGCATCGTCGTCTCGCGACAGGAACGCATTCCCACCGGCCAGTCGATGTCTTTCGCCGCACGCCTGGGGATTGAAGCGCCCGGCTTGATGGATTCGCGTCCCGACACGAACCCGCCACAGGACAAGGAGAAGCATTGATGCGCTTTTCGGCTCAGCTGATTCTGGCGTGTCTTGCCGCTCTCGGCACGGGTTGCGAGCACGCGCCCGGCTACCCACCGGCGCCTGTCGCGCGTCCTTCACAGATTTCGGATTTCGCTACTCTCTACGGCCAGAACTGCTCTGCCTGCCACGGTGCGAATGGCCAGAACGGCCCTGCGATCGACCTCGCCAACCCCGAATATCAGGCCCTGGTTGACGATGCCACGCTGCGCAAATGGATCTCCGGCGGGATGCCCGGCACCGAGATGCCGGCCTTTGCGCAATCGGAAGGTGGCATGTTAACCGATGCGCAGGTTGGCGCGCTCATTGCCGGAATGCGCGAGCGCTGGTCACACCCAAGCGTGTTTGCTGCAGCCACGCCCCCGCCCTACGCCCAAACCGGGAAGGGTGACGCCCGCTCCGGCGAGCAAACCTACCAGGAGCGATGCTCCTCGTGCCACGCGGCGTCGCATCAGCAGATCACCAGCCCAGACTACCTTGTTCTGGTTGGCGATCAGGCCTTGCGGAGCATCATCATCGCCGGCCGGCCCGACATCGGCCAGCCCGACTGGGGTCATCTTGGCTCCGGCGGCAAAGCCGCGCCGCCCCTCTCACCGCAGGACGTGGATAACATCGTCGCGTATCTCGCGGCTCTGCGGACCCCGACACCGCCGCAGACAGCGAGTAGTATTCCGACGCAACCGGCTCTCGCCATACCAACGGGGAGATGAAAACCATGAGCAACGAGACCGTGACAATCGAAACCGAAACCGCAAATCCCGAGCCCGCGACGCTAAGCGCCCCCTCCCCCAGTGATCCCAGAACGGTCTCGCGCCGGTGGCTACTCTTCAAGGCCGGCATCGCCCTCAACGGTCTTGTGGGCATCGCGCTCGCCGTTCCCGTGCTCCGCTATCTGCTGGCGCCATGGAAGAAAGACTCGAGTTTCAATTCCTGGACCTCGCTTGGTTCGATCGACGCATTTCCCACCGGCGAAACTCGCCTCGCGTATTACAGGAATCCTTCACAAAATCCATGGGATGGACAGACCGGAAATGTTGCCTGCTATGTGCGCCGCGAATCGAGGAGTCAGTTCAAGGTCTTCGCCATCAACTGCGCGCACCTCGGCTGCCCGGTGCGCTGGTTTCCGCAGTCGCAGCTCTTTATGTGTCCATGTCACGGCGGCGTTTATTACGCAGACGGCTCGCGCGCCTCCGGCCCGCCTGAGCGCGGTCTCTTCACTTATAACTGGCAGATCGTCGCGGGCGAGTTGCAGATCGACGCCGGCCAGATGCCCACGCTTTCGAACTCAGCGAAGCTTGTCACCATCTCCACCCAACCCGGAGACTCCAAATGCAGCGGATGAAGCAGACAGCAGAGCGCATCTACACCTGGCTTGAGCGGCGTCTTCAACTCGAAGGCCCGGTCAAGGACGCCGTGCTTCACCAGGTTCCGCGCAATACCGCGAGCTGGTGGTACGTCTTCGGCAGCGCGGCTTTCACGTTGCTCTTCCTGCAAATCTTCACTGGCATTTTGTTGGCATTGGTCTACGTTCCTTCTGCCGGAGAAGCCTGGAACAGCCTCAATATTCTCAATCATCAAATTCCGTTGGGCTGGTTTCTACGCGCCATGCACGGCTGGGGATCGAACTTCATGGTCGCCATTGTCCTCATCCACATGGCTCAGGTGTTTCTCTTCGGCGCCCACAAATTCCCCCGCGAGCTTACATGGATCGTCGGCGTCTTTTTGCTGCTCATGACTCTCGGCATGGCCTTCACCGGCCAAGTCCTCCGCTTCGACCAGGACGCCTACTGGGGCCTCGGCATCGGAGCATCCATTCTGAGCCGCGTGCCACTCATCGGCGGTGGGCTGGTGCACCTGCTGCTCGGAGGACCGATCATTGCCGGTGCAACTCTTTCCCGCTTCTTCGCGCTTCACGTCTTTATCATCCCCGGCACGATGCTTCTATTCGTTTCCGTGCACGTATGGATGGTGTTGAAGCTCGGCATAAATGATTGGCCTATGCCGGGCCGCATCGTCCGGCGCGAGACCTACGTGGAGGAGTACCACCAACTCACGCATGCTGATGGCCTTCCTTTCGTCCCCGGCGCCTTCTGGAAAGACCTCATCTTCTCCGGCGCGATTCTCGCTGCGGTTGCGGTGTGCGCCCTGGTTTTCGGGCCCTTCGGCCCCAGCGGGCAGCCCGATCCTTCCATCATCCAAACTGTTCCCAAACCAGATTTCTTTTTCCTTTGGATCTACACGATACTTTCTTACCTGCCGCCGCAGATGGAGACGCCATTCATCCTTATCGTTCCGCTGATCGCCATCGCGATTCTGCTTGCCATTCCTTTCATCGCCGGTGAGGGCGAAAAGAGCTGGCATCGCCGTCCCGTCGCGGTCTTGACAGTTTCGCTCATCGCTGTCGCATGGGGCGTGCTCACGCAATTGGGCACGACAACTCCGTGGAGCCCGCATATGAGCGCGTGGAGCGGCGATCCGATTCCCGCGCAATACCTGCATTCGGCCACGCCGCTTGAGCGCGAGGGCGCCGTCGTCTTTCAGGCAAAGCAATGCCGCAACTGCCACTCCGTCGGCGGAGCGGGAGGGGAGCGCGGGCCGGCGCTTGACGCCGTCGCAACACGTTTGACAATCGACCAGTTGCGCTTCAAAGTCGTGACCGGTGGCGGCAACATGCCGGCCTATGGCAAGAATCTTTCGCCGTCGGAGATTGAGGCACTTGTCAGCTTTCTTGAAACGCTACACCCTGCCGGCGAACCGCCGGCTTACGACGCCTCGCGGCGCGCTATAGAAACGTCACAGGCCCAGCCAGCTCCTGGCGCGCGTTCGGGCTCTTCTCCGGCCGGTCAAAGTGCCCGGCCATGACTGACACAACGACAGTCACGGATCTCTTCACCAGGTGGGATGTTCCGTGGATCGTGACTTCGGAACTCGTCATCGTTTCGATCATTTATGTTCGCGGCTGGACTCTCATTCGACGCACTCGTCCCGCAGAATTTGGTGTAGGCCGGCCGATGGCCTTCCTTGGCGGCATCGCAGCGCTGTTCGTTGCCGTAGCGTCGCCGCTCGATACGTTCAGCGAATCGCTGCTCTTCATGCACATGGCGCAGCATTTCTTCCTCATGTCCATCGCGCCGCCGCTCATCATTTTCGGCGCGCCTGTCGTGCCCATGTTGCGCGGAGTTCCCCGATGGACGATCCGCCTGCTGCGTCCACTTTTCGTTTTAGGTATCGTTCACCGCGCCGGCGCATTTCTTACACGGCCCCGCGTCGCCTGGCTCGCCATGAATGCCGCATACATCGGCTGGCATATTCCGCGCGCTTACGAGTTTGCGCTCGCCTCCGAAAACTGGCACAACTTCGAGCACGCCTGCTTCTTTTTCACCAATCTCATGTTCTGGTGGCCGGTCATCCGGCCCTGGCCCAACCGCGGATCGCAAACGCGATGGCTGCTCGTTCCTTACCTCTTTTTTGCCGATGCGGTCAACACCGGGATCTCGGCATTTCTCTGCTTCGCCGGCCGCCTGCTCTATCCGAGTTATGCATTAGTGGCGCGCCCTTTCGGATTGAGCGCGCTCAACGACCAGATTGCCGCCGGGGCCTTCATGTGGGTGTGCGGATCAATGGTATTCCTGCTGTCTGCTTTCGTGGTAATGACGCAACTTTTCTCATCTTCAGCGACATCAAGGCAGAAATTCGAAGGGCTCGACTCGGTCGTCGTGGCATCAGCCCCAATGCCTCTCATTGACGGAGAAGCTATCTAGCGATGGAAACAGAATCCATGGTCGAACAAATTGCGTTGCTGGCAAAGTCAGAACCGCACGAGAAAGGCCTTGTACGTATTCTGGCCGACTGCTGGGCATTGACGAAACCCGAAGTCAATCTCCTGATCGCGATTACCGTTTTCGCGAGCTTCTGCCTGGCGCGCCCTGCCACATGGCAAAGCTTTCCGTATGCTCTGCTCATTCATACCCTGCTTGGCACACTGCTTATCGCCGGTGGCACCGGAGCGCTCAACCAGTTCATTGAACGCCGATTCGATTCCCGAATGCGCCGGACATCGCGAAGACCCCTCGTAACTGGAAGCATCTCGCCCGTCGCCGCTTTGTGGTTTGGAATTCTTGTTTCACTTGGGGGCGCCGCTTATCTCGCGCTGGCCGTCAACGCACTGTCGAGCTTGATCGCGGCATTCACGCTTGTCAGCTACCTGGCCGCCTACACCCCACTCAAGAGGATAACGCCGATGTGCACGTTCATTGGCGCTCTGCCGGGGGCAGCTCCCCCGCTAATTGGCTGGGCCGCTGCATCCGGAAAGCTGAACCTTGAGGCTTGGCTTCTCTATTCGATGCTCTTCCTTTGGCAGTTCCCACACTTTATGGCAATTGCCTGGATGTATCGTGAGGATTACGACCGTGCCGGCTATCAGGTCCTTCCGCCTGGCGAGAACAGGTATCGGTTCGTCGCATTTCAAAGCGTCGTGCCGGCGTTGCTCCTGGTCCCAATCAGTTTGATTCCTGCGCTTCTCGGCGATGAAGGACGAATATACTTTGCGGGAGCTGCACTGCTGGGTCTGAGTTTCCTTTTTTACGCAGCGCGCCTGGCCGTGGATCGATCAAACGTTATCGCACGTCAGTTGCTCCTCGCATCCATCATTTACCTGCCAGCCGTCTTTCTGCTGATGTTGCTCGACAGGAATTGACTCCAGAGCCGATTCGGACAGTCTGCATTTTGACTTTATGCCTGTGTGTTCATTTCCTATGGCATCCTGATCATGGCGAGCAACGCAGATAACCCATTCCACGCAATCTGGGCGCCAATGCAGAGCAGAATGAACGCGATCACTCGAAGCATGCCATGGGCCGTTGAAGGTGGAATTGCCTTAGTTATCTTCGGAGCGTATGCATAGCAAAAATAACAAAGGATGGTAATGACAACCACGGCAAGAAACACGCCGGCGTGGCCAAGGACGTTTCCCTTTAGTGAAGGAGTTGAGATATGCGCCGTGACCGTCAGTAACCCGACGAGCGTCCCGGGCCCCGAGGTAATCGGGAACGTAAACGGATAGAAGACTCCCTCTTCCAAACGGTTTGCATTTGCCTGGTTTTGTGGCCCAGTCTCCTCGGCTTTGTTCTTGCAATTTGCATCGGCGCTCCGCTCATTCAGCACCCCCCAACCCAAAGCGGCGATGACAATGCCGCCGGAGAGTTGAACAATGGGCAGAGAGATGCCGAAGAAATTGAGAATCGTCGCGCCCAGCAGTTCAATAATCGCGAGAAAAATGACATTGTTGATTGCGATTCTGCGGGCGAGCGTGCGGAATACTTGGGCGGGCGCTTCGCCAACCAGCCCGAGAAAGACCAATGCAGACCCAAGTGGATTGATCAGAGGGAGCAGTACGCTGAAGGCAATCAGAAAGGAACTCCAGAGAGTCAAAAACGGAACCTCCCCTGGTCGAAGCTTAGGCAAGCACATGCTGCAAAGCCTCTTCCTTACGCCCTGAGCCCGCCATCGAATTCACCGGATTTTCGGATCCTCGCTTAGAACTCGAGCCCATATGCAGCCGCTCCCGCCAATCCCGCTGGCGAGACCACAACATGCACGGGGATACACTCAAGTAAATCGGTAAGACGCCCTTTTTGCTTGAAGCGCCAGATAAACTCAGGCTTCTTAATCGCTTCCAAGCAGTGGACCGAGGCGCCGCCCGCTAGATACACGCCGCCCGTTGCGAGAACCTTCACTGCCAGATTGCCGGCCTCGCTAGCCAGGATAGAGGCAAAGAGATCGATGGTCGCGGCGCATAACTTGCTCTGATTGGCTGGATCGACGGCCTGATCAATGATGACAAACGATGGATCTCCTGCCGCGGCCACTTGCTTCCCCACTTCGGGGTCCTCCGCAATGCCCTCGACGTCGCGGAGGAATCTATAAAGATTTGGAATGCCGACCCCCGAACACACGCGTTCGTAGCTCACGTGATCGAATTTCGTAAACAGGTATTCGAGCAGGCGGACTTCCCGCTCGTCGCATGGAGCGAAATCGGAGTGACCGCCTTCGGAGCTGTGAGCGTGATACCGCGACCCATCCCAGGTGAGGAAGGACTCACCGAGTCCCGTACCAGGCGCAATGACCGCGATGGGTCCCCGCTCAATTGCTTTCCCGTTGTTTATCGCGACTGCATCATTCGGTCGAAGGATCGGCACTGCTCTCGCTATTGCCTCCAGGTCGTTGATGACATTAACGTGATCTTTGTTGAGATTCAGTTCGTGAGCGAGCGAATTCTCCTCAATTACCCAAGGCAAATTCGTCGTCTTTACCCTCCCCTCGATCACCGGGCCAGCCACCGCAAAGCACGCTCTATTAACTTGCAATTGCGTGTTTGCCAGGAACTCCTTAACGATGTCTTCTAGGCTCGAATAGTCCGCACTATGCACCTTTGTTTCCGCGATAGGTGCAAGCGGTCCAGCTTCTCTCGAAAAAACCGCCAAGTCAGTTTTCGTGCCGCCTACGTCCCCAGCAATCAACATTGCGCACTCCTCGCTAAATCTCTACACGTGAAACTTTTCGCTCGCTGTTTGGCTTCGAACCACTTAGCCCGTAGTACAGGATGTACAAATAGCAAGCCACAGGTACAAAGAAGGCGTGCTGAAGACCGATGTGATCCGCAATCACACCCTGGATCAACGGCAGAATCGCGCCACCAACAATGGCCATATTCAGGATCCCCGAGCCGCTTCCCGTAAGCGGGCCAAGTTCGGCTACGCCCAGGGAAAAGATGGTGGGAAACATAATTGAATTGAAGAGGCCGACGGCGAGGACACTCCACATTGCCGTGTGACCTCCAAATATCATGGAAGTCGCCACCAGCGCCGCCGCAGCGCTCGCACAAAGAACGAGCAAGGACGCCGGCTTAAATCGCCGCAACAAAAACGCCCCTGCAAAACGTCCGATCATGGCGCCGCCCCAGTAGAGCGAGACATAGCCCGCAGCCGTCTTGGCGGGAAGAGACGCGATTTCAGGGAGTCCGAAGTAATTCACCAGAAAGCTTCCGATTGAAACCTCCGCCCCGACGTAGGCGAATATTCCAATCGCGCCGAACAAAAGGCTCGGATGCTTCCAAATCGAATCGTCGACATTTTCCCTAGTTCGCGTCGTGGCGGCCTCGATCTGCGGCAGCTTGGAGATCCCAATCAAGATCGCCAGCAAGACAAGTGCTACTCCGATTACTGCGTAGGGGATTCTGACCGAAGCAGCCTGCTGCACGCGATAGGCTTGCAGCGCCTGCGGCGCGAGCCGCGCCAATTGGATTGAGGCCAGTGGCGTAGCACCTAGAATCAGGATTCCTCCTATCTTTGGCGCGATTGCCGTCCCCAATGAGTTGAATGCTTGCGTCAAGTCGAGACGGCTTGACGCCGTCTCTGGCTTGCCTAATAGATCCACATACGGATTCGCGGCGACTTGGAGCCCGGTAATTCCCGCGGCGAGAACGAGGAGTGCCGTCAGAAATAACGGGTACGAAGCAGCGGATGCTGCAGGTAGAAATAGAAATGCGCCGCATGCCATCGTTAGCAGTCCCACTACCATCGTCCAGTGGTATCCGATCTTGTTAACGAATCTCGACCATGGTATCGAAAACAAGAAATAGGCTGAGAAGAACGCAAACTGGATCAGCATGGCTTGCGAGTAGTTGAGGTTGAAGATCGACTTAAGATGGGGGACCAGGATGTCGTTCAAACAAGTTAGAAAACCCCACATGAAAAAGAGGCTGGTGACAACCGCGAGAGGGCCGGCATAATTGACGGCGGTCACGGTCGCCGCAGGCCCTTGAATCCTTGCTGGATTTGTCGCTACTCGTTGCGTCGCCATTCGATGATCTCCTCTCGTTAGCCCCAGGCTTTCGCCTGCACTCCATCCAGCAATTCTTAGAACATGATTCTCATTCTCGCGCCGAGCAGAGTCGTTGTGTAAGCCCTGGCCGCGTATGTGGGATGAATCGACACTTCTATATCCGGCCCGAGTTCCAGACTTTGTGTCAGACGGAGGCGATAGAAAGACTCAAACACGCTTTCATGGTGCTTAGCAGGAGCGTTCGGTTCGGTGTAATTAAACACGGCGCCGAACATATCCCCCCTACGCCGGAATGGATGCACTTGGACCAACCCGATTCCGTATTCATCTTTGATCGCGGTGCCCGTCCTGGTCCCGAAGGCAAATCTCCCGAAGGGCGTCCAGCCATTTGACAATTCATGATCGAACTCAAAGCCGCCGCCGTATCCGCTCCCACGATCCTTGGTGTCGTCTCGCCACATGCCCGCTCGATAGAGCCGATACTTCGCCCCAGGCGCACCGGAGGCCCAGCCAACCTCAATCGCTTCTGCGTATTTTCGATTGACCAGCGTCTCGATATTGCCCTGCTGTGAGCCCTCGGTGTCTACCGCGACCGAGTGGACGAAAACATGCCTGGTAGCCTGCAATTCGACCGCGCCACCACCGGCGTATGTCCCGTCTGAGGCAACTGCGAGATTTCCGTCGTCGGTCCCGTTTAAGAACTGTGTACGTTCGTCGTTGTTGAACATGCTGAGAGTCACATATTCGTTAGGGTGTATCTTGCCCACATAAAACGAAACTCTCCTGTTTAGGAAATCCTGCCGCCAATACAGGATGTTCACAGTAATTGGCTCCTGCGGGCCCCCACCTTGGAGGCAGTTAAGATAGACCCCCGAGCCGAGTCGGTCGCTCAGATTGAATTGCTGACTAATGCCAATGTTTGTTCCAGAGCGAATAAGCAGGCTGATCGATCCGGCAGTGGTTTCGTGGTCGTAGACGGTCCACGCTCCGGTGAAATCGAGACGTCCGCTGGTTTGATCGTGTCGTACCCCGTCGGGGGTTGAGGTCGCATATTGGGTGAGAAACGTATAAGTCGCGCCAAACTTTAACCGTATCGACCGAATACTGTAGTCCACGAGCCAGTCGACCGGCCGCAGGATGGGAGCCACCGGATCCGGTTGTATAAGCGGGTCCGAAGGTATCTTCGACAATGCGATGGCGTCCGCATCAAGTTCTTGCTTGAGTTCGTCAGGCTGAGAGTTCCTGACACTCAAAGGCGGTCCTCCGGGCTGGGTGGCAGGTGGATCGGCAGGCGAAGCGCTTGTGTTGCCGTTTTGCCCGAAGGCCAACAGGTTGAATGGAAAGAGAAACAATGACAAGATGACAGTACTTCGACGCGCGAAACGATCAGAGTGCTGGATCGTGCCGGCATTGAAAGAGGCGCCTCCAATGAGAGTTGCGCATTTTGGGGATGGGCTCATGCGTATCTCCCAATTTCTTGATGGGTGCAACGATCTGAATGTCGCATGTGCCTCTTCGTTACAAAGTTCCGATTGTGCACGCATCTCAATGTCCGGCGAACACCTCACTCACCGACTAGTCTCGCCAGTACAAAAGATAGATGTCATTCTGCCTGCGATGTCCGCGCGCACACCATCAGACAAAGGTATCGAGCGATACCTTAGTGCCGGCTTGAGTCGTCATGTGCTCCTATCGGCGCCCCAAAGAGTAATCCCGGCAATAACTTTGTCTTGCCGATAGGTCGGGCGACCGTCCTTAAGAATGAAGGTCGCTCTTGCTTCACCGCATGAGTGCTCGGTCATTTAGCCACGCAGCAGCGTTTTGCCACGCCGCATGAGTCGGTTTACTCCAAAAGACGATTGAAAAATGGGTAGGTAACACCGGCAGAATTGGATGACGCGCTTCGAGTTGCCGAATTGCGCGGGGTGCGCGCCATGATCGAAAATCCCCTGGAAACTGCTGCGGAAGCATATTGCGCGCGTCGGAGGGGCTCGCTGGAATCGCCTCATGCCTCGGGCTGATCGTGGAACAACAATATAATGGGGATTAGCTACTTCTTCTGCGCAACATTGTGTTGTTGCAGCGAGACAACGTGATCGATGCTTCTTCGATCGGTGAGCATACCCGAGCCGAGTCGGAGCTTTCCAGCCATCTTCACCAGGTCTGCTAAAGACCCGGCAGCCATCTTTTCCATGACGCGCCCACGATGCGCCTTGACGGTAATCTCGCTGATCCTGAGTTCGTCGGCGATCTGCTTATTAGGCCATCCCAAAGCGACCAACTGCATCACCTGTTGCTCGCGGCGAGTAAGTGACGCGTAGCAACTCCGAATTTTGTCGACCCTGGCCTTGGAAATGAGAGCACTCTGACTTCTCGTGAGGGCATGGCGAACGATGGGTAACAGGACCTCATCCTGTAGCGGCTTCGTCAAGAATTCGAACGCGCCAGCTTTCATGGCTTGGACTGTTTTCGATACGTCGCCGTGGCCTGTGATGAAAATGATTGGCGTCCCGATCCATTCGTCGGCGATGAGTCTCTGCAGATCAAGACCGTTGATTCCGGGGAGAACGAGGTCAAGCACGAGGCAGTTTGGAACCGTCGCTGGAGGCCGTGCCAGAAACTCCTGTGCAGACGCGAAAGTCTCGGTTTGCCAGCCTTCGTTATGCATCAACAGACTTATCGATTCGCGTACGGAAACGTCGTCGTCCACAATGAAGACGATCGGCTTGGCAGTAGACATCTCCGATAAATCGCAATGATGATAGACAGTACTCGATAAGGCCATCGTTTTCTCTCCATGGGAAACCTCAGTTTGCCCGAAAGGCCGCGTTGAGTGCGTCAACCGGAGCCGTATCGCTGAATGGCTTGCCCAGGCATTCGACCGCGCCCTGCGCAACCACCTGCGCGCGGACCGAACATTGCCGATCGGCGCTCAAGCTCGCTTTCCACTCCAACGAATGCAGTGTCCAATTTGGCCGTTGATTCAGTTATCGACGGGCTTCTACCTTCAGGGAACCCGGATATCCGCAAATATAGCGCTCCGTGCCGAGAGCGGCTATTCGCCTTTGGTATTGGTTTTCTCTGAGAAGACCTGGGGGCCGTTTGACCCGGTTTGCATGACGCAGGTGCCGGGCTATCTCCAATTGCCTTGAGCAAGCCAATCTTCAAACAGGGTCGTTCCCAGCCTTGCGCCGTCTCCGGGAAGGAGGGTGTACTCCTTCACCGCGATATCGTAGTAACGACCATGCGGGTCAGTGATGACCTCGCGTGAATCCCCGCGTGTTGCCAGGCTCTGTCGAGCCGCCTCATCGAGACGCAAGGTTTCCGGTCCTCCTATCTCGACGGTGCCATCTGTCGGCGCCCCCACTGCGATCTCGCCTATCGCAGCCGCAACGTCGCCTGCTGCCATCG
>Ga0335074_10003908_pt1 | contig 20507 bp, 19 predicted proteins | sample Lox_Sample_23_FD_206715 | JGI IMG/M metagenome (GOLD analysis project Ga0335074, IMG submission 206715) | Soil microbial communities from Loxahatchee National Wildlife Refuge, Florida, United States - Lox_Sample_2.3 | ecosystem: Environmental > Terrestrial > Soil > Wetlands | place: USA... | reverse complement strand
CGCCCGGTTACGACTGGACGGGCTACCTCGCCGCCGCCGGAATTGCCGGCAAGGTGGACTACCTGATCGTCCGCGAGCCGAGCTATCTCACGGGGTTCGACCACGTCCTCGCCTCCACGCCGCTTGCGGTGTGGAAGAGCTATCTGCGCTGGCAGCTCCTCAATTCCTTCGCACCGCTCCTGCCGCGGGCGTTCGTCGAGGAGGACTTCGCCTTCTACGGCACCGCGCTGCTCGGAACGCCCCAGAACGAGGCGCGCTGGAAGCGCGGCGTCGAGCTCGTCGAGGCCGCGATGGGCGAGGGACTCGGCGAGCTCTACGTGGCGCGCTACTTCCCGCCGCAATACAAGGCGCGGATGCAGGCGCTGGTCGCGCACTTGCTTGCCGCGTACCGCAACGACATCGCAGCGCTCGATTGGATGGGGCCCGCGACCAAGCAGCAGGCGCTCGCCAAGCTCGCGCGGCTGCAGCCGAAGATCGGCTACCCCAACCGCTGGCGCGACTACGCGAAGCTCACGATCGTGCGCGGCGATCTGGTGGGCGACATGATCCAGGCACGGCTGTTCGAGTACGACCGGCAGATCGGCAAGCTCGGCAAGCCGATCGATCACGAGGAATGGGAGATGACCCCGCAGACGGTGAACGCGTACTACCGTCCCGACCTGAACGAGATCGTCTTTCCGGCCGCAATCCTGCAGCCGCCGTTCTTCGATCCGCGCGTGGACGACGCCGCGAACTACGGCGCGATCGGCGCCGTGATCGGCCACGAGATGAGCCACGGCTTCGACGATCAGGGGAGCCAGTTCGATGCCGAAGGGAATCTGCGTGACTGGTGGACCCGTGAGGACCACGAGCGCTTCGCGGCCAAGACCGCGGCACTCGTCGCCCAGTACGATGCCGCTCAACCGCTCCCCGGCTATCACGTGAACGGTAGGCTCACACTCGGGGAGAACATCGCCGATAACTCCGGGCTCGCGATCGCCTACAAGGCCTACCATCTCGCCCTCGACGGGCGGCCGGCGCCGGTGATCGAGGGCTTCACGGGCGACCAGCGCTTCTATCTCTCCTTTGCGCAGCTCTGGCGCGGCAAGATGCGCGAGCCCGAGCTCATCCTGATGCTGAAGACCAATCACCACTCCCCGCCCGAGGTGCGTGGAACGCTGCCTCTCAAGAATCAGCCGGCGTTCTTCGCTGCGTTCGACGTGAAGCCGGGCGACAGGATGTACCTGGCGCCGGCCGGGCGCGTGCTCATCTGGTAGGCGCGCACTCGCAGTCGACCGGCGCGCTGCCCGTGGCAGCCGCGCGCGACGGCCGCAGGCGTGCCGGCCGCGGGGGGCTCGCGCATCGCCTCGCCGTCCTCGCGAGCGCGATCGGCGCTGCCCTTGCGGCCGCAGCGACGCTCGCCGCGCCCGCCCAATCTCCTGTAACGGCTGCGCCCGTGGTGCGCCACATATTTCTGATCGTGCTCGAGAACGAGTCCTACGCGCAGACCTTCGGCGCGCGCTCGCCCGCGGCATATCTCGCCCATACTCTCCCGAGCGCCGGGCTGCTGCTCAGTCGCTACTACGCAGTCGGCCACAACAGTCTCGACAATTACCTCGCGCTCGTGAGCGGGCAGGCACCGAACGAGGACACTCAGGGCGATTGCCTGCGCTACAGCGACTTTCAGCTGCGCGCGCCGACCCTCGATGCCGCCGGTCAGGCGCTCGGACGCGGCTGCGTGTATCCGCGGCTCGTGCCCTCGCTCGCCGATCAGCTCGAGGCAGCCCGCCTCACCTGGAAGGGCTACATGGAGGACATGGGGAACGACGCGCGCCGCGAGCGGCGCACGTGCGGACACGCGCCCCTCGGAGGACTCGACGGGACGGAGCTCGCCGAGCGCGGCGATCAGTACGCCGCCAAGCACGATCCGTTCGTCTACTTTCACGCGATCATCGACGATCGGGCGCGCTGCGATGCGCACGTCGTCAATCTCGATCGACTGCCCAGAGATCTCGCGAGCGCCGCGACGACGCCGAATTATGTCTTCATCACTCCCAACCTCTGCCATGACGGCCACGATGCCCCGTGCGTCGACGGCGAGCCGGGCGGACTGATCTCGGCCGATGCGTTCCTGCGCCGCTGGGTGCCGCTCATCGTCGCCTCCGCTGCGTTCCGCCGCGACGGCCTGCTCATCGTGACGTTTGATGAATCGAGTGCCGCGGGCACGGAGATGGCGACTGCCTGCTGCGGCGAGCGGCCCCTACCCGGTGCACGCTGGCCACCGGGAATCTTCGGACCTGGCGGCGGCCGGATCGGCGCGGTGCTGCTTTCGCCTTTCATCAAACCCGGACAGGTCTCCGACGTCCCGTTCAACCATTACGCGCTGCTGCGCTCGATCGAGCAGCTCTACGGTCTCGCGCCGCTCGGCTACGCCGCATCGCCCGCATTGCCGACGCTCGCACGGTTTCTCGCGCGCTGACCGCCGCGCGCTGCAGCGGGCGGCGGGTCCTGGTACATTGGCGCGGCATGGCCGAGCCGACCGAATGGGCTTTCCCCGCAGCGCTCCAGCCAACGCCGGAGCAGGTGCGCTTCGATCTCGGTGCGTCGCTGCGCGCCGTGGTGATGGTCCACGCAGAGGTGCCGGAAGAGGCGTTCACCGCCTCCTCGCTCGGCACCGAGCGGCTCGGAAGCGGCGTCGTCGTCGGCGGCGACGGGCTGGTGCTCACGATTGGTTACCTCATCACCGAGGCGAGCGGTATCTGGCTCACGACCAACGACGGTCACGTCGTCCCCGGTCACGCGCTCGCGTACGACCAGACGACCGGCTTCGGGCTCATTCTGCCGCTCGGCCCGCTCGGCGTCGGACCGCTCCAGCGCGGCTCGAGCCACGCGCTCCACGTCGGCGACGATGTGATCGTGATCGGTCACGGCGGGCTTGCGCACAGCCTCAATGCGAAGCTGATCGCGCGACGCGAGTTCGCGGGCTACTGGGAATACGTGCTCGAGGAAGCCCTCTTTACCTCTCCACCCCACCCCGAGTGGGGCGGCACCGCGCTCCTCGGCACCGACGGACGGCTGCTCGGGGTGGGCTCGCTGCTCGTGCAGGAAGCGGTGAGCGGCGAGACCTTCGATGCCAACATGTTCGTGCCGATCGACCTGCTCGAGCCCGTTCTCGCGGACCTTCTGCGCCTCGGACGCTCGGCGGGCCCAGCCCGACCCTGGCTCGGCCTCTACGCCGCGGAGCTGCACGACCGGCTGATCGTCCGCGGTCTCGCACAGACCGGGCCCGCCCATCGTGCCGGCGTGCGCCTCGGAGACTCGCTTCTCGAGGTCGCCGATGAGCCAGTGGCGGGGCTCGCCGATCTGTACCGTAAGATCTGGCGGGTCGGTCCCGCGGGCTCGGCCATCCCGCTCACGCTCGGACGCGGTCGCGAAACGCTGCGGCTGCACGTGCAATCGGCCGATCGCAACGACTTTCTGCTGAAACCGCGCCGGCACTGACGCGGCGGTCGCGCACCGGGGCGGTATCGCGCCTCGGCGCGGCGCTACTTCGCGTGCCGCAGCAGCAGCTCGAGCAGTGCTCCGACCACGCGGTCCACGTCCTGCGCGCGCATCGCGGGGAAAAGCGGCAGCGTGAGAATGTTGCGGCCCACGTACTCGGCGTGCGGAAAGTCCCCTGGCTTCCAGCCCATGCGCCGGTAGAGCGTGAAGAGGTGGATCGCCGGATAGTGCACGCCGGTGCCGATGCCCGCGTCGCGCAGTCCTGCCATCACCTGAGCACGGCGCAGCGTGAGGCGCTCCTCCGGCAGCACCACCTGGAACATGTGCCAGTTACTCTGCTCGAAGTCCGCGGGCGGCAGCTCGAGTCCAAGCGCACGGGCGCCCTGGGACTCGAAGAGCTCGAAGTAGCGTCGTGCAAGCTCGCGCCGCCGCGCATTGAACGACTCGAGATGGCGGAGCTGTCCGAGCCCGACCCGCGCCGCCACGTCCGTGAGGTTGTACTTGCCGCCCGCCACCGCCACGTCCATGCCGTCGAGGCCGCTGCGCACCACGCCCTGCAGACGGTACTGCTCGGCAAGCGCTGCCTCGCGCTCATCGTTGAGGACGAGGCAGCCGCCCTCGATCGTCGTCACGTTCTTGTTCGGGTGGAAGCTGAAGGAGACGAGATCGCCGCAGGAGCCGATGCGCCGCCCGCGCCAGCTGCTGCCGATCGCTTGGGCCGCATCCTCGATCACCCGCAGCCGGTGCTCGCCGGCGATAGCGTAGAGACGGTCGCGGTCGACCGGCAGCCCCGCAAGGTCCACCGGCAGCAGCGCGCGCGTCGCCGAGGTGACCGCTCCCTCGATGCGATCGAGATCGATGTTGCGCGTGCTTCGGTCGATGTCGACGAAGACGGGACGCGCGCCGACCGCGAGCACGACGTTGCTGGTCGCGACCCAGCTCAAGGGAGTCGTGATCACCTCGCATCCCGCGCCGACACCCGCGATCCTGAGCGCCACTTCCATCGTGCAGGTACCGGAGTTGAACGCGCGCACCGCACGGCCGCCGCAGAGCGCGGACAGCTCCGCTTCGAATGCGCGCACCTGCGGACCCGAGGTGATCCACCCCGAGCGCAGCACTTCGGCGACACCGGCGATCGTCTCCTCGTCGATGGCGGGCCGCGTGAACGGCAGGAACTCGCTCATGCGGCGCGCGCGAGCAGCACCACGCCCGCGACGATGAGTCCGATGCCGGCAATCTTCGCGACCGAGAGCGCCTCGCCGAAGAGCGCGGCGGCGGCGAACGCGTTGACGATGTAGCCGATCGAGAGCATCGGATACGCAATGCTCACGGGCACGCGCGAGAGCGCACCCACCCACAGGAACACGCTCACGGCATAGCAGGCGAGCCCGCCCCACAACGGCAGAGCGCGCGCGAGCTGCACCGCGGCCACCCAGGAGACGCTCCCGGAATCGGACACCAGCACGCCGCTTGCACGCGTGGCTGCCTTGAGAAATAGCTGCGCAGCCGCATTCAGGCCGACGCCCCCGAGCATCAGCGCCCAGGTGACCGCACCGAGCGAATCGCCAGTGCCGCGCGGTTCCATCAGCGGCGGCTCACGATGAGCTCATTCGGCGCGCGTGCGCGCACCACCATCGGAAGCGACTGCCGCGCGAGCTTGCCGTAGGTCATCGGGGCCATGGCCGCGAGCGCCTGCGGCGTGGCGCGCCAGCGCCGCGCGAACTCCGCGAGCGTCGCGATCCCCTTCTGCGGTGCGAGCGTCAGGCCGAAGTCGAGCTCGCCGCGATAGTCCACGAGCGTCACGGTGCGCCTCAAATAAAACGGCAGCCCCTGATCATACATTCCCACGCTGTAGACCGCCGGTACCGCGCGCAGCGCCGGGGAGAGCTGCGCCACGAGCGGCCCGCTCGAGTAGATCGGCGCGAGGAGCGCCGCCGCCCAGAGGATTCCCAGGAAACACAGATAGCTCGTCCCGGCGAGGCGCGCTGTGAGCGCGAGGCTCGCCCCGCGGCTTGCGAGCGCGCTGCCACCGCCCACGATCGCGACCGCGCCGATCACGGCGAGCGGCGCGCGCAGGCTCGCGAAGTACGGCGCGCGCGCGGATTGGTGCAGCAGGCGCGGCAGGATGAGCGCCGCGAGCGCGAGCGCAACTCCGAGAGCGGTGAGCACACCGCCGGTGAGCCGCAAGTCGCGGCGCAGCCGCGCCTCGGGCAGGCTCGCCGCGAGAAGCGCGAGCGCCGGAAACATCGGCAAGATGTATGGGATCAGCTTCGAGTGGGAAGCGGAGAAAAAGACGAGCACGATGAGGCTCCATACCCACAGGAGCCGACGCGCATCGAAGGTGCCGCGCGGTTGCGAGGCGCGCCAGCCGCCCGCGAGCGCCCGGGCCATCGGCACGATCCACGGCAGGGCTCCCACCGCCAGCACCTCCCCGAAGAACCACCACGGCTGGTAGCGTGCCTCGATGCGAGTGAGGAAGCGTTCGAAATGCTCGCGCACGAAGAAAAACTCGAAGAACGCGGGCAGCCGGTGCTCGATCATGCCGAGCCACGGCAGCGTGATGAGCAGAAAAAGCGGCAGGCCGACAGGGAGCGCGAGGCGGCGCCAGGGAGCGAAATCGCGCTGCAGTACCGAGTAGCCGGCGAGTGCGAGGATCGGCAGTGCGCCCGCTTCCAGACCCTTGGTGAGGAAGGCCGCCGCGGCGGCCGCCCAGGCGATGAGCATCCAACGATCGCGGTCCGCCGTGGCCGTGCGTGCATCCTGCGCGATGCAGAACCCCGCGAGCGTGACGGTCATGAAGAACGTGAGGAGCATGTCGAGCGTGAGCTGGTGGCTCATCAGCATGACGAGGACCGAGCTTGCGGCAATGAGCCCGCTCAACCCTGCGGCGCGGCGGTTCCACAGGCGCCCACCGAGCCAGGCGGTCACGAGCACGGTCCCGAGGCCCGCGAGGCACGCAAGAAGCCGCGCCGACCAGGCGCTCGCGCCGAACAGTCGATAGGCGATGGCGGTGCACCAGTACTGGAGCGGCGGCTTCTCGATGTACACGAGCCCATCGAGATGCGGAACGACCCAGTCGCCCGCAGCGAGCATTTCCCGCGGAATCTCGGCGTAGCGCGCCTCGTCCGGGTTGTACAGTCCGCGGAATGCGCCGAGCACGATCCAGGAGCCGACGCACAGGGCGAGCGCGAGCGCGATGAGGGCGCGCTGCACAGTGCGCACCCGCATCACCACTACCGGTGTGGCGCCATCGCTCATGCGGATACCGCGGCCGGCGGCTCCGCGGGCTCGGCGATGCAGCCCCCCTGCACGGCGAGTACGCCCGAGCGTCCGGGAATCTCCTCCATCGCGACCCGATGACGCGGCTGCTCGCGCGGCGTGAGCCGCGCGTGGAGGGCGCCCATCGCGAGCGGAGTGCAGCCGTCTTCGAGCCAGGCGCCGAGCAGCCACTCGAGCTGCGGCAGGAGCCTCATCCCCTCGAGCTCGGCGTGCAGCGTGAACACGTGCGCGGCGCACGGCACGACGCGCGTGATCCGGAGAATCTCCTCGGCCGCGGCACGCGCGTCGCGACCCTCGAGTCCGATCAGCTCATCGAGCGTCGGGAGCGTGGTGGGAATCTGCAGGCAGCGCCCCTCGACTCCATCGAGCGACGGATAGAACGGGCACGAGCCGCGCGTATCGCTTGCGAACTCAAAGCCGAGCTCCGGCTCGAGCGCGAGCGCGGCGGCGTTCAACTGCCAGCCCGCGGCCGCATGCGAGCGCGGCGGCGCACCGAACACGCCGGCGAACGCATCCATGCCGCGCTCGAGCTCGCGGCGCGTCCAAGCGGCGCCCGCCGCGCGCACGTTGTCCTGCCAGCGCACGTGATCGTAACTGTGCAGACCCACCTCGAAGCCTTGGTCGCGCACCGCACGCATCACCGCTCCCGCGCGCGCACCGATGTCGGGACCCGGCAGGAGCGTGCCGTAAAGGAGCGTCGCGAGCCCGTAGTGCGAGGTGACCGAGGTGCGCCGCACCTTGCTCAGGAATCCGCGTCGGAAGACTCGCCTGAGCGCACGCCCGGTGTGGTCGGGTCCGACGCTGAAATAGAACGTCGCCCCGACGTTGAGCCGCGCAAAGAGTGCCGCGAGTGCCGGCACCCCCTCGAGCGTGCCGCGCAGCGTGTCGACATCGACCTTGAGCGCCACATGGCGCTCGGGATGCGGCGCGGTCGCGGCGAGCTCCTCTGGCATCGTCGCTCAGCCGGCCTCCACGAGCGCGCGCGCGGCCGGAAGGTTCGCCCGATAGGCCTCGAAGATGCTGCGCAGCGCCGCGGGCATGTCGAGGTGCGGCACCCAGCCGAGCTCCTCGCTCGTATTCTTGATCCACGGGACGCGGCTGCGCACGTCCTGATAGCCCGCGCCGTAGTAGCGCTCCGCGGAGACCTCCACCAGTCGCACATGCGCGGCGGCCTCGGCGTAAGCGTCGATCGACTTCGCGGTCGCGAGCATGAGTTGCGCGAGCTCGCGTACCGAGAGGTCGTTCCGGGGGTTGCCCACGTTGTAGATCTTGCCGGATGCGATGCCGCCCGGGTTGGCGATGATCCGCAGGAGGCAGTCGATGCCCTCCGAGATGTACGTGAAGCAGCGCCGCTGCGTGCCGCCGTCGACGAGCTGAATGTTCTCCCCGCGCACGATGTTCCCGAGGAACTGGGTGAGCACCCGGGAGCTCCCCTCCTTCGGCGTGGTCATGCGGTCGAGCCCGGGGCCGATCCAGTTGAACGGTCGGAACAGCGTGAAGTCGAGCTGGCGCTCGGCGCCGTACGCCCAGATCACGCGGTCGAGCAGCTGCTTGCTGCAGGAGTAGATCCAGCGCGACTTCGGCACCGGTCCGAGCACGAGCGGCGAGTCGTAGGGATGAAATTCGGCATCGGCGCACATGCCGTAGATCTCGGACGTGGACGGGAAGATCACCCGCTTGCGGTGTTTCACGCAGGCGCGCACGAGCGGCAAGTTGGCCTCGAAGTCGAGCTCGAAGACGCGCAGCGGATCGCTGATGTAGGTGGCCGGGGTCGCGATCGCGACGAGCGGCAGCAGCACGTCGCACTTGCGGATGTGGTACTCGACCCACTCGCGATTGATGGTGATGTCGCCCTCGAAGAAGTGAAAGCGCGGATTGCCGATGAGGTTCGCGACCCGATCGCACTCGAGATCCATCCCGTACACGTCCCAGTCGGTGCCGTGGATCACGGCCTCGCTCAGGTGGTGGCCGATGAAACCGTTAACTCCGAGTATCAGCAGCTTTTTCATTCTTCAGGATCCCTTTCCGGGGGTGAGGGTCGAAGGCGAGCCCCGGTGGGCCGCACAGGCGCGCAAGCGCATCCGCATCGGGCGCACGCCCGGCGATGAGGATGCCGTCGATGCCGATACGCATCCCGTCGGCGCAATCGAGGAAGAGCGCTCCGCGCTCGCTGTACAGACAGGGCGCGCGCTCGGGGTGGCGCGCCGGCTCGCCCAACCAGCGCGAGCCGGTGAAGACGACACGCCGGCCGTCGGCCTCGGAAAACGCGCCGGGGAACGGCGGCGCCACGGCGCGAATGAGGTCGTGGATGCGCGCCGCCGGCCGTGCCCAGTCGATTCGCCCGTCCTCCGGGGTGCGCCGGCCGAAGTAGGAGCCCCGAGAGAGATCCATCGCGCGCCCCGGCGGCGGACCGGCGGCAAGTTGCGGCAGTACGCCGCTGAGCAGCGCCGAGGCCGCCTCCGCCACCGCGCGCGACACGCTGAGCGCGGTTGCGTCGATGCCGATCGGCACGCGCTGCTGCGCGATGATCGCGCCCGCATCGGGCTTGGCCACCATGTAGTGCAGCGTCGCTCCGGTCTCCGTCTCGCCGTTCACGATTGCCCAGTTGACGGGCGCACGCCCGCGGTACTTGGGCAGCAGCGAGCCGTGCATATTGAGCGCGCCCCAGCGCGCGCAGGCGAGCAACCGCTCCCCGAGGAGCAACCGGTAGTAAAAGGAGAGCAGGTAGTCGGGAGCGAGCGCCCGAACGCGGGCAATCCACGCCTCGGAGTTCGGGTCGGCGGGCGCAGCGCTCGGCACGCCGTGCTCGGCGGCGAGCTGCGCGACGCTGCCGAACCACGTGCGCTCCCCGGGCGCATTCTCGTGCGTGAGCACCAGGCGCACATCCACTCGCGCGGCGAGAAGCGCCTCGAGGCAGCGCAGCCCGACCTCGCTGTAGGCGAAAACGACTGCGCTAAACACGCTTGCTCTCTCTCGTCCGCTCGGACCGCGCCCCGTGCGTCATCGCAATCCCGGAGCCGGCTAGTCAGCGACTCTGCGCCGCGCACCGCGCTCGGCATCCGGCACGGCATCCCCCGGGCGCGCGGCGCACGCCTCGCCTGTGCCCGTGGCATCGAGCACCGCGGCGATCCAGTAGCGCGGCCGCCCGCGAACCTGCTCGTAGATGCGGCCGACATACTCGCCCATGAGTCCGATACCGGAGAGAGCGATGCCGAGCAGGAAGAACACGATGGCGAAGAGCGTGAACACGCCCTGCACGTCCGGCCCGTTGCGGATGCGGTCGTAGATGAGGTAAGCGAACAGCGCGCCCGAGAGCGCCGAGACGATGAGCCCGAGCATCGAGAACAGCTGCAGCGGCACGACGCTGAAGCCGGTCATCAGATCGAAGTTGAGCCGGATGAGCTTGTAGAGCGAGTACTTCGAGGCACCCGCATGCCGCGCCTCGTGAGCGACCTCGATCTCCACCGGATCGCGCGCATACAGGTAGCCGAGCGCGGGGATGAAGGTGTTGACCTCGGCCGATGCGTTGATCGCAGCGACGATCGTGCGCGAGTACGCGCGCAGCATGCAGCCCTGATCGCTCAAGCGGATGGGCGTGGTGCGCTCGCGGATCCGGTTGATCAGGCGCGAGACGTAGCGGCGCGCCCAGTGGTCGCGGCGGCCGCGACGGATGGTGCCGACGTAGTCGTGTCCGGCGCGCGCCGCATCGACCAGGCGCGCGATCTCCTCCGGCGGATTCTGCAGATCCGCATCGAGCGTCACGACGAGCTCCCCGGTCGAGTACTCGAAGCCGGCGAGAATTGCGGCATGCTGGCCAAAGTTGCGCTGGAACAGCACGACGCGGGTCACCTCCGGGCGCGCTTGCTGTTGCGCGCGCAGCAGCGCCGTCGAGCGATCGCGGCTGCCGTCGTCGATGAAGATGCACTCGTAGGAGCTCCCGAGCCGATCGAGCGCCCCGTACAGGCGGGCGAACAGCGCGGGAAGCGAGGCTTCCTCGTTGAAAACGGGGACGACGATGCTCAGGTACGGCCGTGCCTTCGCCTCGGCGGACGCTCGCAGCGAATCCACGGAGAGAGTCTGCATTGACCGCTTATTCTAACCGAGTTGACGGACTGCCGCCGGGGGCGGAATGATCGCTCGGATGGAGAGCCCGGGCCCGAAACTCGAGCTGGCGCAAATCGGCGACGCACCGCTCATCGCCGCGATGTCCTGCCAGCTGGTCGAGTCGGGGCTCGCCCCCTCTTGGCCGGCCGAGCGTGTCGCGCGTCACATTCGCCACGCCGAGAGCGTCGTGCTCGCTGCGAAGCACACGGGCCGGCTTGCGGGCTTCGCGATCATGCAGTTCGGCGACAGCACCGCGCACCTGAATCTCCTCGCGGTCGATCCCTCGAGCCAGCGCCACGGCCTCGGACGGGCGCTCGTCCACTGGCTCGAGGAGAGCGCACTGGTCGCCGGGACGTTCGTGATCCAACTCGAGCTGCGCGCCTCGAACTGCGGAGCACTCGCCTTCTACCTGCGTCTCGGCTATCGCGAGACGGGCCGCGTGAGCGGGTATTACCAGCGCGTCGAGGACGCCATTCAGATGTCCCGGGACGTGCGCGTGCCGGGTGGACACGCCCATCCGCGGGTCTCGGGCGCCTAGGTACAACCCCCGATCCTACGCGCGCACGCTTCGAGCTAGGCTCGCGCCATGAGCCATTTTCCGGAGACGGCGAGCTTCCAGGGCTTCATGCGCCCCGGACGGTTCGAGGTCGACCTGCAGGACCTCGAGTTCGAGGGCCGCGTTCCGGGCGACCTCCAGGGCGCATTCTACCGGGTCCACCCCGATCCGCAGTTCGCCCCGCTCCTGGGCGATGACATCTGGTTCAACGGCGATGGCATGGTGTCGCGGTTCCGCTTCCGCGACGGGCGCATCGATCTCAGGCACCGCTGGATCCACACGGACAAGTGGCTGCTCGAGCACGCCGCCGGGCGCGCGCTCTTCGGGGCCTATCGCAATCCGCTCACCGACGATCCGGCCGTGCAGGGGCGCATCCGCGGCACCGCCAATACCAACGTCCTCGTGCACGGCAACCGGCTCTGGGCGCTCAAGGAGGACAGTCCGCCGCTTGCCATGGATCGCAGGACGCTCGCGACGGAGGGCTATTTCGATTTCGGCGGACGGCTCACGAGCAAGACGTTCACGGCGCACCCGAAAATCGACCCGCAGACGGGCGACTTGTGCGCATTCGGCTATGCGGCGAAGGGCCTGCTCACGCGCGATATCGTCTACTACGAGATCACGCCCTCCGGCAAGATCGAGCGCGAGGTGTGGTTCGAGCTGCCCTACTACTGCATGATGCACGATTTCGGCATGACGCGGGACTACGCGGTCTTCCACGTCGTGCCAATCGTCGGCAGCTGGGAGCGCTTGCGCCACGGCCTGCCCCACTTCGGCTTCGACACGCAGCTCCCGGTGTACCTGGGCGTCTTGCCGCGCACGGGCGGCGCGGCCGACGTGCGCTGGTTCAAGGCGCCCAATTGCTTTGCCTCGCACGTCATGAATGCGTTCAACGAGGGCACGCGCATCCACTTCGACACGCCGGTCGCCGCGAACAACATGTTTCCGTTCTTCCCGGACGTCCACGGCGCACCGTTCGACCCGGTGGGTGCGCGCTCACGGCTCACGCGCTGGACGGTCGACATGGACTCGCGGTCCGAGGGGTTCGAGAAAACCGAGCAGCTCTGCGAGCTCGTGGGCGAATTCCCCCGCATCGACGATCGCTACGCGATGGCGCCGTACCGCCACGGGTATCTGCTGGTCGCCGACGATGCGCGTCCCGCGCAGTACGCACGCGCCGGGCTGTTCATGAACACGCTCGGGCACGTGGATCTCGCGACCGGCAAGACACGCACGTGGTGGTGCGGCCCGCTCGCCTCGCTCCAGGAGCCCGCGTTCATTCCGCGCTCGCCGGGCGCGCCCGAAGGGGAGGGCTATATCGTGATGCTCTGCAATCGGCTCGCGGAGATGCGCTCCGATCTGCTGCTGTTCGATGCCCAGCGAGTCGATGAGGGGCCGATCGCGACGGTCTATCTGCCCTTGCGGCTGCGTCCGGGCCTGCACGGCAACTGGCACGCCGAGGACTGAGCGCGCCGCCTCTGGCCGCCTCTAGAGGTTCTCGTCCCAGCAGCGGATCGCCTCGGAGTTGTCGCGGCTCGCGCCCAATCGGTCCCGCGCAAGCGTCCAACGATCGCTCACCAGGCGCATGAGCGGCGCGTCGAGCTTGACTGCCGCGGCGAGATCGGCCGCAATGCGCACGTCCTTCGCGAGCAGCCCGAGCGCGAACCCCGTGGCATGCCGCCCCTCGATCACCTGCTCCTGCATCACGAACTCGGTCGCGAAATTGCGCGCGGTGCCGGCATTGAGCACCTCGAGCAGCGTCGCCGGATCGAGGCCGAAGCGCTTGCCGGCAAGCAGCGCCTCACACGCGGCATTGAAGCCCGTCGCCGCGACGAAGTTATTGAGCGCCTTGAGCGCATGGCCGCAGCCGAGCCGCCCCACCTCGAACAGCCGGTTGCCCATGCTCGCGAGCAGAGGCTTCGCGCGCTCGACGGCCGCGCGATCGTCGCAGCCGATCATGATCGCGAGCGTGCCCGCCTGCGCGCGCGGCACCGCTCCGGAGACCGGCGCGTCGATGAGGGTGAGGCCGCGCGGCGCGAGCGCCGCGCCGAGCTCGCGCGTGCCGACCGGCTCGGAGGAGCTCATGTCGATCACGAGCGTCCCGGACTTGAGGCTCTGCGCAAGCCCTCCGCCCTCCTCGAGCAGAACGCCGCGCACGTCGCGCCCGGTGGGAAGCATTGTCACGATGGCATCGGCGGGCTCGAGGTCCGCGAAGGAGCGGGCGAGGCGCGCGTGCCGCTCCTCGGCGAACCGCGCGGCACGCGCCGGGTCCTTGTCGTAGACGATGAGCGGCCAGCCGGCCGCGGCGATGTGCGAGGCCATCGGCCAGCCCATGTTGCCGATGCCGACGAACCCGACGGTGAGCGTCGTCGCCATGCTAGAGCGAGATCCCGATGGCCTTGGTCTCGGTGAGGCTTTCGACCCCGTCGCGCCCGCGCTCGCGGCCCCAGCCGGACTGCTTGTAGCCGCCGAACGGCACCGCCGGGTCGAGGCCCACCCCGCCGTTCACCTGGATGGTTCCCGCGCGGATCTTGCGGGCGAGCTTGTGCACGATGCTCACGTCGCGCGTCCAGATATAGGCCGACAGACCATAGGTGGTGTCGTTGGCGACCTTCGCGATGCGATCGAGGTCCTCGTCGTCTATCGGCATCGCGCACACGACCGGACCGAAGATCTCCTCACGCATCACCTTCATGCTGCGGTGGGTCTGGGCGAGCACCGTGGGCTTGAGGAAGTAGCCGTCGCCGGGCTCACGCTCGCCGCCGATCACGACCTGCGCCCCCTCGGTCTTGCCGGAGTCGATGTAGCCCGTCACGCGCTCGAGCTGGCGCTGCGAGATGAGCGGACCCATTTGAGTGTCGGGCTCGAGCCCCGAGCCGACCTTGAGCGCCCTCGCCATCGCGGTCACGCCTTCGACGACGCGATCGAACACCTTTTTGTGCACGTACAGCCGCGATCCGGCCACGCAGATCTGGCCGGCGTTTGCGAACACCGCCATCGATGCGCCTGGGATCGCCTTCTCGAGGTCCGCGTCGGGGAAGATGAATGTGGGGGACTTTCCTCCGAGCTCGAGCGTCACGCGCTTGAGCGTGGCCGCGGCGGCCTGAACGATCCATTTGCCGGTCGCCGTCGATCCCGTGAAGGCGATCTTGTCCACGTCCGGGTGCTCGACGAGCGCCTTGCCGGCCGGATCACCGTAACCGGTCACGATGTTGATCACACCGGCTGGCACGCCCGCCTCCTGCACCAGCCGCGCGAGCAGGATCGCGCCGAGCGGCGTGAGCTCGGCGGGCTTCAGCACGAGCGTGCAGCCCGCCGCCATCGCCTGTCCGACCTTGTCGGCCTCCATCGCGAAGGGGAAATTCCACGGCGTGATGGCGCCAACCACCCCCACCGGCTCCTTGAGGGTGTAGGCGAGCTTGTTCGGCTCCGAGGGGGTCGGGACGGCCCCATCGATCTTGCCGCACCAGCCGGCCAAGTAGCGCAGGTTGCGCGCGGTGCCGAGTGCGCCGGCGAACTTCGCCATCATCATCGGCATGCCGTTGTCGAGGCTCAGGACGTAGGCAATCTCGTCGGCCGCCGCTTCGACCGCATCGGCGAGCCTCCAGATGAGCCGCGCACGCTCGATCGGCGGCATCGCCGGCCACGGCCCGCCCTCAAACGCAGCGCGCGCGGCGCGCACGGCGCGATCGACGTCGGCAGCGCCTCCCGCGGCCGCTTTCGCGAACACCTTCCCGGTCGCCGGGTTGATCACCTCGATGGTCTTGCCCGATTCGGGCTCGACCCACTCGTTGTTGATGAAGAGCTTGTGCGTCTGCGCGAGGAAGCCGGCGGTGCGGGTCTCGATCTCGGGCCTCAATACGGCGTTCATGGGGCGGCTCCTGTCAGGGTCTCGAGGTCATTTCGGCAGATCGTGCAGCCGGATGTGCGTGACGCCGTTGTCGTCGACGTACTCGTGGTTGTTCTCGCACACGTACTCCTGCATCTGGTAGTGCGGCATGCGCTTGTACGCGAAGGTGAAGGTCCAGGGCTTCTCGAGCGTCACGGGATCGGTCACCGTGATCTGATCGTGCAGGATATCGGGGGAGACGAGCCGGATGCGCTCGGTGATCCGCATCTGCTCGCTGTGCGGCATCTCATTGTGCCCGAGCACCTCGGGCTTGACGCCGACGGTATCGACGACGAGCGTGTCGCCCTCCCAGTGACCGACGCTGTGACCGTAGTACTCGGGCGGCACGTCGGAGATCTTCAGCTGCGGCTCACCCAAGTAGATGCGCCGTACCTGGCTGTAGGCCTCGGCGATGATCGTCACCTGACCCGGGGTCTGCAGGATCTCGAGCGGATAGATCGCCGACATCATCTCCGGCATCCCGTAAGGCAAGCAGTCGACTCCCGGCGCGGCGATCGGCGTGCCTTCCTGGTCCGAGTGCTCCTCGGCCTTGGTACGCGCCGCATACGCCGTCGCGTACGGTTCCTTGAGCATCATCTTTCCCGGGCGCGGGGCCGCGTAGCGCGGATCGACCGCACGCCCGAGAAAGCCGTAGCGCGCCCATCGGCCCGTGATATCCGCCCCCTTGAGGTGCCAAGTGGTGCCGTCCGCGTCATCCGCGTGCAGCGGCAGCGCCGCGGCGAGGAGCGCGAGGGCGGCGAGGAGCGAGGCTCTTCTCAGCATCGTGCGCCCTCCTTCACTGTCGCTGGCGCGGGAACACGCCGCCCGGAGGATTGCCATCGGAGAGCACGCGGCCGTCGGCGAGCGTCGCCTTCTCGAGCATGCCGCCCGGCTGGCCGCTCTTCAGTGGATTGACGAGGAGTGTGACCTTGTCGCCGGCTTTCACGTCGTTCCACTTCCAGCCGACACGCGTGAGGACGTTCGGGCTCGCGCACTCGATGCTGTACTGCTTCACCGCGGCGCCGTCCGGCACCGCGAGCTGAATGAATACGTGCGGATTGGTCCAGTCGAACTTGACGACGGTTCCCGTCACCGTGATCCGGTGCACGTGGTCGAATAGTGCGAACGAGTGATGCGCGAGCGCGAGCTGGGGCCCGCCGAGCGCACCGGCGCCTGCGAGCAACGCATACGCGAGACCGACTCTGACCTTCGCCAACGACATGACCATTCCCCCTCGCTGAGTGCGGCGAGCCGCTCACGGTGCTCGCGCCTCGTCTTTTATGACACGACCCGGGCAGCGGAGCAATGGCCGTGCAGCCGTGCACCGGCCAACCGAGGCGCGGGCGGCGCGGAGTGCCACGGCGCCTCGTTGCCCTGACAACGGCCGGGGGCCGTGCCGGTTGCCAAGCGTATCGAATCGGTTCAATCTCACCGCGCCAGCATCGAGCATGGGGCAGGTGGGCTATGAGCGATCCCGAGCCACGCGACCCGGCAGGCGACGGCTCTGCTTACGGACGGCCGCAGCAACACTCGAACCCGCTGCTGACCGAGGTGGGCCGGGGTACGCCCATGGGCGAGCTGATGCGCCGCTACTGGCACCCGGTGGGACTTTCCGCGAAGCTGCGCGATTTACCGCAGAAGGTGCGCATCCTCGGTGAGGATCTGATCCTCTTTCGCGATCGCGCGGGGCGCGCGGGCCTGCTGTACCCGCGCTGCATGCACCGCGGCACTTCGCTCTTCTACGGCCGTACCGAGGAGCGCGGTATCCGCTGCTGCTACCACGGTTGGCTCTTCGATGTGCAGGGGCGCTGCCTCGATCAGCCCTGCGAGCCCGACGGCGGCCGTCACCGCGACGCCGCGCGCCAACCCTGGTACCCGCTCGAGGAGCGCTACGGCTTCGTGTTCGCCTATCTCGGTCCACCCCAGAAAAAGCCGGTGCTGCCGCGCTACGACAATCTCGAGGGCATCAAGCCCGGAGAGAAGATCTGGTGCAGCTTCGGCGGGTTCGGCTCAACCGGCGACGACACGCTGAAGGTCGTGCCCTACAGCTGGCTGCACATGAACGACAACGTGATGGATCCGTTTCACGTGCAGGTGCTGCACTCGACTTTCAGCGTCGTGCAATTCGTGCCGCAGTTCGCGGTGATGCCCAAAGTCGACTACTTCCAGACGGACCACGGTGTCTGCTACACGGCGCTGCGCCGGCTCGACAACGGACAGGAGGTCGACCGCATTTCCTCCTGGATCATGCCGAACATCATGAGCGTGCCGGACGTGACGATGAAGGCCGGGCCGTCGACCGGTGTCTCGTGGGTCGTACCCGTCGATGACGCCCACTACGTCCAGGCGATGGTGAGTCGGATCCCGGAGGGCGTGAGCTTTCGCGGGATGCTCCTGAACGGCAAGACGTGGGGTGAGATGAGCGAGGAGGAGCATCAGCGCACTCCGGGCGACTACGAGGCCCAGGCGGGCCAGGGCCCGATCTCGCTGCACTCGGAGGAGCACCTGGTCACGAGCGATCGCGGCATCATGATGCAGCGTCGCATGCTCATGCAGCAGATGGAGATCGTCGCCGCGGGCGGCGACCCGGCCGGTGTCAACTTCGATCCCGCCGCGGCGCTCGTCAAGATACGATCGGGCAACTTCTACCGGACGGCGCAAGCGACCGCCTGAGGCTTTGCTGCGTATTCACTTCTCCAGCCCCGGCGCGGGCTCCTCCGGAAGCATCGAGCCCGGCCCGTACTTTCGCCTCATCGGCGCGATGCTCTGTCGCGGCCCGGGGAACGAGCCGGTTGCGACCTATCTCAAGCGCTGGCGACTGCTCGAGAGCGAGTTCACTCGACTGGAAGCGCTCGATCCGGTGGTCGTGTACTTCGAGAACAACGCCGGACTCGCCTCCGCCCCCTTCGGGCCGCTCGAGGAATTCCACGTGGCCGACGGCGCCGCCCGCGCCGACGGCCGCGTGCTCGCCGAGCTCGACGAGCAGTCGCTCCTGTGGTTTCCGCCGCGGGCGCTCGATGGCTGGGCGTCGCTCCTCATCGCCCCGCCCGGTATCTCGCGGTTCGATCTCACCGGCGAGCGCTAGGGGGCTATCCCCAGCGCGATGGCTCCGCCCCTGGCACGAAAGCCTCCTGCGGCTTCCCGGTCTTCGATGTGGCGAGCGCCTGCTGCACGGCCGGGCGAGCGCGCACGCGGGCCAGGAACTCGATCAGGCGCGGCGCCACCCGCTCGTTCACGAGCTCGGGTGCGAGGTGGGCGAGCGGACTCAACATGGCGAACGCGTCGATGTCGGCGATCGAGTAGGCGGGACCCGCGAGCCACGGGCCCGCGGCGAGTGCATGCTCGAAGCGCATGACGGGCATCTGCAGCCGCTCGCGCACCGCCGCGAGCGCCGTGTCGTTGAGACTGCCGTCGATCACCGCCATCCAGGCCGCGCGGCGCTCGAGTGGCTCGATCCGACCGATGCGTTCGCGAAGCTCGGCCTGATCGCGCGCCCGGAGCACCGGGGCGAGATATCGCGCGCAGCCGAGCGCGCACACGTTGGGTGAGAGCTGCAGCGCGATGAACTGCCCCCAGGCGCGCGCGCGGTAGTGCTCGTAGGCGTCCCCCGGAAGAAGCTTCGCGGCGGGAAAACTCTCGGCAATGTACTCGAGGACGAAGAACGAGCTGGTGAGGACAGTCGCGCCGTCGACGAGCAGCGGACCCTCGCGCTCGAGCTGGAGCGCGGATTCGAGGTTGTGGGGAAACTCGGGCGAGCATTGCTCGAGCGTGGTCGGATCGAAGTAGCGGCTCGCAAAGGGCGCGCGCGCCTCCGTGAGCGCAACGAGCGGCTTCAGAAAATAGATGTTCGGTTCGCCGTGGTAGAGCTCGAGCATTGCGATCACCCTTGAGCGTTGCGCTTGAGCATCGTCACGCGCGAGGCGAGCTGGGTGCGCCCCTTCGCCCAGGTCTGCTGGGTGGCCGGACGCTCGTAGATCTTGCGCAGCCACTCCATGATGTGCGGCGTCTTCGCGTCGTTGCAGTGCTCGGGCTGCGACAGCGGCAGTGCATAGCCCAGATTGAAGCCGTTGATGTCGGCGAGCGAGAAGCTCTGGCCCGCGATCCACGGGTGCTGCGTGAGGTGCCGCTCGAGCACCTGGGTGCCGAACAGTCCACGGCGGCGCGATTCGGCGAGCTCCTCGGCGCTGAACTCGTTGAACATCGCCTTGCGCCAGGCGATACGCCGGGATTCGAGCGGGATGCGGGCGATGTGCGCCTCGAGCTCCTTGCGGTCGCGGTGGCGCACTGCCGGGCCGACGAACACGCTCCAGCCGATCATGCTGAGCGAGGGCGCGAAATAGGAGTCGAAGAAACGCATCCACCAGCGCATGCGCCAGCGCTCTTCACGACCGCTCGGCCGCAGCGGCGGTCCCGCAAACGCCTCGTCGATGTACTCCATCATCGGCGTCGACTCGGTGAAGACCCTGCCGTCATCCACCATGGCCGGGATAGTGCCGTCCGGATTGATCGCGAGATATTCCGGCCGGTGCTGATCGAAGTTGATGAGGTCGACGTAGTGGCTCTCGTACTCCACGCCCTTCTCGGCGAGCGCGAGCATCGGCTTGCCCGAGTTGGCGTTCGGCTCCCAGTGGTACAGGCTCAGCATCGCGTCCTCGCTTGGGGTCTCGCGCTTGACGGCGCTCGCACCCCCTGTGCGCCAATATAGCGCCGTTAGCCGCGTCCGATGTATGGCATCTTCGTCGCCATGATCGTCATGAAGAGCACGTTCGTATCGAGCGGCAGGCTCGCCATCTGCAGTACGGCGGCTGCGACGTACTTCACGTCCATGAGCGGTTCGGGCGCACGCGAATGCTGCGCGATGCGACCGGCGAGCTCGGTGCGCGCGTTACCGATATCGATCTGACCGCAGGCGATGTCGTACTCGCGGCCGTCGAGCGCGGTCGATTTGGTGAGGCCCGTGATTCCGTGCTTGCTCGCGGTGTACGCAGCCGAGTGCGGCCGCGGCGTGTGTGCGGAGATGGAGCCGTTATTGATGATGCGCCCGCCGCGCGGATTCTGGCTCTTCATGAGCTTGAAGGCCTCCTGCGTGCAGAGGAACGCCCCGGTCAAGTTGGTCGCAATCACCTGCGCCCACTGCGCGTAGGCCACCTCCTCGAGTCCCACGGCCGGGCCGGTCACGCCCGCGTTGTTGAAGAGCAC
>Ga0335074_10003907_pt1 | contig 20509 bp, 14 predicted proteins | sample Lox_Sample_23_FD_206715 | JGI IMG/M metagenome (GOLD analysis project Ga0335074, IMG submission 206715) | Soil microbial communities from Loxahatchee National Wildlife Refuge, Florida, United States - Lox_Sample_2.3 | ecosystem: Environmental > Terrestrial > Soil > Wetlands | place: USA... | reverse complement strand
TACGCCTCGCCATCCCCGTAGTCGGCATCCTTCGCGAGTTCGGCGCGGATCTCCGCTGTCATGAGCGTGGCGAAGTAGGCGCGGAGCTCGGCGCGCAGGTGCTCTTGCTCGGGCGTGTACGCGATGTGCATGGGCGCGCCTTCCGCAGGTGTCTAGAACACGTTCTAGTTAAGCACAGTCGGCGATCTGCTGGATGAGATCGGCGGCGTGGCGCAGGCGTGGGCGCTTGCGGAACTCGGGGGCGTGCCGCGGATGAAGTCCTTCCAGAACTGGTCGGCGTCCTGGCCCGCAACGCCGGACGCGCTGACCTTCGCGAGACATGCGCGCGCACTGTCTCGCCGCCTACGTCGCGCGACTCCTGGTACGAAGGATACGTCCCGGAGTGAGGCAACTTCGGGACGAACCGCCCACCACAGTTACTGCAGCGTGTGCGATTTACCCCTCGTGAAGCGCTGACCCTCATTTTCGAGGGGTAACTCCTCACGAAGGGGTAATCTCTCACGCTATTCAAAGAAATCCAGCGCCATGCGGTCGCGCTACCGTGACGGATGCCGGTTATATACCGTTCGGTCTGGATCGGCTACTGTGCGGAGGGCGGGCGCCGAGCGGGTGATCCGATACCGGCACGACGACGACGCCGATGTTGCGCTGATCGGCGAGTTAGTCGCCGCGAGTGCTGGTCGTCGGCCCCGTAAGGCACGGCAAGCTGCCTACGATGCTGCTGCAGACACCTCAGCCGAGGAGAGACCGCCATGCCGACACCCTTCCGGTCCTTTACACCCGCGGAGTTCTGCCGGACAGCCAGCTGGTCACGGCTCAACGACATGCTGGCGGGGAATGGTGGCTGCTATGGATTGTATGGTCCGCGCGGATCGGGGAAGACATGGCTGATGGCGATGGCCATCGCCGAAGCGGAGCGGCGCGAGGGCCTGGGGCTATGGTTCCCGTGCCCTGCCGCGTACGAGCCGAGCGAGTTTCTGGCCAGCTTGTCAGACAACTTGGTAAGTGCTGTGCAACGCCGCTTCGAGCGAGGGACGCTCAGTATGGTGGTGATTAGTCAGCTGAAGATCCTGCTGGGTGGCGTGATAGGAGTCCCGCTACTCGTCGCGGTGGTCGCGTATACCGTGCACGGTCTTAATAGCACGGTGAAGGGCACCGTATTCTCTCTGCTCCCCGGCGCGGTTTGGTTGGCCGTCGAAATTGCCGCGGCATTGCTGCCAGCGATCGTCGTCGGCCAGATCGTATGGGAGAACCGGCCAGAGGGGAGGATCTTGCGAGAGGCGAAGGCCTTGCGGGAACGGGTCCATTTCACCGCGAGCCTCAAGCGTGGCACGGAAATCAACGTCGGAGCTGGCGGGCCTGTTACCGGCTCTCTCAAACGAGCGAGGGAACGCGCCCTAGACGAACGACCAGTCACGGTGGCGTCGCTTGTCTTTGACTTCCGGGCGCTGGCCGCGCTCGTCGCGGCGGCTCTGCGTGGGCCCCTGGTCATCGGCATCGATGAGCTCGACAAGTTGTCGGATCCGGAGATCGCGCGTACTCTCTTGCGCGATATCAAAGGGATATTCGAGATTGCTGGGGTCTGTTTCCTGGTCTCGGTGAGCGAGGAGGCCCATGCGGCACTTCAGCTGGGATCCTTGCGGGAGGGTGGCCGTAATGAGTTCAACAGCTCGTTCTATGCGGTTATCGAGCTGCCGCCGCTCAGTTCGGGGGAGACCGAGGAACTCCTATCGAAGCGCGGTCTGCCCGTTACCCATCGGCAAGCGCAGATCCTGTGCTTGCTGGGCGAGGGGAACTGGCGTGAGGTAATACGTCTAGCGGAACAGACCGTCGCATTTCTGGTCGATGGTGAACCCAGGGCTGGAATGTGGCAGGCGATCGCCTTGATGGTGATGGAAGGGGAGACCGTGGCGCTGCTGCGGGAGATCGCCGTAACCCCCACGGTGACGGATGCTGCCAAGCTGGAGGCTTGGCATGCGTTGCCGCGGGCCGCGTTCAAGGAGTCTGGCCAATTCAGCGCGATCGCATGGAAGACGATTCCGGAATTCTGGGAACACCCTATAGACTCTGGCTGGCAGATAGTCCAAGAGCCGTGGCGGAGATTGCTGGTCCGCATGTACGTCACGGGCAGCGTGATCAGGAGTCTGGGGAACTCGGCGAACAGCGGCAGTGACGACGACAGCATGATCGCCGACTTGCGGGACGTGATGATAATGGCGAGCCGAAGTTCAAGGATAGCCAGAGCCATGCTGGTCACTCGGTTCGGCAGTGAGCTTGACGGGGTTTATACACCGCCTCCGCTGTGAGAACGGCCGAAGATTGTTCGCACACAGGGCTGATCACCGGGTGCCGAGCGACGTATCATCACGGAAAAGGCCGTCGGAGGAGGCTTGATGCCGAGGCCAGATCATGATCAGGAAACGGGGATTCCAGACCTGACATCGCTGTCGCTGGAAGAGCTCGCAGAACTGGACGATTCTGTCGTGGCCAACGTGATTCGTGTCATCGCCGAGCGTCGCGGAGGCCGAGGGGGATATCGCGAGGCTTTCAGTGACTTCCAATCCGCGACGTGATGCGAGGTGCAGTGCTGAAGGAGGCCACGCACCGGCTAGGTCACGACGATCTGCGGCTCCTGGTAGCTGGGGAACTCGGTTCCAGCACGGCGACGGTGGAACTCTTGAGAGCGGCGGAGCTGAGCAAGCACCGCATTCTCCTAGCCGGGCTTATGCGCGCGGCAGCCCGCTCCCAGCAGGACGAATACCCGGCGCTTGAGGCCGCTTACCTGCTGCTGGCTGACGTTGAGGCATGTAATGTGCGCGCTGTGCGCGATGTAGTGGCAGCGCCGCAGTTCGGTAGCTGGGCCGCCCGCTGTCTGACCCGGTTGACCGAACCCGGTGAAGCCGCCAGGGCAGACGTGCCGCTGTGGGTCGACCTTGGGCGGCTGGCCGTCGTCGCGGTGGTCGCTGCCGTGCGTGCCGGCCATCGCTTCGCGCTGGACATTCCGTTGCGACATGGCGAAGCAACCTTTCCAGGTACTGGCGTGGCGCGGCCCGGCGGTGGCGAGGCGTGGGAATGGGGACAGGCTCGCTCGGCGGACTGGGGATGGGAGGTGAGTTCGCCGCATGGCTGTGTGCGACTTCCCCCGCCGGGACAGGATTCTGGCCAGCCGTCCTCTGGCTGGTCCCCGATGCCCCGTATCGACGTCGGTCCGATGGGCCTGCGGCTGGGAGTCTCGCTGGATGACCGCGATCCGGACCTTGATTGCTTCGGGACAGCGCGCGTCACCGTGACCGCGGAGGAACTCGTTCGCTGGCGCGCCACGGTGGCTGATGCATGGCGGATCCTGGTCCGGCACCATCTTTCGTCCGCGTGGGTGACCTCCAGGGTCGTTCGTGCTCTCGTGCCCCTAGACGAGCCCGTTCCTGGCCGGTCGGTAAGCGTCACTGCGGCGGGAGCCTTTGGTGCGATCGCGATGTCGCTGCCTGCGGATCCGCTCGCGATGGCCGAGGTCTTCGTGCATGAAACCCAGCACGGCGTGCTCAGCGCGGTCAACGACCTGATCGCGCTGACCGGGCCAGGGGACGAGAGGCTGACATACGCTCCATGGCGGGACGACCCACGTCCGGTGGGAGCGCTCCTGCAGGGCGCGTTCGCCCATTACGGGATGGCTAGGTTCTGGCGTCAGCGGCAGCAATTGGGCCGGGCCTCGCAGCGGATAGGCGCCAGCGTGGAATTCGCGCGGTGGCGAGAGCTGACAGCGGATGCGATCGGCGCGTTGCATGAGTCCGGTGTGCTGACCGAGGCCGGGCTTACGATCGTAGCCGCGATGCGTGAGACGCTCACGGCATGGCAACGGGAACGCGTGCCCACAGTGGCTAGCGAGCGTGCGAGAGATATCAGCCTCGGCCACCGCATCCGGTGGCGTCTGCGGCACTTGGCTCCCGACCCAGCCGCCATCGAAGCACTGGCGAGCGCCTGGCTCGCGAGAGCTCGGCCGGGAACAGAGCCAGCGGTAGCGCTGTCGGCGATTACGGCGATGATCAGGGTCCGACCGCTAGCCGCGATCGGACCGCAGCCATCTGTCCTTGGTTATCTGCATCGTGACCGCGCTGGTTACGCCACCGCGGCCAGCGGGTACCTGCGGGCACTGGCCGTAGCCATGGACGTGGACGCGTGGACTGGCCTAGCCATCGCCCGTCAGCACACCGGCCCGGCCGGTATCGCCCGGATCCTAGCGAACTGGCCGGAAGTAGTCGCCGGGATGCACGACTGCTTGCGTGGCCAGGCTGAACCGCCTGATCCAGATGCTCTCGCCGCCTGGCTCGAGAGCCTAGCGGATCATGGCCACCTGGCGGCGACTGCCCGATGAACCAAGGTCAGTCTGAGTGGCCGGGGGATCTGCTCGATGTGGCGCGGTTGCGGTCCGATGGCTGGCGGCCGTTCCCGTTCCGCCAGTTCGTGGTGAAGATCCACAGCCGGTGCAATCTAAGCTGCCGGTACTGCTACGTGTATGAGATGGCCGACCAGAGCTGGCGGTATCGGCCCCGGGTGATGCCCATGCGAGTCGTCGACGCCACGATCGCCAGGATCGCCGAGCACGTTCGTGACCACGGTCTACGTGCGGTCCGCGTAGTCCTGCACGGCGGTGAGCCATTGCTCGCTGGATCCGCATTCATCACCGACATGGCGGCGGGTATTCGCGCCGCACTACCGTCGGGGGTCGATGCCGATCTTGTCGTCCAGACTAACGGCACGCTGCTCGATGAGGCGATGCTCGACACATTGCTCCGGCACGGTGTAAGAGTCGGGATCAGCGTTGACGGAGACAAAGCCGCCACTGATCGTTACCGGGTGTATCCCAGCGGGCAAGGTTCGTATGCCCTCGTCACTCGAGGCATAGGGCTGCTGCGCCAAGATCGCTACCGGGCAATCTATGCCGGGCTGCTGTGCACGATCGGGCTCGAGAATGACCCAGTCCAGACGTACGAGGCGCTCGTCGGGCACGCGCCACCGATGATCGACCTGCTACTGCCGCACGGCACATGGTCATCACCGCCACCAGGACGTACGCCCGACGGTACCGCGACGCCATACGCTGACTGGCTGCTCGCGGTGTTTTTTCGCTGGGCTAGTGCGTCCAGACGGGAGACGTCCATCCGGCTGTTCGAGGGCATTATCGCGTTGCTGCTCGGCGGCCCGGGCGGCACCGAGACCGTGGGGCTCGCGCCGGCCGACTCGATCGTCATCGAGACCGATGGTGCGATCGGGCAGAGTGACGTGCTCGCTGTCGCCTACGACAATGCCGCCGCCACGGGGCTGAGCGTCACGCGCCATCCGCTGGACGATGCGCTCTACCATCCGGCAACGGTGGCCAGGCAGATCGGGCTGGCCGGGCTCAGTGCCTCCTGCCTGGCATGCGAAGTCAGGGACATCTGCGGAGGCGGCTTCTATCCGCACCGGTACCGAGCAGGCGAGGGCTTCCTGAATCCCTCCGTCTACTGCGCCGACCTGCTCCGTCTGATCACTGTCATCCGCGAGTACGTCACTGGTGAGGTAGGTCGGCTGAGTTCACGGCGACATAGGTTCTAGGTCTAGGTCGATGCGCCCGTGCTCGGCGGCCCGGCGCGTATGCGGGTGCTCATCGGTAAGCAGAGCCTTATAGCCCTTGAGCATGCTCGCGTGCAGAACGCGCGCATGATCCTCATCGCCAGTGGCGCGCAGGTCCAGGGAGAGGTTCGTGCCGATGCCGAGGGTGATCGGATGCTGGTCGCCCAGCAGCCGCTGGCTAGCGGCGAAGGCCTGCTCGCCGAACTCCCGTGCGGTCTGCGTGTCACCGGCAGCCGCCCGGTCGCTGGCCAGGTTGCTCATGACCACCAGTGTGCTGGGATGGTCGTAGGAGAACAGCTGCCTGAACCCGGTCAGCGCTGTCTCGTTTACGTCCGCCGCGCTGCTGATGGCGCCGCGCCTGCGCAACACCACGGCCAGGTTGGCCCGCGCGGCGAGCGTATTGGGATGGCCATGACCGGCGGCCTTCTCCCAGAGCGCCACCGTTTGCTCGCCGAGTTTCTGTGCACCCGCCAGCGAGTCTGTCACCCGTCGGTGATTGATCAGGTTCGTGGCCGCGACGAGCGTCTCGCGATGCTCGTCACCGGCGAAGCTTTGGTAGCGGCGGTAAGTGTCCTCCGCGAGGTCACATGCCTCCACGTAGTAGCCGGTCCGGCGCAGTGCCTGACCGAGCTCCTCGTAGACGGAAAGCCGGAATAGCTGCCATCGCTCTGCGCGGGCCTCCACGATCTCGGCGAGCTCGCGCGACAGAACGAGCCCTTCCTCGTAACGGCCGAGCCGCCGCAGATCCCGGGCTATGCCGAACTTGGACGACAACGTCCGCCGGTCCGCATACCCGAAGTTCTGCTCGCAGGCGGCGTAGGTCTCCTGATCACGGATTAGCGCTTCCGGGAACTTGCCGACGCACCGCAGGTCAATGGCGATGTTGTTGTTAACCATAAGCGGCCGAAAGGTGCCTGGGCCGAACATCTGCTCGTATGCCGGCAGCAGGTCGAGGTCGTTGGCAAGTGCTTCGTCGTAACGCCCGAGCAATCGCAAGTCCTGGCCGTGGCTCATCGCACAGGCAAGGTAGGTCTCGTCATCCTCGCCGAGGGCACGGAGGGCTTGCATGGTGCGTGAGTTCAGTGCGTATGCCTCATCCACGCGACCGCACGCGCGCTGTGCGATCCCGACCTGTACTGCTAGGGCCAACGACAGGATGTCGTCGCTGCCGAACTGTTCAGTCCAGATCCGCATGGCCTGCTCGCCGAGGCTCAGGCTCTCCTCGTTTCCTCCGCGCAGGTGCAATCGGCGCACCTGGTCGATGATGAGGTGGCGGACAAGCGGATTGCTCGTTTCGAGCGCTCCGGAAGGTACCACGTGGTGAATAGTGCGTTCGTAAAGCGGGTCGTTCTGCTCCTTCTCGGGTTCCCCAGGGTCGGCGGCCGCGAGTAGGGAGTGCACGATGTCGCGCAGCATGGCAGCCGTGCTGGGATCCTCGCGTTCGATCCGGCCTCGAGTCACCGCCTGAACGACGTTGTGCAGCTGGATGACGTTGCGCAGGCCGTGGACCTTAGCCAGCGAGAACCTGGCCAGCTCTCGGCCGGCGCGCCTCAGCTCGGCGCGCGAGCCAAGAACCTTGGCGAGCGCGCCTGACAGGTCTGCCGCGACGGTGGGCCGGACCAGGACATCTTCGGAGATCGGCTCGGCGGAAATGAAGGCGAGGACCTGGAACAGCGCCCGGGCTTCCGGTGTCAGGGTGGCACGTGACAGGCTCCAGGTGGTGGACACGATCTCAGCGGAGTACATGTCGGCAGGCTGGCTCAGCAGTTCGTGAGCGTTTCTGTTGAAGTCGGAAATGTATTCCTGGGTCGGCTGTCCTGTCTCGGTGAGATATGCCGCGGCGTGTTCAGCGGCGATCGGCAGATTGCCGAGCGTGCGCGCGAGTTGCTGGGCAGTTGCCTCGCGTCGGGCATCCTCTTCCCCCGATAGCGGCTCTGCTCCCGGTACAGGCAGCGAGCTTGTCCGACCCGCATGGTAGGAGAGCTGCGGCACGCGCCTGCGCAGAAACCGAACGGTTTCGGCGAGATCGAACTCCTTGACCTCGATGCCATCGGTGCGCAGTTCCTGACGCCACTCGGAGATACGCGACGTCACAATGACGTGTCCTCGGCCTTGGGGGATGTACCTGCTGACGATTCCCGGGCGGGTGACGTTGTCGAAGATGAGGAGCCAGGCCTCGTAGGGCTCGCCGGACTGCAGGGCATCGAGGACGACGCGGCTCGAATAGTCGCGGTCCTCGGGATTGAAGTCGCGGAGGCCGAGCCGACGGCCCAGCCCGATGAGCGCACTGCGGATCGAATCCTCCTGGTCGGCCCGTATCCACCAGACGACGTCGTATTCCCCACTGTACCGGTGGGCGTATTCAGCCGCTATTTCCGTTTTGCCGACACCGCCAAGGCCGTAAAGGGCCTCCGGCGGCTGCCTGATCACGGCCGTATTGTGAGAGATCAGCTGCGTATGAAGCCGTTGGAGGGCATCTTCGCGGCCAGTGAAGTATTGATTGCGGAACGGAATCTCCGAGCCCCATATCAAGCTGCGCCGACGCCTGGTTCCAGTGCCAGGAGTGCCACCCTCTTGCGGATGCGCAACTTCAGTCACGGTAAGCATCCTTTCCCGGCATTTTGCACGAAGGGAACCGGGCGCGGGTGGTGTTACCCGGCACAGCCCATGCTACGACTTCTGCGGGGCGGATATGCGCCGCGCAATCGCGCCGCAGGTCAAGTCGTTGGTTCACGAGCGAAGCAGGGCCACCCAATGAGGCGTCCGAATAATGGAGAGATGCTAGTGATCCTGTGCTCACCGAGGCGTTCGGCTCGGTATGCTCAGGTGGGTCCGGCGGAGCCGATAACGATGCGTTGGTGTTTATCAATATGAAGTTAGAACAATATACCGAAATCTGGCTGCGGAATGACGGTGCGTGACGATGCCCGACGCTAGCCCTCCCATCATGAGAGGGCCAATGAGGCTCGTGACATACTGTGGCGCTATGGCTACGTACCGATATCGGCGGGACTTCGAGGCGCTGCTTGACCTAGCCCGTCTGCTCAGGTTCTCCTTGACTAAGAGGCGGCGAGCTAATTCCCTGATTCGGAGCTCTGGATATCGCGGTGGCTCCGTTTGGAGTCAGCCATGAGGAATGCGACGGATGGGAGACGTCCTCGTCGAATCCTCGAACCATATGTTGGTGCACGTGCATTTCAGTCGGAAGATGCGGACGTGTTCTTCGGCCGGGACGATGAGGCTTCCGCCGCCCTGTCGCTCTGGTTGTCCGAACGGGTGACGGTGCTGCATGGCCCGAGTGCTGCGGGAAAGACATCGTTCGTGCAAGCGGGTATGGTTCCCGCCCTGCGCGCATCGGGTGCCGATGTGGATCTGCTGCCAGTCGCGCGGCTGCAGCCACGATCCGCTGACCTGCTGAATGGTGACTTTACCAGGTACCTTGTCGCTCATTGGGCGGCTGATGATCGTAGCGATGGACCTTCCGTTTCTGTAACAGAATTTTTGCGGTACCATCACGCTAAGGCAGGGCGTGCTACCCCCTTGCTGGTGGTGATAGACCAGCTAGAAGCTGTATTTATCCCATCCTCGGGGGTAATCGAGGGTCCTGAGCGGCTGCTCGGCGAACTGGCGAGGGCAGTGAACGCTATTACCGATGTTCATCTGCTCCTTGTGATCCACAACGACTACCTTGACCAGCTGACTAGTTACAGCTGCCTGTTCGCCGACCATGTACTGCGTCAATTCCCGCTGGCCTTGCTCGATCGGGCCGCGACCGTCGCCGCGATCACCAAGCCGGCCGTCATGGCTGGCCGGAGGTATGAGGACGCGGCGGTGCGGTTGCTATCGGAAGATCTGCGGTCGGGGCTAGATGACCGCACGGACCCTGTTCAACTGCAGATCGCTTGCCGGAGCCTTTGGGCTATGGTCCCATCGACGGTGAATCTGATCACCGCCGATCAAGTGCGCTCCTGGGGCGGCCTGGAGGTTGCCCTCGGTGACTTCTATTCCGGTGTGGTACGCGAGGTGTCCGAATCTGCTGGCATCGCGGAAGATCGGCTGCGCGAATGGCTCCAGACCGCGTTTGTTACCGAGGTAGGCACACGCGACACTGTGCACCGCGGACGGACCTCGACTGCTGGAATGACCAACGAGGTTGGCGACGTGCTGGTGACCCGCTACCTGCTGACGCAGGAATATCGAGACCATGCGATCTGGTACCGGCTGAGCCACGAACGACTGGCTGCTGTAGTGCTACAGGCCAATCGATCCTGGTGGCGCGGCCGTGCCCATTCCGCCGCCGACGCCCTGGAGACCGGTGCCGCTACGCAGGAGGCTGCGGAGGCCGCATTGCGGGCCGGTGATCTTGTCACTGCGGAACGGAAAATCGCCGAGGCCACTGCGGCCTACGAGGCAGCCGGGGATCTGCGCAGATTCGCAGGTTCGCGCGTCGTGCATGGTGAGATCGCGCGGGCGCGTAGGGATTACACCGCTGCTGAGCGCTACTACCGGGAAGCGCTGTCGGCTTTCCTTGTGCTTGAGGACCAGTTCTCCGCCGCGCGCATGCTCGTGGCGATCGCGGATCTGCGGTATAAAGCTGGCGACTTCATGGAAGCGGCGGATCTGAACCGTCAGGCAGTCGACCGGATGCCCGGGGACGTCGTAGCCCTCACCGGGCTGGCCTACGCGCAGTGGAGGGACGGATCGCCCGCCGATGCGGAGGCGACCTTCGACCAGGCCCTGAGATGGGATAGCGAAACGGCGCTTGCACTCGCGGGCAGAGGACAGGTCCGGGCTGATCTGGGGCGATATGAGCGAGCCCTTGACGATCTGGATCGCGCTCTCCGGTTCAGCCTGACCCGTGAGACAGAAACAGATGTCCGGTCGGCGCGCGCGCTGGCACTTGCAGGGCTGGGGCGTGAGGCGGAGGCGCTAGACGAGCTATCGGCCTCGCTGCGGCACGATCCTGAACGGGCCAGAAGCAGATCGCGCGCGGACCGGATCGCCGCGATCCTTCGTGAGCATAAGGAAGCCAGCTAGCCGTGATACGTCCACCTAGCGACCATGACATTCTGGGTGTACGCTCCGAAGAACTAGAACACGTTCTAGAACGCTGCTAACGGAAGCAGGGGTCAATGGTCGCATCCATCAAGCCGCACCGGGACGAGGCCGGGCTTACCGACGGCCGCATGCTGATCGGCGGGCAATGGCAGGCGGCGCAGGACGGCCAGACCTGGCAGCACATTCACCCCGCCACCAGCGAGGACGTCGCCACGTTCCCCGTGGCGGGTCCGGCCGACGTGGACAAGGCCGTGCGGGCGGCGCGCAAGGCGTTTGACGAGGGGCCGTGGCCGCGGACGCGGGCGGGCGAGCGGGCCAAGCTGCTGCACAAGATCGCGGACGAGATCCGCGCGCGCGGCCAGGAACTGGTCAGGCTCCAGGCCCTTGACAACAGCGTCCCGCTGAGCTTCAGCGAGATCTACGCGACCTCGGGCAACTTCGTCGCGGACGTGTTCGATCATCACGCGGGCTGGGTCGACAAGCTGGCGGGGGAGACCCTTCAGCCGTACCAGGGCGGCGACCACATGGTGATGACGCTGCGCGAGCCGATCGGCGTCGTCGGCGCGGTGATCCCGTGGAACGCGCCGCTGATGCTGGCCGCGCAGAAGCTCGCGCCCGCGTTCGCGGCCGGCTGCACGGTCGTGCTGAAGACCTCCGAGTACGCCACGTTCGCCGTGCTCCGCCTGGCCCAGATCATCCACGAGGCCGGATTGCCGGACGGAGTGCTCAACGTGATCACCGGCCCCGGCGACCCGACCGGCGACGCGCTGATCAACCACCCGATGGTGGACAAGCTCTCGTTCACCGGCAGCCGCGCTGTCGGCAGCCGCATCATGCACGCTGCCGCGAACGGGTGCAAGCGGGTCACGATGGAACTCGGCGGCAAAAGCCCGGCGATCATCTTCCCCGACGCGGAGATCGGCAACGCCGCCGCGATCACCATGGGCACGGTGACACTCGGCCTGTCCGGCCAGGTCTGCGTCGCGCAGACCCGCGCGCTTGTGCACAGGGACGCGCACGACGAGTTCGTGGCCACCGCGCAGATGATCGGATCGATGGTGAACTACGGCAACCCGTTCGACCCGGATGTCACCGCGTCTCCGCTGGTGAACACCCGCCAGCTGGATCGTGTCCTCGGCTACATCGCCAAGGGCATCGAGGAGGGCGCCACGCTGGTCTGCGGCGGCGCCAGGGCGGAAGGCGACCTGGCCAGCGGCAACTTCGTGCTGCCGACCTTGTTCACCGACGTTCGCAACGACATGGCGATAGCGCGCGAGGAGATCTTCGGACCGGTGCTGGCGGTGATCCCGTTCAGCGACGAGGACGAGGCGATCCGGATCGCCAACGACACCGAGTACGGACTGTCCGCGACCGTGTGGACCAAGGACATCAACCGCGCGTTCCGGCTCACCAAGGCGATCCGGGCCGGCACCGTGGGCATCAACGGGTACCAGGTCGAGCCGAACGTGGCGTTCGGCGGCTTCCGCCAGTCCGGTCTCGGCCGCGAGGGCGGCCGGGAGGCCATCGAGGCCTACACCGAGGTCAAGACCGTCCTGCTCCCGTTCACCGACGAGATGATGTAGCCGGAGCGGCCCGGCGGCAGCACCCGCACGGTGAAACGGCGCGAACCACTCCATCCATTCGTCCCGGGTCCGCGCTCGCGTCACCATGTGGTTGTGACAGTCACGGCGTCAGGTGCCCGTGGATGTGATGATCACGGGTCCGGCCGCGGAGGCGGATCGCGGCACACGTCCCGACCGTACCCTACGGCACCTGGGTAACACGGCGGCGGGCCCCGGCGGCAGCCCGGGCCCCCGGCGGGCTTGGGAGCGGACCGCTAAGGGGGTCGTGGCGCCCCGCACCCCCTTGATGCCGCGACTGCAAGGAGCTTCGTGTGCCCCAGCCCCACCAGAGACCCCGTTGGTCTATTCGGAGGTGCTGAGCCGCTGCGGACGCCCGCTCGCCGCGCCGGGCAATTCCGGTATAACCGGTATCTGTCCTCCTGGCATGCTCCCTAGGGCGGCCCTACCGGCCCCGGATCTCCCTCGGGAACGCTCACTCCCGCTGTACGAGTGTGCTGATGGCCGATTGCTGCTCCGAGCTGACGACACGGAGGGTAGGGAAGTGACCTGTGTGCCGCACGGTGCCCGTGTTGCCCGCGGGCCGGTCCTGGTTCCAGTTTAACGTGCCGTTTTACCGCATCGTGGAATTCTACCCGTCGTATACGTATGACAGACCGGCACGACGCGGTAAACCTCCACGTTGTTTTCGATTCCGTGGCATTCACGATGAACTCCGCGACGACGTCGCCGAGCCCGCCGGGCCCGTCGGCCGCCGCAGCGGATCCGCGGCCGGCGGCGGCGGCCGGAGGCGGCGGATCCGCGGCATCCCCTCCTGCTAGAAGGCAGTAATCCGACGATCGCGTGTGCTCTTTCCCCCTCCCGGGGATGCAAGTACGCGCACTGACCGGGACCAGCCGCCGGGCGCCCGGCCCCGGCCAGGTACGCGGCAGGCTCAACGGCTCCCAGCGAAACAGCTAATACGCCAACAAGGTCACCAGAGGGGCTCGTGCGCCACGAATCCCCTTCCGTCATAGAGGGCCAAGGGGGCGCGGGCGTCACAATCCCGTTGACCGCCCGGCCGCGGGAGCCGGCTCGGCTCGGCCCGGCGGTGCGGTGGGCGCGGCCCAGAGACGATCAGCCCTGAGCGGTGAGCAGTTTGCTGTGGTCCCAGGAGACGATGCGCCGGGGCTCGACGATGTAACCGAGACGCTTGCGCGCGGCCTGGGCCACGTAAGCGTCGATGGCATCGTCCTGCCCGCCGCCCGTGCCGCCGCCGCCCGTGCCGCCGCCGCCCATGCCGCCGGCGACAAGCCGCCCGATCTCGAGCACCCCTTCCGGAGAAGACACCACCCGCACCGTGCCTCGTATCTGCACGCCACGCAGTTCGAAGTAGTCGGTGCCGTCTTCCACCAGGCAGGTGATGCGCGGGTCGCGGGCAAGGTTCAGCGCCTTCTGCGAGGTCCGGTACGTCCAGAACGCGATCTGGCCGTCGATCAGACCGTAGAACATCGTCACCAGGTGGACTGACCCGTCCGGGTTCAGCGTGCCCAGCTGCACCTTCCGCGAGGCGGCCAGCAACGACGCGATCTCGGCAGAACTCATCGTGACCAGGTCGCGCTGCTTGGCCATCAGCCGAACCCGATCGTCGAGGAGGCCAGCGGCAGCGTGTCCTCGCACGCGAACCCGGGGGTCATCCCATCAGACGACGCATAAGCGGGCCCGAGCGCGTCGGCTATCGCGTCCAAGGTCCACATCCCGTCGGGGGCCCCGGACCGGAACACCGTCCGTACCGAAGGCGGGTTCATCACCGCGCACACGCCGCCGTGCACGACGAACACCTCACCGTTCACGCCCGCGGCGGCCGGCGACGACAACCAGACCACCAGCGGCGCCACGTACGCCGGATCCATAGGGTCAACCGGCCCGTCCGCGGGGGTCATCAGGTCAGCGGTCATCGCCGTCCGCGCCCGCGGGCAGATCGCGTTGGCCCGCACCCCGTACCGGGCGCAGCCCCGGGCGGTCGCCACGGTCAGCGCGGTGATCCCCGCCTTGGCGGCGGCGTAGTTCGGCTGACCGGGGGAGCCGAGCAGGAAGGCCTCGGACGACGTGTTCACGATGCGCCCGTACACGGGCCCGCCGCTGTCCTTGGCGGCAGACCGCCACAGGGCGGTAGCCAGGCGGGTCATGATGAAGTGCCCGCGCAGGTGCACGCGCATCACCAGGTCCCACTCGTCGGCGGACATCGAGAAGACCATCCGGTCACGCAGCACCCCGGCGTTGTTCACCACGATGTTCAGCCGTCCGGTCTCGCGCAGGCACGCGGAAACCAGTTCCGAACCGGTCTCCCAGGCCCCGATGTCGCCGGTCACCGCGAGAGCACGGCCGCCGGAAGACACGATGGCCGCGGCGACGTCGTGGACCGTGTCAGCGGCGTCGTTCAGTACGACAAAGGCCCCGGCTGAGGCGAGCGCGAGCGCCTCCGCGCGTCCCAGCCCCGCGCCTGCGCCGGTCACCACGGCAGTGAAACCGTCAAGCATCAGTACCCCGGTCCCGACAAGATCCCGCCGTCGATCAGGAACTCGGCACCGGTCGAGTATGACGAATCATCCGAGGCCAGGAACGCCACCAGCCGCGATACCTCGACCGGTTGGGCGAAACGGCCGAGCGGCATCGCCTTCAGGAACGCCTCACCGTCCTTGCCGCTGTCGGCCGACCCGAGGGTCATCGAGGTGAGGATCGCCCCCGGGTGCACCGAGTTGACCCGGATGCCGAACGGCCCGAGTTCCTGCGCGGCGGCTTTGGTCATGCCGCGCACCGCGAACTTGCTCGCGCTGTAGGCGGACAGCTTGGACGCGCCGGTGAACCCCTCGATCGAGGAGATGTTCACGATCGAGCCGCCGCCGGCCTTCTTCATCGGCTCGATCACCGTCTTCATGCCCAGCCAGCAGCCCACCGTGTTGACCTCGAGCACCCGCTTGAAGTCGGCCAGCGGCATGTCCTCGATCGTCGCGAACGTCAAGATGCCGGCGTTGTTCACCAGCACGTCCAGCTTGCCGAACGTATCCAGCGCCAGCGAGACGGCGGCGGCCCAGTCGTCCGGGCTGGTCACGTCGTGGTGGATATAGCGGCAGGTGTCGGGGTCTAGCTGGGAAGCCACGTACTGGCCCTTGTCGTCGAGGATGTCGCCGGACACCACGCGTGCGCCTTCGGCGACGAAGTGGCGCACATGCGCCTTGCCCATGCCCCGGGCACCGCCAGTGATCAACGCGACCTTGCCGTCCAGCCGGCCCATCTGACCTCCGCAGTGCAGCAAAAACCATGAGCAAACGCTTGCTTGGCACAAGAGCCTAACATGCCGGAACTGGAACGTGTTCTTGTTTTGCGTCCGGCGGAAGCGTAGAGTCCGGGCCAGTCGCGACTAAGAGGGGCGAAAATGGATCAGAGCGCCGATTACGTTGTCGCCGGGGCGGGAAGCGCCGGCTGCGTGCTGGCGAAGCGTCTCGCCGAGGCGGGCGCGAGCGTCATCTTGATCGAGGCCGGCGGTCCCGACCGCGGCGGCATCGACGGCTGGATGGTCCGCAAGCCGGGCATGATCGCGATCTTCCACAACGTCCCGCAGCTGAAGAAACGCCTGGACTGGGGCTACTACACGGTCCCCCAGAAGTACGCGCTCGACCGCAAGATCCCGCAGCCGCGCGGAAGGGTGAAGGGCGGGTCCGGGTCGATCAACGGCATGCTGTTCGTCCGCGGCAACGCGAAGAACTTCGATGACTGGGCCGCCGACGGCTGCCCCGGCTGGGCCTACCAGGACGTGCTGCCCAGCTACAAGCGCCTGGAAAGCTGGGAGGATGGCGAGACCGAACTGCGCGGCGGTGGCGGCCCGGTCAAGGTCACCAGGCAGAGGGACCTGACACCGGCCTCGCTGGCGTTCACCGAGGCACTCGCCGAAGCGGCCGGCGTCAAAAAGAACGATGACTACAACGGCGAGACACAGGACGGCGTCAGCGTCTTCCAGGAGAACGTCGCCGACGGCCTGCGGTACAGCTCTTCGGTGGGCTACCTGGACGACGGCCTGCCTGATCTCAAGATCCTGCTGCGCACGACGATTACCAAGCTCAAGATAGAGAACGGCCGCGTGACGGGCGTCGAGACGCGGGGCGGTGACGTGATCCGGGCCGGCAAGGAGGTGATCCTGTCCGCGGGGGCGTTCGGGTCGCCGCAACTGCTGATGCTGTCCGGGATTGGCCCGGCCGATCACCTGCGTTCTCTCGGGCTCGACGTGGTCGCGGACCTGCCCGTCGGGGACAACCTGCACGATCACATGTTCGTGCCGATGACGTACGTGATGAAGAGCGCGGTCAACAAGGGCACCTCACGGTACTTCTTCTCCGGCATGATCAAGGAGAAGCTCCGGGGCGGCACCTGGATGGGCCGGACGGTGTTCGAGGTGGCCGGCTGGGTGCGCAGTTCGATCGCGGGAGAGATTCCCGATATCCAGATCCACGAACTGCCCTGGTCCTACCCGTCCCCTAACCAGGACTCGCCGGACCGGCAGAAGGTCGACCCCCGTTCGGCGCTGACGATCATGTCGACGCTGATCTACCCGAAGAGCCGCGGGACGCTGCGCCTGGCATCGGCTTCGGTCCAGGACGCCCCGTTGATCGACTTCGGCTACCTGAGCGAGCCGGACGACGCGACCGTGCTGCTCGACGGCATGGAGCTGATCCGGGAGGCGATGGCCAGCAAGCTGATCGCGAGCGGCATCGACCTCGAGCTTTCACCGGGCACCGGATACAAGGACAGGGCGGCTTTGGCGGCGGAGCTGCCGAACCGGGCGACCTCGGTGTACCACGCGGTCGGCTCGTGCCGGATGGGCTCCGACGAGCGTGCGGTGGTCGATCCGTCGCTGCGCGTGCGCGGCGTTCCCGGCCTGCGCGTGGCGGACGCGTCGATCATGCCAAGCATCACCGGGGGAAACACCAACGCCCCCGCGATGATGATCGGAGAGCACGCGGCTCAGCTAGTTCTTTCTGATCAATAACTGACGGTGGTGCTTGGTGCCGGCAGGCTCGCGTCCCGCACGTAGGGCCGGGTGCGCCGATCTGCTCAGAGCAGAATGGAGACGCGCAACGGGCCGAGCGCTCGTATGCTCCGGTTATGGCTGACCGTGCGCGACTCTATGCCGTCTCCGGCCGGGCCGCTCCCGGCCCGTACCGCAGGTCCGGTCCCAGCGAGCCGCTCTGGCGGGAGGCGCTCGGCGGTCGGCTCCGCACGCTCCGGCAGGAGCGCGGGGAGAAGCTCACCGAGACGGCCGGCCGGGCAGGCATCTCGCCGCAGTACCTGTCCGAGGTAGAGCGTGGCCGCAAGGAGCCGTCCAGTGAGATGATCGCCGCCCTGGCCGGGGCACTCGGCACCACGCTTATCGACCTCGCCGAGCAGGTAGCCGAGGATTTGCGCCGCTGGCAGGTCCTCGCAGCCCCGCGGGTCGCAGCCCCGCAGGTCGGCGCGCCCGGGCGTCCCGCCGCGCCGCGGGCGTGTGCAGGGCTGCTCTTGCTGGCCGCCTGAGTACGGTTCATGATCGGACACCGAGGACCTGGTCGGCGATGCCGTAGTCCACGGCGGCTCGGGCGGTGAAGACCCGGTCCCGGTCGGTATCGTGCCGTAGCGTCTCCACGGACTTGCCGGTGTGCCGCGACAGCACGGCCTCGATGTCGGCCCGGACCCGCACGACCTCCTCGGCCTCCAGGATCAGGTCGGGGATCGTGCCCCGGTGCCCTTGGGCATCCGGCTGGTGCAGCACGACCCGCGCGTGCGGCAGCATGGCACGCTTGCCTGGCGCGCCGCCGGCCAGCAGCACCGCGCCGGCCATGACAGCCTGGCCGACGCAGAAGGTCGCCACCGGCGCCTGGATGAACTGCATGGTGTCGTAGAGCGCCAGCATCGATGACAGGTCGCCGCCCTCGCAGTTGATGTACAGGCTGATCTCCTGGTCCGGGCTCTCCGCCTCCAGGTGGATGAGCTGGGCGATCAGCGTGTTCGCGACACCGGAGTCGATCGGCGTGCCGAGGTAGACGATGCGTTCGGTGAGCAGGTGCGAGTAGACGTCCATGATCCGCTCACCGCGCGGGTGCTGGGCTATGACGTTGGGGATCGTGTAACTGCTCATGACAGGCCTACCTTCCTGACGCGCCGCGCCGCCGACGGCATCACCTGGCCGAAGGACGAAACCACCGAATCCACGAATCCGTACTCCATCGCCTCGGTGGCCGTGTACCAGCGGTCGTGCAGCGAGTCCTCGAAGATCCGCTCGAATGGTTGTCCCGTGTCCGAAGCGGTGATGCCGAGCACGGTGTCCCTGGTATGCCGCAGGTCGCCCGCCTGCACCTCGATCTCGACCGCGGTGCCGCCGATGCCGGCCGAACCCTGGTGCATGAGGATACGCGCGTGCGGCAGCGCGTACCGCTTGCCGTGAGTGCCTGCTGTCAGCAGGAACTGGCCGGCGCTGCACGCGAGCCCGAGCGCCAGTGTCGAGACGTCGCACGGGACCAGCCGTATCACGTCGCGGATCGCGAGCATGGACGGGACTGACCCGCCGGGGGAGTTGATCCACAGGGCGATTCCGGCCGCCGGATCCTCCGCCGCGAGCGTCAGGAACTGCGTCGCCAGCACGGTCCCGTTGTCGTCGTCGAGCACCCCGTCGAGCACGAGGATCCGCTGCTGGTAGAGCTGTTCTCGCATCTTCCAGCTGAACAGCGGGTTCTTTTCGTCTTGAGCCATGTCTCCACGATGCCCCGGCCAGGCGCCGGACGGGGCAGCACGCTGCCCCCAGCGGATACGCCGGAGGCAGCGTGGGTTATCGCGGTGCTAGCTAGGCGGGCAGCAGGCCGGCCGCCCGCATCGCCGCGGTCAGCGGGTCGAGCGAGAGCAGGCCATCGGGAGCGGGAGCCGGGTAGGGTAGCGGCAGTTCCGGGTACGTGCCATGCGGCGCTACGCCCAGCGCGACCCCGGCGTCCGGCAGCCCGGCACCGGTCCTGGACTTGTCCAGCGGCAGCGGCCGGCAGCTGTCCTTGATCAGCGAGGCGAGCCGCGCGGGGCGGCTGGCGTCCCGGACTGGCGGTCGCCCGGACTCTGGACGGAACACCGGATGATGTGCCAGCACCAGTGCCACGAGCGCGGTCACGTGCGCGGCGGCGGCGCCGGCGTTGCTCAGCGGACCGTAGCTCGCTGGCGGCAGTCCGCCGATGACGGCCACGCCAGGAGCGCAGCAGTCGACCCTGGAGAGCGTCTGGCTGAAGCGCGGCAGGAAGAAGCCTTCCGGCGTCAGCGGCGCGGTCACCAGCATGCTGTCCGTGCTGTCGGGTGGGAACGTGCCGAGCTGACCGAGCGCGCCGACCGTGAGCATATGAGGGAGCCCGGCCGGGAAAGCGCCAGCCGGCGCGACACAGACGACTCCGGTTCGCCAGGCCGCGTCGATCGCGCTAGCGAGCAACCCGGAATAGCCGATCAGGCCGGTGCCGAACATCACCACATCCGCCTGCTGCTCAACGCAGTAGTCCAGCGCGTCAACGAGGTCGGCAGCGGAGCCACCTGGCGTGACCCGGCAGACCTGCAGCTGCGCGTCGGGCGCCAGCCCGACGATGCCGGTGCCGTCGTCGCGGCCCGCGATCAGCGTGGCGTAATGCGTACCGGTGCCGATCAGGTCCTCCTGCCAGGACTTCTCGTCGTGACCGAGGATATCCCGCCCGTGCTCAAGCTGCCCGGACAGGTCGGGATGGCCGGCTGTCGCGCCAGAGCCGATGAGCACGATCCGCGCGCCGTGTCCGCGATAGGTCGGCGGCAGCCGGGTAAACCCCATCGCCCGCGCGCCCCACGACTCGAGTGCCCGCTCGGGGAAGTCGGGAATCGTTGTGGTGATCCTGACGCAGGTCACCGCTACCTTGCCGTCGCGCACCTGCTGTGCCAGCGGCTGGTACAGCATCGCCGGCCAGCAACTTCGGGCCGGGCGGACTTCAAGAGCCTGCGCCGCGGCGAGCGTGGTCGGCGTGATGGTCAGTGTGGCCTGGCCATCGGCGTCGGTGAAAGCGGTCGACGCGCCGAGCGTGACCGCCGCGCCGACGACAGGACGCCTGGCGTCATCAGTGACTTCGACGAGCAGCTGGGTGCTCGTCAGCGCGGGGATCTCACCATCGGCGGCGAGGCCATCCACGACGCTGATGTCGCGTTCGATCATGATGCCGGCCCGGGCTGCGAGACGCACCGCGTGCTCTGGGCTCATCTCCGCC